>Ga0302235_10000830_pt1 | contig 23703 bp, 18 predicted proteins | sample II_Palsa_N3_3_FD_193577 | JGI IMG/M metagenome (GOLD analysis project Ga0302235, IMG submission 193577) | Peat permafrost microbial communities from Stordalen Mire near Abisko, Sweden - II_Palsa_N3_3 | ecosystem: Environmental > Terrestrial > Soil > Palsa > Peat permafrost | place: Sweden...
CCCCACGTGCCCGGATGGTTGACCCACGAACTCCTACGCTGCAGCAGCACAACGGCATCGCCGCCAGCCGCCCTATCGCCGCCAGCCGCCCTATCGCCGCCAGCCGGCGTAACACCGCCAGCCGCCGTGTTACCGCCAGCCGCCGTGTCACCGGCAGCGCCCGGGACGTACGCGAGCAACCCGGCGGCGCCGAACCGGCCCCAGTGCCGGTGACCCTGGGCGCACCTGATCCAGCCGTTACCGTCCCTGTCGGCCATGGCGGCTGACGATAGCCGATGGCAAGCCCTTGCCGCATAGGCTGACCCCATGGTCGAGTCGATGATTGCGGATCAGGTCATGAAACTGCGCCAGCGCCGGACGGCGCAGCTGATCCTGGAACTCGATCTCACCGACGGGCTCGCCGAGGACCGCCCGGCCGACCCGGTGTCGGCCGTGCTCGCCCGCCGCAGGCCGCTGCTGGCTGACGTGCTTGACGGCCTGCGCCGCGCCCGCGGCGACCACCGGGTCAAGGCGCTCATCGCCAAGCTCGGCGGGCGGAACATCGGCCTCGCCACGGTCCAGGAACTGCGCGCCGCGATCGAGGAGTTCCGCGAGGCCGGCAAGCTGACGGTCGCCTGGGCGGAGACCTTCGGCGAGTTCTCGGCCGGCAACGTGCCCTACTACCTGGCCACCGCCTTCGACACCATCTACCTGCAGCCATCCGGCGACCTCGGGCTCACCGGAATAGCGGTCGAGCGCAGGTTCTACCGCGGCACGCTGGACCGCCTCGGCGTGGAGTTCCAGGTCGGCAAGCGGCACGAGTACAAGAACGCAGCCGACCAGTTCACCGAACGCGGATTTACCGGGCCGGCCAGGGAAGCCACCGAGCGGATGATGGCGTCCGTCATCGAGCAGCTCACCGACGCCATCGCCGGCCGCCGCGGAATCGACCCAGCGCAGGCGCGCGCGCTGATCGACCGTGGCCCGTTCCTCAGCGGCCAGGCGCTGGAGGCGGGCCTGGTGGACGCGCTCGGCTACCGGGACGAGGCGTTCGCCAGCGTCAGGAAACAGGCCGGGCCAGGCGCCATCGTGCAGTACGTCGGCCGCTATCAGCGCTCGCACGCACTCGCCGAGCGGGCGCGCAAGCTGCCGGAGCGGGCGGGCAAGCTGTCGGCGGCGCGGCAGGGGTCCGTCGCGCTCGTCTACGCGACCGGCCCGATCAGGCGCGGCCGCAGCGGGCACGGGCCGCTTTCCGGCGGTGCCATGGGCTCGGACACGATCTCCGCGGCGCTGCGGGCGGCGATCACCGATGACCGGGCCCGCGCGATCGTGCTGCGGGTCAACAGCCCGGGCGGCTCGTACGTCGCGTCCGACACGATCTGGCGCGAGGTCGTGCGTGCCCGGGCGGCCGGCAAGCCGGTCGTGGTGTCCATGGGCGACGTGGCGGCTTCCGGCGGCTACTTCATCTCGATGGCAGCGGACGCGATCGTCGCGCAGCCGGGCACGATCACCGGCTCGATCGGCGTGCTGTCCGGCAAGCCAGTGCTCGGCGATCTGCTCGGCCGGGCGGGCGTCAGCACCGACTCGGTTACCGAGGGCACCCATTCGGCGATGTTCAGCACTACCCACCCGTTCAGCGAGGACGAGTGGGAGCTGGTCAACTCCTGGCTCGATCACATCTACGCCGACTTCACCGGCAAGGTCGCGGCCGGCCGCGGGATGTCCGCCGACCGGGTGCACGAGCTCGCCAGGGGCCGGGTCTGGACCGGCGCGGATGCGCTGGCGAACGGCCTTGTCGACGAACTCGGCGGCCTGGACAAGGCAGCCGCGCTCGCCCGCACCAAGGCAGGACTGCCGCCCACCGCGCCGCTGCGCGGCTACCCGCGGGTGCGGCCGCTTGACCGGCTCCGCCCGCCCGGCTCGAGCGAGGGCCGGTCCGCCGCGACCGCGGGGCTGGCCAGCGGCCTGCTGGCGGAGAGCTGGGGGCCGGTGTGGCGGCTCGCGGCACAGGCGGGGTTCTCGCCGCACGGACCGCTCACGCTGCCCGGAGGCTGGACTTTCGAGTGACAGAACGGATAGTTGCCGGTTACTCAGCCGGCGGCATCGGTGATGTGCTCGCGGGGTTCGCGTCGGGCGTCACCCTGGTCACTGTGGCCGACGGGCGGGATGACATCGGGACCACCGTCAGCGCGTTCTGCCCGGTGTCGGTGGATCCGCCGCTCGTGCTCGTTTCCCTGCTGGCCGGTTCCTACCCGGCCGAGCTGCTCAGCCGGGTAGACCAGTTCGCCGTGACGCTGCTGGCGGCCGGCCAGCGGATGCTGGCCGGGCGGTTCGCGGTAGCCGGGCGTCCTGGTGCCCGGCTGCTGCTGGATGGCGTGCCGCACCGGCGCGGCGAGCTGTCCGGCGCGCTGATCGCCGACGACGGGCTTGCCGCGATCGAGTGCGAGGCCAGCCAGCGAGTGCCGGCCGGGGATCACCTGCTGGTTATCGCCAGGGTCGTCGCGATCCCCTACGCCGCTGCCGGGGGGCAGCCGCTGATCAGGTTCCGCAACGGCTACCCGGCGATCGGCCCGGCCGCCCAGGCCTGACCAGGGCACCCGGGCGCTGCCCCGCCATCCGGCGCTGCTTCCTTCTGGTGCGGCCTGCGCCGCCAGCGCCGGTGCCGCGCGGGCGCCGATACCTGGAATCATTCATTCAGGAAGGCGAGCACGGCGAGCACCCGGCGGTTGTCGTCGCCGGTTGGCGCCAGGCCGAGCTTGATGAAGATGCTCGTGCTGTGCTTGCTGACCGCCTTCTCGGAGACGAACAGGCGCTGCGCGATCGCGCTGTTCGATCGTCCTTCCGCCATCAGGGCGAGGACCTCGCGCTCGCGGGCCGACAGCAGAGCCATCGGCTCGTCGCCTGAGCGCCGCCCGAGCAGCTTGGAGATCACCTCGGGGTCAAGGACGGTGCCGCCGCCGGCCACGGTGCGCAACGCCTCGATGAACGCCTCGTCGCTGAACACCCTGTCCTTCAGCAGGTAGCCGACCCCGCCGGCCTGATCGGCCAGCAGCTCGCGGGCGTAGAGCTGCTCGACGTACTGGGAAAGCACCAGGACAGGCAGCCCGGGCACCTGCCGCCTGGCCTCCAGCGCGGTCCGCAGTCCCTCGTCGGTGAAGGCCGGGGGCAGCCGGACGTCCACGATCTCGACGCTGGTCTCCATCGTGGCTGGCGGACGCGCCGGCCGCAATGGGCCGGCATCCACTCGCGGGGTAGGCCTGCGCCTACTTCCTCCTCCCGCCGGACCTGTGCCGCCGCGGGACAAGGGGGATGAATCCCCGGATCGACCACGTTCGAAGGTGATCGGCCCGGGGATTCACCACCTTGCGGCCGGTGGTTTAGGCGGTGGCGAGTTTCCCGGCCTGCCAGACCGCGGCGATCTGCGGGACGCCTGGCCGGTAGGCCAGGTAGGAGTGCGAGGGCGCGTCCAGCATGATCAGGTCGGCGCGCGCGCCGACGCCGAGGTGGCCGACGTCGGTGCGGCGCAGCGCGCGGGCACCGCCGGCGGTCGCTGCCCACAGCGCTTCCTGCGTCGTCATCCGCATCTCGCGCACCGCGAGCGCGATGCATAGCGGCATGCTGGAGGTGAAGCAGGAGCCCGGGTTGCAGTCGGTGGCGATCGCCACCGTGACGCCCGCGCCGAGCAGCCGCCTGGCGTCGGGATAGGGCTGCCGGGTGGAGAACTCCACGCCGGGCAGCAAGGTAGCCACCGTCGCCGATGACGCGAGCGCGTCGACGTCGGCATCGTCGAGGTACGTGCAGTGATCGGCAGAGGCGGCGGCGCATTCCACCGCGAGCTGCACGCCCGGCCCCGGGCCGAGCTGATTGGCATGCACCCGCGGCTGCAGGCCGGCCGCGGTCCCGGCGGCGAGCACGGCAGCCGCCTCGTCCCGGCCGAACGCGCCCCGCTCGCAGAACACGTCCACCCAGCGCGCGTGCGGAGCGCACGCGTCCAGCATCGCGCCGCAGACCAGGTCCACGTAGGCGGCCAGGTCCCGGTCGAACTCCGGCGGGATCACATGCGCGCCCAGGTAGGTCACTTCCGGGGTGAACTCGGCGGCCAGGGCGACGCTACGTGCCTCGTCGGGCACGGTGAGGCCGTAGCCGGACTTGCACTCGAAAGTGGTCGTGCCCTGGAAGAGCAGTTCGCCGGAAAGGCGCCGCAGGTTCGCCCGCAGCTGGTCGTCGGTAGCGGCCCTTGTCGCGGCGACGGTCGAGCGGATGCCGCCCGCCTGATAGGGCAGGCCGGCCATCCGGGCGGCGAACTCCGCCCCGCGCTCGCCGGCGAATACCAGGTGCGCGTGCGAGTCGACGAACCCGGGCAGCACCGCGCGGCCGGCGGCGTCAACGCTCTCGTCCGCGGCCGGCGCCCGCGCGGCGGGCCCGGTCCAAGCGACCCGCCCGGCCTCGATCACCAGCGCAGCATCGGCGACCGACGCGAACGTGCCTGGACCGGGCGCCCCGCCGTACGGCGCCCCGCCGTACGGCGCCCCGCTGTCCGGCGCCCCGCTGTCCGGCGGCGTCGCGCTGTCCGGCGGCCCGGAGCGCGGCGCCGCAGCGTCTGGCGGCGCGTTCGTGACCAGCTCGCCGATGTTGGTGATCAGGAGGCTACTCACAGCAGGCTCACGTGCCCGCACTGCCGCACCCGGTCACGCCGGTGCGCCAGCCGGAAAGCCGAGACCGGCCGCGGCCTAAGCCAGTTCCTGATCATAAGTAATGAACTCTGCCAGCTCTGGCCGGAACGGATCGGCGCTTGCCAGATGGATCGCATCAAGGGATCCGCGCACGCCAGCGGTGAACGTGTCCCACTCGGCAGGGGTGAAGGTCAGCACGGGGCCGGTACGGTCCTTGGAGTCACGGACTGCGACCACGCCGGGCAGGTTGCGCGCGATCTCCACGCACGCGCCGCCGTTGCCGCCGCTGTAGCTGCTCTTGCGCCACTCAGCGCGCTCTATGTCGTTGCCCATCGTTCCTCAGCTACTTTTCCGATCAGGTCTCGTGCGGCTCCACGGGGAAGTGCGTCGGCTCTTAGCCGGTCGAACGCTAGCGCCGCCTTGCCGACCAGCGCGGACTTCTCGATCGTCTGACCCTCAACGGCCGTCTCCGCGTACAAGATACTTGGTGCGCCGTCGAAAGCAGCGACGATGAACGCCCCGAGCAATCCGGAGTGAGCGCCGACCGCGGCCGGCACGATCTGAACCGTGACGTTCAGGCGGCACGACGTGTCAGCAAGGTAGAGCAACTGGTCATACATGACCTTGCGCGAGCCGATGAGCCGATGCAGCACAGCCTCATCGAGGACCACCCACAGCTCAGGCGGCCGGGGATGATCAAGGATGCCCTGCCGCTCGATGCGGGCGCTGACCAGCTCATCTATCTCGTCCTCGGTGGTAGAAGCTGACTGCGACGCCCTGAACAGCGTGCGCGCGTAGTCGGCCGTCTGGAGCAAGCCCGGAATGAGCATCGGCTCCCACCAGCGCAGCGACGTTGCCCGCCGTTCGGCTTCAAGCCACTCAGTGAACCACGAGGGATAGCCGGGGCCGTCCAGGCGGCGGGCAAGCGCATAGATCCGGACGAACAGTCCGGCCGCGTCCGGCAGCGCCCGGTCGCAATTCTGCGCGAAATCCTGAGACGGCACGCGCTCGCCCGTCTCCACCTTGTCAACTTGCGCGCCCGAGTAGCCGAGCCGCTGGCCTAACTGCTCCTGGCTGAGGCCCGCCCCTGTCCGCCAGCGCCGAAGCTCAGCGCCGAAGAAGTCCAGTGGTCCCGCACTCGGGTCTAGCGCACGTATCAGCGGCACCCCAACCTCGCTTCCCGGCGGGCTTCCCCGACGGCCCCGCCACCACCGGTAACGTTCGGGCACATCCTGACCACAGTATGTGTTCGCTAGAGATCCTAAATGTGCACGGGCAGCATGGCTAGCAATGATCGGAGGTAAGGAATGCGCACTAGCTACTGGCCGTCAACTCCGCGAGGGACGGCTCAACCGACGCCAGCCCAGGACGGCGCGGATGACGGCATCCCAGCTGACCACGCCAACAAGTCAGTCCAGGACCGCGCGGATGGCGGCCGACAGTGCGGCGGGGACGTCCTTGATGAGCTGATGCCGACCCTCGCGCACTACGTCCCTGCCGCCGACCACGACGTTGCGGACGTCGGCGGCGGTCGCCGCGAAGATCACCGACTCCAGCGCGGTATCCGGCATCGTCCCGGCCAGCCGGGGGCAGTCCAGCGCGACTGTCACCAGGTCGGCGAGCGCTCCCGCCACGATCTCGCCCGCATCCGGCCAGCCGAGGCATGCGTGCCCATCCACCGTGGCGGCGGTGGCCAGCTCGGCTGCGGTGAAGTGGCCGCGCCGCTGGCTGGCCAGCCGCTCGCCGAGCTCAACCCGCCTGGCCTCCTCGAAGATGTCGATCACGGCCTGGCTGTCACTGCCGAGACTGAGCCGGCTACCCGCTAATGCCAGCGCCCGCGCTGGCCCGATTCCGTCGGCCAGATCGGCCTCCGTCGTCGGGCAGAAGCAGGCGAAGCCACGGCTCTCCCCCAGCAACTCGATGTCCCGGCCAGCCAGGTGCGTCGCATGCACCACCGTGCTGCGCGGGCCAAGCGCGCCAGTATCGAAGAGCACCTCGGCCGGCGTCGTGCCATAGGCTGCCACGCAGGCGAGGTTCTCCCCGGTCTGCTCGGACAGGTGCACGTGCAGCGGCGTGCCGTGGCGCTGCGCCCACGCGATCACCGGATGCATCTGATCCGCCGGCACCGCGCGTACGGAGTGAATCGCGGCACCAGCTCTGGCCAGCGGGCCGAGCACGCCACCGGGACCGGCGCCGAGGGCTTCGACCCTGGCCGCCCACTGGTCACCGTCGCCGTCCCCGAACCTGAGCTGCGGCCCCGCCAGCGGCACCGGCCCGCCACCGGGCTTCAGCCCGCTACCGGACTCCGGCCCGCCACCGGATTCCGGCCTGCCACCGCGTAGCGGCCCGCCACCGGGCAGGCCGCCGGACAGGTAGCAGGTATCCAGCAGGGTAATGCGGATCCCCGCCTCGCCTGCCGCGGTGATCATGGCCTTGCCCAGTTCGTTCGGATCCGCGTACGGAGTGCCGCCCGGGCCATGGTGCAGATAGTGGAACTCGCCGACGCAGGTGATGCCGGCCAGCGCCATCTCGGCGTAGGCCGCCCTGGCCAGGGCCAGGTAGCTGGCCGGATCCAGGCGGGCAGCCAGCTGGTACATCCGCTCCCGCCACGTCCAGAACGTGCCATGGCCCGCCTGGGTAATGCCGCGCAGGCCGCGGTGGAAGGCGTGCGAGTGCGAGTTCGCCAGGCCGGGCAGGGTGAGGCCGGGCAGCCGGGTCGCGCCAGGGGCATGCCCCGGTGCCGCCTCAGGGGTGACGGCGGTGAACCGGTCGCCGGCCGCCTCGATCAGCACATCCGGCATGATGCCCAGGCCGGGCAGCCAGGCCAGCTCGGCGCGCCAGCGCCTGACCGGCCCGGTCGGGCTGGCCGGCCCGGTCGCCATTGACCCGGCCGGCCCGGCTGGTCCCGTCGGCTCGGTCACTGGCCGCCCAGATCCTCGAGCACGGCGGCGAGAGCCACCACCCCCGCCTCGCAGTCCGCGGGATCAGCCCGCTCGGCAGGCGAGTGGGAAACGCCGGACGGATTGCGCACGAACAGCATTGCCGTGGGCAGCCGGGCCGCCAGTACCCCGGCATCGTGACCGGCCCCGGTCGGCAGCAACGGCGCCGCGAACCCCCGCGCCCGCAGCGTTGCCGCTAGCCGGTCGCGCAGCCCGGCGTCGAACGCCACGAGCGGGCTGAATGACTCCCTGCGCACGCTGACCGCTACTCCGTGCTCACTTGCCGCATTCCGCGCGGCCGAGCTGATCTGGTCCAGCACGCGCTGCAGCGTCGCCTCATCCGGTGCGCGCGCGTCCAGCCAGGCGCGGACCGCCGAGCAGATCGCATTCGCGCCGCCGGGCTCGGCGGTGACCTTCCCGAACGTGGCCAGCGCGCCGTGCCCGGCCGCTGCCTGCCTGGCAGCGAGGACTGTCGCCGCATAAGGCAGCATCGGATCACGCCGGTCAGCGAACCTTGTCGTGCCGGCGTGGTCGGGCCTGCCGAGGAAATCAAGTCGCCAGCGGCCGTGCGGCCAGATACTCTCCCCGATCCCGACTGCCGCGCCGATGCCGTCCAGCGCGCTGCCCTGCTCGACGTGCAACTCGACGAACGCGCTGATGCTGGCGAGCAGTTCCGGGTCGGAGCCGATGCGGCCGGCGTCGAGACCGGCGGCTGTCATCGCGTTGGCCAGGCTTACCCCGCTGCCGTCGCGCAGTTCACGAGCCGCCTCCGGCTCGATCGCGCCAGTGAGCAGCCGGGTGCCCAGGCAGGCCAGGCCGAATCTGGCGCCCTCCTCCTCGCAGAACGCGGCGACTGCGATCGGACGGACGGGGACGAAGCCGCCTGCCATGAGCAGGTCGATCGCCGCGAAGGCGGACACCACGCCGAGCGGGCCGTCAAAGGCGCCGCCGTCCGGCACCGAATCCAGGTGGCTGCCGGTGACGATCGCGCCGCGGGCGGATCGCGGATGATCCCACCACGCCCAGAGATTGCCAGCGCGATCACAGGAGGCACGCAGGCCCCGTTCCTGCGCTGTTTCCGTGAACCATGCGCGGCAGGCTGCGTCCGCCTCCGTCCAGGAGTAGCGGCGGTAGCCGCCGGTCGGCGCGTGCCGGCCGACGGGCAAGAGCGAGTCCCAGAGCGCAGCGAACGACACCGGTGCCTCCCTTCATGATCGTCGCGCCGGGGCCGGATTCACGGGCGCCGGGCGACCCCGCAGTACATAATCCGCGACCCGTCGCTGTCGGCCGTCGCCGGGTCCTCCGCGCCCCACTCGCCGGTATGGCAAATCATGGGCCCGGCGCCCTGGTAGGGCTCGGCAAGCTCAAGGCCGGCGAAGAAACGCTCCACCTCAGCTAACGAACGAGGATAGAGCTGCTCGGTGGCGCGGGCGAACATCTCATGCGCAGCCCGCACCATGGCAGGCGGAAGCTTATCGGCGGTGCCGTGCGACAGGGCCAGGTAACTGCCCGGCGCGAGCGCGTCCACGTACCTCGCGACCAGCCCCCACGGATCGGACGCATCGGCGACGAAGTGCAGCACGGCGGTTATCAGCAGCCCGGCCGGCTCGGCGAAATCGATCATCGCCCGCAGGTCGCTGCTGGCCAGCAGCGCGCCGGGGTCGCGGAGGTCAGCCGTGATCAGCCTGGCGCTGTCGCGGCTGGTGAGCAGCCCATCAGCGTGCGCTGCCACCATCGGGTCGAGGTCCACATAAACCACCCGGGCATCCGGTATGACCTCCAGTAACGCCTGGTGGGTGTTGCTGGCGGTGGGCAGTCCGGAGCCGATGTCGATGAACTGGCGCACGCCGCGGCGCGCGATCCAGCGGGCCGCCCGCTGATGAAAGCCCCGGTTCGCCCACGCCATGTCCGATAGTTCGGGCATCTGTAACCGCATCTGCTCGGCCGCGATCCGGTCCACCTCGAAGTTGCTGGTGCCGCCCAGGTAGTAGTCGTATAACCGCGCCGGGGTCGGCCTGGTCACGTCCACGCCCTCCGGCACGTCCACGTCCTCGGGCACCTGGCCGGCCTCGCCCATAACGCCTCCAGCACGACATATATCCGCATACTGTCATGCCCCGTGCGCACATCGTGAACACGATCCTGGGCCCGCCACTGAACCCCTTTACAGGCCTCACGGCGACCACGACTGTCACTGCGCAGCGGCCACAGCAGTCACCGCGGAGCGGCCGCACGGTCAGCGCGGAGCGGGCCCCGCCTCGGACATCGGCACCCGGACTCCGCGGGTTGCAGCGACCCGGCTCGCGTCCTCGTACCCCGCGTCGGCGTGCCTGATGACGCCCATCCCAGGGTCGTTGGTCAGCACTCGCTCGAGCTTCTGCGCGGCCAGCGCGGTGCCGTCGGCCACGCATACCTGGCCGGCGTGGATCGACCGTCCGATACCGACCCCGCCGCCGTGGTGGATGCTCACCCAGGATGCCCCCGATGAAGTGCTGACCAGGGCGTTGAGCAGCGGCCAGTCGGCGATCGCGTCCGAGCCGTCGGCCATCGCCTCGGTCTCCCGGTAGGGCGAGGCGACCGAGCCGCAGTCCAGGTGGTCGCGGCCGATGACGATTGGCGCCTGCACCTCGCCGCGCTCGACTAGCTCGTTGAAGCGGACGCCGGCCAGATGGCGTTCGCCATAGCCGAGCCAGCAGATCCTGGCCGGCAGTCCCTGGAAGCGGACCTTCTGCTGGGCCATCCTGATCCATCGGGCCAGCGGCTCGTTGGCGGGGAAGAGGTCGAGTATCGCCTTGTCCGTGGCGGCGATGTCCGCCGCGTCGCCGGACAGCGCCGCCCAGCGGAACGGGCCCCTGCCCTCGCAGAACAGCGGCCTGATGTAGGCGGGCACGAAGCCGGGGAAGGCGAATGCCCGCTCATACCCGGCCAGCTCGGCCTCGCCCCTGATCGAGTTGCCGTAGTCGAAAACCTCGGCGCCGCGGTCCAGGAAGCCGACCATCGCCTCGACGTGCGCGGCCATCGACTCCCTGGCCCGGCGGGTGAACCCGGCCGGGTCCTCGGCGCGCAGCGCGCCCATGTCCTCGAACGTGACGCCGCGGGGCAGGTAGCTCAGCGGGTCGTGCGCCGACGTCTGGTCGGTGACGATGTCGACGGGGGCACCCATGGCCAGCAGCTCCGGCACGAGGTCGGCGGCGTTGCCGAGCAGCCCGATGGAAAGCGGCTCGGCCGCGTCCCTGGCGGCGGCGGCGCGGCGCACCGCGTCATCGATGTCGTCGGCAGCCTCGTCCAGGTAGCCGTGCTCGATCCGCCGGGCAATCCTGGAGGCATCGCAGTCGATGCAGATCGCCACCCCGCCGTTCATCGTCACGGCCAGCGGCTGCGCGCCGCCCATCCCGCCCAGGCCGGCGGTCAGCGTGACCGTCCCGGCCAGCGTGCCGCCGAACCGCTTAGCCGCGATAGCCGCGAACGTCTCGTAGGTGCCCTGCAGGATGCCCTGGGTGCCGATGTAGATCCAGGAGCCCGCCGTCATCTGGCCGAACATTGTCAGCCCGAGCGCCTCAAGCCGCCGGAACTCTTCCCAGGTCGCCCACTGCGGCACCAGGTTGGAGTTGGCGATCAGGACCCGCGGCGCCCACTCGTGAGTGCGGAAGATGCCGACCGGCTTGCCCGACTGGACCAGCAGCGTCTCGTCGGCCTCCAGGTCCTGCAGTGAGCGGACGATCCCGTCGAAGGCGTCCCAGCTGCGGGCCGCCCGGCCGGAGCCGCCGTAGACGATGAGCTGGTCGGGATGCTCGGCGACCTCGGGGTCGAGGTTGTTCATCAGCATCCGCATGGCGGCCTCCTGCGGCCAGCCCTTGCAGGACAGGCTGGTGCCGCGGGGCGCGCGTACCGGGCGCGGGCCGGATGGTGCCGCGGCGGGCGGGCCGGGCGAGGCATGCGGAGGCGAGGCGGGCGGGGGCGAGGCGGGCGGGGGCGAGGCGGTCAACGCTGGCTCCTCGTCGGGTCGGTGGCGGGACGCGCGGCGGGTCTCGCCGCCGCCATCGCCTCATCATCTCCGGTCGGGGCCCGTCCGTCAGGTAGCGGGGCGGTCGTCAGGCGGAACGGCGCGACGGGCGGAACGGCGCGACGGGCGGAACGGCGAACCGCCACGATAGCCAGGCAAAGGAACCGAGCGGCGGGCTACTGCCGGGCGGCGAGGAGAATTGACCGGATATCAGCTGCGTCCGGCCTGCGCGGCGTGTTGGCCAGCACCTCATCATCGAGGGCGTCCGCGGTGATCTGATCGAAGTCCTCGGCGGCGATGTCGAAGTCGGTCATCTTGTGCGTCATGCCGACCCGGTCCGCCAGGCTCGCGACCGCGGCGATAGCCGCGTCCGCGTTCTGCCCGGCGGTCCTGCCTGTCTCGCCGACGCCGAGGGCGAAGGCCGCGTCGGCCAGCCGGTCCGTGCAGACGGCGGCGTTGAACTCCAGCACGTGCGGCAGCACGAGGGTGAGCGTCACGCCGTGCGCGACGCCGAACCGCCCGCCGATCGCGTGGCCGATCGCGTGGCAGATGCCCAGGCCGGTGGTGGCCATGCCGACGCCGGCCATGTGCCCGGCGAGCAGCATCTGCGACCTGGCCTCCCGGTCCGTCCCGTCGGCGTAGGCCCGCGGCAGATTCGCCGCGATCATGCGGATGACCTGCAACGCGATACCGTCGGACCAGGGATTGGCCCGAATCGACAGGTAGGACTCCAGCGCGTGGGTCAGCGCGTCCATGCCGGTGGCGGCGGTCGCGTGGGGCGGCAGGGCCGCGGTGAGATCCGGGTCGAGCACTGCGGCGGCGGGCAGGGAGCTGGCATGCCCGACATAGAACTTCCGGTGCGTCAGCGGGTCAGTCACCACCCCGAACGCATTCGTCTCCGCGCCGGTTCCCGCTGTGGTGGGCACCGCCACGACCGGCAGGGCAGGAACGCGGAAATCGCCGCGGTAGTCCAGGTCCCGGCCGCGCTGCGGATTGACGGAGGCGAGCGCGATGCCCTTGGCCGCGTCGATCGGCGACCCGCCGCCGACGGCCACCAGCGCGACGCCGCCTGAACCGCCCCGCGCCGCCCGCGCCGCTGCCACGGCGTCGGCGCCGGCCGCCACGTCGTCGGTGGTCGGGTTGGGATGGACCCCGCTGAACACGGTCACGATGATGCCGGCGGCGGACAGTGCGCCGGTGACTGCGGCGACTACCGGGGTGGCCGCCAGCCCGGCGTCGGTGACCACGACGGCCGTGTCGGCCCCGGTGCCGCGGACGATGGCAGGAAGCTTGCTGACGGCGCCCGCGCCGAAGTACGCGGCCGGCGCCGGGGTGATGGTGATCTCGGCGTCGGCGACAGCTGAGGGCATGGTCACTCCCGGGGTGCGGATATGCGGAGCCGGGTCATGGTGCGGAGATGCGGAGCTGGGTCATCGTGAGCTCTTCGAGCAGCTTGACTGGCAGCATCTCACCATCGCTGTCGCCGTTCTGAGCGCGGGCCCGCCGACGGTGAGCACCACGGCCGTCGCGGTCAGGGCGTCGAGCACGCCGAGGTGGTTCGAGGTGAGGGAGGTTCGTCCTGGTCCGGGCAAAGGTGGCCGGGATGGCCGGAGCGCTGGGGGCTAGGTCAGCGCCCAGCGGGCGACGGCGGCCTCGTCGATCTCCGCGCCCAGGCCGGGCGCCGCCGGCACGGTCAGGTACCCGTCGGCGTCGGCGAGCACCGGGCGGGCAAGGAAGAAGTCGCGCCGCTGCTCGGTCCAGCCGGGCGGATCGTAGGGGAACTCCAGGTAAGGCCCGCCGCCGACGCCGGTGACGACGTGCAGATTCGCCAGCAGGCCGAGGCCGTTCGTCCAGGTGTGCGGGGTAAACCAGCGATTGCGGAGCCGCGCGACATCGGCCACGGTCCGGGCGCGGAGCATGCCGACCGCGAGCACCGCGTCGGGCTGAACCACGTCCAGCGCGCCGGCCTCGAGCGCGTCAAGCAGCTCCGCCTGGCTGCGCGCCATCTCGCCGCCCGCGACCCGGATGCCGGTCTGCTCCCTGAGCATCCGCATGCCATCGAGGTCGGCCGCGGGCAGCGGCTCCTCCAGCCACAGGACGCCAAGCTCACGCAGCTCGATGGCGAGCGCGCGGACCGCGGCGAGGTCGAGTGGGGCGGAGATGTCACCGGCCATCCGCCACCACTGGTTGAGATCGACCATGATCTCCAGATCGTCACCGACGGCATCCCGGGTGGCCCGCACCGCCGCCAGGCCGGCCGCGGGGTCCGCCCGGCCGATGCGGATCTTCACGGCGCGGAACCCGGCGGCCCGCGCCGCGAGCGCAGCTTCCGCCCGCTCGGCCGGGCTCCTGGCCTCGCCGAACGACGCGTATGCGGGAATGCGCGTGTCTGCTCCGCCGAACAGCGCCGAGACCGGCTGCCCGGACGCCTTGCCGATGATGTCCCAGAGCGCCGCCTCCAGCGGCCAGTACCGGCCGGCGTGGAAGCTGATCGTCTCGATCACCTGGACGTGACTGGCGATCTGGTGCGGATCCCGGCCGATGAACAGGTCCTGGTAGGCGGCGAAGCCATCCATGGTGTCGCCCGAGCCGAAGCCGGTGATGCCCTCGTCGGTCTCGACGCGGACAAGGGTGGCGTCGAAGTAGTGGCGCGGCGCCGGGTCCCAGGCAGCCAGGAACGGCGGCCGCAGGGGCAGTCGCATCCGGTCGAGCCGGATGGCGGTTATCCTCACCGCGCGCCGGACGGGGTGCCGGGAGTCACCGGGGCCGCCAACGCGGCCGCGGCGATCAGCGTCACAGGCCCGCTCTCTCGCATGACCCAGGAGACTAGCCGCAGCGGCCCCGCAGCCCCAGTGCCAGGTTAGGCAGCCCTAGTGCCAGGTCAGATAGTCCGGCCGGCCGGGAACGCGGCCCGCCAGCGCCAGGTTTCGACGCGCCCGGCCTGCCGGACGCGGCCGCCGGCCCCCCGGTCCGGCAGGCCGGCCGGCGACGCAGCCCGCCAGAACGCTAGCTTTCCCGGCCTCAGCAGGGAAACACTTCTGTTGTGAATTCGCATCGTTGACCGCACAGGGCGGGGGTTCGCGGGAGACTAGGATCCTGCGGGCTGCATTTCCGATCGACATGGTCGGAAGTCGTCGAGGGAGGGACGCGTGGCGACGTACCTTCTGCGACGGCTTGGCCTGGCCGTCATCACACTCTGGCTGCTTAGCATGATCGTCTTTTTCGCTGGGCAGGTCCTGCCGGGCGATCCCGGCCGCGCGATACTCGGCCCGCTGGCCGCCCAGAGTTCCGTGCGAGTCCTCGATCAACAGCTCGGCGTGGACCGGCCTCTCGTCACCCAGTACTGGAGCTGGGTTTCCGGGCTGGTGCACGGCAACATGGGCCAGTCCTACGAATTCCGGAGCCCAGTCGAGCCGTTCATCCATGCCGCGCTCCTGAACTCCGTCAAGCTAGCCGCCCTGGCCTTCATCGTCGTCGTGCCGCTCGGCATCCTCGGCGGTGTCATCGCGGCGCTCAACGTCGGCCGGCCCATCGATCGGGTCATCTCGATTACCGGCCTGTCCGCCACGACGGTGTCCGAGGTCGTGTCGGGAGTCATTATCATCGTGATCTTCGGCGTCGAGCTGAAGTGGTTCCCTGTCTCGGCCTCGGCGGGGACCGGCGCGTCAGATCTCTCCCAGCTCGATCATCTGATCCTCCCCGCAATCCCGCTCGTGCTCGTCCTGTTCGGCTACATCGCCCGGATGGCGCGGGCCGGCACGATCGAGGCGCTCGAGTCCGACTACGCGCGCACCGCGACCCTGAAAGGCCTGAAGCGCTCGGTCGTGATCCGGCGGCATATCCTGCGAAACTCGCTGCTCCCGACGATCACCGTGATCGCGACCCAGACCGGGTACCTGTTCGGCGGGCTGGTCATCGTGGAGACGCTCTTCAATTACCAGGGGATCGGGAAGCTGATCTATACCGCCGCCTCGGGCAAGGACTTCCCGATGCTGGAGGCCGGCGTGCTGACCATCGGCATTGTCTACATGGTGGCGACGTTGATCGCGGATGTGCTGTATACACTGCTCAACCCGCGCCTGCGCCTCGGGAGCACCGGATGATCGGCACCCCGGGTGCCCCGGTCGAGGCACCGCGCGAGGTAACGGTCGCGCATGCCCCCAGACGTGCCGGATCGACGCCGTGGCGGCTGCTGCTGCGCAGGCCGACGTTCATCGCGGGTGCGGTCATCCTGCTGTTCTGGATCACCTGCGCCCTGTTCGGCACCGCGATCGCCCCGCATAGTCCCTTCGCACAGCAGTTGCTGGCCACTAACATGCGGCCGTCCGCCGCGCACTGGTTCGGAACTGACCAGCTCGGCCGGGACGTGTTCTCCCGGGTCCTGGTCGGGTCCAGGAGCATCCTGGAGATCGCCGCGCTCGCCACGGTGCTCGGTACCGTCCTCGGAACCGCGCTCGGGCTTGTCATGGGCTATCTAGGCGGCGTAGTCGACTTGCTGGTCAGCCGGATCGTCGAGGCCGTGCTGGCGGTACCGCTGATCATTCTCGCGCTCCTGTTCGTCACTGCCCTCGGCTCGTCCGTGCTGGTCATTACCCTCGTCGTCGGGTTCATCTTCACCCCGCTGATCGCCCGCACGGTCCGCTCCGCCGTGCTGGTCGAGAGTCAGCTGGACTACCTGTCCTCGGCGCGGCTGCTGGGCGAGAACTCCGCTCGCGTCATGTTCGTCGAGATCCTGCCGAATGTCATGCCAGCCATCCTGGTCGAGTTCACCGTGCGCCTCGGCTACGCCATCTTCACCGTCGTCGCGCTGTCGTTCCTCGGCCTCGGGATCCAGCCACCGACCCCCGACTGGGGGGCGGATATCACCGCTAACTACGGGGTGCTGCCAGCCGGTTACTGGTGGGAGACCATCTTCCCGGCACTCGCCATCATGTCGCTCATCATCGGGGTCAACCTGGTCACCGACTCGATCGAGCAGGTGCTCGCGTCGTGACGGCCGCCGATACGACGACTGCGGCCGGCACCGGGGGCGGGACGGGGCCGGCGGTCACGGTCGAGCAAATGGACGTCACTTACAAAGTGCGCGGGCAGGACCGGCTGGCGCTGCGAGACATCTCCTTCCAGATCGGGCGCAATGAGTCCTACGGGCTCGTGGGGGAGTCGGGATCCGGCAAGTCCACGGTGGCGCTGGCACTCACCAGGTACCTGCCGCGCAACGGCCGGGTGAGCGCGGGGTCGATCAGGATCAACGGAATCGATCCCCTCGCCCTGGGAAATACATCGCTGCGCGAGCTGCGGGCGCGCACCGTGTCGATGGTCTACCAGGAGCCCGGGCGGGCGCTGAACCCGTCGATCAAGGTCGGCCGCCAGATCGCCGAGGTCTACGAGATCGCCGGCCTGGACCGGAAATCGGCCCTGGAGCGCTCCGAGGCCATGCTCCGCAAGGTGCAGATCTCCGACCCGGGCCGGGTCATGGAGCGGTACCCGCACCAGCTTTCCGGCGGGATGGCGCAGCGGGCCGTCATCGCCATGGCGCTGGCCGCCGAGCCATCGCTGCTCATCCTCGACGAGCCGACGACCGCGCTGGACGTGACCGTCGAGGCAGAGGTGCTCGACCTGGTGGCGGCGCTGCGCGATGAATTCGACACCTCGGTGCTCTTCATCAGTCACAACCTTGCCGTGATCGCCAAGATGTGCGACCGGGTCGGAGTCCTGTACGCCGGGGAGCTCATTGAGGAGGGCGTCGCCCGCGAGGTGTTCGACCAGCCGCGCCACCCCTACACCGTCGGGCTGCTGCGCTGCATCCCGCGGCGCGGCCAGCGAAAGGACAATGGCCGGCTGGACACGATCCCGGGTTTCCTGCCGCCCCCCGGTCACTCGCTCACCGGGTGCATCTTCGCCGCGCGCTGCCCGATTGCCGAGGAACGCTGCCGGACCGCGGCACCTCCGGCCTTCGCGATCAGCCCGACCCGCAGCTCGCGCTGTTACCTGCACGAGCAGACGCCGGACCTGCCCCGGAATACCCCGGTCAACGTGGAGCTGGTCTCGCATCGCGACGCCGCCACCGCGATCGTGCGGGTGCAGGGCCTGTCGAAGACCTTCGACTCGCGCGGTGAGGCCGTCAAGGCCCTGGTCGGGGTGGACCTTAGCATCGAACGAGGCGAGACGCTCGGCCTGGTCGGCGAGTCCGGCAGCGGCAAGACGACCCTGGCTCGCGCGCTGCTCGGCCTTATCGCGCCGGACGAGGGATCCATCGTCGAGCTCGACAGCCGGCCGCTGGAGGCCGACGCGCGCCGCCGCCCGCGAGAGCAGCTGAAGGCGCTCCAGATCGTCTTCCAGAACCCGGATTCAGCGCTCAACCGCCGCCACACGGTCCGGCGCCTGATCAGCAGGCCCATTGCCAGGCTGGCCGGCCTGTCGGGCGCGCGCCTGCGCGAGCGGCTGGCCGACCTGGTCACGTCGGTGCGGCTGGAGGAGCGTCACCTGGCGCTCCGCCCGAGCCAGCTGTCCGGCGGCCTCAAGCAGCGGGTGGCGATCGCGCGCGCCTTTGCTGGCGGCCCGCGGATCGTGGTCTGCGACGAACCCACATCGGCGCTGGACGTGTCGGTGCAGGCGGCGATACTCAACCTGCTGGTCGACCTGCAGGCCAAGGAGCAGGTGACCTACCTATTCATCTCGCACGACCTCGGCCTGGTGCGGTACCTGTCCGACCGCATAGCCGTGCTCTACCTCGGCCGCGTCATGGAACTCGGCCCGGCAGAGACGGTCTTCGCCGGACCGCACCACCCGTACACCGAGGCGCTGCTGTCCGCCGTGCCCAGCCTCGACGGGCTGCATACCGAGCGGATCCGGCTTTCCGGTGAGATCCCGTCCGCGGCCGATCCGCCGTCGGGCTGTGTCTTCCATACTCGCTGCCCCCGGCGGCTGCCGACCGGCATCTGCGAGTCGACCGAGCCGCCGTTGCTCGAGGTCGCGCCCGGTCACCTGATGAGCTGCCACATACCCCTCGACGAGCTGCGAACCCTGCAGGACACCGGACAGGCGCCGTGACAAGAGCGCCCACCGGGCATAGGTTTTTTCGATCCGCGTCATGCGACGTGGTCTTTTAGGGAGGATCTCAGTGAACGTTGATAATGGTCGGCTCGACCATCTGCGCGCGGGCCAGGGAGCGGTCGAGAACCACGTCATCGACGAGTTCGTGGCCGGACGGCTGTCCCGGCGAGACTTCCTGAGGCGCGGCGCGGTCGTCGGCATCTCGATCCCGGTGCTCGGTGCGGTGCTGTCCGCGTGCGGCAGCTCTACCCCCGCGCCGTCCACCACGACCAGCAGTAGCGCGCCAGCGAGCGCCTCCGGCGCGACTATCAAGGCCGGGATCGTGGTGCCAACGGGACAGATCAACCCGCTGACGGTGGCCGACCAGGGCGGCCTGGACATGCTCGCGCAGACCGGCGAGTATCTCTGCCTGTCCGACCAGCACCTGATGCTGCAGCCGGTCCTGGCCGAGAGCTGGACGGCCAACACCGCCGCGGACGTGTGGACTTTCAAGATCCGCCAGGGCGTGAAGTTTCACAATGGCGCGCCGCTGACCGCCGACGACGTCGTGTACACCTACAAGCTGCAGACGGACCCGAAGAAGGCGTCGAACGCCCTGTCCGCCTTCGGCGGCGCGCTCGCCCCGTCCGGCGTCAAGAAAGTCGACGACTTCACGGTCGAATTCCACCTCGAGGCTGCGAACGGGAACTTCCCGTACCTAACCTCCTCGGACAACTACAACATGATCATCATTCCGAACGGCTACGACCCGGCCAGCTGGCAGGGCTCGTTCATCGGCACCGGCCCGTTCGTGATGAAGAACTACACGCCGAAAGTCGGCGCTACGTTCGCGCGTAACGAGCAGTACTGGGGCACCAAGGCGGTGCCGGCCGCGACCGAGTTCACCTTCTACGACAGCCAGACACCGACGATTCTCGCGCTGACCGGCGGGACCATCGACGTCGTCGGGCAGTTCTCCGTCTCCGGGGGGGAGCAACTGCTGGCCGCCGGCGCCCCGTACAACATCATCAGGCTGAAGTCGAGCGCGCACCGTGAGCTGTCCATGCGGTGTGACCAGGCGCCCTTCACCGACCCGCGGGTGCGCCAGGCGGTCGCGCTGACGCTGAACCGGCCGGCGATCGTCCAGGCGCTGTTCAAGGGCTTCGCCGACCTCGGCAATGACAGCCCGTTCGCCCCGGTCTTCCCTTCGACCAACACCAGCATCCCCCAGCGTACGCAGGACATAGCCAAGGCCAAGTCCCTGCTGTCGGCCGCCGGTCACCCGCACGGGTTCAGCACGCAGCTGGTGACCGAGCAGCTGCTGGAGATCCCGCAGTACGCCCAGATCGTGACGCAGGAGGCGAAGAGCATCGGCGTGAACATCAAGCTGAAGATCGAGAGCTCGGCGGCCTACTACGGCAAGGCCACGTTCGGGAACTCCGACTGGCTGGATGCCACGATGAGCCTGGTCGACTACGGGCACCGCAGCGTGCCGAACGTGTTCCTTACCGCGCCGCTGGTGACGACCAACGCCAAGACGGGAACAGGCCCGTGGAACGCGGCGCACTTCAACAACACGCAGTACGACGGCCTGGTCAAGCAGTACGTCGCCGCCGTCGACCTCACGAGCCAGCGCGCGATCGCCGGGAAGATCGAGACCCTGCTGCTGGACCAGACGCCGATCATCTTCGCGTACTTCTACAACTACCTGTCGGCCTCGGCGAAGAACGTGACCGGCGTTTACCCGACCGCGATCGGCCACCTGTTCCTGACCAAGGCGACGAAGAGCTGAGGAGTCCCCTGACGCGAGCCGTGCCAGCCGCGCAGCCGGCTGGCACGCGCGCGTGACCGCCGCGGGAGGACCGGATGGCCTGTGGATCCGGTTCCTGTCCGGCCCTGACATCGACGCGCTCGGCCTGGCCAATGCCGACATCATCGACGCCGTCGGCGCGGCGGTGCGGGCGCACGGCGAGGGCCGTGTCGTCTTCGAGCCGCGGGTGCACCTGGTCCCTGACAACGGCGGCGCCGGTCATTTCAACATCCTCCGCGGGCACCTGCCAGCGGCTGGAATGAGCGGCAGCCACGGGCAGGTGCCAGCCGCCGGCGTCAGCGGCACCCGCGGACAGTTCCCCGCGGCGGGCGTGAGCGGCATCAAGGTCGTCGGTGACTTCGTCGAGAACTACGCCCGCGGCCTGCCCAGCGAGCTCGGGCTGCTGACGCTCTACGACCCGGCCACCGGCATCCCGCTGTCGATCATGGATGCGACCATGATCACCGCTTGCCGGACCGGCGCCATGACCGCGGTCGGTGCCAGGTACCTGGCACGGCCGGACTCGCGGATCCTCGGTCATGTGGGCGCGCGCGGCACGGCGCTGTGGAACGTGGTGCTGCTGGACGAGATGTTCGAACTGCAGGAGATACGGATTACCAGTCGCCGGCCGCAGTCGCGGGAGGCATTCGCACTCGAGCTGGCATCCGTTACCGGCACGCCGGTCCGCGTCATGTCGACCGCCGACGAGACCTTCGACGGTGCCGACATCCTGGTCGAGGCATCGCGGCTGACCGAGCCGGCGCCGCTGCTGCGCACCGGCGCGGTCAAGCCGGGCGCGTTCGTCGTTCCCTACGGCACGGTCAGCGCCGTCGAGCTTGACCTGCTCGACGTGATGGACAAGGTCGTGGTCGACGATTGGCGGGAGGCGCAGTCCGGGCGCTTCGGCGCGCTGCGGGCGCATGTCGATACCGGTCGGCTCACGGCACAGTCCCTGCATGCCGAGCTCGGCCAGATCGTGACGGGCCAGCGGCCGGGCCGCGAGCGGCCGGACGAGCGAATCCTGCTCTGGCATCGCGGATTGTCCATCCTGGACATCGCCGTTGGCCAGCTGATCCTGAGCCGCGCTATGGCTGCCGATGCCGGCACGATGATCCGTTACCGGAAGTAATGGATGTACTGACGGTCACCGCTGCCGCTGACCTTGATCCCGGCCTGATCTGCGCGATCGCGGCCGGCGGCACGATGCCCGAAAGCGCACCCCCCGGCAGTGCAGCGCCCGGCAGGGCAGTGCGGATCGGATCGGCGCTGCTTGACGAGGTACAACGGCGCTGCGAGCAGGCCCGGGCGGAATTGCGCCGCGGCCATCCGGTCTATGGCGTGAACACGGGAATGGGAGCGCTCTCCGGCGTGCGCCTTACCCGGGCGCAGCAGCTTGCGCACCAGCGCAACCTGATGCTGGCCAGGGCGACCGGCGGACCGCCCTGGCTGGATGCCGCTGACGTGCGGGCGATCATCGCGGTCCGGCTGCGCACGTTCCTGTCCGGCGACGCCGGCGTCTCCGGGCAGCTCTGCCAGCGGCTGGTGGATTTCCTGGACAAGGACATCATTCCGGCTGTGCCGCGTACCGGCGTGGGCAGTGCGGGCGAGATCATGCCGCTGGCCCACGCGTTCGGGCCGCTGACCGGGATCGGACAGGTGCTCGGGCACGGCGGCGAGATCATGCCCGCTGGCCATGCGCTGCGCGACCACCGGATCGGGGAGTTCGCCCTTGGCCCGAAGGAGGGGATCGCGCTGCTCGCGGGCGTACCCGGCGCGACGGCGCTATCCGTCCGCCGGCTGGCCGAGGCGAGAGCCGTGGCGGCGATGATGGAAGCCGCGGCGGGATTGTCGATCGCCGCGGCCGGTGCGCCCCGCGATCCCTACGACGCGGCCTGCGCGCGCGGCGACGACATTCTGGCCGGCGTCCTGCGGCGGCTCAGGACGGCCACTGGTGACAATCCCGCGCCGAGGACGCTGCAGGCCCCGGTCTCGTTCCGGGTGGCGGGCCCTGTCCTGACCCAGGTGCTGCGAGCCGCGGACGCGCTCACCGCCGCGATCGAGCGCGCGCTCACCGGGGTTACCGACTCGCCAGCATTCCTCGGCGGCAGGTTCACCGGCACGGCCGGCTTTCACGGAATTGACCTTGCCGCGCACTGCGATCAGGTCACCGCGGCGCTTGCCCATGCCGCCGAGGTATCGTCCGCGCGTATCCACCGGCTGCTTGACCCGCTGGTCACCGGCCTGCCAGCGCAGCTGGCCAGGACGCCTGGCCCGGACGCCGGCCTGGTCGCCGTGCATAAGCGCGCGGCTGGCGAGATCCACGCCATGCGCCGGCTGGCAGGTGCCACGCCGGTCGGCCTGATCGAGACGTCGGGCGGCCAGGAGGACGTGCAGTCCTTCGCCTGGGAAGCGGCCGAGGCGCTGCGCGCGGCCCTGCATCATGCGCGCGTCGTCACGGCCTGTGAGCTGCTCACCGCCTGCCAGGCCATCGCGCTCGTTGACCGGCCGCCGCCGCCAGGATGCCGCGGCGTGCTCGGCTGGCTGGCGGCTACCGTCGAGCCGGTCCTCGCCGACCGGCCGTTCGGGGAGGACATCGAGCGCATCCTGCTGGCGCCCTGGCCAGAAACGCCAGCGGAAGCCGCTGCCGAGTGAACGGCCGTCCTGGCCAGCCGGCGGTGCCGGCATCGCGGCCGGAGGGCACAGCGGGCCAGGGAAACAGCGGCCGGAGGGAACAGCGGCCGGAGGGAACAGCGGCCGGAGGGAACAGCGGCCGGAGGGAACAGCGGCCGGAGGGAAGGGCGCCGGAGAGCTGCTGGCCAGGGAGCTGCCGCGGGGAATAATGACGAGTGACTACTCGTTGCGGAATCGTTTCCTGCGCACGGCGCGCCCCGCTCCCGACCTCGACAAACCGGGGGACCAACACGGAGATCCGAGGCACTGGGCAATGACCACAGCAGGCGGGACGCGCGGCGAGATGCCCGACAAGGCGCCAGGCCAGGCGGCGGGCCGGGCGAGTCATGCCGAGGGCCACCCGGCGAGTCATGCCGAGGGCCACCCGGCGAGTCCCGCCGAGGGCCACCCGGCGAATCCCGCCGAGGGCCAGGCCAACGGACAGGCCGGCGGCAGTGCGGACGGACAGGCCGGCGGCAATGCGGACGGACAGGCCGGCGGCAGTCCGGAAAGCCAGGCCGACGGCAGTCCGGACGGCCAGGCCGGGAGTTACGGGCCCGGCATGGCGCCGGAAGAGCCGCCCGACGAGCCCGGCCA
>Ga0302235_10000848_pt1 | contig 23451 bp, 26 predicted proteins | sample II_Palsa_N3_3_FD_193577 | JGI IMG/M metagenome (GOLD analysis project Ga0302235, IMG submission 193577) | Peat permafrost microbial communities from Stordalen Mire near Abisko, Sweden - II_Palsa_N3_3 | ecosystem: Environmental > Terrestrial > Soil > Palsa > Peat permafrost | place: Sweden...
CGGCCAACCTCTTCTACCGGGCCATCTACCACCAGGGCGAATCCGGGGCGCCCATCCTGTACCCGGAAATGAGCTGGCGCGAGGTCCGCGCGGCAGCCACAGAAACACTGCCCGGCGTCCGCTACCGCCGTCATCTGCTGTTCCGTTACTCACTGCTCTGGCGCAAGCCGCGCGGATAATTTCCCGGTCCTGATCCGCTCGCGGATCAGGTTTGCCGATCCCCGTTATATCCCGTTATGTCCGAACTTGAGGTTGAGACATTCCGGGCGGCGACCATGATCACGGGTACTTTTGCCCCGTATACGGCCATTTCTGCCCGCGATCATGGAAAAGCCCGATCCGAGGGCGCTTCCTTACGCTCCTGGCACCGCGCCGACCTCGGCGGGCGTGCCGTTGGTGATGCGGATGAGCTCGGCGAACGAGGTCGGGAACACGGTGTGCGGGTGCCCGGCCGCCGCCCAGACCACGTCGTACTTGTCCAGCCACGTGTCGACCAGCGTCCGGATCGGCGCGGGATACCCGACCGGGGCGACACCGCCGATGGCCTGGCCGGTCCACTCCCGCACCGAACGGGCGTCGGCTCGAGTCACCGCGGCCACCCCGACCAGCGCCGCCACCCGGACCGTATCGACCCGGTGCGCGCCGCTGGTCATGACCAGCAGCGGCGCCCCGTCCGCGCTGAAGATCAGGCTGTTCGCGATCGCGCCCACCTCGCAGCCGAGTTGGGCGGCGGCGGTCGCGGCGGTCGGCGCGGGCTCGGGCAGTTCCCGCACCTGGCCGGGCACACCCAGGTCCCGGAGTACGGCTGCGAAGGACGCGAAGTCGACGGGCATGGCAGGAAGGATAGCTACCAGACGAACGCGGCGCCGAAGTTCAGGCCGTACATCGGCGGGTGCAGGGTGACCCGGCTGAGGTGGCCGTCGTCGTACCGCTCACCGTGCTCCCCGCAGAACGAGATCACCTGGTCGCCCGACGGGTCGGTCCAGAGCGGCACGCAGGGTGGCCCCGCGTACGGAGTCTGGATCGTCGGCGTCACGTCCGCGAGGCGCTGCCCGGTGCTGGCGGAGTACTCCGCCACGCTGTCCGCGTAGTCCTGGCCGTCCGCCGCCACCCTGGTGACCAGCATCTTGGATCCGTCCGGAGTGAGCAGCTGACCATCCTGGCACGCTGCGGTGGCCCCGCAGTACTGGCCGTACGGGATAACCAGCCGGGAGGCCTGCAGCAGGTTGCCCGGTGCGTCGATGTTGAGCACCCGGAGTCCTAGTCCCGGCGGATGGCGGTTGTCGCCCGCCAGCCATTCGAATGCGAGGGTCTGGTCGCCCGCCCACGACAGGCTGGTCCCGGATACGGTCCCGCTGTCGGGCGGCGCCCATGACCGGCGCGCGCCCGTCGCCAGCGACACGGTCTCGAACCCGTTGTTCTGCGAGTTGGCGTACGCGAGCATGCTGGCGTCCTGGGAGATGGCAAATCCCGCCATGGCATCCCTGGCCGAGACGGTGAGCAGGGTGACCAGGGATAGCGGCCGGCCGTCTGAGCCGAGGCGCAGCTCATCGAAGGCGATGGTGGTGGGATTTTGCTGCGGCCCCACCTTGCCTCCCCCGAACTCCTGCTGCTGGCCGCCCATCTCCGCCTGCAACACGAACGTACGATCGTCGCCTGCTGCCGCTGCCCCTATCACGTACTGGCCGGGCAGCGGCTTGATGGTCACGATGGTCCGGCCCGTGAACATGTTTCTCACCTGGGCGCCCCCGGCGCCGCCGTAGCCGGGAATCACGATGTACGGGGCCACGGCCGGGCTGGCGCCGGCGCTAGGCAGAGGCCCGGCCGGCTGCCACCGGCCGTGGGTCACGATCCTCGGCGAGGCGGTCTGCGGCGCCACGTGGCGGCCCCCCGCAGGCCGCCCCGTTCCGGCCCGGCTGGCGGTCACGCCGCCAGCGACTGCGGCGACCACGATGGTGACCACGGCGACCGTGACAACCCTGCGCATCCCGCGCCGCCGGGCCCGCCTCCGCAGGACCCGGATGTCTGGGATGGGCAGGCTGGTGACCGGGCGTACCCAATCGGCAAGCTGCCCGTGCAGCGAGTCATCGAACATTGGGCACCTCCTCGTCGGACTCCGTGAGCTCGCGGTGCAGCCGGTGCCTGGCCGCCGCCAGCCGGGCCCGGACCGTGCCCACCGAAATCCCGCAGTCGCGTGCGATGTCATCCACCGGTAGATCGGCCAGGTAATACAGCACCAGGACCTGGCGCTGGGGGAGCGGCAGCCGCATCAGGGCGACGCTCAGCGCCGTTGCCTGCAGCGGGTCGTGCGCGTCGTACCGGTCGCTGGACGCCCCGCGCTGCCCCGCCGCCAGCAGCGTGGACATGATCCTGGCCCGGCGCGCCCGCCGGGCCGCGTCGACGGTGAGCCGGAGCGCGACCCTGCGCACCCAGGCCTCGGGCAGCTCGTAGCGGGCGACTCGGTGCCACCGGGTCAGCGCCCGGGAGAAAGCCTCCTGGGCGATGTCCTCGGCCTGCTGCCGGTCGCCGACTATGGCGGCTACCAACCCGACCACGCGGCGGTAGCTGGCCTCGTAGAACTCCCCGAAATCATCGGTCTGGACAGGCACGTAACTAACACGCCCGGGAGCGCCGCCGTGACCAGGCCGATTCGATAACGATTAGGACAAGGCCGCTAGGTCCCGGGACCACCTGCCGCGCCTGCGCAGCTCGGGCAGCACCCCCTCGCCGAACCAGTACGCCTCCTCCAGGTGCGGGTACCCGGACATGATGAACTCCGAGATGCCCAGGCCGGCGTACTCCTCGATCAGGTCGGCGACCTGGCCGTGGCTGCCGACCAGCGCGGTGCCCGCGCCGCCCCGCACCAGCCCGACCCCGGCCCACAGGTTCGGGTAGATCTCCAGGTCACCGGCCCGGCCGCTGCTCCGGTAGGACTCGTGCAACGAGAGCATCCGATCCTGGCCGGCCGACTCGGTGGCGCCCAGGATCTCCTGGGCCCTCTTGACCTCGTCGGGGTCCAGCCGGTCGAGCAGCGCGCCCGCCACCGCCCAGGCCTCCTCCTCGGTGTCCCTGGTGATCACGTGCAGCCGGATGCCGAACCGCATGGTCCGGCCCTCGGCCTCGGCCAGGCCGCGGATCCAGGCGATCTTGTCCGCCACCTGGGCGGGCGGCTCACCCCAGGTCAGGTACGTGTCGACGTACCTGGCCGCGACCGGCCCGGCCGCGGCCGACGAGCCGCCGAAGTACACGCCGGGCACCGGGTCCGGCGGGCGCATCACCGTGGCCCCTTCGACCTGGTAGTGCTCGCCGGTGAAATCGAACGGCTGCCCGGTCCATGCGCCTCGGACGATGGCCAGGAACTCGCCGGTGCGCTCGTACCTGGCGTCGTGCGAGAGGTGGTCGCCGAACCTGCGCTGTTCGGCTGGCTGGCCGCCGGTCACCACGTTGAGCAGCAGCCTGCCGCCGGAGATCCGCTGGTAGGTCGCGGCCATCTGGGCGGCCAGGGTGGGGGTGACCAGCCCGGGCCGGAACGCCACCAGGAACTTCAGCCGGGTGGTGTGCGCGATCAGCGCGGCGGTGGCCAGCCAGGCGTCCTCGCACCAGGTGCCGGTCGGGGTGAGCACCGCCTCGAACCCGAGCTGCTCGGCCGCCTTGGCCACCTGCGCCAGGTACTCCACGGAGGGCGGCCGGTCGGCGTCGGCCTCCGTGGGGATGCTGTGCCCGCGTCCGACGATGGAGCGCCCATCGCCGGACGTGGGCAGGAACCAGTGGAACGTCAGCCGCTCGCCCTCGGTGCCGAGCGCGTGGCTCACGACGATCCGGTCACTGTGGAGTTGAACTCGCTGGTGATGTAACCGGAGATGTCGACCTTGGTCGGGATGAGCCCGGCCGCGAAGAACTGGTCCACCAGGTTCTGCTCGGACGAGACGATGGCGCTGGTCACCGGGATCGGGGTGGTGGCGTCGGTCGTCGCGGCCACGTCCATGATGCTGGCGGGCAGCCCGGCCGCCTTGCCCCAGGCTGCGGCCCAGGCGGACGGGTGGGTCGCCGCCCAGACATAGGCCTTGTCCAGCGTGGTCAGGTAGACCTTGATCGCGGCGGCCTTGCTCGGGTCGGCCACGGCGGCCTTCGAGGCGACCTCGTAGGAGTACGGGCTGCCGTAGGCGGACCCGGTGGCGAGCACCTTGGCGCCGTCCTGCGCGACGACCTGCTGGACGTAGGGCGGCCAGATGTCCCAGGCGGCTACGGCCCCCGAGGTGAACGCGGCCAGCGCCTCGGCCGGCTGCAGGTTCACCAAGGTAACGTCCTTGGTCGTCAGCCCCGCCTTGGTCAGCACGGTCAGCAGGTTGTAGTTCCCCGAGCTGCCCGACCCGTAGGCGATCTTCTGGCCCTTCAGCTGGGCGATGGAGGTGATCGGCGAGCCCTTCGGCACCACGACCGCGTCCTGGTCGCCGTTGGTCTGGCGAGCGCCGACGATCTCGACCTGTTCGCCGCCGGAAGCGGCGAACACGGGCGGCGCGTCGCCGACCCCGCCGATGTCGACCGCCCCCGAGGCCATGGCCTCCAGCATCGGCGGGCCGGAGGTGAAGTCGGACCACGTGACATGGAACGGCAGCGTGTTCAGCAGGCCGGCCGCGGTCAGCACCGCCTCGGCCCCGGTGCCCTTCTGGTCGCCGATGTTCAGCGTCACCGAGGACAGGTTCACCGAACCGGACGCCGACGCCGACGCGCTGGCACTGCTCGCGTCGGTACTTCCCGTGCTCGACGATGACGACGACGACGAGCAGCCCGCCGCGGCCAGCCCGGCCAGCGCGACCACCGTGACGGCATACATCCTTGGTCGAAATATCATGATCGTTCCTTAGCTGATCAGTTGGTTTCCCCGGCTGGGACGCCGAGTTCGGTCAGCAGCTTCAGCCGCAGCGCGACGAGATCCGGATGGTCCCGGTCCCGCGGCCTGGCCACGGTGACCGGCGAGGAGCTGGTGATCCGCCCGTCGCCCAGGACCAGAACCCGGTCGGCGAGCGTGAGCGCCTCGTCCACGTCGTGCGTGACCAGCAGCACCGCAGGCTGATACCGCGCCCACAGGGCGACCACCAGCCGGTGCGTGGTGATCCTGGTCAGCGCGTCCAGCGCGCTGAACGGCTCGTCGAGCAGCAGCAGCCGCGGTTCGCGGACCAGCGCCCGGGCCAGCGAGGCCCGCTGCGCCTCGCCGCCGGACAGCGTCAGGGGCCAGGCGGAGGCGCGCTCGGCCAGCCCGACCTCCGCCAGCGCGGTGCGCGCGGCGGCCTGCGGGTCGGCGACCCGCAGCCCGAGCGTGACGTTGGCCAGCACCGTCTTCCACGGCACGAGCCGTGGTTCCTGGAACGCGACCGACACCGGGCCCGCCACCGAGAGCTGGCCGGTTACCTCCCGGTCCAGCCCGGCCAGCGCGCGCAGCAGCGTCGACTTGCCCGATCCGCTGCGCCCGATCAGCGCGACGAACTCGCCCGCGGCGATGTCCAGGTCGAGCCCGGCCAGGACGGTGCGGCCGGCGAACGCGCGGCTCAGCCCGCGCACGGATGCCGCCGGGGCCGACGTCACGGGATCGGGGGCAGAGGCCACGGCCCGTTCGGGAGAATGGTCTTTTATTGTCCAAAGTCGCGACGCCACGCCAGTGCCTTTCTTTCCAGCAGGCGCACCGCGCCGTTGGCGAGCAAGCCGAGGATCGCGTAGACGATGAGCGCCACCATGATCACGGGTGTGTTCAGGAACTGCTCGGCCTGCGTGATCATGAACCCGAGACCGCTGGTCGCGTTGATCTGCTCGCCGACGACGAGCGCGATCAGGGAGAAGACCACGCTCAGCTGCAGCCCGGTCAGCGCCGCCGGAAGCGCGCCGGGCAGCACGATGTGCCGGATCATCTCCCTCCTGCGCAGGCCCAGGACCTGCCCGAGTTCGCCCAGCTTGGCATCGACGCCGCGGATGCCGGCGAACGTGGCCACGTACATCGGGAACAGGGCCGCCAGCACGACGAACAGCACCTTGGGCAGCTCCCCGATGCCGAACCACACGATGAACAGCGGAATCAGCCCGAGCAGCGGGATGCCGCGCAGGAGTTGCAGGATCGGGTCGAGGGTCGCCTCGCCGATGCGGCTGAGCCCGGTGATCACCGCGAGCAGCACGGCGACGGTGACGCCGATCGCCAAGCCCACCGCCCAGCGCTCGCAGGACGCGAGCAGCGATGCCTGCAGCGTCCCGTAGGCCGGTGAGTTGGTGACCACCAGGGTGTACGCGGTGTGCGCGATCGAAGCCGGGGAGGCCAGCTTGCTGGCCGGAAGGATCCCGGTGCTGCTGGCCGCCTGCCAGAGGCCGACCGCGACGATCGGGCTGATCAGGCGGTACCCGCGCCAGCGGCGGCCCGGCGATCTCGCGGGCGCCCGCGTGTCGCTGCTGAGCAGGGCGGTGGGAAGGGCGGCCTGGTCGCTCGTGATGAGGCCCTCCTCGGCGGTCTCAGGCATGGACTCACGGTAGCCCAATTGTCTATAAAGTCAATAGTATTTGTTGACAAGGCTCGAGCGAGTTGACACGCTCCACAGGAGGCCCATTTTCGGTACGAGCAAGGACCCGACACCGAGAGGAAACCGATGTCTCCCGTAGCCATCCAGGTCAGAATTACCCGCCTAGCAGGCGAGATCGGAGCCGAAGTCGGCGGTGTCGACGCCGCCGAAACGCTTCCGGATGACGTCGTGGCGCAGGTCCGCCAGGCGCTCCTCGACCACAAGGTGATCTTCCTGCGTGACCAGCGCCTGGACTACGCCGCCCAGGTCGCGTTCGCCAGGCGTTTCGGCGAGCTGACCCTCGGCCATCCCACGATCGAGTCGCCGCCCGGACAGCCCCTGATCGAGGAGATCGATTCGGCCCACGGCGTCAGGGCCAACCAGTGGCACACCGACGTCACGTTCGTCGACCGGCCGCCCGCGATCACCATGCTGCGGGCCGTGGTCATCCCCGAGGTCGGCGGAGACACCCTTTGGGCCAACACCGTCACCGCCTACGCGAGCCTGCCGGCCGAACTGCGCGACCTGGCGGACCGGCTCCGGGTCGTCCACACGAACGCCTACGACTACGCGGCCGGCATTCCGGTCAACGGCGACGCCGTGGTCGCGGCGCACCGTCGGCAGTTCGTCTCCACCGTGTTCAAGACCGAGCATCCCGCCGTGCGCGTCCACCCGGAGACAGCGGAGCGGTCGCTCCTGCTCGGCGGCTTCGCGCACAGCATCAACGGCTTCAGCCCGCAGGCGTCCCGCGACCTGATCCGGATCCTGCAGCAGTACGTCATCACCCCCGAGCACACCGTCCGCTGGCACTGGCGGGTGGGCGACCTGGCCATCTGGGACAACCGCGCCACCCAGCACTACGCGATCTACGACTACGCCCCGGCGCACCGGCGGGGCGAGCGGGTCACCGTGGCCGGCCCGGTCCCGGTCGGCGTGGACGGCCGGCCGAGCGTGTCACTGGAAGGCGACGCCGCCGGCTACTACGCCGGCTTGCGCAACGGAGAATAACGATTGAGTCACGGCGTTCGCTACTCCGGTTCGCCGTCCGGCTCGAAGACGGTCGGGATGGCCGGGTAGCCCCGGGACAGCTGCAGCGCGTACGGCGGCAGCTCGGCCAGCGCGGCGCGGTGCCGCTCCCGCGCCGCGGCCACCTCCTCACGCCCCACGACCGAACCCGCGGTCACCAGCGGCACCAGCAGTTCCCGGTCGCGTGGCCCAGGCTCGGGCGGGCTCAGGCTGACCCGCTCGCTCAGCGCGATGCCATGGGCATCAAGGTGCCGCACCGCCCACTTGCGCCCGCCCCGGCCCGGCTTGCCCACCGACCGCTTGGCCACCGGCACCAACTCGCCTTGGTTATCGGAACCAGAGGGACCGGAGGAGCGTGCCACCAGCTTGTACACCAGCGCCGCCGTGGGCGCGCCCGACCCGGTGACCAGCGAGGTGCCGACCCCGTAACCGTCCACCGGGATCGCGCCCAGCGCCGCGATCGAGTACTCGTCCAGGTCCCCGGTCAAGATGATCCGCGTCTTCGCCGCGCCCAGCGCATCGAGCTCCGCGCGCACCTGCCGGGCCAGCACCGGCAGGTCGCCGCTGTCGATCCGAACCGCGCCCAGCTCCGGCCCCGCCACCTCGATCGCGGTCCGCACCGCGCGCGGCACGTCGTATGTGTCCACCAGCAGCGTCGTGGCCTTGCCCAGCGCCTCGACCTGCGTCGCGAACGCGTGCCGCTCGTTGTCGTGCACCAAGGTGAACGCGTGCGCGCTGGTCCCCGCGCTCGGCACGCCATACGAAAACCGCGCCTGCAGGTTAGACGTCGAAGCAAAGCCCACAATGTAGGCCGCCCGCGCGCTGGCCACCGCGGCCCATTCGTGAGTGCGCCGCGAGCCCATCTCGATCAGCGGGCGGTCCCCGGCCGCGGTCACCATCCGGGACGCGGCCGAGGCGATCGCGCAGTCGTGGTTGAGAATCGACAGCGTGACCGTCTCCAGCAGCACCGCCTCGGCGAACGTGCCCTCGACCACCACGATCGGCGAGCCGGGGAAGTAACAGTCACCCTCGGAGTAACCCCAGACGTTGCCGCTGAACCGGTACGATTCAAGGAACGCCAGCGTCGGCGAGTCCACGACGCCCGCGCCGTCGAGGAAGTCCAGCTCGGCCGGGCTGAAGCGGAACCGCTCGATGGCGTCAAGCAGGCGTCCGGTGCCCGCCACGACGCCGTACCGGCGGCCGTGCGGCAGGTGCCTGGCGAAGACCTCGAAGATGGCTCGGCGGTGGGCCGCGCCGCTGCGCAACGATCCCTGCAGCATCGTGAGCTCATAGTGATCCGTGAGCAGTGCGGTCCCAAGCTGGGCGGGGGACTGGTGGTTCACCGAATTCGTCACAGGTGGAAGACTACGTAGTGGGAGGTGAGTAGTTGTGAGTGTGGCGCCCGCTGAGGTGGATCTTCCGCGGTCCGCAGACCGCCCGGTATCGGATAAGCCCTGGGTCACCATCGTGTGGAACGATCCGGTCAACCTGATGACCTACGTCACCTACGTGTTCCAGCATGTCTTCGGCTACCCGAAGAAGAAGGCCACCCGGCTGATGCTCGACGTGCACCACAAGGGCAAGGCGGTGGTGGCCGCCGGAGCTAGGGAGGCAATGGAGCACAACGTCGAGGTGCTGCATGGATACGGCCTATGGGCCACCGTGCAGCACGACAGCTAGCAAGGTTGCGCGGCCTGCGCGCCCGGATGGAACCCTTCCGGCCGACCCGGGGTGGCGGCGTGCGCGCCGCGCTGGCCCCCGCTGAGGCATCCCTGCTGCGCAGCCTGGTCGGCCAGGTCCTGACGCTGATCGCCCCCGACGGCCCGCCCGTGGCGCACGTCCAGCCCGACGGCGTGTCCGCCTGGGACGCCCTGGACGCCCTCGACGCCCAGCTCACCGCGCCGCAGACCCCCGAAGATCCGGTCCTGGCCCGGCTGCTGCCCGACGGGTACCGCGACGACCCCGACGCGGCGAACGAGTTCCGCAAGTACACCGAGTCCGGGCTGCGCGGCGCCAAGCAGCAGGCCGCGCAGGAGATGCTGGACACGCTGCCCGAGGCGGGTGGCCGGATCCAGCTCACGAACGACCAGGCCCACGCCTGGCTGAAGGCCCTGAACGACGTCCGCCTCGCGCTCGGTGTCCGGCTGGGCGTCACCGAGGAGTTCGAGGAGCAGTGGAACCGGCTGGCCGCCGACGACCCGCAGTGGGCCGCCTACGAGGTCTACGCCTGGCTCGGCGCGGTACAGGAGTCCCTGGTCCAGGCGCTAGCCTGAGCGCGTGCTCGAGATCCCCAAAGACCTGTACGACAAGATCGTGGCCCACGCCCGCGCCGATCACCCCGATGAGGCGTGCGGCCTGATTGCCGGTCCGGTCGGCTCCGACCGCCCGCAACGCTTCATTCCGATGACCAACGCCGCGCGCTCGCCCACGTTCTACGAATTCGACTCCACCGAGCAGTTCCAGGTGTGGCAGGAGATGGACGACCACGACGAGGAACCGGTCGTCATCTACCACTCGCACACCGCCACCGAGGCCTACCCCTCCCGCACTGACGTCTCGTACGCCAGCGAGCCCGGCGCGCACTACGTGCTGGTCTGCACCCGCGATCCCGAGCACAGCGAATTCCGGTCCTACCGGATAACGGACGGCCAGGTCACCGAGGAGCCGGTGACCGTGGTGGAATGATCCCGGACCGCCCCCGGTTGGCAACGAAGGCATAATTGAGGAATCGACAGGAGCGTTGTTCATGGCCATCGAGGTTCGCATCCCGACGATCCTGCGCACGTATACCGACGGCGCCAAGCAAGTCGAGGGCAGCGGAGCCACGCTCGCTGAGCTCCTGGTCGACTTGGAGCAGCGGCACGGCGGGCTGCGCGAGCGCCTGGTGGACGACGGCGGCCTGCGGCGGTTCGTCAACGTGTACCTGAACGACGAGGACGTCCGTTTCCTGGCCGGCCTGGACACCCCGGTCAAGGACGGGGATACGGTGACCGTCCTGCCTGCCGTGGCCGGCGGCGCCCTCTAAAAATTATTCCGAACGGACCAGGGCTTTTGCGCTACGAGAACCTGCTCGACTCTCTCGGCCATACGCCGCTCGTGGGCTTGCCGCGCCTATCCCCGGCACCAGACGTGCGCCTGTGGGCCAAGCTCGAGGACCGGAACCCGACCGGCTCAGTCAAGGACCGCGCCGCGTTCTTCATGGTCGCGCAGGCGGAAAAGGACGGGCTCCTCGTGCCCGGTGCCACCATCATCGAGCCCACCAGCGGTAACACCGGTATTTCCCTGGCCATGGTGGCCAAGCTGCGCGGCTACCGGCTGATCGTGGTCATGCCCGAGAACACCAGCGAGGAGCGCCGCCAGCTGCTGCGGATGTACGGGGCCGAGATCATCGCCTCCCCGGCGGCGGGCGGCTCCAACGAGGCGGTCCGGGTGGCCAAGCGGATCGCGGCCGAACATCCCGACTGGGTAATGCTCTACCAGTACGGCAACGAGGCGAACGCCCGGGCGCACTACGAGACGACCGGACCGGAGATCCTCACCGACCTGCCGGAGATCACCCACTTCGTCGCGGGCCTCGGCACCACCGGCACGCTCATGGGCGTGGGCCGCTACCTGCGCGAGCACAAGCCGGGGGTCAAGATCGTGGCCGCCGAGCCGCGCTACGGCGAGCTGGTCTACGGGCTGCGCAACGTGGACGAGGGCTTCGTCCCCGAGCTGTACGACGCCAAAGTATTGACCACCAGGTTCTCGGTGTCCTCGGCCGACGCCCTGCGCCGGACCCGGGAACTGATCAACGCCGAAGGCATCTTCGCCGGCATCTCCGCGGGCGCCGCGCTGCACGCCGGCCTGGCCATGGCGGCCAAGGCGGCGGCCGAGGGCGACCCGGCCGACATCGTGGTGCTGATCGCCGACGGCGGCTGGAAGTACCTGTCCACCGGCGCCTACGACGGCACCCTAGACGAAGCCGAAGCCCGCCTCGAAGGCCAGCTCTGGGCCTAATATCGCCTTTCGCGCGTCATAATGACCCCCATGCGATTGACAGTGATCGGGTGCTCGGGAAGTTTCCCGGGGCCGGATAGTCCGGCATCGTGCTACCTGCTGGAGGCCGAAGGGTTCCGGCTGGTGATGGACATGGGCAACGGGGCGCTCGGGGTCTTGCAGCGGCACGCGGAGCTGTTCAGCGTGGACGCGGTCTGCGTTTCCCACCTGCACGTCGATCACTGCGTCGATCTGAGCTCGTACTGGGTGGCGCGCCGATACGCGCCCGACGGCCCGCAGCCGGCGATCCCGGTCTACGGCCCGCGGGGGACCGCCGACCGGGTGGCGGGCTTCGGCGGTGAGGACGCGCCGGCCATCCGGGCCCGGTTCGACGTCCGCGACCTTGATCCCAGGGTCGTCAAAGAGATTGGTCCGTTCCGCATCACCACCGAGCACATGAACCACCCGGTCGAGACGTTCGGGTTCCGGATCGAGCACGCGGGCTGGACGGTGGCTTACTCGGCCGACACGGGCGAGACCGAGGCCCTGGTCCGGCTGGCCGACGGCGCGGACCTGCTGCTGTGCGAGGCGTCGTTCCTGGACCACGAACGGAACCCGCCGGACCTGCACCTGACCGCGCGGCAGGCGGGGGAGTACGCCACCCGGGCCGGCGCCGCGCAGCTGGTGCTCACCCACCTGGTGCCGTGGTATGACCGTAAGCGGTCGCTGGCCGAGGCGGCCGAGACCTACCACGGCCCGCTGTCGGCGGCGACCTCCGGCCTGGTCCTGGGACCGGGGGCCGCCCGATAGGCTGTCCCTCATGTCTCGACCCGATGGGCGATCCGTGGCCGAACTGCGGCCGGTCAAGCTGACCCGGAGCTGGCTCGACCACGCCGAAGGCTCGGTGCTGGTGGAGTTCGGCCGGACCCGCGTGCTGTGCGCCGCGAGCGTGGCCGAGGAGGTCCCCCGCTGGCGTCGCGGCAGCGGGCTCGGCTGGGTCACCGCCGAGTACGCCATGCTGCCCCGCGCGACGAACACCCGTGGTGACCGCGAATCGGTCAAGGGCCGCCTGGGCGGCCGCACGCAGGAGATATCCCGGCTGGTCGGGCGCTCGCTGCGGGCCTGCGTGGACTACAAGGCGCTCGGCGAGAACACCATCGTCATCGACTGCGACGTGCTGCAGGCCGACGGCGGCACCCGCACCGCGGCGGTGACCGGGGGCTACGTGGCCCTGGCCGACGCCGTGGCCTGGCTCAAGGGGCGCAAGCGGACCAAGGGCGACCCGCTGCTCACCTCGGTCGCCGCGGTCAGCGTCGGCGTCGTCGACGGCGAGCCCCGCCTCGACCTGTGTTACGAGGAGGACGTGGCGGCGGACACCGACATGAACGTGGTCTGCACCGCGGCCGGCGACTTCGTGGAGATCCAGGGCACCGCCGAGCGCGAGCCATTCAGCCGCGCCGTGCTCGACCAGCTCCTCGGCCTCGCCGTCGCCGGCTGCGCCGAGCTGACCCAGTTGCAAACACAAGCCCTGTCTCACGATGTCCGCTGACGCCCTGGTCCTGGCCACCAGGAACGAGGGCAAGCTGCGCGAGCTGGCCCGGATCCTAGACCACCAGGTCATCGGGCTTGACGCGTTTCCGGACGCGCCCGACGTGCCGGAGACCGGGGCCACGTTCGAGGCCAACGCGCTGCTGAAGGCCCGCGCCATCGCGGCCAGCACCGGGCTGCCCGCCGTCGCCGACGACTCGGGCCTGTGCGTGGACGCGCTGAACGGCATGCCCGGCGTGCTGTCGGCCCGCTGGGCGGGCCAGCACGGCGCCGACCAGGCCAACCTGGACCTGGTCCTGGCTCAGGTCGCCGACGTGCCCGACGCCCGCCTCGGCGCGCGCTTCGTGTGCGCCGCGGCGCTGGTTGTCCCGGCCGGCGGGCAAGCGCGCGAGTGGGTGGTGACCGGCCAGGTGGTGGGCCGGCTGATCCGGGTGCCCCGGGGCACCGGCGGGTTCGGCTACGACCCCATATTTCAACCCAACGGGTTCGACCTGACCACCGCGGAGATGACCCCCGAAGCCAAGGACGCCATCAGCCATCGCGGCCGCGCCTTCCGCGCGCTCGCCCCATTTATCCACCTAATTGGGAGTCTCTCATGACCGAGAAGCGGCTCGCGCCCGGTGACCCCGCGCCGGACTTCACCCTGCCCGACGCGGACGGCCATCCGGTGTCGCTGTCCTCGTTCCGCGGCCAGCGGGTGATCGTGTACTTCTACCCGGCCGCGATGACGCCCGGCTGCACCAAGGAAGCCTGCGACTTCCGCGACAACGGCGATGCTCTCAGCCACAACGGGATCGCGGTGCTCGGCATCTCTCCCGATCAGCCCGCCAAGCTGGCCAAGTTCCGCGACAAGGAGGGCCTGACCTTCCCGTTGCTGTCCGACCCCGATCACGCCGCGCTCGAGGCCTACGGCGCCTACGGGGAGAAGAAGCTGTACGGCAAGACGACCGTCGGCGTGATCAGGTCCACGTTCGTAATCGACGCCGACGGCAAGATCGAAAAGGCCCTGTACGGCGTCAAGGCCACCGGCCACGTCGCCCGCCTGATGACCGAGGTCGGAGCCTAGGCGGTACCGTTACTAACGGCCAGATAATAGCGGCCAGCGGGCGTGGCGAAATGGCATACGCGGCAGGTTTAGGTCCTGTTGGTGGCGACACCGTGGGGGTTCAAATCCCCCCGCCCGCACCGAAATCCGATAGCGCACGTAAAATCCCACCGGCGATTGCGTCCCTCGATAAGCTGGCGGCCCTGTTGGGCCTAGGCAACGAGAGGACCCGTCGTGTCGTTCCGCTCCACAGTAAGTGCCATCGCCATCACCGCTGCCGCCTGCGTGATGCTCGCCCCGGCGGCGATGGCGTCGTCCGGGCCGGTCCAGATCACCGGGCACCAGCTAAAGTCCGCGCTGCTGCCCGCTTCGGACTTCCTGGCCGGCTACACCGTGGGCAACGAGGACGACTCGGGGCGCCAGCTTGAGCACCGCACCGTGTTCAAGGTGCCGTCCCTGAGCTGTCGAAACTTCTGGCTTGTCATCGGGGCGGTGGGAGGCTTCGGGGAGACCGCCTACGCCGGCGACCTGATCGACACCAAGTCGACCTCGGTGACCGTATTTGAGACCTTCAACCAGGCCGTCTACCAGTTCGCGAGTACTCACGCGGCCGCCTCGTTCTACAGCCAGCTGACTGCCAAGTACCGGTCGTGCCGGACGGTGACGTCACCCGACGGACAGGGCGGCTCTCTGAAGCGAACGGTGCGCTCCCAGTCGAAGCAGCGAGTCGGCGGCCACCAGGCCCTGCTGCTCGTCGACTCTCTATCGGATTCCAAGGTTGCCGGTCCGGCCTTGGACACCTATGTGCTGTGGACCATCGACGGCGCCGATATCTACATGATCAGCACGATGCCGCTGAGCATCCCCTCGCCCAAGCCCGCACAGGCTTCGCTCACCCTCAAGCTCATCTCCCGGGTCGGCGCCCGCCGATAACACCAACCTCCCAGGTGGACGCTCTCCCACAACGCCGAGAAAACTCGAAAAGCAGCTCGAGTTGAGTAGAAAACTACGTGAGCATTCGATATAATGCTCTTATCATGTTTCTCTCAACGAAGGGCAGCTCATGGTGCAGGATCCGCTCCCCGGACACGGGCAGGAAGGCGAGGAGCCCGATAGCTCCCCCCTGCCGTCCGCATCCGAGGATCCTGGTCCGGAGGACGACCCGAGCCCGGAGCAGGGCCTGTACATCACCCTCCCGGCCGGGCACCTGACCCTGGCCGGCTTCTGCCAGGGCGGCGCCTCGGACACGATGGCCCCCGGCGCGTTGCTGGCCGCGGTCGTGGAGACGGTCACCGGGGAGGACGGCGCCGGGCTGGCGGGCTGCTCGGATGATCAGCTGATGGGGATCATCTCGGCCGCGTGGCGGCAGCAGTCCCGTGACGCGTGGGTGCTAATGGCCGCGATCGGGGAATTCGCCCGCCGCGCCGGCACGGGCGTCGAGGGTGAGTTCGCCGCCGATGAGCTGGCCGCCGAGCTGCGCATGAGCCAGCCGTCCGCCGCCGGGCAGATGGACTTCGCCACTGAGGTCCCCAGGCGGCTCCCCCGGACGTTCGCCGCGCTGGCCGCCGGGCGGATCCACCCGATCCACCTGCGGATCATCGAAGAGGAAACCCGCATCCTGACCGACACGGACGCGGCCAAGGCCGATGCGATCCTGGCTGAGGCGGCCGCCGGCAAGACCTTCGGCGAGCTCCGGTACGCCGCCCGCAAGCTGATCCTGAAGCTGGATCCCGACGCGCTGAAGAAGCGGAAGGAAGCCGCCAAGCGGGAGGCGCAGGTCCGCCGGTTCCGCGAAGAGTCCGGAAACGGCGGGATGGTCGCCCGCGAGCTGCCCTCGGATGAGGTCCTGGCCTCCTGGCAGCACGTCGAGCAGCGCGCCCTAAACCTCCGCGCCGCCGGGATGCCCGGCACCCTGCAGGAGCTGCGCGTGCGCGCCTACCTTGATCTACTGCAAGAACGTGACAGCCGCGCCGTCCCCGAAGGACCAGCACAGAACGATCCACCCGGCCCGCCCGATACCGGACCCGACGGCCTCAGCGAACCCGACGGCCCCGACGGCCCCAGCGGCCCTAGCGGACCCGACGGCCCCAGCGACCCGGGCGGCCCCAGCGACCCGGGCGGTCCCGGTCCGGCTCACCCTCCCGGCCCGGATGCAGGCCCGAGCCTGGCCGCCCTGGTCACCATCACCATCCCCCTGGCCACTTACCAAGGCCGCTCCGCGGCCCCTGGCGAAGCCGGCGGGTACGGCCCGCTGGACGGCGACGACGCCCGCGACCTAGCCGCCGCCGCGGCAAGACACCCCAGCACCCGCTGGTGCGTCACCGCGCTGAACCCCGACGGCACCGCCGCCGCCCACGGCTGCATCCCAGGCCGCCACCCCCCGCGAGACGCCGGACCGCCCGGCACCGGACCACCGCGTACCAGACCACCCAGCCTCGGACCGCCAGGCATCCTGGCCACCCCGCTGACCCCCATCACCCGCGGTCCCTGCGACCATGCCCACGGCCAGGTCGGCTACCACCCCTCCCGCACCCTGGTCCATCTGGTCCGCGCCCGCAACACGACCTGCACCGCCCCCGGCTGCACCCGCCCCGCCGTCCGCTGCGACCTGGACCACACCACCGCGTATGACCAGGGCGGCCGCACGTGCGAATGCAATTTGGCTCCGCTATGCCGGCACCATCACCGGTGCAAGCAGGCCGAACGGTGGCGGCTGGAGCAGCCCGAACCGGGCGTGCTGGTCTGGCGGACCCCGGCCGGCCGCACCTACGCGACCATCCCCACCGAATACCCCATGTAGCCGCGCGGAATAGCCAGCGGAGGGTGGCGGCGTTACGCTTCGCTGCATCACCCTGTTGGGGAGGTGGCGGTAATGACACGACCGGGAGATGAGCTAGCAGCCGCAGGAGGCCGGGGTGGAGGTGACCTCCGCGCGTCCCACGCCGACCGCGAGCAGGTGATCGACACCCTCAAGGTCGCATTCGTGCAGGGCCGCCTGACCCAGGATGAACTCAACGCGCGGACCGGGCAGGTGTACGCGGCGCGGACCTATACGGAACTGGCCGAGGTGACCGCCGACATTCCCGCCGAGCTCGCCAGAGCCCGGCCCCCGCGCAACCCGTGGCGGGCTACGAAGGTCTCTTGGCTGGTCGTATACGCGCTGATCCTGCCAGGCCTCGTCACGCTTGCTGCCCTCCCTGGCGGGCCCGCTCCTACCACCGGCACGGAGGTGGCCACCTGGTCCGCGGTCGTCTATGCCATTTTCTGGATTCTCGGTGTATACGTGATGATCGCCTCCCGTCGCGCGAAGCACTCCGGCGGACAACCGCCGCCGCGGTCAGCGCCCGGCGCCGACCAGGAATCGGCACCCGCGTCATGATTCGCTCCGTCGCGGGTGGGAGGCGCTGGTGATGACCGAGCCAGGAAACGAGATGGCCGCAGAAGCAGGGAACGATAATCAGCCGCTCATGTACCGCGAGCGGGTGACCCGCACCCTGCGGGCCGCGTTGGCGCAAGGCCGGCTCACCGAAGACGAATACGACGAACGGATAGGCCGGGCGTCGGCCTCGCGGTCCCGTGCTGAGCTGGCCGCGCTGACCGCGGACCTCCCCGTCGGCCGGATAGATGCCCCGATCCGGCCGCCGAGGGCCGGGGATGCCTGGATCTGCGTCAGCGTGATCATCGCTGCGGCCAGTGTGGTTGTAGCCGTCCTGCTGACGAACCTCGACAACGGTTGGGCGTTCCTAGCGTTCAGCATGGCAGCCGTCACCTTGCTCGTGGCCCCGATCGTCACGGCAGGCGTGCTGATCGACGTGCGGCATCAGAAGCGATCTGGCGGGCAGCTACCGCCGCTGCCAGCCCCGGGCACGCACAGCACGCCATCGCAGCGCCCGGCGTCCGCCGCCCCGGCCGGATCACTCCCGCCGGTCGACCGCGGTCAGCAGCACACCGCTGAAGCAGCTCAAAAGGACCTTGCCCGTCGGCAATCAGACGACCGGCGGTCAGCGCATCGATGGCGCCATCGCGGCCAGCGCTACACGATCGACTGTGCCAGCAATTGATCCGGCGACCGCTCCGGGGGGAGCAGTCGCGCTACGCTTATCTGCATCGTGCTAGGGGGAGGTCCCGGTGATGGCAGGGCCGGAGGACCCAGCAGCGGCGAACCGCGACCAGCTCCGGGCGGGCCACGCCGACCGTGAGCAGGTGATCGAGGCGCTGAAGGACGCGTTCGTACACGGTCGGCTGACCAGGGACGAATTCGACACGCGAGCGGGCTGGGCGCTCACCGCACAGACCCGCGCCGACCTGGCCGCGCTCACCGCTGACATCCCGGCCGTCCCTTCCGCCCCGGCCGCGGCCGGGCTGGCGCGGCCGCCGACCCCCGCACACCACTGGCCGCTGGCCAGGGCGGCCGCCAAGTCGGGCGGCTGCCTGGTCCTCGCGTTCGCCCTCGTGTTGTTCGCCGCCAACATCCTCGATCCGCATGGCCTCGGCAATCCCTATCATCCCTGGAGTAGCCTGTGTGCTTTCGTGGCCCTTGGCCTCGTACTCACGGCACTGGGCATCTTCGCGACTGGGATGGCCACCTCGGTGGAGCAGCGGCGTTCCCGCAGGCAGCTGCCGCCCCGGCCGGGCCCGGGCGGCCACGCCCTGGAAGCCGGACAGTCCAGCGGCACCGGCCATGGCCCGGCTCTGCCCCCAGACTGCCCCGACCAGACCCGCGCCGACCTGCGGTATGACAGCTCACGGCCGGGCCGGCCGTATTCTTCCGGGCGGGGCGCCCGGAAGCCGCGCGGCGTACGGCCGGTACCGGACGCGGGGTAACAGGCCACCTTCGCCTTTCAGCCTCGCTCGATCCAACGTGTGTCGTTTTGGCAACCTGGCGCCGCTACGCCGGCACCATCACCGGTGTAAGCAGGCCCAAGGCTGGCGGCTGGAACAGCCAGAACCGGGTGTTCTGATCTGGCGCACCCCGTCTGGACGCACCTATGTCACCACCCCGAAATGAAAGCTGCCTTCGGGTGCTGCCGACGAGATCGTCGGGCAGTGCGGGTACGAACGGGCGATCTGCGCACGTGTTGCCGCTGTCAGCAAGCGGGATGCAGCGGTGACCGGAAAACAGGTCCATCCTGGGCGTCCAGATAGCGTCGGCTAGGCCTCACGGGTCGTGACCGACCAGTAGGTAAAGATCGCGAGTGCGAGCGCGAGGACGAGGAAGATTCCGGACTCGACGCCCTGAACGGGCCAGAAGCGGTTCGCGGGCAGGTAGATGATGTGCTCCGTCTTGCTCGAGATTATGTCGGCGAAGAGGCTCCAGGAAAGCGGCGGGGTGCCCGCGCCCGCGCGGGGTGAAACGTTCTGCGACACGGCGAACAGCGGGCGGAAGAAGAGCGCTATGACGATGCGTACGGCGGGGAAGACAATAAAAGTCGTCATGATCGCCGGCACGACTCGCCGGAACAGCGCTCCGGCGGCGATACCCAGCGCCATGGCGAACACGGTGTAGGCGACCGGGGCAATGCCTTGGACGTCGAAGTAGATGAATTTGACTGGCCCGTCGACCGCGTTGTCCGGTCCTCGCCACCAGGTGAACAGTGCGGCCAGCACACCTCCCCACACCGCGGCGGCGAGGAGCGCCCAGCCGAGGTTGGTGAGCACCCATCGGCGGCGCGTGACCCCTTGCGTCCATACGAAGTCCTCGGTGCCCGCTTCGAACTGGCCCGCCATGAGCGGTGCGCCCCACAAGATGCCGAGGACGAGCGGGAAGGCCATGACCAGGTCCTGTACGAGCGAGGTAAAGACGCTGTTGTTCCCGAACACGGTGAACGAGATGTCGCCGCAGCCGACGTGGCTGACCGAGCAGTTCATCACGGCGTGGTGGTAGGAGTTCGCGATGGCGATCCCGGACGGCACGATCAGGGCGGTGACCGCCACGATCACGACGGCCGCGACGATGGCGTGCACGCGGTGCAGCCGCCAGATGAGGAACGTCATGCGGTACCTCCGGCAAAGCTGAGCGGCCCGGCGGTAAGGGGCTGGTCCTCGGACATGTAGGCGAGGATGATGTCCTCGAGTCCGACCTCGGACACGTCCCAGGCCGGATCAAGCACCGGGCCGTCAAGGCGGGCGAGCACTCTGGACTGGCGTTCGGTCTGTGTCACCTTCACCACGGTGAACACGCGCTCAAGCTCTGCGGTACTCCGGCGCGGCCCGACCAGCATCCGGTGGCCGCCCAGCACGTCGTCGATGTCGGCGCACAGGCGCACCCGCGAGGCCGTCAGCAGGATGAGGTGATTGCAGACACGCTCGAGGTCGTGCACCAGGTGCGAGGAGAGCATCACCGTGACGTCACCTTCGACGGTCACATCGGCGAGGGAGGTGAGGAACTCGCGCCGGGCGAGGGGATCAAGCGCGGCGAGCGGCTCGTCCAGCAACAGGACATGCGGCCGCTTGGCGAGCGCAAGGCTGAGCGCGACCTGGGCTCGCTGCCCGCCAGACAGCGAGTGCACGGGACGGTCGAGCGGAACCCGGAGCGTCGTGAGTCGCTGCCCGGCACCGGCAGCGTCCCACGTGCGGTTCAAACGGGCGCCGATCCGGATATGCTCGGCGGCGGAGAGCTGGCGGTACAGGGGGATCTCCTGGGCGAGAAAGCCGACACTCGCGAGGAAGTCCATGTCGTCCTGCGCGGGAGCGCGCCCGAGCACACGGGCCTGCCCCGACGTCGGGCGGCGCAGTCCGACGAGCAGCCGCAGGAGCGTCGTCTTGCCGGCGCCGTTCGGGCCGACCAGCGCCGAGATGCGGCCCTCCGGCACGCGGATCGAGCAGTCCTGAAGTCCCCACGCCGACCGGTAGCGCTTGGAAAGCCCGGCAGTCTCTATCGCGAGTGCTTCGCGGCTCATGCGACGCCCCGGTCCGACGCGCTACGCAAGATCGAGCGCAGCATCGCCTCCATCGCCTGGCCGTCGAGGCCGGCCGCTCGCGCAGTCTCGACCCATCGTTCGAGACCGCGAGCGAGCCGCGTCTGCTCCTGGGGAGGGGGACCCTCCGGCCGGCGCAGGACGAAGGTGCCGACACCCTGGCGCCCCTCGGCCAAACCGGCGTGCTCGAGTTCCCGGTATGCCTTGGTTACCGTGTTCGGGTTGATGGTCACCTCGGCAACCACCTGCTTCACCGTCGGCAGCTGATCGCCAGGCCGGAGCGTCCCCATCCGGAGCGCCTGCTCGACCTGCTGGACGATCTGCAGGTAGGCCGGGACGCCCGAGGCCTGGTTCAGCTGGAACGTGATCGTCTGCTTCACGAGTTCACTACTCATATAGTAAACTATCTTACAGGTGATCTGAGTCGTCAAGTGCGGGAAATCGTGTCGCTGAGCCGAGGCTTGCACTACCCCCACCCGGTAGCCGGTCGGGCTGGTCCGGTAGGTCACGAAGATATTACGGAAATGAAAGCTGCCTTCGGGTGCACCCGCGACCGTCAGATCCGGTACCTAGCATGAGGATTGTTCACTCAGCCGAGCGGTTATCTGCGGGGTCGCTCACGGAGTGTTCTGCGCACGGCCATACCCAGGCCGTCGTTCGCGGGCGGCGACGTTGAACATCCGCAGCTTCCGTATGGTGCCGGTCACTGCGTCAGTGGTCATGGCCCTGGCCACCGGATGCGGCACGGCGATCAGCACCGCGCCGTCCGCGGGCCACCCCGATCCCGAACTGCCCGACATCACGGTCGCCGCCCTGCCGGCCGCCGACCTGGCCGGCCTGTACATCGCCCAGGACGAGGGGCTGTTTACCGGGCAAGGGCTGCAGGTGACGATCGAGCCGATAGCCAGCAGTCAGGCGGTCATCACCGCTCAGCTGAAAGGCGAGGTCGACATCAGCGCGGGCAGCTACATTCCCTACCTCGCGGCGCAGGCGGCGGGGGCCAGTTTCCGCGTCCTGGCCGAGGCGTCCACGCTACGGCCGGACACCCGGGTGCTGGTCACCACGGGGAACTCGCCCGTCGTGACCGTCGCGCAGCTGAAGGGAAAGAAGGTCGCGGTCAACGGGACCAATAGCATCGGCACCCTGCTCATTAACGTGCTGCTTTCCGACCATGGAATCTCGCCCGCGAAGGTGCATTTCGTCACCGATGGGCAAGGCTTCCCCGCGATGCCCGCGCAACTGCAGACCGGGACGTGGACCGCGGCGTTTCTCGCGGAGCCGTACATCACCTACGCGGGAGAGAAATACGGCGAGCGGATACTGGCTGACCTGGATCAGGGTTCGGCCGTGAACTTCCCTATCGACGGGTACGTGGCCACGACGGCTTGGGCGCAGAAGTACCCGAGGACGGCCGCCGCGTTCGTCCGGGCCATCCAGGCGGCGCAGCTGCTGGCGGACACCAACTCGGCGGCGGTCCAGGCCGCCATCGCGAAATACGACAATCTGGGGCCGCTGGTCACGACCTCCATGGCGTTGGCCGGTTATCCGACCGGCCCGGTGAACAAAGGACGCCTCCAGCGCGTCGCCCTGGCCATGCTCCGGTTCGGCATGCTGCACCCGCGATATGCCGCCGAGGTCGAGCAGGGCACCCTGGTCGGATCGATGGTCGGACCCGCCTCCTGACCGGGCGCCGCGGGGCCGCGGACGGCTAACCCGGCTCGGGTAGCGTCACTACGTGGCGGAACCACTGGGCTCGCGGTTCGCGAAGCTGTGGACGGCCAGCACGACCTCGGCCCTGGGCAGCGGCCTGGCCACGATCGCGGCGCCGCTCTTCGTGGCCGCGCACACCAAGAACCCGCTGATCGTGTCGGTAACGACCGGTGTCTCGTGGCTGCCCTGGCTGCTGTTCGCCCTGCCCGGCGGCGTTCTCGTGGACCGGGTGGACCGGCGGCGGCTGATGATCACGATCGACTGGCTGCGCGTTGCCGTCATGGGCGTCCTGGCCACCGCGCTGCTGGCCGGATGGTCCAGCATCGCGCTGCTGGACGCGGCGTTGTTCCTCATCAACACCGGCGAGATCGTCTTCCGCTCCGCCAGCCAGGCCATGATCCCGGCTGTCGTCCCGCACGCCCGCCTGGAGCGCGCGAACGGCTGGCTAGTCGGCGGGACCACGCTGACGCAGAACATGATCGCGGGGCCGCTGGGCGGGTTCTTGTTCGTGCTGGCCGCGTGCGTGCCGTTCTACGTCAACGCGGGAACGTACGCGGCCAGCGCGGTCCTGGTCGGCCTGTTGGCCGGCACGTACCGGGCCGTACGCCCGGCGGCGGCCGGTGATGACCAGGCCCGGCCGGCCCGCCGGGTCCGGCGGGAGCTGGCGGAAGGGTTCCGCTGGCGGGCC
>Ga0302235_10000849_pt1 | contig 23448 bp, 21 predicted proteins | sample II_Palsa_N3_3_FD_193577 | JGI IMG/M metagenome (GOLD analysis project Ga0302235, IMG submission 193577) | Peat permafrost microbial communities from Stordalen Mire near Abisko, Sweden - II_Palsa_N3_3 | ecosystem: Environmental > Terrestrial > Soil > Palsa > Peat permafrost | place: Sweden...
CGTGGTGAAGGGCCCCGTGGTGAAGGGCCGCGGGCTGCGGACCGCGACGACCGTCGAGGGCTCGGGCGGGAACTGGGCCGAGATCACCGCGTTCGCGTGCGAGGCCGAGAAACTGGGCCTGGACATCTGCTGGGTCGCGGAGGCGTGGGGGAGCGATGCTCCCTCGCCGCTGGGATACCTGGCGGCCCGCACCGAGACGATGCTGCTGGGCTCGGCCGTCATCCAGGTCGGCACCCGCTCGCCGGTGGTGATCGCGCAGACCGCGATGACGCTGGCCCATCTGTCCGGCGGCCGGTTCCTGCTCGGCCTGGGGGTCTCGGGACCCCAGGTTCTCGAAGGGCTGCACGGCGTGCCGTTCGCTCATCCGCTGGCCCGGATGCGCGAGACCGTCCAGATCGTGCGGAGCGTGTTCACCGGGGAGAAGGTCCGCTTCACCGGGAGCCAGTACCGCATCCCGCTGCCCGGCGGTGACGGCCGTCCGATGCGGGTCAGCCTGCCGCCGGCCTCCGTGCCGGTCTACCTGGCCGCGCTGTCGCCGAAGATGCTGGAGCTGACCGGCGAGATCGCCGACGGCTGGCTGGGCACGAGCTTCGTCCCAGAGGGCGCCGGCGCCTACTTCACCCACCTGGACGCCGGGCTGGCTCGGGCGGGCCGGACCCGGGCGGACCTGGACATCTGCCAGGGCGCCGAGGTCAACGTGGTCGACGAAGCCGGCCTGCCGGCCGTCCTGGCCAGCCGCAAGAAAGAACTGGCGTTCTCCCTCGGCGGCATGGGCTCCGGCACGAGCAACTTCTACAACGACGCCTACAGCCGCCAGGGCTGGGCCGATGTCGCCGCCCGGGTCCGCGCGCGCTGGCAGTCCGGCGACCATGACGGCGCCGCCGCGCTGGTCACCGATGAGATGGTCCTGGCGACCACGCTGATCGGCACCGAGGATATGGTGCGCGCCCGCCTGCGGACCTGGTGCGACGCCGGCGTCGACACCTTCCGCCTGTACCCGGCCGGAGACACGCTCGCCGCCCGTTTGGATAACCTTGGCCGGGCCATCGATCTCGTCCGCGCCCTGGATCCGCCGCGGCGTTTTCAGGCGGCCGGGGCGCCAGCGCACAGCCAGGATGGAAGCGGGAAAGGCACGTGGATCTCGGACTGAAGGACAAGGTCGCGCTCGTCGGCGCGGCCAGCAAGGGCCTGGGCAAGGCGTCGGCGCTCGCGCTGGCGCGCGAGGGCGCGCGGGTCACGATCTGCGCGCGGACCGAGGCGGACCTGCACGCGGCCGCGGAGGAAATCCGGGGCGAGACGGGCGCCGAGGTACTCGCCGTTCCGGCCGATCTCACCAGCGCGGCGGGCATCAGGAGCGTCGTGGCGGCGACGGCCGAACGGTTCGGCGGTGTCGATGTCCTGGTCAATAACTCCGGTGGCCCGGCGCTGGGCAGGTTCGCGGACCTCACCGACGACGACTGGCGGCAGGCGTTCGAGGTCGTCACGCTGAACTTCGTCCGATTCGTCCGCGAGGTCGTCCCGTACATGCGCCACCGGCGGTGGGGGCGCATCGTCGGGATCCAGTCGAGTTCGGTGAAGGAGCCGGTCGAGGGCATCGACCTGTCGAACGGGATCCGCCCGGGCATCGCCGGGCTGATGAAGGCGATCATGCCCGGCCTGGCCAAGGACGGCATCACGATCAACCTCGTGCTCCCCGGCTCGTTCCTCACCCCCCGCCTCAACGCCGATGCGGGGCGCAGCCCGCAGGAGGACCAGGAGATCCAGGCGCGGCTCGCGCCCCTCGTCGCGACGATTCCCCTGGGCCGCTTCGGTGAGCCGATCGAGCTCGGTAACCTCGTGGCGTTCCTGGCCTCGCAGCAGGCCTCCTACATCACCGGTGCCGTCTACCAGGTCGACGGCGGCGCCCTCAGCTCCAACGTCTAGCGATTCCTCCGGCCGCGACATGCGGCGGCGGCCGAAGCGGGTTGAACCCAAGGACCCGAATTCATGACTCTGCGTCATGCTTCGATCGTGTCAAAGTCATTGGACGCATGGTTTCCGGGCGGCGAGACTGGACGGAGACGGACCCGAAGGCCCGGTCTCAGCCGGGCCCCGTCCTAGAGGAGTTCTATGCCCGACCATGCGCTGGCGTCCGCCGGACGACGGATTGCCCTGATCGCGCACGACAACAAGAAGCATGACATGCTCGAGTGGGCCGAATACAACCTGGATCTGCTGGCCGGTCACGAGCTGTTCGCGACGGCCACGACCGGGCATCTGCTGCAGCAGCAGCTCGGGCTGCCCGTCACCTGCTTCCGGAGCGGCCCTTACGGCGGCGACCAGCAGATCGGTGCCCGCATCGCCGAGGGCGAGATCGACCTGCTGGTGTTCATGTGGGATCCGCTCGAGCCGCATCCGCATGACCCCGACGTCAAGGCCCTGCTCCGGGTCGCGGTGGTCTGCAATATCCCGGTGGCGTGCAACCGGGCTACCGCGGATTTCATGATCTCCTCGCCCTTGATGAGCCGCCGCCACGAGGACTGGGACCCCGCATCCGGCCAGGCTCGTCGCAACCAGGCGGTCCTGACCGTGGCCCGGGCCGGCTGACCGGCCCGCCGCCGCGGTGCGTCAGCCGCCCAGCAGCGACAGTGCGGCGCGGACCGACCGCCGGCTGGCGACGGAGGAGAAGGAAGTTTCGCTCCGGCAGAGCCTGACGAAGGTGCGCCAGCCCTTGGGCGTGGCCAGGCCGGCATGAAAGGTTCCGGGATGCCGGGCAAACGCGGCCAGCAGGAGCCGCCCGGCCCGCATGTCCGGGATCAGCTCGCGGTGCAGCGACGACACGTATTCCTCCAGCGCCGCCTCGACCTGCTCTGGGCTCTGCTGGCGAGCCGCCTTCGCGGCGGACGCGCCGGCCAGCGCACCCGAGCGGAGCGCGAAACTGATGCCTTCGCGGGTCCACGGCTCCAGCAGGCCCGCCGCGTCCCCGGCCACCAGGACCCGCCGGTCCCGGAGCCGGGCGCGGTCGGTGCGGCATCTGGTGAGGTGACCAGAATCGCGCAGCACCTCGGCCGGGCCCAGCTGCAGCCGGGCCATGAACTCGCGCAGGTACTCCCGCGTCCGGTCACCCTGCCCGCGCGCGGCGATGACCCCGACCGTGAGCCGGTCATCCTTGGGGAAGACCCAGCCGTAGGAACCGGGGATCTGGCCCCAGTCGAGCAGCAGCCGGCCCTGCCACCGCTGCCGGACCGGTCCCGTGACCTTGATTTCCGCCTCCAGGCCAAGATCTACCTGGGAGAATTCCACTCCGACGTGTCGTGCGCTGACGCCCGATGAGCCGTCGGCACCCACGACGACCCTGGCCGTCACGGTGGTGCCGTCGGCCAGCCGCAGCTGCACGCCATCCTCCTGCTGGGTGATCCCCCGGACCGGGGACCGCTGCCGCACCACCGCGCCCTGATCCACCGCCCGCTGCCGGAGAGCGTCGTCGAATTCCTCCCGCAGCACCATGGTCAGGATGGGCTGATCGTGCCTGCGGGTGAACTCGTGCTTGCCGCCCAGGGTGAAGGTGGCGGCGTGAATCCGGTCCCGTTCGGGGAAAGGGGCATGACCGTCCGTGGCCGTCAGCGATGCTCCGATCAGGCCGCCGCCGCAGGTCTTGTACCGCGGATGCCGGGCCCGCTCCAGGACGATGGTCCGGGCTCCCGCGGCGACGCTGGCGCTGGCGGCGGCGAGCCCCGCAGGCCCGGCCCCGATGACGGCGACATCCCATCCGGGACCGAACTCCCTCGCGTGGCCGGCCGCGCTCAGCACGGCGGTGTGGTGCGGAAGGTCTCGATCGTGTGATCCTGGCGCGCCACCAGAGGTGTCCAGTTGGTCGTCCGTGACCCGTCACCGCCGATCGCGCTACCCAGCCGAAAGCCTGATCAGACTGTATCCGGGCAGGAACGGTAACCTGAGAGCGGGAGATTTGTGCATGACAGAGCGGAAACCACCAGAGATCAGCTTCACCTCGTGGATTGACCAGCAGATCAATGAGGCGGCGGAGCGAGGTGCCTTCGACAACCTGCCCGGCGCGGGCAAGCCGCTTCCGCGGGGTGAAACAGGCGGTGACGCGTGGCTGCGGAACTACCTGGCGCGGGAGGGCGTGGCCGCGGAGGAACTCCTGCCCACCCCGCTGAAGCTGCGCAAAGAGCGCGAACGGCTGGCCGAGACGGTGTCCGGGCTGCGCACCGAGGCCGAGGTGCGCGCGGTCGTCCGGGACCTCAACCGGCGGATCATGGAATGGCGCCGGATCCCGACGGGGCCGTCTATCTTCCTCGCGCTGGTGGGGGAAGAGACCATGGTCAGCCGGTGGCGGGAGGCGCAAGCCGCCGCACCAGCGGCGCCGACGACGTCTCCGGCCCGCCCCCGCGCCAGTCAGCGGGCCGAACCACCGCGGCCGCGCTGGTGGCATCGTCTGCGCCGCGGGCGGCCATAAGCTGCCCGCTACCACGGCATGCTGCTGCTGGTGAAGTGGGTGAGCGTGTCGATGTCCTCGGCCTTGTAGACGTGACGCGGCGGCGTGGCGAAGCTGGCGTACGGCTTGAACCGGATCACCACCCGGCCCTCGTCGCGGCACATTTTCTGGATCTCGGGGAGCTTGGAGGCCGGCATTTCCTGACCGGCCATCAAGTCGATGACGCGGCGCATGACGTCGACGGCCTGGTCGAAGTCCTCCTCCAGCGCGGCATCTCCGTAGACCTGCAGGTAGGTGAGGGGCCACTGCTCGTCAAGCACGCACAGGCTGACCTTCGGGTTCCGCTGCACCGCGAGGGCCTTGGCGCGGTCCGCCATCGTGCTGATCAGCAGGTCGTCGCCGTCGAGAACGTAGTACACGACCGTCATGGCGGGCCCGTCGTTCTTCCGGTTGTAGCCGAAAATGCAGGTCCGGTGCTTGCGTACGAACTCCCGGCGCTCGACTCTGTCCATACTTGCCTCTTTCCGTATCAGACGGGAATCGCCTGGAGTTTATCCCTGCGAGCGCGGGTAGCCCGGCGTCGAGGGGCCGGGCACGACTAGGCTGACCGGGAACAAAAATGGACGACCGATACGATCTGCAGCGCTTCGTGGCGGCTCAGGACGCTGGCCGCAGCTATGACCAAGCCACCGCCGAGCTGCGCCGTGGCCGCAAGACCAGCCACTGGATGTGGTTCGTGTTTCCGCAGATCACCGGTCTGGGACAGAGCCCGGTGTCCCGGATGTACGCGATCTCCGGCCTGGCCGAGGCCCAGGCGTACCTGGCCCATCCTGTGCTCGGACCGCGGCTGGTCGAATGCGCCGCGATCGTGGACGGCCTGTCCGGCCGCACCGCGGAACAGATCTTCGGCGGCATCGACGCGCTGAAGCTCCGTTCGTCCATGACCCTGTTCCTGCGGGCCGCCCCGGACGAGCCGGTCTTCCGCCAGGTGCTCGACCAGTACTTCGGCGGAAAGGCGGATCCCGCCACCGAGCAGCGCATCTGAGCCCCCGCGCCCCCGGACCCCTAGCGCGTCTTTTGGCGTGTCGGCCTGAGTTCTGCCGACGTCTTGCCTGCCTGGTTCAAGGCGGCGGTCATCATGTCCGCGGCCTGGCCCGCGGCCGCCAGAGCCTCGACGACCTCGACGACCCAGAAGTCGGGATCCTGGCCAGAGCCCGGCGCGATCTGGCCTTCCTCACGCTGGACCACCAGGATCCGGGCGAGCTGCTCGCACAGGTGCGGCAGGTCTTGCCCTATCCGTTCCAGGCTCGCGATGACGTCGCGGACATCCTCCAGACTCCCGAAGCCGGTGCCGTCGGACGTCAGATCGAGCAGCGCGCGGGTAGCCTGCGCCGCCTGGTCGGCCATGTCGCGCATCATCATCGTGCTGGCCAGTTCGCTCCCAAGCTCGCCTCCGGCACCCGGTCGGCCGCGGGCGAGCCCGGCCGACTCGGCGTCGGCCGCGGAGCCGTAGGGACGAACCCGTTTGGGCATCTCTCTCCAGGGTTACTCGGGGTATGAGCCGCTCGGCAACTGCCCTCACTTCTCCGGAAGGGCCCCGCCTGTACGATACGTGATATGTCGGCAACCACGACACCCGCCGCCGGTGTACTCAGGCCTCCGTACCCAGACGACACGCCGGTACTGCCGGCGCGGAGCCCGGCGGACACCGACGTCGGCTGGAGCGAGCCGCCCGAGCCGGACGACGACGAGCGCCTGTCCCGGGAGCGGCCGCCGCACTGGGATTCCTAGCGCACGTTTGCCCGGGTGTCAGTGGGGATGGCTAGGGCCCGTACTGCCCGATGACCAGGGAGGCGGGGCTGTGCCGCGGCCTGAGCACCGCGATGGCCAGCCGGCTGGCACCGGGACGCCACGACGCTAGCTGCACCTTGGTCGTGAAGCTCAGCTCGGCCACCAGGCTGTCGCCGCTGGCGCCCCAGCCAAAGCCGACCAGGGCATCGCTGCTGACCCAGGTTTGCGGTACGGCCGTCAGGTGGCCGCTGGCCATGGACGCCAGCTCCAGTTGCACCGCCATTGCCCCGTCGTCCGCGTCGTCGCTGAAGCCCACCTGAACCGCCAGGAGGCTGCCGTCGGGGCTGAAGGCCGCGTTGGCAACCGAACTCGCCACGGGCAGCTCGACCGATACCTGCCTGCCGGTGGCCAGATTCAGCACCTGCACGCGACAGCGTGTCACACACGGCGGGGCCCAGGCGATCTCGGTCGCGTTCGCCGCGATCACTCCGGCAAAGCTGCGACCGGGCTGGGAAGGGGCTGGATCCCACAACGTGTCGGGCATCGTCCCCGAATCCTGGGCCACCGGGGCCAGCAGCAGGCCGCGGTCCGTTCCCTGCTCGATCAGGTACCCGGCCGGCAGCGTGAGCTGCGGCCCGAGCGGCCGGCCCGTGATGCTGACCTCCCGCGCCAGGCCCGCGGCGGTGCGCGGCTCGGCATCGGGAGGGTAGCTGGTCAGCCACAGTGTGCCAGCTGCGCCCGGCGCGACCGCGTCCGCCAGCCCCACCTGGGTTACCGCCTGCGCCTGATCGGCCAGGAAGTAGACGGCACGCGGCGGTCCCGCGCAACTGCCGCAGCCGGCCGGACCGGCCTGTAGCGCCCACCCGCCCGTCGCGCGGACGAACTGGTAGCCAGCGGGCTGCCGCGGCAGACCGCCGATCGGCACCGCCTGGCCCGTGGCCGGCCAGAACCACGCGGGCTGCTCTCCGGTGGCCGGCAGCCGGAGACCGCCAGGCCAGGACGAGGTCTGACCCGTGATCCCGTCGGGTTCCTCCGCCACCCCCGCGTCACCAGAAACCGCCAGCGGCAGCGGCAGCGGAGTCGCGGTTACAGCCGGCCGCGCGGTCCCATGCCGTGACCGCGGCAGGTAGTGCGCAATCGTCACGGCTACCAGCACGAGCACGGCGGCTGCCGCCACGCGGCGCGGCCACGGGCCGTACTGGTGGCCCCCGCCCTGGCTCAGGATGTCAGGCACAGCCCTCACCGCCCAGAGCGTTTCTGATCTGTGCCTTGACCATACCTCGGCCTGCGGGCCGCGCGAAGGATCAGGACCGATGGTTTACCGGGCGATGCCGGTTCCGTAAATTGACCGTAGCGGCGGGTGCGGTCAACCCGCCCGGCCCACTGACTGCGTTCTCCAGGGACAGGTGCGATGCCGGACATCCTTTCCGTCTATGCCCAGAGCCAGCCCGACAAGCCGGGCGTCATCGACGACCGGCCGGACGGGACCGTCGTCACGTGGACGTACGGCGAACTTGAGGCGCAATCGAACCGGATAGCGAACCTGCTGCTTTCGCTCGGGGCGGGGCCCGGTGCGAAGGTCCTGTGGTGCGGGCCGAACTCGCCCGAGGTCGTGGCGGTCATGAGCGCCACGAGGAAGATCGGCGCGGTCGCCGTGCCGCTGAACTACCGGCTGACGCCGGAGGAGGCGCTCTACGTCATCAACCACAGCGACGCCGAGGTTGCCTACGTCGACTACGAGCACGTGCCCATGTTCGCCGCGCTCCGCGGCCAGCTGGGAAAGGTGCGGCACATCATCGCGGTCGGCGCCCCGGCCCAGAACCCGGACGGGATGCTGACCGACACCGACATCGCGGCTGCCCCGGCCGATGCGCCCGACGTCGGGGACGCGACCGGCGCCGGCGGGACGATGATCTACACCTCCGGCACGACCGGCAAGCCGAAGGGCGCCTTCCGGGCCGGTCCCTCTGATCCGGAAGTCCTCGGTGCCCTGCTGAACCTGTTCGGCTTCCGGCCCGACGACATCTACCTCACGTCCGGCCCGCTGTACCACAGCGGCCCCAGCGCGTTCATGGGCGCTGGCCTGCTCTACGGCCAGACGATCATCGTGCAGCGCAGGTTCGACGCCGAGGACTGGCTGCGGCTCGTGGACAAGTACAAGGTGAGCTCGACGTTCTCAGCGCCCGCCCTGATCCGGATGATCTGCACGCTGCCCAAGCAGGTCAAAGACCGCTACGACCGCTCCTCCATGCGCGTGATGGTGGCCAACGCGGCACCGTGGAGCTACGCGCTCAAGCAGCAGTACGTGGCCGACTTCCCGCCCGGGTCGCTGTTCGAGGTCTACGGGTCGACCGAGCTTGGCGTGGACACCGTGCTGATGCCCGCGGACCAGATGCGCAAGCCGGGATCCTGCGGCCAGCCGGCTCCCGGCATCGAGATCATGCTGGTCGACGACGACGGCCAGGAGGTCACCGGCACCGGGCCGGACCATGCGGGCGAGGTTTTCGTGCGGTCCAAGGGCGCGTTCGACACCTACTACAAGAACGACGCCGGCTATGAGTCGAACAGCCGCGGCGACTTCCATACGGTCGGCGACATCGCGTACCGGGACGACGAGGGCTACCTGTACATCTGCGACCGCAAGACCGACCTGATCATCTCGGGCGGCATGAACATCTACCCCGCCGAGATCGAGGCGGCCTTGGAGGCCCATCCCGGGATCTACGACGTAGCGGTGTTCGGGATCCCGTCGCAGCAGTGGGGCGAGGTCGTGCACGCGACGGTGGTGCGTTCACCGGGTTCGTCGCTGACCGGCGAGGAGATCACGGTGTTCGCGCGCGAGCACCTGGCCGGCTACAAGGTGCCGCGGTCGGTGGAGTTCACCGACGAACTGCCACGCACCGGATCGGGCAAGCTGCTCAAGCGCCAGCTCCGGGCACCGTACTGGGCCGGCCGGACCGCCCAGGTCGGATAGGGCGCGGGTTCACTCAAAACCCGACGTGTCGCCGGCCCCGCGGCGCACGATCTCGGGTTCGTCCTGGGAGAAGTCGATCACCGTGGTCGGCTCGGTGCCGCAGTCGCCCGAGTCGATCACCGCGTCCACGGCGTGGTCAAGCTGCTCGGCGATCTCCCACCCCTGGGTCATGGGCTCGTCCTGGCCGGGCAGCAGCAGGGTGCTCGAGACGAGCGGCTCGCCCAGTTCAGCGAGCAGCGCCTGGGTCACCACGTGGCGCGGGATCCGCACCCCGACGGTCTTCTTCCTCGGGTGCTGCAATATCCGCGGCACCTCCTTGGTCGCGGGCAGGATGAATGTGTAACTGCCCGGGGTCGCCGCCTTGATGGCCCGGAACACCGGGTTGGCCACGTACGCGAACTGGCCGAGCTGGGCGAAGTCCTGGCACACCAGCGTGAGGTGGTGCCGGTCGTCGAGGTGCCGGATCGCCCTGATCCTGGCCATGCCGTCTTTGCTGCCGAGCTGGCACCCGATCGCGTAGCAGGAGTCCGTCGGGTAGGCGATCACGCCGCCCGCGCGCACGATATCGGCGATCTGGAGGATCGCGCGCCGCTGCGGGTTGGCCGGATGGATGTTGAAGTACCTGGCCATGGGACGAGCCTAGAGCAGAAAGCATCAGGCAGACGCCCCGCCTTCAGCGGCCGCCAGGTCCCCGACGCGGCCGCGGTCATCGACGAGCTGGCACAGCCAGCCCGCGCCGTTCTGTAATAAGGACATTTTCTGAACGGGGCGTGGTGCTTATTCCCGGGACCCGTTGACTTGCCTCACGGGGTGTATCACTCCTGCGCTAGCACGCCGGAGAAGGTGAACCGGTCCAGGAGGTTCTCCCGTTAAGCCCACGCCGCCCGTTCCATCGCGAGCGGATCTTCGTGTACCGCCGACGGCTCGGCGAATACCATGACTGGCCTTTTGCCTGTCTCGTAACGCTGCCAGCCGGGATCGCCGTGGGCGACGAAGCGGACCCAGGCTCCGTGCATGTCCGCGGCCAGCGACCCGGGCGGGGCTGGTCCGGTCGCCTGACGCACGCCAGGTTCGCCGAGCGCGTCGAAAGCGAACGGGACGTCGAGACAGTGGAAGGCCAGCCCGGGCGCGACGCCTGCTGACGCGGCCCAGCGGAAGTCGTAGGCGTAGGCCGCGCCGCCGGCCTCCGCCTTGGCCGCGGCTAGCTGCTGGGCCGGCACGCGGAAGGTGCGGTCGGTGATGGCCTGCCCGACTGCGCCGCACGGCCGCTGGCCGGCCCGGTCCAGGTAGGCCGCCGCCACCTGCGCCGGCACGCCTGCCTTGGCCAGCCCTTCGGCCACCATGCCGGCGGTGATCCAGTCCGCCTTCATCCAGGCCATGTTGAACTCATGGGCGGTAGCGCCGGCTAGCAGAGAGACGCTGCTGTGCTGCGGCGAGGCCGCGGCCTGCAAGGGCTCCTCGTTGACGACCTCGCCGTCGGTCCACGGCGCCCATGGCAGCCGGCTACCGCCACTGAGCAGGCCGATGACGGCTTCGGAATCCTGCCGCCGGTCCATCGCGCCCGCGCCCGCGACCGAAACGGCCTCCTGCGACGCCAGGATCGTCTCGGCGGGGAGTTCCTCCAGGGCGGCCTGGTTCAGGTCCGCGATACCCAGGTGCCTGGCCATCTGGGCGGCTACCGCGCGGACGCCGGCGGCAGTCTGGGTGAGCGCCGATCCGCCGCTCATGCATACCGCGCCGCGGAACAGGCCCCGCGCCGCGGGGACGCCGAGCAGGGTGGCACAGGCGCCGCCGCCCGCCGACTGGCCCGCGATTGTCACCTTGGCCGGATTTCCGCCGAATGCGGCGACGTTTTCCTGCACCCATGCCAGGGCGCGCACCCAGTCACGCACCGCCCGGTTGGCCGGAGCGCCAGGGACCTCGAGGAATCCCTCGGCCCCGAGCCGGTAGTTGATGCTGACCAGGACCACGCCGTCCCGCGCGAACGGGCCGCCGCGATACCAGGGCGAGGCGTTGCCGCCGCCGAAGAATCCGCCGCCATGGATCCAGACCAGTACCGGCAGGCCGGCCGCGCCCAGATCCGGGGTAAAGATGTTCAGGTTGAGCTCGTTGTCTCCGGCGATGACCGGCTCCGGAATTATCGTGATCCCGCGATCCGGCTGCGGTGATGTCGCGCCGTAGGCGAGCGCGTCCCGGATCCCGTCCCAGCGGCCGTGCGGCACCGGGGCGGCGAAGCGCCCCGCCGTGGCGGGCGCCTGAGCGTACGGGACACCGAGGAACCGCAGCGCCTGGCCATCCCGGGTGCCGCGCAGGCGCCCCTCCGCCGCCTGCACGATGACATCGTCCGTCACGTGAGCTCCACGTTCGCGGCCAGCGGCAGGTCCACCGCGGAGGTGCCGATCCGGAGCTGGTAGGCGCCGGGCTCGTAGCGCCAGCCGTCCTGCCAGTAGGCGAGCAGCCGGGTGGGCACGCTGAGGAGCACCTGTGCCCCGGCCCCGGCGGGCACGCGCGCGGATGCGAAGCCGACCAGCCAGCGCACCGGGCGGTCGACGGCGGAGTCCGGGCGTTCCGCGTAGACCTGCACGACCTGCTTGCCGTCGCGCGCGCCGCGGTTCTCGACCTCCACGGTCACCGGGAAGGTTTCACCGCCGGTGACCGAGGCGGGCGTGTGGACGCCGACGAGGGCGATGTCGGTGTAGCCCTGGCCGCTGCCGAACCAGTACGCCGGCGCGGCGTTCTGCTTGAGCCAGGCCCGGTAGCCGATGTGGATCCCTTCGGCGTAGTCCAGCGCGCCGTCGATCGGCGCGGTGGACAGGACCGGCACGTCGGCCTCGGCCGCGGGCCAGGTGGTGGGCAGGCGCCCGCCCGGCTCGTCCACGCCGAGCAGCACGTCGGCGACGGCGTGGCCGAATTCCTGCCCGCCGAAGTAGCCGACGAGCACCGCCGCGACCTGATCGCGCCAGGGCATCAGCACGGGGGACCCCGCGTTCACCAGCACGACGGTGCGCGGGTTGGCGGCGGCGACGGCGCGGACCAGGTCGTCCTGGCGGCCGGGCAGCGCGAGTGAGGTGCGGTCGTAGCCCTCGGACTCCACCGCGGAGTTGGTGCCGACGACGACCAGCGCGACGTCAGCGGCCGCAGCTGCTTGCGCGGCGGCGGCGATGAGCGCACCGGAGTCCGCCGGCGCGGGCTCGGTGCCGAAGCGGAGCCCAAGCAGGTCGGCCATCGGCCCGGTGCGGCCCGCCAGATCGTACTCCAAGCGCAGGTCGACCGGTGTGCCCGCGATGAGGGTGACCTCCGCGGCGGCGGTCGGAGGGGCCAGCAGCGCGGCGCCGAGGTCGGCATGCTCGGACTCGGCAATCTCATCGACGATGAGCTTGCCATTGAGGTACACCTGGCCGCGGCCGACGGCGGCGAAGCCGATGCGGACCGGGCCCGACTCGGCCGGGGTGAACCGCGTCGCCAGCTCCACCGTGGCCGACCGGCCGATCGGAGCGTCTCCGCCGAACCAGACCAGCGCGCTCGAGCGGCGGTCCTCGGTGAACAGCTCGGTGCCGCCGGAGTCCAGGAACCGGACCCGCAGGCCGGGCCCGCCGCTGACCGGGTTGGTCATCTGGGCCAGCGGCAGCTCGGCCACGCCTTCCTGTACCACCGCGCCGCGCGCGTAGGTGACGGCGACGCCGGGCAGCGCGGCGCGCAGCCCGTTCAGCGGCGAGACGCTGTACTCCGGCACCACGGTCGCGCTGCCGCCGCCCTGCGTGCGGGCGTTGGCCGCGTTGTCACCGATTACGGCGACCGAGCGCAGGGCGGCCGGGTCCCACGGCAGCTCGCCGCGGTTCTCCAGCAGCACGGTGCCCTCGATGGCGGCGTGCCGGGCGAAGGCGATACCGTCCTCGACCCAGGCCGGGTCGGCCGCCGGGGATCCGCCGAACGCGCCCACCCGCTGCGCCAGGGTGAGGATCCGCGCCACCTTGCGGTCGACGGCCGCCTCACCGATCTCGCCGGAGCGGACGGCCTCCACCAGGGCATCGCCCCACGGTCCGTCCGGGCCCGGCATGACGAGGTCCTGCGAGGCCCGGGCGGCGTTCAGCGACCGGACGGCGGTCCAGTCGCTGATCACGACGCCGTCGAAGCCCCACTCGCTGTTCAGCGGGGTCTCCAGCAGGTCGTTCTCGGTCGCGGTGGTGCCGTTGACCGAGTTGTACGAGCTCATCACGAGCCAGGCGCGCGCCTGCGTCACCGCCTGCTCGAACGCGAGCAGGTACAGCTCGCGAAGAGCGCGGTCGCTGACCCTGACGTCCACGGTGAAACGATCCGTCTCGGAGTCGTTGGCCACGTAGTGCTTCGGCGTGGCACCGACGCCATTGTCCTGCACGCCGTGCACGTAGGCGGCGGCCAGGTCACCAGTGAGGACCGGGTCCTCGCTGAACGCCTCGAAATGCCGGCCGCCGAGCGGGGACCGGTGCAAGTTGATGGTCGGCCCGAGCACCACGTCGACGTCCTTGCGGCGGGCCTCCACCGCGGCCGCGGCGCCATAACGCCGGGCAATGTCCGGATCCCAGGAAGACGCGAGCGCGGTGGCGGACGGGAGGTTGAGCGACGGATCGCGCTCGTCCCAGGTCTCGCCGCGCACGCCAGACGGGCCGTCGGAGACCAGGATGCGGCGCAGCCCGATCTTCTCGATCGGCCAGGTGGTCCAGAAGTCACGGCCCGTCAGCAGCTGGACCTTTTCCTCCAGGCTGAGTGCGGCGAGCGCTTCGGCGATCTTCGGGTCGCTGGTGAGATCAGTCATGAACGGCTTCTCCTCGATCTGTTACCTTCGGGTGGTGTCACCCGTCATTGCCCGCAGCGGGCCCGGCGGTTCCCTCGGATACTCTTCGATGTTCTCACCGAAGAGGCTCAGAACAGAGTCGGTGGTCCGGCGGGGATCGGCTCGCAGAGCGGCTCGACCTCGGGCACCCGGGCTCGCACGTCGTCGTGGAACCGGCGGGCCAGCTCGAGCGCGTCGACGTTGTCGGGCGTATGGATGAAGACAGTCGGGGAGCGCCCCTCACGCAGCCAGCCGGAGACTGTATCGAGCCAGGGCTGCCATCCCGCGACGGTCCGTGCCGCGTCGTCCCGGCCGATGTAGCGGACGACGGGATGGGAGGTGAGGGCCTGTGACCGGCGGGGCAGGCGTGGTTTCTTCCTCCACGCCTCCCGTTCGGCGTCGCTCACCGGAGGGCTACCGAACAGGACGGTCGTGTCGAAGGTCGCCCATTCGGCTCCGACGTCGCCGAGAGCCCTCTCGAGCTGTTGTCCCGATCGCGGGTCCTGGAAGAACGCGCGGTGCCGTACCTCGGCGCAGTACCGGTACTCGCGGGGGAGACGGCGCAGGAAACCGGTGAGAGCGCCAAGGTCAGCGGGGCTGAAGGACGGAGGCAGCTGAATCCAGAGCGTGTGGGCACGCGGCCCGAGGGGTTCGATCGATGCCAGGAAGGCGCGGAGCGGGTCGCCGGAGTCGGCGAGGTGGCGCTCGTGGGTGATCAGTTTCGGCAGTTTGAGGATGAACCGGAAGTCGGGGGTGGTCTGCGCGGCCCACGATTTCACCGTGTCGAGGGCGGGCGTCGCATAGAAGGTCGTATTGCCCTCTACGGCGTTGCACCAGGTCGCGTAGGCGCGGAGACGGTCACGCGGCGACAGCGATCCAGGCAGGTAACGGCCTTGCCACGGTGCGTGCGTCCACATCGCGCATCCGACGTGGAGCTTCATGACCCTGAGGGTATAGGGGCTGAGGGCATGAAAAGGCGACACGGTGAGGACCTTCCCCGGCAGGCGAACGAGTGCCCGGTAGGTTGATCCGGTGCGGCATACAGCGATCTTGATCGTCGGCTTCGTAGTCTTGCTGACTCTTCCGGCCTGCTCAGCAGCTGACCGCCCCGCTGAGTCGGCCGCGGCGTCCATGTCCGCGTCTGCCGTCGGCCTGGCCAGCCCGGGCAGTACCGGGGCGGTGACCAGCGGAGCACCTGAGCCGGTCGCAAGCCCGCGGGTCCCAGCGAAGGCAGCGTCGGTGACCATCACGGCCGTCGGCGACACGATGCTCGGGAACACGCCAGATCTCCCCCCGGACCCGGCGACATACTTCGAGGCGGTCGAATCGATCCTCGATCCGGGCGCGCAGATTGTCTTCGGCAATCTTGAAGGCACGCTCACGTCATCGACGACCAGTAAGTGCGGTGTCCAGAAAGGCCCGGACAAGAGTTGCTTCGCATTCCGGGATCCGTCCGGTTACGCGCAATACTTCAAGGCGGCCGGGTTCACCATCCTCAACGATGCCAATAACCACTCCTTTGACTTCGGTGCCGCGGGTCAGGCCCAGACCGTTCAGGCCATCCATGCGGCGGGCCTGGCCCAGACCGGGCTGCCGGGCGAGATAACAATGATCAGGACGAACGGGATCAACGTCGCGTTCCTGGCGTTTGCGCCCTACGCCTACGACGCCGACCTCCTTGACCTGCCCGCAGACCAGGCCCTCATCAGGCAGGCCGGGCGGGAGGCAAATGTGGTCGTCGTGTACATGCATGCCGGTGCGGAGGGCCCAGAAGCCGATCACGTGACCGGCCGGGAAGAGTATTACCTGGGAGAGAACCGCGGCAATGCCGAGGCGTTCGCGCACATGGCGATTGACACAGGCGCCAGCCTGGTCATCGCGAGTGGGCCGCACGTACTGCGGGGCCTGCAGTTCTACCAGGGCCATCTCATCGCCTATAGCCTCGGAAATTTCGCCAGCTACGGTAACTTCTCCACCGAGGGCGACCTTGACATGAGCATGATCCTCCGCGTAACGCTGTCGCCGGCGGGCAAGTTTGAGCGTGCTCGCATCTACCCGATCAAGTTCACCGGGGAAGGCCAGCCCGTTCCGGGCGGAGGGGCTATCCCCTTTGTCGCCCAGCTGGCCGCCGGCGACTTCGGCTCAAGCGCGGCGCGCATCCTGCCCTCTGGTGTCATCGAGGCGCCATGACCCTGTTAGCGGTCCGCGGCGGGCCGCCAGCCGAGGGCCGGTCCGAGCTTCCCGGCCATGTCGGACAGGATCTGGACGTAGTCCTCGTGGGAGAAGCTGAACGGCAGCGCGAAGGCGACCTCCCGGACCTCGCGGAAACCGGCGTGCGCGTAGAGTGCCTCGGCGATCTGGCTGGAGGATCCCAGCAGGTCGCGGGCGAACATCATCCGGGCCGGCCCCTGGGGGCTGGCCGTTCGCGGCGTTCGGGCCTCGACGTAGGCCGCGTACCTGGCCCGCTGCGCGGCGGTCGCGCTGTCGGTCGGGATCACGACCAGCCCCTGCGATACCCGGGCGTCCGGCCCGTCCGGATGGGCGGCCCGGAACGCCCGGATGTGCGACTGCTGGGTCGCGGCGAAGTCCGCCGTCCCCTCCGCCCGGACCACGCTGCTGGTCAGGAAGTTCATCCGGTGCTCACCGGCCCAGCGCGCCGAGGCCGTGCTCGCGCCGCCGTACCACATCCGGCCCCGCAGCCCGGGCGAATGCGGCTGCACCCGGCTGGAGAACTGCTCCATGTCCTCGAGGCCCTGAAAGGTGCTGGCCGGCTCGCCCCCGACCAGGCCCAGTAGCCGGGATACCCGCTCGTAGCTGAAGTCCTCGACGTCCGCGGTGTCGGGGTACAGCGTGGCCTTGACGTCTTCGAAGTGCATGGGCGGCCCGACGCTGAGCCCGGGATTGAGCCGGCCGCCCGACAGCACGTCGACCGTGCCGAGATCCTCGGCCAGCCGGAGCGGGTTCTCCCAGCCGAGCGGGATCACCGCCGTTCCCAGCTCGATGCGGCGGGTCCGCTGCGACGCCGCCGCCAGGACGGCGACCGGCGAGGAGATGCCGTACTGCAGGTGCCGGTCACGGACCCACGCGCTGTCGAAGCCGAGGCGCTCACCCAGCTCGATGATCTCCAGCGTCGTCTGGTGCCCGGGCCCGGGGTTATCACCATCGAACAGTCCGATGGTGAGAAAACCGAGCCTGTCCAGCGCGACTCCAGGTGGCGGCATGCAACGTCCCTTCGAGCCTGGCGTCCGCGAAACCGCGACGCGTCCGCATGCCATGATCTCGCACCCCGGTCGTGCGGCCAGGACGGACCCGCTACCCGACTATCGAGGTCATCGCGCCGCGTCCAGCCGGAGCTGAGACAGCTGGAGAGGAGAAGCCTTTCTGACCCACCCGCCATCGGGCCGCGCGCCGCCGATGGCGGAGGCGTGCAACGCTAAAGACTGTGATGCAATGGTTTGCCGTTTGCCGTTTGCCGTTTAGGGGGCCTTCTCCTTGACGTAGCTGCCGGGAGCTTCCTCGATCGGCGGGAACTCGGCGTTGCCTTGCTTCTTGCGGGCGGCCACTCGCGGCCCGCCGTGCGGTGCGAGCCAGTCGATCCAGGCTGGCCACCAGCTGCCAGGGACGCTCTCGGCGACGTTGAACCAGCTATCGGGGTCGGCGTCGAGCCGCGCCTGGCCACCGGCGGCATCTGGTGCCGCGGCTGCGGCAAGTGTCCAGTAGTTGCGCTTGTTCTTCGCCATCGGGTTGATCACACCAGCGATGTGACCGCTCGCCCCGAGCACGAACGAGGTGTCGCCGCGCAGCAGTTGCGTACTGGTGTAGGCCGTCTTCCACGGCACAATATGGTCCTCTTTGGAGGCATAGATGAACGTCGGCGCTTCGATCGCGCCGAGGTCGACCGGCTCGCCGCATTGCACCGTGCCGCCGGGCTCCCGCAGCTTGTTCGCCAGGTAGGTGTTGCGGAGGTACCAGCAGAACATCGGTCCTGGCAGATTGGTACCGTCGCTGTTCCAGTACAGCAGATCGAAAGCGGGCGGAGCCTTGCCCTCCAGGTAGCCGTTGACGACGTAGGGCCAGATCAGGTCGTTCGCGCGCAAGGAGGCGAACACCTGCGCCAGCTCGCGCCCCTTGAGCAGGCCACCCTGGCCAATTGCCGCTTCGCGCGCGGCGACCCCCTGTTCGCTGACCAGCAGGCCGATGTCGCCGGTATCGGTGAAGTCCAGCAGCGTGGTCAGCAACGTCATGCTGGCGGCTGGGTGTTCACCGCGAGCCGCTTGCACCGCCAGGGCGCTGGCGAGCAACGTGCCGCCGACGCAGAAACCAAGCGTGTTCACCTTGTCGGCCTTGGTGATGCGCCGCGCCACGTCGATGGCCCTCAGCACACCCTGCTCGATGTAGTCGTCCCAGGTCAGCTTGGCCTGCCCGGGGCCGGCGTTGCGCCAGGAAACGAGGAAGACCGTGTGGCCCTGCGCGACCGCGTGCGCCACGAATGAGTTCTGCGGCTGAAGGTCGAGAATGTAGTACTTGTTAATGCAGGGTGGCACGATAACGAGCGGGCGCTTGTGCACGCGGTCGGTGGCCGGGCTGTACTGGATCAGCTGCATCAGCTCGTTCTGGTAGATCACGCTGCCCGGCGTGGTGCCGATGTTACGGCCCACCTCGAAGGCCGTTTCGTCGCTCATCGCGATCCGGCCCCGGGCCAGGTCTTCGGTGAACAAACGCAGGCCCTCGGCCAAACTGGCGCCCTTGGTTTCCACCGCGAGCTGAAGCGCTTCCGGGTTCGTTACCAGCATGTTCGCCGGGCTCAGCGCATCGGTCAGCTGGCGTAGCGCGAATCCCCACTGCGCCTTGCTGCGCTCATCCAGGGGTGCGGCCTCCAGTGCCTTGCGCACCTGCTCGGTTTGGGCGAGATAAATCCTGACCAGCGCGTCGAAGCCGGGGGCCTTGCTCCATTCCTCCCCGGCGAAGCGCTTGTCCGTCACCGGGGCGGCCGCGGTACCAGCTCCTGGCATGGCCGCCGTCCAGAGAGCGGCCATTTGCTGCAGCGTGTTGAGCTGCCAGGCGGTATAGTCCGCGACCGCCTTCGTCCACGATGTCGCCGCGGCGGCGAGCGCCTTGGAGGTATCGAAGGCGTCACCGGCCGGCCACAGCACGGTGTGGTCCGCCTTCATCAGGTCGGCGAGCCAGCGGGTCGGATCTGGGGGCTGTTGGGACATCTAACTCGCTCCAAGATAGGCAGCCGAGTAGGACGAGCCGTCCCGCGCTCGCGGGCCGCGGGTCCCACCGATCGTCCACACACTAAGGCCTTTCGGGTATAGCCGGCACCCCTGTTTCCCACTCAATGAACACCGCTGTCCGGCTGGCCTGACGGGCAGCCCACCGGACGATGATCATTTCAGGAGGCGAACCTGGCGATGATCACGAGGTAGAGCCCGAACCAGGCCGATGCGGCGGTGAATACGGCGAGGAGGGGGATCAGGGCCGAGGTCCGCAGCGGAGCCAGCAGCCGCGCGATCGGAAGGGTGAGCAGGACGGCGGGAAGAATGAAGCGGGGTTTCGAGCTCATCCAGTTTGCGCTGGTCGTAACCGCCGTGAAGGCAACCACGACCGTGTAGGCGTGCAGGTAGAGCGGGATGCGTTCGGTCAGGCTCCATGCCGTGAGCCCCAGGGCCGCCAGGAACGCCAGCACGACCAGCAAACCGGCCGCCGAGGGCGCGTCCAGGAACGTGTCGCTGATAACCCGCGCCGTACTGACTCCCCAGTCAGACGACATGTGAAAGACGTGTTCCTCGATCCAGAACCACCCGTCAAGCCTGTGTGTCGCCAGGGCCACGTAGGCCCAGTAGCCGAGGAGCCCCAACGGCGCCAGCAGCAGCGCGACGACCGGACGCCACCACAGGGCGATCGGCTGGCGTGTCCGCGCGGCGTGGATCAGCGCGGCCAGCACCGCCACCGCGACTGCCGCGATAAGAGCCAGCGCCGTGCTTCGCACGGTTCCGGCCAGGGCGGCCAGGGCTCCCGCCGTCAGCCACCGCCTTTTGAGGAGCGCGACCAGCGTCCATACGGCCAGGGCGCAAAACAGCGCCTCATCATGCACCCGGGACAAGACGGCGGAGCCGGGCGCCACCGCCCAGATCGCCACCATGAGCAGGCTGATGCGCGCGTCCGCGGTCAGCTTGAGTCCCAGCGCGACCAGGCCCCACGCCGCGGCCATCCCGGCCAGGACGGATACGGCAAAGCCCGCAAGCCCGAGGCTGATTCCGGGGAGCCAGGCGAGGGAATCGATGGCTGCCGGGTAGCCCGGGAAAAAGGAGAGCACGGCGGCGTGGGCCGCCTGACCGGGTGGATACTGATAGCCGTGAGCGGCAATGGCCCGGTAGTAAGCACCGTCACCCCCGGTTATCCATTGTGTTAGCGACACGCCCCGCTGCCGGAATGTCCCATGCCGCAACAGGAATATGGTCATTACCAAGCTGAGCAGGCGGACGCCCGCGTAGATCATGGCTCCGAACGCAGGCAGCGGGAATTGCGGTGGCTCTGGAATAGACCACCGCCTGGCGGTGGAATTCGGGTCCGGCTGCCCTCTTGCCGCGATATCGCCAGTTTTTGAAGTTATTCCTGAGAGTGACATTCGCTATCCAGGCCCTAGTTGATCACCATATCGGGATGCGTGACCCTCGCCCCCTAAACGGGTGGCGCCGGGTTGTGCTTCCGCCGACGCCTTACCGATGGTAACAGCAATCCCGTTCAGAACTGGTGAGCCGTACCGGATTTGAAGCAGTGAGCTTTTCCGGGCAAATGTCATGAATGCTACCGTGATGGTCTGATGAATTGCAGGTTGCCGCTGTGGGTGTGGTGCCTGCCATGATCATTACTGGCCTATGCGTCCGTCGATCCGCTCGCGGAGCAGGTCGGCGTGACCCATGTGGCGGGCGTACTCCTCGATCATTCCGACCAGGACCTCGCGCAGCGATATCGGCCCTCCGCCGCTGCCATGCTGATTCTCCGGATCGTCGCCGGTGATCCCGAGACCGGGCGCCCCGGCCACGAACCGCGTGGCGAAGTCCGCCTCCGCACGCCATGCGTCCCACGCCTCCGCGACCACCCCGGCGTCGGGGACAGCACCATCGAAGTCACCGTCACCGGAGCCGAACAGCCGGGGCACGTCCTGGCCCGCCATCATCACCCGGAACGTCGCACGCTCCATCTCGGCCAGGTGCCGCACCAGCCCCAGGAGCGACATCGTCGACGGTTCGACGGAACGCCGCGCCATAGCCTCCGCGTCAAGACCCGCGCACTTCATCTCCAACGTGAGGCGCTGACAGCGCAGGGATTCCACCAGCGTGGTGCGCTCGTCGCCCAGCCTCGGCCCGTTCTCACGCGGGTCGTCGTCAGACGGCTTGCCGTCCGCGGTGAACATGTCGGCTCGCCGGGTCGTGGCCATGGCCGCAATCATCGGCGATGCGCATGGCGGCCGGCAAGGGATTAACGACACCGCGCCGCCTCCGGCGGCGATCCACCCGATCTGGCGGATCAGAGGTCGGCGTACTGGGGTTCGTCGGCGACCAGGATCCGCTCAAGCAGCCGGGGGAAGTCACCGTAGTTGCGAACCGCATAGTGCACCGCCGCCCGGTTCTCCCATAACGCGATGGAGCCAGGCCGCCGAGCAGCCCCTGCTGGACTGAGGAAGCTGCGAGCAGATCGGCGGGGAGCGAGATCCTCCCCGCCGACTCACACGTCAGCTGGGCTGGGGCACGATCCGGATGTACGGCTTGGGCTGCTCCCACTCCCCGAAGAGCTCCTTGGCCTGGTCGTTGGAGACCGAACCGGCGATGACGACGTCCTCGCCCTGCTTCCAGTTGGCCGGCGTGGCCACCTTGTGCTTGGCGGTGAGCTGCAGCGAGTCGACGACCCGCAGCACCTCGTCGAAGTTGCGCCCGGTCGTCATCGGGTACACCAGGAGCAGCTTGATCTTCTTGTCCGGGCCGATCACGAACACGTTCCGCACGGTCTGGTTATCGGCGGGCGTGCGCGACTTGGCGTCGCCCGAGACGTCGGCCGGCAGCATCCCGTACAGCTTGGCCACCTTGAAGTCACTGTCGGCGATGAGCGGGTAGTTGGGCGCCGTGCCCTGGGTCTCTTCGATGTCGGCGGCCCACCGCTCGTGGTCTCCGGTGGAGTCGACCGACAGGCCGATGATCTTCACGCCGCGCTGGTCGAACTCCGGCTTGATCTTGGCCATGTAGCCGAGCTCGGTGGTGCAGATCGGGGTGAAGTCCTTGGGGTGCGAGAACAGCACCGCCCAGGAGTCCCCGAGCCAGTCGTAGAAGCTAATCGGCCCTTCGCTGGTCTCCGCCTCGAAGTCCGGAGCCGTATCGCCGATGGTCAGTGGCATGGTCTTCCTCCCTTGGTAAACCGCAGAGCGTGCTTAGTACCGCTGCAGCCCTCCGCGTAATTTACGACATGATCGGTAGGTAATGCGGACTGGGGTCAGCCTGGGTTCGAATATCGGTGCTGCCGAGGTCGGTACGGCGTGTGAGTGCGAGCCGGGCGGGGGAGTGGCCGGCGACCTGGCGGCCGGGCGTATCTGGCGGGGGGCACGCACTACCGTCCGTTCACATAATGATCATCTGCGGTGACGGGGAGGCATACGGTCAGTACGGTGCCGGCCCTGGCCGGACTGTCCAGGGTCATGGTGCCGCCTACGGCCTCGACCCGGTCGCGCAGGCCGACCAGGCCCGAACCGCGGGCGGCGTCGGCGCCGCCGACGCCATCGTCGCGGACCTGGACGGTCAGCGCGCCATCGGGCCGTTCGATGACGATGTCCACCGCGGATGCAGCTCTCCCCTGGCCACGGCGGCCGCCGAGACCGTCAGCAGGAGCAGGGCGATCAGCACGTCGCTTACGTGGCCGCGCAGCGTGAGCAGCGCGAGCGACAACAGCACCGGCAGGATCGAGGCCACGGCAAGCCAGATCCCTTGCCGGAGCCAGGGTTTCATACCGACATCATGCCATCGCGCCTGCCTGGGGTGCCATGGTCCCTCCGTGCGCGGCCTGGTCAGACAGGTGGCGGACGTCGCTCACGCCATCTCCTTCCTGGCCAGCGGGGACGCCGGTTACGTGTCCGGGCAGGTGATTTACGTAACCGGCGGTCCGCTGGGCTGAAGACGGCGCCATCTGGGTCCGCTGCTCAGCGGATGTACAGTTCGTCCGCGTCGTACTCGGTGAACTCCATGTTCGACGTCACATCGGTCATGCCGAGCGCCTGGAACGCGGGAAAGAGCTGCTCGGCGGACCACCGGTCCTGGTGCGCCTTGGACTCCCACACGGTCACCACGTGGAGCCCGCTGGAGTCCGTGCCGGCCGCCCAGGCGAGCAGGCCGTCGATGTCCTGGGGCGGGTTGTGCTTGGCGGCGACCGCGCGGAAGCCGTCGATCG
>Ga0302235_10000851_pt1 | contig 23436 bp, 14 predicted proteins | sample II_Palsa_N3_3_FD_193577 | JGI IMG/M metagenome (GOLD analysis project Ga0302235, IMG submission 193577) | Peat permafrost microbial communities from Stordalen Mire near Abisko, Sweden - II_Palsa_N3_3 | ecosystem: Environmental > Terrestrial > Soil > Palsa > Peat permafrost | place: Sweden...
TGGAGGCCGCGGGCGTCGAATACGATGAGCACAAGGGCATCACCGTCGATGATTTCCTGCGCACCAGTAATCCACGCATCTATGCGGGCGGCGATGTCTGCCTGGAGGAGCAGTACACCGATACGGCGGCCGCCTCCGCACGCATCGTGGTGCACAACGCCTTGATGCGCGGCAACAAGCGCTTCAGCCAGCTGGTCATCCCGTGGTGCACTTATACCGATCCAGAAATCGCCCACGTCGGCATATACGTGCGCGACGCGAACCGAAAAGGCATCCCGATCAAGACGTTTACCGTGCCGATGCACGAGGTCGATCGGGCAGTAACCGACAGCGAAGAGATAGGATTCGTGAAAATCCATATCCGCGAAGGCACCGACACCATTCTCGGCGCAACCATCGTGGCTCGCCATGCCGGCGAGATGATCAACGAAATTACCCTGGCAATGGTCGCCGGGATCGGTCTGAGCACGCTGGCGAAAGTCATCCACGCTTACCCGACGCAGGCCGAGGCGATCCGCGAAGCGGCCAAGGCCTATGTGCGAACACGCGTCAGCACGCGGCTACGCGCAAGGATGCAGCGTTGGCTGGCACGCTGACTGGCGTACCCGTGCGGGCTTGTCACGCTCACACCGATTTATCGATGGCCTGCGTAGGATGGCGGCCTTGTGATCACGTTACTTCAACCTAAGGACACACTATGGAACTGGGCATGATCGGTCTCGGCAAGATGGGCGCCAACATGGCGGAACGTCTGGTGCTCGGAGGCCACAAGGTGACTGGCTTTGATCCGAACGCGGATGCGCGCAAGGCATTGGAAACCAAGGGCGCGGGCTCCGCGGATTCGCTGCAGGCCCTCGTCAAGGCATTGCCGGCACCTCGCGTGGTGTGGCTGATGGTGCCGTCCGGCAAGATCACCGACGACACCGTCAACGCGCTGATACCGTTGCTGGCCAAGGGCGATACCGTGATCGACGGCGGCAACTCCAACTACAAGGACAGTGTGCGCCGCGCCAAGCTGTATGCCGACAACGGCCTGGGCTATGTCGACTGCGGTACCAGCGGCGGTATCTGGGGCCTGAAAGAGGGCTACAGCATGATGGTCGGCGGCGACGAGAAAACCGTCGATACACTGAGTCCGATCTTCGAGACGCTGGCGCCGGGCAAGGCGCAGGGCTGGGGCCGAGTCGGTCCAGTGGGTTCGGGCCACTTCACCAAGATGGTCCACAACGGCATCGAATACGGCCTGATGCAGGCCTATGCCGAAGGCTTCTCGATCCTGCAGCACAAGCAGGAGTTTGGCCTGGATCTCAAGCAGATCGGCGAGATCTGGCGCTATGGCAGTGTGGTGCGCTCATGGCTGCTCGATCTCACCACCGACGCGCTAGGCAAAAACCCAAAGCTGGACGGTATCGCGCCCTACGTCGTCGACTCCGGTGAAGGCCGCTGGACCGTGGACGAGGCGATCGACCTCAACGTACCCGCCCCGATCATCACCGCCTCGCTGATCGAACGCCTGCGCTCGCGCGACACCGAGTCGTTCTCCGACAAGCTGCTGTCAGCGATGCGCAACGAGTTCGGCGGGCATGCGATCAAGCCTGAGGGAAAGTAAGGCACCGATCTGCATTGGAGATCTCGCAAGATATCCGGCCTTCGTCATTCCGGCAAAGGCCGGGATGACGGTAAGGGGTGGGGTGACAGCAAAAGGACGGCTGGTCGACACTCCTTGCGGGGTCGTGGATAAGCCTGGCGTCGCGGTTGCGGTCAGCCCAGCCGCAACAGCTTCCTCACCGTCGGCAGATTGCGGCGGCTGATTTCCGGGCTGAGTTCGGTGCCGTCGATGCGGGCGAGGACGCGGCCGTCGGCGAGGGTTTTCAGACCGAGCAGGCGTGCTGGTGGAACCAGGCAGTTGCGGTGCAGGCGGATCAGTTGATCGGGGTAGGTTTCTTCAAGCTGGCGCAGAGATTCCTCGATCAGCAGTTCGCCGCGGCGGTGTTGCACCACCACGTATTTCTCTTCCGCGAGCAGGCAGATCACTTCGTCCAGTGCGATGCGGATCTGTTCGCCGCGCATGCGGCCGTGCAGGTAGGCGACCGGTTCGCGCGAATGCTCGTTGAGACGTAGTTGCGCGCGCTGCAGTGCGTCGCGCAATCGCTCCAGCCGCACCGGTTTGAGCAGGTAGTCGACCGCACCCAGCTCGAACGCCTGCAGCGCATGGGCTTCGTAGGCGGTGCAGAAAATCACTTGCACCCGCGAGCGACCAGACAATCGCTGCGCCAACGCGGTGCCGCTGAGGCCAGGCATGTTGATGTCCAGCAGCAAGATATCCGCATGCAATTCGTCCAGTGAAGCGAGCGCCGTTTCGCCGTCGCCGACGCTGCCGACAATCTCCACCCCGTCACATTCGCCGAGCAGCGCAGCCAGCCGCGCGCGCGCCAGCGGTTCGTCGTCAACGATCAGTACGCGCATCATGACGATGGTCCCGGAAGATGCAGCAACACCACGAAGCGATCACCTTGCGCTCCGGCCTGCACCTTGGCACGTGGCCCATACCGATAGGCGATGCGCTGACGCACGCTGTCCAGGCCGTGGCCGTTGCCGGGGGCGGAGGGGCTGGCGGACAGTGGATTGATGATCTCGATGCGCACACCATCGCCGTCACGATGCCCGCGCAGGGTCACCTCGCCGCCTTCGCGCAGTGGCTGGATGCCATGGCGTATGGCGTTCTCCACCAGCGGCTGCAGTAGCAGCCGGGGCAGCGGGAAATCGGGCGGCAGATCATCCAGCTCGCGTTGCACGCGCAGGCGTGTGCCGAAGCGCAGTTGCTCGATTGCCAGGTAACGCTCGATCAGCGCCAGCTCCTCGCCCAGCGTGCCGTCCGCGGTGTCGTGCTGGCCCAATGCGGCACGAAACAGTTCAGACAGATCCTCCACCGTGCGTTCGGCCGCAGCCGGATCGACGTGGATCAAGGCCGCCACGGTGTTCATGCTATTGAACAGGAAGTGCGGGCGGATGCGCGCCTGCAGCGCCTCGACCTGTGCCCGCGTGACGGCGGCCAGCCGCGCCTGCCACTGCGCGAGCACGTAGAAGTAGCGCAACATCGCCGCGCCGAGCAGGGCCGCGATCACCACGTTGTCGCGCACGAAGACAGCCATGCTGCTTTTGATCAGCTGCATCTGCAGCGAACCATCGAACCAGCGCGCCACCGTGCTGGCGGTCAGCACGATCAGCACGATCACCAGCCACACGCCGACATACGGCGTGTGCCCCGGCAGACGTTGCAGCAGCGGCCTTAATTTGCACAGTGCCACCGAGATCACCAGCACCATCCAGGTCACGAACAGCATGCTGACGCTATAGGCCGACCAGTCACGCTGGCTGTCGGGACCCAGCCACATGACGGTCACGGTCAGCGCGCCGACCACAAATAACGCGAACAGCGTAGGCAGTCCGCAGAAATCCGGCAGCGGGGCGTGTTCGACGCGGCCGCGCGGGCCGTTGGCAAGGGTGGGTGCGCGCATGCGGGCAAGTATGCCGCATGTGCGGGCGCAGCCCGAGGCCGGTCAAACCAGGTGGATCGAATCAGGCCAGCCGCTCGCCGAGCCAGTGACGCAGGTCGCTGATTTCTTCGGGGCAGACCGCGTGCGCCATCAGGTAAGTGTGCCACTCCACGGCATACCCACTGGACTGCAGCAGGTCGCGCGACTCCAGGCCGCGTTGCAGCACGACCACCGGATCGAGGGTGCCGTGGCCCCAGAAAATCGGAATGGCCGCATTCGCTTCGCTGCGCTCGGCCGCGAGCACGGCATGTGCCGGCAGATAGGTCGACAGCGCGATGATCCCGGCCAGCTTTTTCGCGTGACGCAGGCCGGTTGCCAATGCGATCGCGCCGCCTTGAGAGAAGCCGGCCAGCAGGATCCGTTCGCTTGGGATGCCACGGCTTTCTTCGCGCGCGATCAGCGTATCGATCTCATCGACCGATGCGCGCATGCCCACGATGTCCTGCCGTGCACCGAGATCGAACGCGGCAATGTCGTACCAGGCGCGCATCGACATGCCGTTGTTGATCGTCACCGGCCGCACCGGCGCATGCGGAAACACGAAGCGCAGCGGCGGCCACGCGCGATCCACCAGTTGCGGCACGATCGGCGCGAAGTCATTGCCGTCCGCGCCCAGTCCATGTAGCCAGATCACGCTGTAGCGAGGATTGGCGGCGGTTTCGAGTTCCAGTGCAGGCAGGGTCATGGCTTGATCGTGACAAAGATTTAAGGAAGCTATCTTAACAGCCACCCTCACCGGCACGAAGCCACGCACAGAGACCCCAGACACATTCTTACCCCTGACTTATGGCACAGCTCGGCACGCGATGCCGGTGTGCTCGGGTATGCTGATTTTTTTCCCCAGGAACATGCTCATGCGCCGACTGCTGCTCGCCGGTCTCGTTGCGTTCGCCGTCTTGCCGGCCGTGGCGGCCACGCCATCGGCGTCTGGCCCGCTCGATATGGAAACCATCATGGCCAATCCGGACTGGATCGGGCAGGCGGTGGAATCTCCGTACTGGAGCGTGGACGGTCGCAATCTGTATTACTCGCTGAAGCACGACGGCAACCCGGTGCGCGATCTGTATCGGGTCGATCCGGCCAGCGGGCAAAGCGTAAAGCTGGACCCCGCCGCGATGGCGCAGGCCGATGGCCCTGCGGTGTTCGATCGTGCGCATCAGCACGCGACGTTCATCCTGCATGGCGATGTGTTTCTGGTGGATCTGGCCAGCGGCCGGCGGGTGCAGGTGACGCGCACGCCGCAGGAGGAATCCTCGCCGCGGTTTTCCGCCGATGGCCGCGCGCTGCAGTACCGTGACGACAACAACTGGTATAGCTACGACCTCGCCAGCGGCGTCACCGCGCCGGCGGCGGTGCTGAATTTCGCCGACGATCCGCAGGCGAAACAGCCCGACGAATTGGGTGGCCTGCAGCTCAAGCTGTTCAAGACGCTGCGCGAGATCAAGGCCGACAAGGATGCTCTGCACGACGAGGACAAGGCGCTGGCAGCAGCCGATCCCGGTCGTGCGCCGCAGCCATTCTGGCTGGGTGACAAGTCCAGGCTGATGGATACCGAACTGTCACCGGATGGCCACTGGATGCTGGTGATCACCGCGCCGAAGGATGACCCCAAGGGCGAAGCGCCGAAGGTCATTCACTACGTCACCGACAGTGGCTACACCGAGCCGCAGAATGCGCGCACTTACGTGGGCCGCAATGACCCGGCGCCGCAATCGCTGCTGCTGCTGGATCTGGTCAATCACAAATCCTATCCGCTGAAGACCGACACGCTGCCGGGCATCAAGGGCGATCCGCTCAAGGCGCTGCGCAGCGATGCAGTCGCCGCACTGGAGAAAGCCGGCAAGCAGGATGAGGCGAAGGCGCTGAAGGCACCCGATGTGCGCCCCATACGCATCATCGCCAATGCCGAAGATGGCGGTGGCGGCGGCATCGTGTGGAGCGATGACGGCAGCCATCTTGCGGTGCAACTGCGTGCGATCGACAACAAGGATCGCTGGATCGCGAACGTCGATTTCAACCAGCATGTGCTGGTCAATCAGCAGCGGCTCACGGATCCGGCGTGGATCAACTGGAACTTCAACGATTTCGGCTGGCTGAAGGATGGCCGCACGCTGTGGTACATGAGTGAGGAAACCGGCTATTCGCAGCTTTACATCAAGCCGCTGGATGGCAAGGCGAAGCAGCTCACTTCCGGCAAGTTCGAAGTCAGCCATCCGCTGCTCACCGATGACGGCCAGTGGTTCTACGTGCGCACCAACCAGCTCGCGCCATACAGCTATGACGTCTATCGGCTGCCGGCTACGGGTGGTGCGCTGACCCGGGTCACGAACTATCAGGGCATGGACGACTTCAAGCTGTCGCCGGATGGAAAGCAGCTCGCCGTGTTGCATTCATCGCCCTACGTTTTTGCGCAACTGGCGGTACAGGATGCTGCCGGCGGTAACCCGCGTGAACTGACCAACACCATGCAGCCGGCGTATACCGCCCATGCGTGGATCGAGCCGAAGATCGTCCAGGTGCCGTCATCGCACGGTGCCGGCGTGATCTACGCCAAGTACTACGGCCCAGCCGATGAACAGGCTGCAGCCTCACGTCCTGCCGTGCTGTTTGTGCATGGTGCCGGCTACCTGCAGAACGTCACGCTGTCCTCGACCTATTACTTCCGCGAGCAGATGTTCAACAACTTGCTGGTGCAGCAGGGCTTCGTGGTACTGGACATGGACTACCGCGCTTCCGAAGGCTACGGCCGCGCCTGGCGCACGTCGATCTACGAGAAGATGGGTCATCCGGAGCTGGAGGATCTACTCGACGGCAAGGCGTGGCTGGTGAAGAACCACGGTGTCGATCCGCAGCGCGTCGGTATCTACGGCGGCAGCTACGGCGGCTTCATGACCGAGATGGCCTTGCTGCGTGCGCCGGGCGAATTCGCCGCCGGCGCTGCGCTGCGCGCGCCATCGGACTGGACCAGCTACAACGACGAATACACTTCCAACATCCTCAATGATCCGAAGCTGGATCCCGCCGCGTACGAGACCAGCTCGCCAATCGAATTCGCAGCGAACCTGCGCGATCCACTGCTGATCGAACACGGCCTGATCGACGACAACGTGATGAGCAGCGACTCGATCCGCCTGTACCAGCGTCTGGTCGAGCTGCACAAGCAGAACTTCTGGATGTCGCTATACCCGCTGGAACGCCACGGCTTCCAGCACCCCGACTCCTGGTACGACGAATACCGCCGCATCGACGAGCTGTTCAACACGTACGTGAAGCCGGTGAGGGCGGCAGCTTCGGGCAACTGACCGGTTCATTGCGAAGCAAGACCTGATCAAGTGACAAAAATTCAGTTGCCCTCACACCGTTCGCTCTGAGCGTAGGTCGTAAGGCCGAAGTCGAAGGGCCGCCTCAGCCTCCCCCTTCGACTTCGCTCGCTGGCGCGAGCTACGCTCAGGGCGAACGGTGTGAGGCGGCTGCATTCAGCACTGATCGGGAGATGCGCTGGAGGCTGTACGAGCGAGCAGCTCAGCCGATCGAACGCAATCCAGCCGCCTCACGAGCGAGCAGCTCGATAGCAGCCCAGTCGCCAGCAACGAGTTTGTCGGCCGGGGTCAGCCATGAGCCGCCGACGCAGATCACGTTTGGCAACACGAGGAAGTCAGCTGCGTTGGCGAGGCTGATGCCGCCGGTAGGGCAGAAGCGCAACTGCGGCAGCGGGCTGGCCCAGGCACCGAGCAGTTTGTGGCCACCGGCCGGTACCGCCGGGAAAAATTTCAGATGGCGATAGCCGCGTTCCAGCAAACTCATTGCCTCGCTGGCGGTGGCGACACCGGGGAGCAGCGGCAGTTCGCAGTCGTCAGCGGCATCGAGCAGGTGCGGCGATACTCCGGGTGACACCGCGAAGCGCGCGCCAGCCTGCTGTGCTGCGTGAAGGTCACGCGCGCTGAGCACGGTGCCGACGCCGATCACGGCACCTTCCACTTCGGCGGCAATCGCGCGGATCGCTTCCAGTGCGGCGGGCGTTCGCAGGGTGATTTCGATCGCCGGAGTGCCACCAGCCACCAAGGCGCGAGCCATCGGCACCGCGGCGCGCACGTCGTCGATCACCACCACCGGGATCACCGGCGCCAGCCGCATCGTGGTTTCGATTATTTGCTGCTTGTGTTCGATGCTGCTCACGTCACGCTCCAGGTGTTTGGCTCCTCCCCCTGCATGCAGGGGGAGGTTGGGAGGGGGTTGCTCGTGCTGGCGACAAGGTCAAGAACGCGCCACCCTGCGATCGAAGGGAGTCTCTTCTTCGAGGGGAGCAGGGGAGGGAGCAAAGCTAAAGCACGCCGGCGCCGAGGTCGGCGGTCGTCGATGCCTGCCGGAACAGGCCGAACAGTTCGCGGCCCATGCCGCTGTGCTGCGCAGACAGATCGGCAATATGCGGCAGGCGAGCGTCCAGCTCATGCGCTTCCATCAGGACGTCCAGACGGCCGTTCACTGCATCCAGGCGGATCATGTCGCCGTTGCGAATCTTGGCGATATTGCCGCCAGCCACCGCTTCGGGCGTCACGTGGATCGCCGCGGGCACGCGGCCGGAGGCGCCGGACATGCGGCCATCCGTGAGCAGTGCAATGCGATGGCCGCGATCCTGCAGCAGCGCCAGCGTTGGCGTGAGCTTGTGCAGTTCCGGCATGCCATTGGCCTGCGGACCCTGGAAGCGCACCACGGCCACAAAGTCGCGATTGAGCTCGCCACGCTTGAATGCGGCAGGCAGTTCATCCTGATCCTGGAACACGATCGCCGGCGCTTCGATCACAAGTCGATCCTCAGGTACCGACGACACCTTGATCACGGCACGACCGAGATTGCCCTGCAGCATGCGCAGGCCGCCATCGGCGCGGAATGGCTCATCGGCACCGCGCAGTACGCCGCGGTTTCCGCTCTGCTTCGACACCGGCTGCCAGTGCAGTTCACCGGCAGCATTCAGTTGTGGCACCTGCGCGTAACCATCCATGCCGGTGCCGAAGATGGTGTTCACATCGCCGTGCAGCAGGCCTGCGCCGAGCAGTTGGTCGATCAGGAACGCCATGCCGCCCGCTTCATGGAACTGGTTCACGTCGGCGTAGCCGTTCGGATACACCCGTGCCAGCAACGGGATCACGCCGGACAGTGCATCGAAATCATCCCAGCGCAGCGCGATGCCGGCAGCATGCGCAATGGCCACCAGGTGCAGCAGGTGGTTGGTGGAGCCGCCGGTTGCGTGCAGACCGATCACGCCATTGATGATTGCGCGCTCGTCGATAATGTGACCGATCGGCAGATAGCTTTCGCCCAGTGCGCTAAGCGAACCGACGCGACGCACTACATCGGCGGTGAGTGCATCGCGCAAGGGTGTGTCCGGCGCGCTGAAGCTGGCGCCGGGCAGGTGCAGGCCCATGATCTCCATCAGCATCTGGTTGGAGTTCGCGGTGCCGTAGAATGTGCAGGTGCCGGCGGCGTGATACGAAGCCGCCTCCGCTTCCAGCAACTCGGCCTTGCTCGCCTTGCCGTCGGCATATGCCTGCCGCACTTTTGATTTCTGCTCGTTCGGGATGCCGCTGGGCATCGGGCCGGATGGCACGAACGCGCCAGCCAGGTGACCAAAGCTCAGCGCGCCGATCAGCAGGCCCGGCACGATCTTGTCGCAGATGCCCAGGTAAAGCGCGCCGTCGAACATGTCATGCGACAGCGCCACGGCGGTCGCCATCGCTACCAGGTCGCGCGAGAACAGCGACAGCTGCATGCCGGCGCGGCCCTGGGTGATGCCGTCGCACATCGCCGGCACACCGCCAGCTACTTGTGCGGTGATACCGGCGTCGCGCGCGACCTGACGGATCAGCGCGGGGTAGCGTTCATACGGCTGATGCGCGGAGAGCATGTCGTTGTACGCGGTGACGATCGCGAGATTGGCGCGCCGACCGCTGCGCAATGCCGCCTTGTCTTCCGTGCCGCAGGCGGCGAAGCCGTGCGCGAGATTGCCGCAGGATAGATGTTCCCGTTGCGGACCGCCGCGGTCGACCGCGTCGATCCGGCGCAGATACGCCGCGCGCGTCTCGCGGCTGCGCTCGCGCAGTCGTTCGGTGACTTCGGCAACCACAGGGTGCAGCGTACTCATGATTCATTCCGTGTGTGTAGGAGCGCACCCTGTGCGCGAAAACCCGTTGGCTGTGACGGCTACGGGCACCAGTAGACTGCTACCGGGACACGTTGCTGGGTCAATACCGCATGCACCGGATAGTCCTGCGACGCGCCGAGGCCAAGGCGCACATCGGCAAGCATGTCGCGCTTTTTCTCGCCGGTGACCAGCAGAAACAGCGCGCGTGTATCCAGCAGCGTGGGCAGGCTGAGCGTGATGCGCGGCTCGCCGGCAGCGGGCGCACGCATCGGCAACACACGGGCGCCACCGTTGAGATCCAGCGCTTCAGCCAGATGATCGCCACCCGGGAAGAACGAAGCGGTATGACCATCGTCGCCCATGCCAAGCACCACAGCATCGAATGGCAGCGGCAGCGCGTCAATCAGCGCGCTGGCGGCGGCGAGTCCGTCCTCCGGCGTCGGCGCGCCGGTGTACAGCGGCACGAACTGCGCGGCGCTGGCGGCATGTTGCAGCAGTGCCGATTTCACCAGTTGCGCATTGGAGCGTTTGTCGCTCTCCGGTACCCAGCGTTCGTCGACCAGGGTTACCTGCACATTGGTCCAGTCCAGCTTCTCGCGCGACAACACTTTGAAGAAGTCTTTCGGTGTCGTGCCGCCGGAAACCGCAAGCACCGCGTAACCGCGCTCGGTCAGCCCGATGCGCAGACGCTCGGCGACGCGTTCGGCCAGCGCCTGGGCTTGTGCGGTGCAATGGGTGAAGCTGTGGGTGGTGACGTTCAAATGATTGGTCATGGTCGATGGTGACGTGCCCGGCGCATCAGGCGATGCAGGCGCGCCTCTTTTGGGGAAGGGGAGCGAAGTCTGCCGCAGGCATCGGCACGATCAAGTGAAGCGACGGTAAAGATGGCCGGCTATTCACTGTCTTCATTCCAGGTGCGGCCATCGCGCTCGATCAGCGCCACCGCAGCGCTTGGACCCCAGCTGCCAGCCGCGTACGGCCGCGGCGGCTCACCGCTGGCTGCCCATGCCGAAAGGATCGGATCGGCCCAGCGCCATGCGGCTTCAACTTCATCGCGGCGCATGAACAGGGTGGGATTACCGCGGACCACGTCCAGCAGCAGCCGTTCATACGCATCCGGCTGTTGCACGCCGAATGCCTCGGCAAAACTCATGTCCAGCGGCACGTGACGCAGGCGCAGTCCGCCTGGACCGGGGTGCTTGATGGTCAGCCACAATTTCACGCCTTCATCCGGCTGCAGGCGCAACACCAGCCGGTTCTGTGCCAGCGGACCGGCGGCGGCATCGAAGATCGAATGCGGTACCGGCTTGAACGCGACCACGATCTCCGACACCCGGTCCGGCAGACGTTTGCCGGTGCGCAAATAGAACGGCACGCCGGCCCAGCGCCAGTTGGCGATTTCTGCCTTCAGTGCCACGAACGTTTCGGTATTGGATTTGCCGTGACCAAGCTCGTCCGGATAACCGGGCACGCTGGCGCCCTCGGCCACGCCGGCACGGTACTGGCCGCGCACGGTGAGCTGCGCGGCGTTGCTGTCGTCAATGGCTTTCAGCGAGTGCAGCACCTTCAGCTTTTCATCGCGCACCGCATCCGGTACCAGCGACGACGGCGGTTCCATCGCCACCATGCACAGCAGTTGCAGCATGTGGTTCTGCACCATGTCGCGCAGCGCGCCGGCACGGTCGTAATACGCACCGCGATGGCCCACGCCAATTGTCTCGGCCACGGTGATCTGCACGTGATCGATGTGCCCGGCATTCCACAGCGGCTCGAACAGCGCATTGCCGAAGCGCAGCGCCAGCAGGTTCTGCACTGTCTCCTTGCCGAGGTAATGGTCGATGCGGAATGTCTGCGATTCGTCGAACACGCGACCGACCGCGTCGTTGATCTGGTTCGCGCTGGCCAGGTCGCGGCCGATCGGCTTTTCCATGACAACCCGCGACGCGCCCTTGTTGAGTCCGGCCTGGCCCAGTCGCGCGCAGATGTCGACGAACAACTCCGGCGAGGTGGACAGGTAGAACACCCGCACGTGGTCGGGTTGGCCCTTGATCAGCTCGGCGAAATCCGCCCAGCCCTCGTCCTTGCGCGCATCCAGCGGCCGATAGGCGACCTGCTGCAGGAACGCATCGAGCTGAACCGCGTCGACGGCGCCGGTCAGCGCCGTGCGCAGCAGCCCGCGATAACCGTCGTCGTCCAGTGCCTCGCGGGCAATGCCGATGATCCGGCTGCTGGTGGGGATCTGGCCGTCGACGAAGCGATGAAACAGGGCGGGCAGCAGCTTGCGCACGGCGAGGTCGCCGGTGCCGCCGAAGATGACCAGGTCGAACGGTTCGACCGGTTGGGAAGAAGGACTCACACATTCACCTCGACACGATGCCGGATGGCAGGCAGAAGGCGAAAGGCGCAACTGCCCGGGTTGTCGCTGATCGTACCAGTGAAATACCAGATCGGCCACCCATATGCATACGAATTCATAGAAATGGGCTGCTGTCCCGATTTTGTCCCTCGACTGTCGCGGCGTTGTAGCCCTTTCGGGGTGGGCTTGCGCTTAGTGGTTTGCTATTGGTATCTTTATGATTATGGAAAGTGCCCTAGCCAACGAATACAGTCGGATCTGCCGTGATCCGGCCACGCATCAGCCGCTGGCTTATCTGCGGCTGCGCCGTGCGATCCGCAACGTGGTCGAGCATCGCGACATCGAACCGGGTCAGGCGCTGCCCAGCGAGCGTGATTTATCGCAGGCACTGAAACTGTCGCGGGTCACCGTGCGCAAGGCGATCGCCGGTCTGGTCGAGGAAGGTTTGCTGACCCAGCGCCACGGCGCGGGCACCTTCATCGCCGAACGCATCATCAAGCCGATGTCGCGATTGAGCAGTTTTACCGAGGACCTGCGCGAGCGCGGTCTGCACCCGCGTTCGGAGTTTTTTGAGCGCGGCCTCGGCGAGGTGACGCCGGAAGAATCGATGGCGCTGAACCTGTCGCCCGGCTCGCTGGTGGTGCGGCTGCATCGCGTGCGCTATGGCCAGGACGAACCGCTGGCGATCGAACGCAGCGTGGTACCGGCGAGCATGCTGAGCGATCCGATGCTGGTACACGACTCGCTGTACGAAGCGCTGGAGCGTGTGAACTGTCGCCCGCGCCGCGCATTGCAACGCTTGCGTGCGGTATCGCTGAACGCGCAACAGGCACGCCTGCTGCACGTCGCTGCAGGCAGTGCAGGTCTGAGCATCGAACGGCGCAGCTTTCTGGACGATGGCCGCGTGGTCGAGTTCACCTGCTCCTGGTATCGCGGTGACATCTACGACTTCGTTGCCGAACTCCAGACCGATTGACCATCCCCCGATTGACTATCGCCGATCGAACACTCCCGATTGGTACCACTGTATCGAGATCAGCTTTGAACACACCCGCCATGCATGCACGCGACACTTTGATGTATCAAGAAGCGCACGAGGCGGCCGACGTCGTCTCGCGCCAGTTCGCTGCCAACGACAGTGTGGTGACGGCGCTGGCGCAATCACTGCGCGCGCAGCCGCCGCGCTTCATCGTCACTTGCGCGCGCGGCAGTTCCGATCACGCCGCGGCGTACGCGAAGTACGTGTTCGAGACGCAGCTGGGCATCGTCACGGCATCGGTGTCGCCATCGGTTACCTCGGTCTACGCCGCTCCGCAGCAATGGGAGGGCGCGCTGTTCATCGCGATCTCGCAGTCGGGCAAGAGTCCCGATCTGGTGCGCAACGCGCAGGCGGCCAAGCTGGCTGGCGCGCGAGTGGTGGCGATGGTGAATGTCGAGGACTCGCCGCTGGCGGCGATCGCCGATACGGTGATCCCGCTGCATGCCGGGCCCGAACGCAGCGTCGCTGCAACCAAGAGTTATCTCGCCGCGCTGGCCGCGGTGCTGCATCTGTGTGCCCGCTGGCGCGGCGACCGTGCGCTGGTTGATTCGCTGCACGCGCTGCCCGATGCCCTGCGTGCCGGATGGGATGCTGATTGGTCGCCGTTGACCGATGGCCTTGTCGATGCGCAAAACCTGTTTGTGGTTGGTCGCGGGTTCGGCCTCGGCATCGCGCTGGAAGCGGCACTGAAATTCAAGGAAACCTGTGGTCTGCACGCCGAGGCGTTCAGTGCGGCCGAAGTGAAACACGGCCCGATGGCGCTGGTCGGGCCGGGATTCCCCGTGCTGTTTTTTGCCCAGGATGACGACACGCTCGCCAGTACACTCGCAGTGGCCGACGAATTCCGCCGACGTGGCGCAAAAGTTTTCGTGGCCGCGCCCGGCATGCAGGGCAGTGGCATGTTGCCGGTGCTGGCAGGGTTGCCAGCGCTGTGCACGCCGCTGCTGATCATCCAGAGTTTCTATCGCGCTGCCAGCGAGTTGGCGTTGCGCCGCGGTTTCAATCCGGACGTGCCGCCGCATCTCAATAAGGTTACCGAGACAGTTTGAGTTCGGGGACGGTTTGAAAGCAGGCACGAGAGACGAGCAACAACCCTCGACGTTTTCGCCGCTGCGCCACGACCATTCGATTCCATGCTTGCCCGAGGCTAACCAGCCATGACTCTTGCCCTCATCAACGGTCGCGTGCTCACAGCACACGGCTGGCAGAACAATCTCGCTGTGCTGCTGGAAGGCGAGCGTATCGCCGATTTACTGGCGCCCGACGATCCCCGCGTGCGCAACGCGCCGCAGCATGATCTGCAGGGCGCCCGGCTGGTGCCGGGTTTCATCGACGTGCAGGTCAATGGTGGCGGTGGCGTCTTGTTCAACGAGGCGCCCACCGTGGAAACCATCCGCCAGATCGGTGCGGCGCATCGCCGTTACGGCACCACCGGTTTTTTGCCGACGCTGATCAGCGATGACGTGCAGGTCATGCGTGCGGCGCTCGACGCGGTCGAGCAGGCGCTGGCCGAGCGCGTGCCCGGCGTGCTCGGCGTGCATCTGGAGGGCCCGTACCTGGCCCCCGCGCGCAAGGGCGTGCATGACCCGAAATATTTCCATGCGCCCGGCAGCGACGAACTGGCGCTGCTGTGCGCACCGCACCGCGGAGTACGCCTGCTCACGCTGGCACCGGAGTGCGTGCCGCTGGCCAGCATCGGCGCGCTTGCTGCTGCGGGTGTGATTGTTTGCGCTGGTCATACCGCAGCCGACTACGAAACGACCCATGCCGCGCTGGCCGCTGGCGTGCGCGGCTTCACCCATCTGTTCAACGCGATGACTCCGCTCGGCAGCCGCGAACCAGGTGTGGTCGGCGCGGCACTGGAAGATGTCGACAGCTGGTGCGGCGTGATCGTGGATGGCCATCACGTACATCCGGCCAGCCTGCGCGTGGCGATCGCCGCCAAGCCGCGCGGCAAGATGCTGCTGGTCACCGATGCGATGCCGCCCGTCGGCGCGGATCATCCCGTGTTCGTGTTGAACGGCGAAACCATCACGGCGAAGGACGGCATCTGCCAGACCGCGCAAGGTGTGCTGGCTGGTTCGGCGCTGGATATGGCCGGCGCAGTGCGTAACGCCGTTCAGATGCTCGGCTTGCCGCTGGGCGAAGCCGTGCGCATGGCCAGTACCTATCCCGCAGATTTTCTCGGCCTCGGCGACAGCCACGGCCGTATCGCCGCTGGCTATCAGGCCGATCTGGTGGTGCTGGATGACGACTACCACGTGCAGCAGAGCTGGATCGCCGGCGTTGCCCGCGACTGAAACCCCTGTTCCCCCAGGGTGAGAGTTCGGTGGGAGCGTGGTGTTTCATGCCAGGCCAAACCCTCATCCGTCGCTACGCGCCACCTTCTCCCAGTGGGAGAAGGGAACGGCGGCGCGGCTTTGCTCGCTCGTGCCTTTCGGCATGGGCAGACTCTTGGCACATTCGCAAATCTTGCGCGGCTGGCATAAAGCACGCATGATTTTGCGAACCGCTCGCGACCCTTCCGTCGCGCGATGCGTGTGGTTCGCGACACAGCAATGGAATGCCGGCCACACCGGCCACACCGCGGAGCCCCGTGAACATATTTGCGCCCCTGATTCGTCGCCCGGTTGGCACGTCGCTGCTGGCGATTGGCCTGACCCTGGCTGGCTTCATCGCCTATATGTTGCTCGGCGTTGCCGCACTGCCATCGCTGGATTTCCCCGGCGTGTATGTAACGGTCAGCCAGCCTGGTGCCAATGCGCAAACCATGGCGAGCACTGTGCTGGCGCCGCTGGAACGCCATCTGGGCCAGATTCCAGGCATCGATGACATGTACGGCAACGCCAGCGAGGGCGTCGCCTCGGTGAGCGTACGCTTCAAGTTTTCGCGCACCGCGGACAGCGCGGCGCGCGACGTGCAAGCGGCGATCAATGCTGCTGCGGTCGACCTGCCGTCGCTGCCCAGTCCGCCGCAGTATTTCAAGTTCGATACCTCGCAGATCCCGATCCTTTTCATCACGCTGACCTCGACCGGGCTGCCGCAGGACAAGCTGTACGACCTCGCTGACACGCTGCTCAAACCGGTGGTGGCGCAGATCCCTGGGGTGGCCCAGGTGCAGGTGTTTGGCGGCACGCCACATGCGGTGCGCATCGATCTGAACAGCAATGCGCTGGCGGCCAAGGGGCTGACCGGGAATGACGTCAGCAACGCGTTGCGCGCGGCGAACGTCAGTTCACCGCAGGGCACGTTGAGTGATGGCCATACCCAGATGACGGTCGACGCCAACGACGCCCTGCACGAGCCGGCAGAGTTTGCCCAACTGGTGATCGCGGTGAAGAACGGGGCGCCAGTGCGCCTGTCGGATGTGGCAAAGGTCTATGGCGGCCAGCAGGATCAATACCAGGGCGCCTGGTTCAACAAGGACCGCACGGTTGGCCTGCAGATCACCCGGCGCCCGGAAGCAAACGCCGTGGCCACGGTGGAGGCGATCCGCGCCAAGCTGCCGCAGTTGCGCGCCTCGCTGCCGTCGAGCGTAACCATCACGCCGACGTTCGACCTGACCCAGACCACCAAGTCGGCGCTGCACGAAGTGGAGGTCACGCTGCTGATCTCGATCGTGATGGTGGTGCTGGTGATGCTGGTGTTTCTGCGCCGGCTGCGTCCGACCTTGATCGCCACGTTGAGCATCCCGTTGTCGCTGGCTGGCGCATTCGTGGTGATGTGGTCGCTTGGTTACACGCTCAACACTCTCTCACTGGTGGCGCTGGTGCTGTGCATCGGCTTCGTGGTCGACGACGCGATCGTGGTGATCGAAAACATCGTGCGCCATATGGAGCATGGCCAGCAACCGCTGGAAGCGGCGCTGACTGGCGTGCGCGAGATTGGCTTCACGGTGGTCTCGATCACGCTGTCGCTGGTCGCAGTGTTCGCGCCGCTGCTGTTCGGTAACAACATGCTGATCATGCTGCTGCGCGAGTTCTCGGTAACGCTGACTGCGGCGGTGGTGATCTCCGCACTGGTCTCGCTGACACTTACGCCGGCGTTGTGCGGGCACCTGCTGTCGCGCGAACCGGAAAATCCGCCGCCACCGGGTCGGCTGGAACAGGCCGTGGAGCGCTTCGACCGCAACCTGCACCGCAACTACGAACGGGCGCTGGACTGGGCGATGCACCATCGGCGGATCATGCGCTGGCAGCCGCTGGTGCTGCTGTTGCTCACCGGCGTGCTTGCATTTGCCACGGCCAAGACGGCCGGCGGCAGTTTCATGCCCGAAGAAGACACCGGCCAGCTGGATGTGCAGATCCGCGCCGACGCAAACATCGCGCCGACCCTGATGGCCGAGCGCGCGCAACATGTGGCGCAAGTCATGATGGACGATCCGGCCACGTTGGATGTGTTGACCCTGCTGGGTACCAACGGTGGCGATGGTGGTGCGGTAGGCAACGGCGCGCAGATGTTCGTCGACCTCAAGCCGCGCGGCAGTGGGCCCGGTGAGCGCAAAGAAGGCATCAAGGCGGTCATCGAGCGACTGTCCAAGAAATACGACGCACTGCCCAACGTGAAAGTGGCAGTGACACCGGTGCAGTTTCTTGGCGGCGGTGGCAGCGGCGACAATGCCGGCCAGTACGAATTCCAGCTGGTCGACAGCAACGATGGCGACCTGCAGCCGTGGGCACTGAAGATGGAACGGCAGATGCGCACGATGAAAGAGTTCAGCGACATCACCAGCAACTTCGACCTGGTCGGCAAGCAGCAGATGCTGCGCATCGACCGGGCTGCCGCGAGCCAGCTGCAAGTGGGCGTGGGCACCATCGATTCAGCACTTTACAGCGCGTTCGGCCAGCGTCTGGTGTCGCAGATCTACTCGGATCTCAACCAGTACTGGGTCGTGATCAATGCCAGCCCGACCGAGATGCTGAGCCCGGAAGCGCTGCTGAACATCCGTGTGCGCAGCAATAGCGGCCAGATGATTCCGCTGTCCGCGCTGGCGCATATCGAACCGAGCATGAGCCCGCTGCGTATTCGCCATCACAACCAGATGGAAGCCGCCACGATCAACTACAACCTCGCCAAGGGTGTGGCGCAGGATGCCGGCATCAAGCTGGTGCAGCAGGCCGCGCTTGCTATCGGGCTGCCCGATGGCATGCGAGTGGATTTCACGGGCGAAAACCAGCGCCTGCAGCAGGCACAGTCCAACGGCATGGTGCTGCTGATCGCCTCGATCGTGGCGATGTACATCGTGCTGGGCATCCTCTACGAGAGCCTCGGCCATCCGCTGACGATTCTTTCCACGCTGCCCGCCGCCGGTGCCGGTGCGTTTCTCGCCATGCTGGTGACGCAGACGCAGATCTCGCTGATGGCGATCATCGCAATCCTGATGCTGATCGGCATCGTCAAGAAGAACGCGATCCTGATGGTCGACTTCGCGTTGGTCGGCGAGCGCGAGCGTGGGTTGTCCGCGCCGGACGCGATCCGTGAGGCTGCACTGGTACGCTTCCGTCCGATCACCATGACCACGCTGGTGGCGATGGGCGCCGCGCTGCCGCTGGCGATCGGTTTCGGGGTCGGTTCGGAAATGCGCCAGCCGCTCGGCATCGCGATTGTCGGTGGCCTGCTGGTATCGCAGCTGCTGACCCTGCTGAGCACTCCGGCGATCTATCTGTGGAATTACGACCGCAAGATCCGCAAGGCCGCACGGCGTGCCCGCCGCGCGGAAAAACGCCTGCTGAAACCCGGTGCCATGGCCCCCAGCAGCCCAGCTTGAGTCGTCGCACAATTGCGCTACCTCGCACCGGAGGTGCGAGACGGGCAGACCTACGCTTCCTGGCGACATAGGCTGGGAGAGTGTTTTGGTGGTGGCGACCCGCGCCTCCGCCACCCACCACCCACCGCTCGCCACCCACCGTTCGCTCTGAGCGTAGCCGCGTAGCGGCGAAGTCGAAGGGATTCCGCGGCGCGGCTTCGACTTCGCGCCTGCGGCGCTACGCTCAGCCCGAACGGTGTTATCGGCGCGTCCCAATCGAGCGTTGACGAGCAGCGTTGACGGAATCCGGTTGCCCGGCCCAACCCCCTCAGACCAGGCACATAACACGCATCCCAACCTACGTGCTGGTTGCGAGCTTTTTGGTGGTGGCTGTCCTCGACTCCGGCACCCACCCACCGTTCGCCCTGAGCGTAGCCGCATAGCGGCGAAGTCGAAGGGAGCCCGCCGCGCGGCTTCGACTTCGCGCCTGCGGCGCTACGCTCAGCCCGAACGGTGTTATCGGTGCGTCCCAGTGGAGCGTTGATGAGCAACGTCGACGGAATCCGGTTGCCCGGCCCGACCCCTCACACGACTTCAGGACGGGATATTCACCCGTGCCTTTCGACAGGGTGTGGACTTCAGGCACATACGCCGCGTTGTATAGAGGGGCATAAAGCTGGCATGACCGAGACTTTTGTCGCCGCCATTACGCTGTCGTCCGCAGGGGGTCCGCCTGATACGGGCCACTCATCGGTATGCTTGCCAGTCACGGACTTGGGCATCACGGAAGCGCCATGAATATCTTTGCCGCCCTGATTCGCCGTCCAGCCGGTACTTCGCTGCTCGCCATTGGCCTGATGCTGGCCGGGATATGGGCGTATCTGCTGCTTGGCGTGGCTGCACTGCCGTCGCTGGAGTTTCCTGGCGTAGCGGTGTTTGCGCAGTTGCCGGGTGCAAATACGCAGACCATGGCCAGCACCGTGATGGCACCGCTGGAGCGTCACCTCGGCCGCATCCCCGGCGTAAAGCAAATGGTAGGCAACGCCAGCGAAGGCGGCGCGCAGATCCAGGTGCTGTTCAATTTTGGCGTCAACACCGACTCGGCGGCGCGCGAGGTGCAGGCGGCGATCAACGATGCCGGGCCGGATCTTCCGGCGATGCCGGCTCCGCCGCAGTTCTTCAAGTTCGATACCTCGCAGATTCCCGTGCTGCTGATCTCGCTGACCTCGACCAGCCTGCCGCCGGACAAGCTGTACGACCTCACCGACACACTGCTGCAACCCGCAGTGGCACGAATTCCCGGAGTGGCGCAGGTACAGGTGTTTGGTGGCACGCCACATGCGGTTCGAATTGAATTGAACAGCAGTGCGCTGGCGGCCAAGGGCCTCACCGCAAACGATGTCAGCAATGCGCTGATCGCCGCGAACGTCACCTCACCGCAAGGCACGCTGAGTGACGGCCACACGCAGATGACTGTGACCGCCAACGATGCGCTGCAGGATCCCGCCGAGTTCGCCCGCTTGCTGATTGCAGTGAAAAACGGCGCACCGGTGCGCCTGTCCGACGTGGCAAAAATCACCAGCGGTGAACAGGACGAATACCAGGCCGCGTGGTTCAACGGCAGCCGCACGGTTTCCATGCAGATCAGCAAGCGGCCAGAGGCGAATGCGGTGGCCACGGCCGAAGCCGTCCGCGCTGAACTGCCCAAGCTGCGCAGCCTGCTGCCGGCGGACGTGCAGGTCACCCCGATCTTCGATCTCACGCTGACTGCCAAGTCCGCCCTGCATGAAGTCGAAGTGGCGTTGCTGTTGAGCATCGCCATGGTGGCCGTAGTGATGCTGGTATTCCTGCGTCGCTGGCGGCCGATGCTGATCGCCATGTTGAGCATACCGCTGTCGCTGGCCGGCGCGTTCGTGGTGATGTGGACACTGGGTTTTTCGCTCAACACGTTGTCGCTGATTGCGCTGGTGTTGAGTATTGGCTTTGTGGTGGACGACGCGATCGTGGTGATCGAGAACATCGTGCGCCACATGGAAGAAGGCACGCCGGCACTGCCGGCCGCACTAATTGGTGTGGACGAGATCGGCTTTACGGTGATCTCGATCACCCTGTCGCTGGTCGCGGTGTTCGCGCCCATGCTGTTCGGCAACAATGCATTCACCGCGTTGATGCGCGAGCTGTCGGTGACGCTGACCGCAGCGGTGGTGATTTCCGCGGTGGTTTCGCTGACCCTGACGCCGGCGTTGTGCGGGCGCTTTCTCACGCTGGAACATTCGGCCGACGGGCACCAACAAAACCGCCTTCAGCGCGCGCTGGAACGCTTCGATCGCAGCCTGTTGCAGCGCTATGAACGCGCGCTGGACTGGGCCATGCATCATCGACGGATCATGCGCTGGCAGCCGCCGATCCTGTTGGTGCTGACGGCATTGCTCGCGGTGGCCGTGGCCAAGACCGCTGGTGGCGGCATCATGCCCGAAGAAGACATCGGCATGATGCAGGCCGATATCAGCGCAGAAGCGAATATCTCGCCGACCCTGCTCGCCGAGCGTGCGCAGCAGGTGGCCCTGGTGATGCAGGCCGACCCGGCGGTGGCGGACGTCACTACCATCCTGGGCAGCAACAGTGGCAATGGTGCGGTCGGCAACAACGCCACGATGTTCGTCGATCTCAAGCCGTACGGCCACGGGCCGACCGATCGCCACGATCGTGTCAAGAAAGTGATCGAGCGGCTCGACAAGCAATACAAGAAGCTGTCCGACCTCGACATATCGCTGACCCCGTTGCAGTTCTTCAACGGTGGCAACAGCGGCAAGGCAGGGCAGGGCCAATATCAGTTTCAGCTGAGCAGCAGTGCCGGTACCAGTCTGCAGGAGCCCACCCTCAAGCTGGCGCAGCGGATGCGCGGCATGAAGGATTTCCGCGACATCAGCACCAGTTTCGACAGCATTGGCAAACAGCAGATGCTGACCGTGGATCGCGAGGCGGCGGGGCGCCTGCAGGTCACCATGGGCATGGTCGATACGGCGCTGTACGAGGCGTTCGGCCAGGCCCAGGTTTCGATCATCTATTCGGATATCAATCAGTACCGGGTAGTGCTGACCGCATCCGGTGAGCGCTCATTGAGCCCGCAGACACTGTTGAACACTTATGTGCGCAACACCAAGGGGCTGATGATTCCGCTGTCCGCGCTGGCGCACATCGAACCCAGCATTGCGCCGGTCGGTATCCGCCACTTCAACCAGCTTGAGTCGGCCACGATCAACTACAACCTGGCCAAGGGCGTGACTCAGCTGCAGGGCCTGAAGCTGGTCGACCAGGCGATTGCCGCCGCGCAACTGCCCGCCGGCATGCAGAAGGATTACACCGGCAACAACCAGCAGCTGGTGGAGGCGGCAACCAATGCCGGCCTCATGCTCATCGCGGTGATCCTGGTCATGTACATCGTGCTCGGTGTCCTCTATGAGAGCCTGATCCATCCGCTGACCATCCTCTCCACGTTGCCCGCCGCCGGCATGGGGGCGTACCTGGCCATGCTGATTACGCAGACCCAGCTCACGATGATGTCGATCATCGCGATCCTGATGCTGATCGGCATCGTCAAGAAGAACGCGATTCTGATGGTCGACTTCGCACTGGTTGCAGAGCGCCAACGTGGGATGTCCGCGCCGGATGCGATCCGTCAGGCGGCGCTGGTGCGCTTCCGCCCGATCACCATGACCACCCTGGTCGCGATGGGCGCCGCGTTGCCCCTGGCGGTCGGCTTCGGCGTCGGTGCCGAAACACGCCAGCCGCTCGGCATCGCGATCTTCGGCGGCCTGCTGGTCTCTCAATTGCTGACACTGCTGAGTACGCCAGCGATCTACCTGTGGCAACACGACCGTCGCGAACGCAAGGCCGCACGCAAGCAGCTGCGCGCGGAAATCAAACGCCAGAAAGCGTTGCAACAGCAGATCCCGGCGCTGCCGAAGTAACGGCTGCTTACGAAAGACGATTGGAGACAACGCGGCATCGGTGGTGTTGGGGTTGGCTCGGGTTGGCTTGTCTTGGCCGCCTTGCCTACGGCGGCCAAGATACTTCCGCTTCCTTCAATCAGCGGCGCAGGTTGGGTTGAGCGTCAGCGAATCCCAACGCCGTGCTGCGGGAATGTTGGGGTTCGCTGCGCTCACCCCAACCTACGAGTACGCGCGCCTTCAGCCAGCCGGCGCCGTCTCCACTCGCGCCGCGCCGATGCTGCGCAGCGCCGGGTTGCTCATGCAGCTGAGTGCGATGACAGTCAGGGTCAGGCCCGCGCCGGTGAACAGTGCGGTCAGCGAGACGACATGCAACAGGCTGCCAGCGATGGCAGCGGACAATGGGCCCAGTCCCATGAACGTAAACATCAGCACGCTCATGGTGCGCCCCATCATTTCCGGCGCCACGCGGCGTTGAATCCAGGTGACGATGGCGATTTGCGCAATGCCACCGAGCAGGCCGGTGCAGGTCAGCAATACCGCGCCGCCGAACGTCGAATGGACCAGCGCCAGCGTGGCCAAGGCCACGCCTGCAAGAGTGTCAATGCTCAACACCATCAGGCCAAGCCGGCCACGCACCAGCTTGCTT
>Ga0302235_10000853_pt1 | contig 23355 bp, 18 predicted proteins | sample II_Palsa_N3_3_FD_193577 | JGI IMG/M metagenome (GOLD analysis project Ga0302235, IMG submission 193577) | Peat permafrost microbial communities from Stordalen Mire near Abisko, Sweden - II_Palsa_N3_3 | ecosystem: Environmental > Terrestrial > Soil > Palsa > Peat permafrost | place: Sweden...
ACCCGCCCGCCCGGCCGGAATCGAGCCCGGCCGCCACGTACGGGTACGGCGCCGGTTCCGCGGCAGCCACGCGCGGCGGCGCCTCCGTCGCCAGCCAAGAGGCTGGCTCGGCCGCCGGGCGAGAGGCTGGCTCGGCCGCCGGGCGAGAGGCTGGCTCGGGCTGCCAGTAGTCGGTGGCCGGATCGGCCAGGACGGCCTGGGCGGCGGTGCCGGTCTCGGCCAGACGTTCCATGATGGTGGCCAGGCTGGGCCGGTTGGCCGGGGACTTGGACAGGCAATCCCTGACCAGGTCCCGGAAGCCGTGCTCCTCGGTCACGCCAGACAGGTCCGGCGGCTCGGTGGTGATGCGGTAGACCACGGTGACGATCGAGTCATCGCCGAACGTGATCCGGGCGGTCGCGGCGAAGGCCAGCATGCAGCCCAGCGCGAACACGTCGCTCGCGGGCCCGGCCACCTCGCCGCGCAACTGCTCGGGGGACATGTAGGAGTACGTGCCGACGACCATCCCCGCCGTCGTCATCGGGCTGGCCTCGGCTGCCCGCGCGATCCCGAAGTCGATGATGCGCGGCCCGTCGTCGGCCAAGATCACGTTGCTCGGCTTCAGGTCACGGTGGACCAGCCCGCAGGCGTGGATCGCGGCCAGCCCCTCGGCCAGCCCGGCGCCGAGCCGGCACACCCGCTCCAGGCCGAACGGCCCGCCTTCGGCGACCGCCTGCTGCAGCGAGGGACCGTGGATGAACGCGGTAACCATCCAGGGCGGGTCCGCGCCCGGATCGGCGTCCACGACCGACGCGGTGTGGAAGCCGCCGACCCGCCGGGCCGCCTCGATCTCTCGCGCAAACCGCTCACGGAACTGCTTGCTGCTGGCGTAACCGGGATGGATGATCTTCACCGCGACCTGGCGACCGCCCGGCGACAGGCCCAGGAACACCTGTCCCATCCCGCCTTCGCCAAGCCGCCCGATCAGCCGGTAGTTACCCACCCTGCTCGGGTCACCAGGCTTGAGCTGCTCCATAACCCGAGTCCCACCCCACCCAATCCACCACTAAACGGACCATGGACCGTTACCAGAAGAGAACAGTTGATACTAGAAGATAACTGTTCACGCTGGTCGGTGCCCTGACAACTGCTCCCCGCAGCCTCACCCTTTTTTATCCTGAACGGCCCTGGTGCTCGCCGTCGCCCCCGGTCACAGGCACGCCTCACCGTCGGCCACGTGACGCACCCGGCAGGCCCCTATCCTGTGTGTGTGACTGCAGGCGGCCGAACCTACCAAATCCGCACCTACGGGTGCCAGATGAACGCGCACGATTCCGAACGCCTGGCCGGCCTGCTGGACGAGGCAGGCTACCAGCCCGCCGCCGAGGGCCAGACCCCGGACGTGGTGGTGTTCAACACCTGCGCGGTCCGCGAGAACGCGGCCGACCGGCTGTACGGGAACCTGGGCCACCTGCTGCCGCAGAAGAAGAACGGCATGCAGATCGCGGTGGGCGGCTGCCTGGCCCAGATGGAGCGGACCAAGATCACCCAGCGTGCCCCTTGGGTCGACGTGGTGTACGGCACCCACAACATGGCCGCACTGCCCGCGCTGCTCGAGCGGGCCCGGGTCAGGAACGAGGCCCAGGTCGAGTTCGCCGAGACGCTGGAGACGTTCCCCTCACTGCTGCCGGCCCGCCGCCAGTCCGCCTATTCCGCTTGGGTCTCGATCTCGGTGGGCTGCAACAACACCTGCACCTTCTGTATCGTGCCCAGCCTGCGGGGCAAGGAGCGCGATCGCCGCCCCGGCGACATCCTGGCCGAGATCGGCGCGCTGGTCGCGGACGGCGTCCTCGAGGTCACGCTGCTCGGCCAGAACGTGAACTCCTACGGCGCCGAGTTCGGTGACCGGCTGGCGTTCGGCAAGCTGCTACGTAGCTGCGGGGACATCGAGGGCCTGGAGCGCGTCCGCTTCACCTCCCCGCACCCCCGGGACTTCACCGACGACGTGATCGACGCGATGGCGCAGACCCCGAACGTCATGCCCAGCCTGCACATGCCGTTGCAGTCCGGCTCGGACACCGTGCTGAAGGCCATGCGCCGTGCCTACCGCCGGGACCGCTACCTGGCCATCTTGGACCGGGTCCGGGCCACCATCCCCGACGCCGCCATCACCACCGACATCATCGTCGGCTTTCCCGGCGAGACCGACCAGGACTTCGAGGCCACCCTGGACCTGGTCCGCCAGGCGCACTTCGCGGGCGCGTTCACCTTCCGCTACTCGATCCGCCCGGGCACCCCCGCCGCCACTCTGGACGGCCAGGTCCCGGCGACCGTCGTGCAGGAGCGCTACGACCGGCTCGCCGCCCTGGTCGAGGAGACCACCTACGCCGAGAACCAGAAGCTGACCGGCGCGACGGTCGAGGTGCTGGTCGCCGAGGGTGAGGGCCGCAAGGACGCCGCCACCCACCGGATGTCCGGCCGTGCCCGCGACAACCGCCTGGTCCACTTCGCCCCGCACGCGCTGCCGAACACCCCCGGCGCGCCCCGCCCCGGCGACGTCGTGACCGTGACCATCACCCGCGCCGCCCCCCACTACCTGCTGTCCGACGCCGAGCCGCTGTCCGTCCGCCGCACCCGCGCGGGCGACGCCTGGCAGGCCGCGGCGTCCGCCCCGCCTGCCGCACCCGTCCCAATCACCCCGCCCGCTGACGCTCCCGTGTTGCTAGGCATGCCAGCGCTTGGTCCGTCCGTCCGCTGACGCTCAGCCACCGGCGTCGGCGGGGAGGCAGAAGTAGCTTTTCAGCGGCGCCCCGGGCTTGGTGACGTTCTGGCAGTGCGTGGCGATCCACTCGATCCGCGGGTCGGCGCTGGAGTAGGCCAGCACCAGATGAAACTGCCCGGCGCGGATGTCGGCCTGCAGTTGGCTCAGGGTCGGTGACGGGATCGTGCCGGTGAATCCGCCGATCGGGAGCACCTCCTGCCCGCTGGAGGCGAAAAACGAGGCGACGGCGGCCGTCTGTACCGCCATCAGGTCCGGCGCCCCCTCCTGGATGAGTTCCAGCCGCGGGATGAGCAGGTTCACCTGCGCCTGCAGCACGGTCAGCGAGTCGACGGCGCGGACCGCGCCGGCCGGCTCGAACGGGGTGTCAAAGGCGCTCTCGTGGCTGGCCACGAGCCCGACCGACGCCACGGCCGGGGCCAGCGATCCGGCGATGATCCCGGCGCCGAGCGCGGCCGCGAATACGGCCTGGCGCCGGACCGCCAGGCAGGCTAGCGCCGTCACCGTGGCCAGCACGCCGACGGCGATCACCGCCGGCACCAGCCAGCCGGGCACGTCGCGGCCGGCCGATGGCACCAGCCAGCCGGCGTAGGCCGCGGTCCCGGCCACGACGACGGCCAGGGCGACCGCGAGGGCGACCCGCCGGCCGGCCGAGGTCCGGTCCGCCGACCAGGCCGCGGCGACGCCCGCGCCCACGATAGCCGCGGCCGCCGGGGCCAGGGCCGCCGTGTAGTAGGTGTTGAGTTCGGTGGTCACCGAGAACGTGACCCACAGCGTCACCAGCCAGCAACCCCACAAGATGAAGCACGCCCGGAGCGGGTCGGCGCGGGGCTTTCGCCTGAGGCCGGCCAGGCCGGCGACGGCGATGAGGGCGGCGGCGGGCAACAGCCAGCCGGTATCCCGGCCGAGTTCGTCCTCCAGCAGCCGGGCCGGGCCGGGGGCGGCCGAGGGCAGGTCGAGCACGCCCACGTTCTGCCCGAGCTCGCCGGTGAGCAGCTGCAGCGGGGTCTGCTCGCCAAAGCGGCCGAATCCGTTGTATACGAACACCTGCTGATAGAGGGAGTTGTCGTGGCTGCCGTCGGCGTAAGGCCTGCTGGCGGCGGGCACCAGCGAGACGGCCGTCATCCACGCCAGCGACACCACCGCCGCAACCACGCCCGCCGCGACCAGCTGGCGCACCCGCCGCCACGTCGGCCCCGGGCCGCTGACCAGGTAGGCCAGGCCCAGCGCGGGCAGCACCAACCAGGCCTCGATCATCTTGGCCTGGAAGGCCAGGCCCACGCAGACGCCGGCCAGGATCAGCCGCCACCACTGGCCGCCGCGGGCGATGGCGCCCGAGACGGCGTCCGCCGCCAGCACCAGCAGCAGGATCATCAGCGAGTCGGAAATGTTTCCCCGGTCAAGCGCCACCACCGCCGGACTGACCGCGAGCACGAACGCGGCGATCAGGCCCGCCGTGGGCCCGGCCAGCCGCGTCACCGCCCGGTACAGCACCAGGACGGTGATGACGCCCTCGACTACCTGCGGCGCAATCATCGCCCCGGTGCTGTAGCCGAAGGCCCGCACGCTCAGCGCCTGCACCCAGAACGCCCCGGGCAGCTTGTCCAAGGTGATGGTGCCCGCCGGGTCGAACGCGCCGAAGATGAAGTCGTGCCAGCTCCCCGACATGCTCCGCACCGCCGCCGCGTAGTACGGCTCGAGCGGATCCCTGCCCAGCTGCCACGCGTATGACAGCCCCGCGAGGGCTGCGATGACCACGATCGCCGAACGCCGCAGCCAGGCCCGGCGGGGATCGGGTCGCGCCGTCCCGGCGGCCGTCGGGGTCTCGGGCTGCGACGTAGCAGGAGCCGACAGGTTTGGGTTATCCGCCATGCCACCACCTTGACGTGACCGCCCCCCGACGTCACCGGCCCGGGGTCTGAACCTTGATACCAGACGCGCCTCCACCCGGAGGTGGAGACGCCTACGGCTTGAGCAGCGGCCGCAAGTCGTCGAGCCGGTCGAACAGGTGCCACACGTACGCCGAGGAGCCGCGTTCCCGGTGCGGGTGCAGGTCGGCCAGCGCGGGGTCCTGACGGTAGCTGTCGAAGGCCGCCTTGGACTCCCACTCGACGAGGATGAGCACCTGCCGGGGGGCGATGTCGCCGGTGACGCTTTCGGTGAACCGGCCCAGGGCCACCACGCGTCCTCCGTGCCGCGCCACCTCGCGGGCCGACCGGCGTGAGTAGGCCAGGTATTCCTCACGGTCGGCGACATCGAACAGGTTCAGCGCGTAGACCTTTGTCTCATCGTCTGCCACATCCAGACCCTAAGGCACCAGCACGATCTTGCCGCGGGTATGGCCGGTGGCCAGCGCCCGGTGCGCGGCGGCGGTCTCGGCCAGCGGATAGGTCGCGGCCACGATGACCCGCAGCTTTCCCGCTTCGGCCAGCCGGGCCAGCTCGAGCCGGGCGGCGGCCCGGATCTCGGTCCCGGGATCGGCCCCGGGCGCGCCGCCGATGACTTTGATCCCCGAGTCGAACGCCCGGCGGCTGGCGACCACGGTCACGATCTTGCCGCGGTCGGCCACCAGCGCGAGCGAGGTGTCGAGCGCCTCGTCACCGCCGAAGCAGTCGATGGCCGCGTCGACGCCACCGGGGGCCAGCGCCCGGACCCGCTCTGCCAACCCGGCCCCATACAGCACGGGCTCCGCGCCGAACTCCCGCAGCAGTTCATGCCCGCTCGCGCTCGCCGTGCCGATCACCCGCGCGCCGGCCGCCACCGCGAGCTGCACGGCCATCAGGCCCACGCCACCCGAGGCGCCGTGGATCAGGACGTATCGCCCGGCCCGGGCCCCGACGACGCCCAGCGCATGTACGGCGGTCACGCCGGTCAGCATCATCCCGCTGGCCTCCTGGAACGACAGCGTGGACGGCTTGCGGATAACGCTGGCCAGGGGAACCGTCACGTCGTCGGCGTACGCGCCCGTGATCCGGTACGCGATGACCTCGTCGCCCACCCGGACCGGGCCGCTCGGCCCCTCGGCGCCGTCGGCCACCTCGGTCACCACGCCGGCCGCCTCGAATCCCAGCCGCATCGGCAGCCGGGCCGGATCCTGCCCCATGACGCCGCTGTACACCTTGTAGTCAATCGGGTTGGTGCCCGCGGCCCGCACGCTGATCAGGGCCTGATCCGGCCCAGGGGCCGCGAACGGCGTCTGGATCACCGCCAGCACCTCGGGCCCGCCGTAGGCGGCCGCCACCACGGCCCTCGTCATCCCGGAATCATCCACGGCCTCATTCTCCTCTGCCGGTCAGGCCACTAGTCATAAGGTTCAACTGAACGCGCGCCCGCTTTTGGTCGTAGTCCTCGATAGAGGCCGCGTCGCAGGGGCGCGGGCCCGGCACGAGTCCAGGAGCTCCAGTGTCCGTTTCGCAGATCCGGGTGCGCGCACCGGCGCGGCGTCTGTGCCTGTCCTCGTTTGTGCTGGCCGGGATCACCGCCCTGATCGTGTGGGCCGCCCTCGCTGACCTGCTCCAGCAGGGCCACCTGCAGACGGTGCTGTCCGCCGGCTGGGCCGAGCTCGCCGCTCCGCTTCTGGTCGGACTCGTGGTCGCGACCGGGATCTGCGAACGGATCTGGCCTGCCGAGCGGCGTCCGGTCCTAGCCCGCGGCCACGTGCAGGATGCGTGCTACCTGGCCCTGCACGCCATCGTGGTGATCCCGCTGATGACGTTGCTCAGCGTCGGGGCGGCGTCGCTGATCGCCAGCCACGCGCGCTGGATCGAACTGCGCTCGACCGCGCACTGGTCCGGCTGGCTGCTCGTCCCGCTCACCATCTTGGCCATGGACGGCGCCAACTGGCTGGCCCATTACGCCGATCACCGGCTCGACCCCCTGTGGCGCTTTCACGCCCTGCACCACAGCCAGGAAGAGCTCAGCGTCCTGACCTCCTTCCGCGCCCATCCGCTCATGCACACCACGGGGTTCGTCCTGGCTACGATCCCGGTCGTGGCCCTGATGCCGACCCGGGCGATCGCCCCGGTACTCATCACGGCCTACGTCTGCGTCGGCACCCTCCAGCACGCCAACCTCCGCTGGACCTTCGGCCCGGTCGGCCGGGTGATCGTGAGCCCGGCCTACCACCGGCTACACCACGCGACGGACAACCAGGCCGTCAACCTCGGCGTCGTGCTGACGATCTGGGACGTCCTGGCCGGCTACGCGAGGTTCCCGGGCCGCAGCGGCGTCGTGGGGCGGACCGGTCTGGACGGCCGGCCGGTCCCGGTCGAGCAGGACGGCCCCGCCCGCCCGGCCCTGCTCCTCCTCGCCGACCAGCTAATCGAGCCCTTCCAGCCACGAGGCTGACCGTTGGTACGATTTGGGGTATGACCAAGAAGATCGGCGTCTCGCTCCGCCAGGAGCTGTACGACTGGGCCGCCCGCGAGGTCGAGGAGGGCCGCGCCGAGTCGGTGTCCGCGCTGATCGCCCAGGGCCTGGAACTCCTGGAGGCCCGCGCCCAGCTCGAGGCGGTCGTTACCGGGCTGCGCTCCGAGGTCGGCGAGCTGGACGACCAGGCCCAGGCACGCCTGGCCCAAGCTCTCGCAGCCGCCGACGAGGCCTACCGCAGGCACCGTGGTAGCAGCGCCGGACATGCGGCGTGAGAGGGTTCGTGTTTGACGCGGGCGCCTTCATCGCCCTGGAACGCAGGTCGCCCCTGCTGCTGGGCATCCTTGACGAGGCGCTGCGCGGCACCGTGGAAGTGGTCCTGCCCCGCACGGTTATCGCCCAGATCTGGCGCGGCAGCCCGCGTCAGGCCAACGTCGGACGGCTGATCAGCGCAGGCCGCACCGGCGGCGGTCCGGTGATCATCGATGAGCTGACCGCCGACCGCGCCAAGCAAATCGGGGTCACGATCGGCGCGACCTCCCACCCCGACATCGCCGACGTCCACGTCGCCCTGGCCGCCGCGGAGCGAGGGCACGCTGTCCTCACCTCAGACGACGGCGACATCGCCGGAGTCAACCCCGAGCTAATCCTCGTGCACGTCTAGCACGCGGCCGGCACCCGCCTCAGGCTGGCCGGGGCGGGTACCTACCAGCGAACCGTTCTAGCTTCCGCCGGGAGTGGGAGTGGTGGTCATCACGATGCTGGTCGGCTCGTTGCCGTCGCCGGAGTTGGGGCCGTCATCTCCGACGTTGATCGTGCCGGCCACGTCATAGGTGGCCGTGTCCAGCAGGGTGATGATGCCCGAGGTGAGCCCGCCGACCCACAGCTGCGAACCGTCCGGGGTCAGGGCCAGCGAGACCGGATCGCCCGCGATCGAGATCGTCTTGGTCACCGTGTCCGAGCCGGTGTCGATCACCGAGACCTGGTTGGAGTCGGCATCGGCCACGTAGAGGGTCTTGCCGTTGGACGACAGGGCCAGCTGCCACGGCAGCTGCCCGACTCCGATGGTGCCGGTGACTCGGTCGGCGGCGGCGTTGATCACCTCCACCTCGCCCTGTTCGGTGTTGGTCACGTAGACCGTGCTTCCGTCCGGGGAGACCGCGACGCCGAACGGGTCGCCGAGCCCCCTGATGACGTTGGTCACGTGCTCAGTCGCCGTGTCGAACACCCACAGGCCGTCGGCCGTGGTCACGTAGGCTGTGGCCCCGGACGGGGAGAAGGCGATCTGGGCCGGCGCGGTGGGCAGCCGCAGCGTCGCGGTCACCGTGTCCGTGGCGGTCGAGATCACGCTGATCGCCGTCGGCGACGCCGGGCCGGTCTGCGGACCGGTGTCGGCCACCCACACCTGCGAGCCGTTGGGCGTGACCGCGATGCCACCGGGGTTGAAACCGACGTGGATGTCGGTCTCGGCCGGGCTGTAGTCCTTCGGGTTGAGCGTGGCCGCGTCGATGATCGCCACCTCGTCCTCCCCGGTGACGGCGAAGTACAGCGTGTCGCCGTGGATGGCGACGGCCTCGTCGGTGCCGGCGTAGTTGTAGTCCCCGGAGTCACCGGGCACCTGCGGGTCGGCCACGTTGTAGACCTGGGTGATGTCGCAGTTGTCCGTGTCGATGGCATCGAAGGCCTGGTAGCCCGGAAGGGCGACGTAGGCGGCGCCGGCCGGGCCGCCGCACGTCGACGAGGCCAGGTGGGCGGACCTGGTTCCGCCGGACCCGTGCTGGGCGGCCACGTGAGCAGCGGGACCCGAGGTGAGCGCGGCCGCGGCCCCGGCCGCGAGGATCACCGCCGCTGACCCGGCCCACAGCGCGCGGCGCTTGGTCCAGGTGCGACCGGCGCCGGAAGAATCGCGAAGCGACATTCAGATCACCCCTACCGTGCTGGCGGCGGCGTTCGGGACCGGCGGCTTGGAACCGGGCGGCTGGACCGGGAAGGTCTGGCTGGCGCCGGGGATGGGCGGGAGCTGGAACTGCAGGACCTCGTTCTCCGCCGCCTCCAGTTGCGCGGCGGTCGCCGGGAGCCGCGGGAACCTCCGGTTCGGGATGCCGCCCAGGACACTGCTGAGGTCGCCGACGGTCTGCCGCCGCCACTGCGTGATGTTCGGATTCACCACCCCGGTCACCGTCTCGAGCAGCCGGATGACCGAGGTGTGGTCGAAGGTGTCGTGGCTGACGTAGCCGCCCACCGTCCAGGGCGAGACGATGACGCACGGCACCCGGAAGCCGAGGCCGATCGGGCCGGGGGCGTCCTTCTCCGCGCTCGCTGACGAGGTGATGTACTCGCCGGGCGTGCCCGCCGGCGCGGTGGGCGGGGTGACGTGGTCGAAGAGCCCGTCGTTCTCGTCGTAGATGAGGACGAACACGGTCTTGGCGAAGACATCGGGGTTCGACGCGATCGCGTTGAGCTTGCTCGCGACGAAGTCGGCGCCGGCGGCCGGCATGAAGTCGGGGTGCTCGGACTGGAAGGACGTGGGGATGATCCACGACACCGTGGGCAGCCGGTCGTGGAGGGCGTCGTACTCGAACTGGCCGGCCTGGTAGAAGCGCATCGCGCCCTGGTACAGCGGCGACGACACCGGGGCGTTCTGGTACTGGTCGAAGTACTCCATGACGTTCATGCCGTAGTTGTCGAGCTCCTGGTAGATCTTCCAGGAGACGCCGGCGTTCGTGAGCAGCTCAGGGTAGGTCTGCCACGAGTAGCCCTCGGGCGGCACGTAGTTGCCGTAGATCGGGCCGCCGTGCAGCCCCGCCGGGTCGATCTGGCCGGTCATCAGGTACAGCCGGTTGGGCCAAGTCGGGCCCAGCACCGAGCAGTGATAGCCGTCGCAGATCGTGAAGGCGTCGGCCAGGGCCCAGTGGAAGGGGATGTCGTTCCGCTCGAAGTAGGCCATCGTGTACTGCCCGGCGACCCCGTCGGCCGCCAGGTGCGCGGTCACGAACCCGTCCATCTTCCCGTTGTCATACGAATCGTGCTGAGGACCCCAGCTGTGGCTGTTGGAGGGCAGGTTCTGCGCGCTGGTGCTGTGCGTGTCGGTGTGGAACGGGAGCAGGTACTTGTCGGGGTTGTCCGCGTCGTACTGGTAGAACCGGCTCTTCGGCACGCTCGGGTCGGCGAAGCCGCGCACACCGGGCATGGTGCCGAAGTAGTGGTCGAAGGAGCGGTTCTCCTGCATCAGCACGACGACGTGTTCGATGTCGGAGATGGGCGCGCCGGTCAGGCGCGCGCTGCTGGGCGATGCTGGCGCGGCGCTGTCGAGCATCTTCCGCAAGCCGGACGGCAGCGCGAAAGAGGCCAGCACCATCCCGCCGGCCGACGCCATCAGCTGGCGCCTACTCACCTCAATCGTCACGTAGGACTCCTAACGCCGAAGTGGCGACCTGAAAGGACGGGTAAACCGTAGCCCCCGGGTCCGGGCTCTTCCAGACAGGCTCACCCAAACCTGGACGGTATGCCCCGTAACGAGCTAAAAACCAAAGAAAGGAAACGCTCAGGTGACCAGAAGATGAAGAATCCGAACGCTTAGCCGGCCAGGACCGTCCGCAACGTCGCCGCGAAGGCGTCCGGCTCGCCGGCCGAGCCGTACTCGCCGCCGAGGAACCCGTCGTGGCCGCCGGGGAAGGTGACCGGCGCAGTCCCGAGCCGTTCGGCCACGGCCACGGCCGCGCGGCCGGGAAGGATCGTCCCGGATTGTGCTCCGACGCCTATGACGATACGGGTCGACGCCGCGCGGAGGGCGTCGAAGTCCTGCTGGTACGCGTTGCATGTGACGATGTTCTGCCCGACCAGCGGATGGTTCCGGGAGCCGTCATCCTCGCCCGGCAGGCCGAACATGGCCGGATCGGGAGCGGGCTGCTGGGCGTAGTCGACCGAGAGCGGGCCCCGATAGCTGACCAGCACGATGAACTTCGCCATCGCCGGGCCGAACCCGCTGCGCTGGTAGGTCTGGTGGATGTCGTCGCACGCGGCCAGGATCGGCTCGCGGTCCGGTAGCTCCTGGGAGGCCGGGGGCTCGTGCGCCAGGAGGGTCCGGACCTGCTCAGGGTGCTTGGCCACCAGGGCCAGCGCGTTGACGGCCCCGCCGCTGCTCGCGAAGATGTCCACCGGCCCGGCGTCCAGCGCCGAGATCAGCCGGTGCAGGTCATCGGCGTGCTCGTCGGGTGTGGTCTGGCTGGCGCCGTCGGTGCGCGGGCTGCGCCCGGCCCCGCGCGGGTCGTAAGTCACCACCGTGCGGTCGGGGAAGTGCCCGGCCAGGGTGACGAATCCGCCGGCGTCCATCGGCGACCCGATGAGCAGCAGGACGGGCTCGGTACTGGCCTCGTTAGCCCGGACGTCGTACTGCAGCACGGCACCCGGCACGTCAAGGGTGTGCGTCTTTGGTTCGGTCATACCCGTGAGACGCGCCAGGCCGACGAAACTCATCACCCAGCGCGGTCTAGCCAGCCCGCGATGCTGCGGTCCAGGGCCGGCATCGGAAGCGAGCCGTGGTCCAGGACGGCGGCGTGGAAGGCAGGCAGCGAGAACGCCGGGCCCAGGCGCTCCCGGGCTTCGTCCCGGATCCGGATGATCTCGAGCTTGCCTGTGAGGTAGGCCAGCGCCTGGCCCGGCATCACCACGTACCGGTCCACCTCGCCGGCCAGGAACTCCCGTGGCATCGGGACGTGCTCGGCCAGGAACTCAAGGGCCCGCTCCCGGCTCCACCCGAAGAAGTGGATGCCGGTGTCCACCACCAGCCGGGCGGCCCGCATCAGCGACGTGCTGATCGAGCCGAGCAGGCCGCGATCGTCGGCGTAAAGCCCGGCTTCCTCGGCGAGTTGCTCGGCGTACAGGCCCCAGCCCTCGGAGAACACGGGCAGGCTGCGCTGGCGCTGGAGCGCGGGCAGCTCGGTGAGCAGTTGCAGGCGGGAGAGCTGCAGGTGATGCCCGGGGACCGCTTCGTGGAAGGCCACCACCTCGATGTCCCATCCGGTCCCGGCGGTGGGCCGCTCGGTGTTGAACCAGAACGTCCCGGCCCGGCCGCCGTCCAGCCGCGGCGGAGTGTAGTGCGGCGCGGCGCCGCTCACGGCCACCACCTCGGGCATCGGCGTCACCTCGCACGGCGGCGGCAGGGGCTGCGGGAAGAACTCCGCCGCCCGGGCCTCGGCCCGCCGCACCGCCACCGCCGCCTCGCGGATGGCCTCGGCCGGCGATATCTTCCCCGCCGAGTCGCGCAGCGCGTCGAACACCTCAGCCAGCCCGGAAAGCCCGAGTCCGGCGCCCAGCTCGACGGCCCGGGCCTCCAGCGCGGCGATGTGGTCCAGGCCGGTCTGGTGCAGCTGTCCGGGGTGCAGCGGCAAGGTGGTGTAGATCCGGACCGCCCGGGCGTAGTCTTCCTCGCCGCCCGGCAGGTGGACCAGCCCGGCCTGCTCGGACGGCCGGGCCCGCGGCAGCAGCTCATTGACCGTGGCGACCCACCTGACCAGCGCCGGCTTGACGACCTCGGCCGCGATCAGGCGGCGTTCGGCTTCCCACGCCGCCGTTCCTATCCATCCCTGGGGTGGCTGGGGGGACAGCAGCGGTGCGGGGGCGGGACCGGCCAGCACGGCCTCTGCCCAGGTGATGGCCTGTTCCATGAGCGGGGCGACTGGGAGCCGCCCCTTCTGAGCGCCGGCCCGCAGCCGCTCGCTCAGTTGGTCGAGCCACACGCCGCTGCGCCGCAGCCGGGCCAGGTAGGCCTCCGCCGCCGCCGCGTCGAGCAGCACGGTCCGGGCCGCCACCGCCATCAAGACCGCCGGCCCGGCGTACTGCATGGCGGTGACCGTGTACTCGGCCCGGGCCAGGTCGATGCTCGCGAGCTCCTGGACGGCCGCCTCCCTGGTGCAGTCCAGCGTGACCGCGTCGGCCGGGCTGAGCGGCTCGGCCGCGATCGCGTCGGCCTCCCCGAGGAACTGCGCGACTTCGGCCCGCCAGGCCTGCGCGCCCTCCTCGCTCTCGTCCGGCATCAGGTCGTCGTACCCCGGAATGCCGTACATGCTGGCCGCAAAGGGGTTCTCCTCGAGCCAGCGCAGATGAAAGCGATCGGCTAGGTCACGCGCCGGGGTCATGATCCTCCTCGCAAAAGTCTTCCGAGGTTGACATCATCGCAGCCGCCCGGCTCCGATGATGAAGTGGTCCGCGACGGGGAGGAAGACGGGGAGGAACGAGCCTTACAGGGCGTAGAGGCAGCCGTCCCAGTACGCCTCGACGCGCGGACGGCGTTTGCCGTGCAGGCCGATCTCCAGGACCTCCGGCCGCCGGCCGCCCGGCATGCGGTACCAGACCTCCAGGCCGGCCGTATGCGCCGGACTGAATCCGCCCGGGTCCAGCGGCGGCGCGGTGGCCGCGTGCATGTAGGCGGGCGTCCCCGAGCAGCACATGGGCGGGTGGGCGGCCCAGACCCACAACTGCCCGCCCCGTCCGCGGACGAACTCCTCCGCCTCGAGGCTCACCTCGACCCGCACCACACCTCCGACCAGGCCGCAGCGACCTGTCTCCATGGTGCCACGAGATGAATCCGGGGTAGACCCTAAGGTGCAGTACCGTCGCGACGAGGGAGTCGGTCATGGGGTTCTTTTCATGGTTCAGTTCCTGCGGGACCGTGGGCGAGGGCGGGGGCGAGGGCGAGGGCGGGCGCAGCCTGATCCACACCAACGTCGCGGACCCGAAGCTCAGCGAGGTCCAGCGACGCGCAGCCGAGGACGTCGCGCGGGTCCAGCAGGACGACAAGTACTTCCACCGCAACGACGGCGATCTGTAGGCCGCGCGCTAGGTCGAGCAGTGCGGGGACGGCGGCACGTCCAAGGCCGGATTGCGGTCGAAGAAACCGAACGGCTTCAGCCAGAACGACACCGCATCGGTCGGCATCACCGGCCAGTCCTCCGGCCGGGTGATGTGATGGATGCCGAACACGTACCACAGCACCACATCGGTGTTCTCGATGGGCCGGTCCGCCGCCGTCCACACGGGCAGCCCGGTGTCCCGTGAGCTGAGGTTCGGGAAGTCACCGCAGGGCCAGCGCTCGTCCTCCCGGTACGGCGTGACCCACAGCGTGTGCCCGATCACCTCGGCCCGCTGGAACGCGGGCGACGAGGGGTCCAGCAGCGCAGGGAACGCCCCGGACGGCACGAGCTTGTACCCGACCGACGAACCCAGGCCGTTCGGCACCCCCTCGTTGACCACCTTCCAGGCGCGCTGAGAGGCCCAGTCGTAATCCTGCTTTCCCTCCGCCTCGGTCCGCAGTGGCGTCGACACCACCTCCAGGCCCAGGCCGTACGGGTCGTCTCCGGTGGCCCGCGACGAGACGGCGTACACCGTGTTGTCCGGTCCGTCCACGTCCAGGTCGAGCCGGGCCACGATGAAGTGCTGGTGGAACGGCGCGTACGTGCCCTGGTCGACCAGCGTCCCATTGACCGGAACCCCAGACGCGTGCGAGGTCACCACGATCCCGGTCGCCCGGACCTCGCACTCGATGTTCCCGTCCTGGTAGAACCGCCAGTACACCAGGTACTCGTAGTTGGCCACGGTGACGTGGAAGGAGATGACCAGCCGCCGCTGGCGCCGCACCTCGGCGCCGGTCCGCTCGTCGACGTGCTTCCACAGCACGCCGCTGTCCTCCTCGTGCACGCATATCGCGTTGCGTATCTCACGGGGCTCACCGAAAGAGTCGTGTACCACCGCGTCCAGGTAAGCGATCTCGCCCAGGCAGTCGCAGCCGAGCTCAAGCGACGTGGTCATGAAGCCCAGGCCCCACTCGCCGATGTCGAACGCGGTCCGCCGGTAGTGGTCGGGGCTGGCGTCCCGGTACGGCACGAACATCTCCGCGAACGACATCCGGTGCGCGACCGACCGCAGCCGCCCGCCGTCATCGAACCCCACCTGGTGCAGCACCAGGCTTTCACGGTAGTTGAACCCCAGCCGCAGCCGCCAGTTCTGCCAGCTCAGCAGGCGTCCGTCCAGCGTGAATCCGGCCCCGGAGGGCTGGCTGATCTCCAGCGGCGCGACCTCCCGCAGCGGCCGTCCGAGCAGTGCGGGCGTGTACTCGCCCCGCACCTCGGGCTGCTCGCCCGGGTCAACGTCCTCGATCTCCAGCACCGTCATGCGGTTCAGGTCGACCACCGGGTGCAGCCCGGTCACGTGGTGCGCGTACGGATTGCTGTCCGGGCTGTCCCGGTACCAAACGTCCGACCAGCCGATCCGCAGGCCGCGGTACCGTTCGGGCACCAGCGCGGCGCCGTAGGCCCACATGTCGGTGAGCACCAGGGACATGTCGGTGATCCCGCGCCGGGCCAGCGCCGCCGCCAGCGCCGGGTCGGCCCGGAGCACCTGGTCGCACTCGTGCCACTCGTCGACGGTCATGTTCGGCTGCTGGCCGGGCAGGTGCTCCCAGCTCGTCACCGCGTCGCCGGCCAGGGACACCACGGCCCGGTAGGCCTGCCCGTCCGAGCGGTCCCAGCACACCACGATCGCGTCCCGGCCGGTCGCCTCACCCGCCGCCAGCGCGGCCTTGCCCGGCTCCTTGAGCTCGATCGACGCGAACCGCCAGCCCGACCCGACGACGCCGACCTCGCGGTCGCGCCGCAGGATCGCGGCCGCCTGCCGGATCTCCTCCGCCGTCAGCGGGTCGAGCGGATGTGCCGGTGAGTTCGTCACGATCGTCCCTCCATTCCCGCAGGCAAGCCCCATCCTGGCGGATGACCGTGGGCGACGCCATATCCGCCCGCTCCCGAAATTTATGCCGAACGAAGCGTGCTGCGTGCACCAGGCCGCGTTCAACGGGTCCCGCGGGACTTCGCAGCGGTGGCCTGCGAGCCTACAATGGCCCTTACATGCGAGCTTGACCAGGTTCACGTACCGAGCGTGGGAGAAGTCGGGTGGGGTGCGGGCGGTGCGGTGCTCCGTTGGACGAGGGCGACCTCTTCTGCGGGGACTGCGGCGCGCCCGCGAGCGTCGGCTGCCCGACCTGCGGTGAGCCGCTGACGCCCGGCAAACGCTTCTGCCGCCGGTGCGGCACCACCCTCTTCGATGTCACGACCGCTCCCGTACCGGCTTCCGCGCCGGTCCGCGAGTCGGCCGCCGAGCGGCGGATGTGCTCGGTGCTGTTCTGCGACATCGTCGGGTTCACGCCGTTGTCTGAGGCCCGCGATCCGGAGGCGGTCCGCGAGCTGCTGTCGGAGTACTTCGGGGTCGCCCGGACGGTAATCGGCCGGTACGGCGGCGTGGTCGAGAAGTTCATCGGGGACGCGGTGATGGCCGTCTGGGGCACCCCGGTGGCGACCGAAGGCGACGCGGAGCGGGGCGTGCGGGCCGCGCTGGAATTGGTGGCGGCGGTCGCCGAGCTGGGCGCCGAGTCGGGCCTGCCCGGCCTGGCCGCGCGCGCCGGGGTGGTGACCGGCGAGGTGGCGGTAAACCTGCGTGCCGTCGGCGAGGGGATGGTGGCGGGCGACGCGGTGAACACCGCGTCCCGGGTGCAGGCAGCCGCCGAGCCCGGGTCAGTGCTGGTCGACGTAGCGACCCACCGGCTGACCGGCAGTGCGATCGCGTTTGCCGATGCCGGGGAGCACACCCTGAAGGGCAAGGCCGAGCCGCAGCGGCTGTGGCGGGCGGTCCGGGTGCTGGCCGCAGTGGGCGGCTCGCAGCGGGTCGACGGCCTGGAGGCCCCGCTGACCGGCCGGGACGCCGAACTGCGCACGATCAAGGACCTGTACCACGCCGCGGCCGAGCGCAAGGTGCCGCGGCTGGTACTGGTGTCCGGCCCGGCCGGGGTGGGCAAGTCCCGGCTGGGCTGGGAGTTCGAGAAGTACGCCGACGGCTTGAAGGCTGACGTGTGGTGGCACCGCGGCCGGTGCCTGTCCTACGGGGAAGGGGTGGCGTTCTGGGCGCTGGCCCAGATCGTCCGCCAGCGGCTGGGGATCGCCGAGGAGGACCCGCCCGAGACTGCCGCGGCCAAGCTCGCCGCGGGCCTGGACCGGTTCGTGCCCGATCCGGCCGAACATTCCTACGCCGGGCTGCGCCTCGGCCGGCTGCTCGGCGTGGCGTTCGCCGAGGACGGCGGTGAAGCCCTGTCCCGGGAGGAGCTGTTCGCCGGCTGGCGGCTGTTCTTCGAACGGCTCGCCGCCGAGAACCCGGTCATCCTGCTGGTCGAGGACGCGCAGTACGCCGACACCGGCCTGCTGGATTTCCTGGACCATCTGATCGACTGGGTGCGGGACCTGCCGGTGTACGTGCTGGTGTTCGCCCGCCCCGAGCTGGGCCAGGCCCGGCCCGGGTTCGGCGCGGGCCGCAACCGGAGCACGTTGACCCTGGATCCGCTGGACACGGCGTCCATGGACCTGCTGGTCGACGCGCTGGTCCCGGGGATGCCGCCCGCGGCCCGGTCCAAGATCACCCGCCAGGCCCAGGGCATCCCGCTGTTCGCGGTGGAGACCGTCCGCTCGCTGATCGACCGGGACATCGTCCAGCCGGTCGAAGGGGTCTACCGGCTGACCAGCGATGTGGGGGAACTGGCCGTGCCGGACAGCCTGCACGCGCTGCTGGCCGCCCGGCTCGACGCCCTGGACCCCGGCGCCCGGCGGCTGGTCGCGGACGCCGCCGTGCTGGGCACCACGTTCCCGGCCGAGGCGCTGATCGCGGTGTCCGAGCGGGACGAGCCATCGGTGCGGGCCACGCTGGCCGACCTGGTGCGCCGCGAGGTGCTGAGCGTATCCGCCGATCCGCTGTCGCCGGAGCGGGGCAGCTACCGGTTCTCCCAGGAGATGCTGCGGCAGGTCGCCTACGACACGCTGTCCCGCCGCGACCGCAAGGCCCGTCACCTGACCGTGGCCGCTCACCTGCGCGCGGTGTTCCCCGGCGACGGCGAAGAGGTCACCGACGTGATCGCCCAGCACTACCTGGACGCGCTCAACGCCATCCCCGACGCCCCCGACGCTGCGCAGATCCGCGACCAGGCCGTCACCGCCCTGACCCGGGCCGCCGAACGGGCCGTGCGGACCGGCGCCCCGGCTCGGGCCGCGGCCAGCTACGCCGCCGCCGCCGAGCTGAGCGCGCCCGAGGCGGCAGCGGCCTTGTGGGAACGCACCGCGCGGGCCGCTTTCGCGGACGCCAGCTATCCGATGGCCATCGAGTACGCGGAGCAGGCCCGGGGGCGTTATCTCCGGCGCGGTCAGGACCGGGCCGCCGCGCGGGTCCAGGCTCTGGCCGGCCAGGCCCTGCGGTTCAGGGGGCGTCATGCCGATGCCCGCGAGCGGCTCACCGCCGCCGTGGATGTCCTGCGGGAAGGCCCGGACACCGACACCGTGTGGGCCATGAACCGGCTGGCGGGGCTGGAGGTGTTCTCTGGCTCGCCCGACGCCGACCGGCTCAGCGCCGAGTCGCTTGCCCTGGGCCAGGCGCTCAACGTCGGCCCGGGCCAGCTCAGCGAGCTGCTGCTGACCCGGGGGCTCTACCATCTGGTGGCCGAGCGGCGGCCCCAGGCCATCTCTTACTTGCGTGAGAGCGTGCGGCTCGCCACCCAGGTCGGCGACAACTTCACCATGGGGCACGCGCTGCTCAACCTGGCCGACGCGCTGATGTCCACCGATCCCGCGGCCGCGGCCGACGCCGCGCGGACCGCCGCCGGGCACCTGCGCCGCACCGGGGAGCGGCATTACCTGGCCGTGGCGATCATCAATGTGGCCGAAGCGCTCATCGATATCGGTGACTGGGACGCCGCGGAGACCGAATATACCCAGGCCATGGAGTCCGACGGGCTGGCCGACATCGAGGAGCTCAACTGCGAACGCGGCTGGCTGGCGGCCCTGCGGGGCGACGAGACGGCCGGGGAGGTTCTCACCGTCCTGCGGGACATCCGGGCCAACGAAGATCCGCAGGTAAGAGCCGAGATCAGTATCCTGGAGGCCTTCACCGCGGCCGCCCGGCGTCAGCCGGCCGACGCGCTGCGGCATGCCCGGGCGCTCCTGGCTCTCGCCGACGGCATCGGGATCAGCAACATCTACCTGCGCTGGGCCTGGCCGCTGGCGGCGCGCTGCGCCCAGGAACTGGGCGACACCGCCGCCGCCCGGGATCTGCTCGCCCTGCTCGACTCCTACCAGCCCGGATATCTGGCCTCCATGCTCCGGGCCGAACGCGACCTGGTCTGCGCCCGGCTCGCCGCCGGCGACGGTGACGGTGACGCCGCGGCTTCCTTCACCGCCGCGGTCAAGAGCCTGCGCGAGCTGTCCACGCCCTACCATCTCGCCCACGGCCTGCTCGATCACGCCCAGTACCTGGCCGCTGCTCAGGCCGCCGGAGCCGCCCGTGACGCCGGTGACGCCGCGCTCGCCGCGGCGGCCATCGCCGAGGCCCGCGACATCGCCGGCCGCCTGCGCTGCCAGCCCCTGCTGGACCGCGCCGACGCCCTGACCCCGCGCGATCCCGTCACTGCCACCCCACAGGACTCACCACGCGCCGTTCGTTGACCCTTGCGATCCCGTGTCTCGAGCCTCTACGGTGCGCACCATGCACAGTGTGGATCCGACGACGGAGTCGATGATCAGGTCGGTACTGGCCTACGCGGAGAACCGGCTCCGGCTGGACCCGGTGCCCCTGGACCGGGGCTCGCGGGATCCGGCCGAGCTAGAGGCGGCGCTGAAGGGGCTGCTCGGCCCCGAGCCGCACAACCCGGACCAGGTGCTGGGCGTGTACACCTCGGTCATCGCGCCGGCCGTGATCTCGGCGGACAGCCCGCGCTTCCTCGGGTTCATCCCGGCCGCGCCGACCAAGGCCTCGCTGCTGTTCGACATGCTGATCTCCTGCGCGTCGATCCAGGGCATCTCCTGGCTGGAGGCGGCCGGGGCGATCCACGCCGAGAACATGGCGCTGCGGCTGATCGCCGACCGGGCCGGGATGCCGGCCAGCGCGGGCGGCTGCTTCGTCTCCGGCGGTTCGGCCGGGAACCTGTCCGCCCTGGTGGTGGCCCGTGAGGTGGCCAAGCGCAAGGCGGGGTCGGGCGCGGCGGGCCGGCGGTGGCGCGTCGCGGTCAGCGAGGACGCGCATTCCTCCATCACCAACGCGCTGCGCATCCTGGAGATGGACGCGCTGATCGTGCGGGCCGATGATCACCGGCTGACCGGCGCCGGACTGCGGGCGGCCATCGCGGCCGACGGCGACTCCCGGTCCCTCGCCGCGGTCGTGGCCACCCCCGGCACCACGAACGCGGGGATCATCGACGACCTGGCCGGCGCGGCCGAGGTCGCGCGCGAGTACGGCCTGTGGTTCCACGTCGACGGCGCCTACGGCGGAGCTGGCCTGTTCGCGCCTAGCATCCGGCACCGCTACGACGGCATCGAGCACGCCGACTCGTTCATCGTGGACCCGCACAAGTGGCTGTTCGGCCCGTTCGACTGCGCGGCCCTGCTCTACCGGAACCCGTCGGTGGCCCGCGCGGTGCACAAGCAGGACGCGTCCTACCTGGACGTCATCCACGACACGCCGGGGGAGTGGAACCCGACCGACTACGCCTACCACCTGACCAGGCGGGCCCGCGGCCTGCCGCTGTGGTTCTCGCTGGCCGTCTACGGGACCGACGCGTACACCCAGGCCATCGAGGCGGCCCTCGAGCTGGCCCGGGAGACCGCGGCCGAGATCCGGGTCCGGGATCACCTGGAGCTGATCCGCGAGCCCGAGCTCGGGGTCGTGCTGTTCCGCCGCCGCGGCTGGGATTCCGCCCAGTACACCCGCTGGGCCGACCAGCTGCTGACCGACCAGGTCGCGTTCATCCCGCCGTCAGCCTGGGAGGGACAGACCGTGGCCCGGTTCGCCTTCCTGCACCCGCACACCTCGATGGAGCTGGTCCGGCAGATCCTCGACCGGATGGCCTGAGGCCAGTGCGTCGTTAGCTAAATCAGCGCGCCGTTAGCTAAACAGCCGTCCCAGCAGCTCGTCGATGGCGTCGACGCCCGCCTGCATCGCGGCCTGCTGGTCGTCCGAACGGGCGACCAGCAGTGCGACCTCGTTGACCGACGCGAGCAGCATGTGGGCCAGCGTGCCGACCGACTCCTGCCGCAGTTTCCCCTGGTCCGCGATGATCTGCAGCACCGCCCGGATCAGGCCGAGCGCGTGGTGTTCCTCCATCGCCCGCCAGCGCTCCCAGCCGAGCACCGAGGGCCCGTCGATCAGCAAGATCCGCTGCACCACCGGATCGCCCGCGAGCCGGATCCACGCCGTGAACCCGGCGCGCAGCGCCTCCACCGGGCCCTGCGAACCGCTCGCCGCGGCCACGGTCTGCGCCCCGACGCTGGTCTCGACCTCCTCGGCCACCGCCTCGAACAGGGCCTCCTTGCTCGCGAAGTGGTGGTAGAGGGAGCCCCGGCTGACCCCGGCCTCCCGGAGCACCGCCTCGATCGAGGTGTCCTCGTACCCGCGTTCGGCGAACATGCGCGTGGCGATCACGAGCAGCTGCCCCCGCGTCGCTTCGCCGCGGGCGACGTTCCTGTTCGGCCGGTCCGCCGCGTTCGCCTGGTCCGCCGCGTCGGACCCGTCCATCGCGCTCCTCATCCTGGCTAAAAGCCCTTGACAGACCGACTGTCGGTTTGTTTAGCATAAACCGACAGTCGGTCTAGTAACAATCAGGCATCGTCTAGAAAGGCGAGCGTAATGCAGCTATCCGAACTCAACGCCCACCGGCACACCGCCGCGACCCGCTCCGGCGAGATCAGCTACCTCGACATCGGTGCCGGGCCCGTGGCGCTCTTCGTGCACGGCATCGCCACCAACGCCTACCTGTGGCGGCACGTGATGGACGCGCTGAGCGGTCAGCGCCGCTGCATCGCGGTCGACCTCCCGCTGCACGGCCAGAGCCCGGTGACCGCCGGGCAGGATCTGTCCCTGGCCGCGCTGGCGGCGGGCCTCGAGGACTTCTGCGAGGTACTCGGGCTCAACGGGATCGATCTCGTCGCCAACGACACCGGCGGGGCCATCGCTCAGATCTTCGCCGCCTGCTATCCGCAGCGGCTGGCCACGCTCACCCTCACTAACTGCGACACCGTCGACAACCTGCCGCCGGACGCCTTCAAGCCGATCGTCGAACTCGCCGCGGCCGGCCACCTCGCGCCGTCCGCCGTCGAGATGTTCGCCGACCTCGAGGCCGCCGCCCAGGTCTCGTTCGCCTCCGGGTACGAGCACCTGGACCGGATCGACCGGGACGTGATCCGTTCCTACCTGGAGCCGTGCTTCGGCACGCTGGAGCGGGCCCGTCAGTTCGAGCGACTGCTGGTCTCCCTGGACGCTGGCGACCTGCAAGCGGTGACGCCGCAGCTTAGGGAGCTCACCGTGCCCACTCTCGTGGTGTGGGGCACCGGCGACGCGTTCTTCGACGTTTCCTGGGCCTACTGGCTGCGGGACACCATCCCCGGCACGACCCGCGTGGTCACGGTAGACGGCGCCCGGCTGTTCTTCCCCGAGGAGCGCCCCATGGACCTCGTGCCGCACCTGGAGCAGCACTGGGCCGCGGTCGCCGCCGTTCGGGCGTGAGCACCGGAGGTACCCGGCCCGTCCAGGCGGGCCGACCGTCGGCTCACGGGGGCCGCGCCCGGGCGACCGGGCGCGACCGAGCCGGCTCGCCTCTGTCGTGCAAGTTCGTTTCGATACGCTGGCCGGATTTCCTGTTCCTTCGATTATATGTTTTAATAGCGGACGGGCTATTCAGCCGCGATCGTCCGATCAGGGAGACGACATGCTCGCCGCCGCCGCTACCGCTGGTGCCAGCCAACCCGCCATCGCCGCCGTGCTCGGGCTCGGGGCCGCGGGACTCGCCGGGGCGGTGGTGGCCATGGCCTGGAGCGTGCACGCCCGCCAGATCCGGCTCGCCGAGTTGCTGGTCCGCCGCCAGTTCATCCTGACCAGGGAGCCGGCCGCGCCGGAGCAGCCGCTCAACGGGCACGCCGGTCCCGAGGCCGCCCTCGCCGCAGTGCAGGAGACCCTGGAAGCGGTCGGGGCCCGGGAGGCCCAGGCCGGCCAGAAGGCTCAAGGGGCCCCGGGAGGCAACGGCGGCCAGGCAGGCCGGGGACCCGCGGCCGCCAGGCCCGCGAAGCTGGTCATCGAGGGCCCGGAAACCGTGGTCGTCGGCGAGCAGGTCCGTTACCGCGTCCGGCCGACCGCCGTCGGGACGGCGGTGACCTGGGCCG
>Ga0302235_10000854_pt1 | contig 23350 bp, 16 predicted proteins | sample II_Palsa_N3_3_FD_193577 | JGI IMG/M metagenome (GOLD analysis project Ga0302235, IMG submission 193577) | Peat permafrost microbial communities from Stordalen Mire near Abisko, Sweden - II_Palsa_N3_3 | ecosystem: Environmental > Terrestrial > Soil > Palsa > Peat permafrost | place: Sweden...
ACGATTTATCCATCGATATCGCAACTATGGATTCACGGTAAATGAACTATAAAAAATTATACATAGCCATTCAGATCACACTTCCATAGCCAACCATGCGTATAACCAATTAATCATCATGTTTATTACCAATTCTCAAATTCCTTGGCTGAAGCGTCGACGGTTCGAGTCGATGGTGGTGCGACATGGCGTGCTGTGGACGCATCGAGGAGCATGGCTGCCTGTCGCCAAGACTTGATCCTGGGGTAGGAACTGCGCCGACGTATGGCGGCACGCTGCCGAGGCGACTGCGGCGATCACGGCTCCGAGCAGAAAGGCGCTGACCGGTCCGGAGCCGTTGCAGGAACGTTTTGGGAATGGCCCGCAAGAGGGGGAAGGCAACTCGGGACGAGCCCGGTCCTGCCTCAATGTGTTTCGCCATCTGCTTGCATGTCGATTTTCCCCCATCCCGTTCGTCGATGAAGAGACTTCCTCATTGGCGCCTTTGACATAGGCGCCAGCCGGGCTGGTCCAGGAAAAGTCAGATCTTTGTTGCGCCTTCGTAATCAGACAGGGAGAGATGAGATGAAGAAAGCGGCCAGCCGCTTCAAGTTGTACGCAACGCTAAGCATGCTTTTAGCTGTAGCCGTCGTCGAGAGCTCGTCGGCTAAAAATCCACAACAGGCCTATCCGAGCATGGCGCCCCTATCCCAATACCTGATGGGGGACCGCGACGCGGAAATCGCACTGGCGCGAAGCGCGGCGCCCACCACCATTTCCGGGCAAGCCACGGTCTTGGTGCTTGGGCCCCATGGCTACGTCACGGCAGTCGAAGGCAAGAACGGCTTTGTATGCATGGTCGACCGATCCTGGTCAGCACAGTTCGACTTTCCGGAATTTTGGAATCCCAAATTGCGTGGACCCACGTGCTTCAACCCGCAAGCAGCACGATCGATCTTGCCTGTAACCAACAAGAGAACGGAGCTGGCTCTTGCCGGGCAATCCAAAGATCAAATCGTGGAAGGCATCAAGGCCGCATTCGCCAGCAAAAAGTTGCCACCTCTGGAGCCGGGTGCGATGTGCTACATGATGTCCAAACAGGCCTACTTGAATGATTCGGCGGGGCACTGGATGCCTCACCTGATGTTCTATATGCCGGTTGAGGCGGATTGGGCTGCAGACTTACCGGGATCTCCGGTGGCGCTTAATCCGCAGTTTCTAGCCGCACCCGAGAAGATAAAAGTGTTCATGATTCCGGTCGGCAAGTGGTCTGACGGCACGCTTGCGCCGGTTATGTGAAACCACCAACTAGCTGAAAATCCTGGTGCTCTTGGGAGGTTTTAACTCGTATGTTTCTCGAGCTTGACGGGCACGGACCGCAATACGCGCAGCTCATTCGCGCCATTAAAGCCGCCATTCTCAATGGGCGGCTTACTTCGGGTATGCGGCTTCCTCCCACGCGCGCACTGGCGCTGGAGCTTGGTTTGTCGCGCATTACCATCTTGACCGCTTACGAACAATTGCGTGCCGACGGTTTTATCAGGGGGTGCGCCGGTTCGGGCAGTTTCGTCTCCACACTACAGATCACGCCGGCGCTGCACTCCCCCGAATCCACCATCGCGCCACCATCGCGTTATGCGCAACGCGCCCGACAAATCTATGACCGCAGGATGTACCAGCCGCATATTGATCTTCCTTACGACCTGCAATACGGCACTCCGTTGACCAATATGGAGCTGAGTTCAGCGTGGGGCCACGAACTGGCGCGGGCTGCCACCTACACCGCGCTTAGGGGTGTAGGTACTCAGGGGCTGCATGCATTGCGCCAGCAGATATGCGACTACCTGGCGCTGCGCCGTGGCATAACGACCTTGCCGGAGAATGTGCTGATCGTTAATGGGACACAGCAGGCCTACACGTTGAGCGCGCGCGTGCTGATCGACGAAGACGATGTTGCGGTGCTGGAGGAGCCCCATTATTTCGGTGCCTACCAGGCATTCGTTGCCCACGGTGTGAACGTCCAGGGTGTTCGTACCGACAACGAGGGCATCGTCTGCGACGAACTGCCCGACGTGGCACCTCGACTGATCTGCGTGACGCCTTCTCACCAGTTTCCCAGTGGCACCGTCATGTCCCCACAGCGCCGACTGGAGTTGTTGCGCTATGCCCATGCGAAGCAATGCTGGATCCTGGAGGACGACTACGACGGCGAGTTCCGCTACGACGGCCGCCCTCTCGCGGCGCTACGCGCTCTTGATGAGGGAGATCGGGTGATCTATGCCGGCACGTTTACCAAGGCCCTGTTCGGCGCGCTTCGACTTGGCTACATGGTGGTGCCGGCTGTACTACGCGACGACTTCGTCATGGCCAAATATTTCAATGACATTTCCTCGTCCGGCATCGAGCAAACGGCGCTCGCCAATTTCATGGAAGACGGTGGCTTCGAACGACATCTGCGATTCGCACGCCAAGAGCTGCAAGCGCGTCGTGAGGCGTTGATCGACGGTTTGCGCCGCTACGCTGGTGATCGCGTCGACATCGTCGATACGCCTGCCGGCATGCACGTCGTCGTATGGCTGCGCAATTACGACTATGGATCCGCACATGCATTGATCGCACTTGCCCATAGGCGCGGCCTGGGCCTGCATCCGGTGGAAGCGCATTACCTGAAGCCACCACCTCGCCCAGGCTTGATCCTCGGCTACTGCGGGCTGTCACCGGGCGCATTGCGCGAGGCGATGCAACTATTCGGTAAATGCCTCGATGAAATCGATGCGAACGCGCGAAGACGCACCGCTTAAGCGTCCTGCGATCATTTTGAGAAAGATGTTTCACCGAGCGGGCTTTCTTGCGCTCAGCGTTGGTCCCACTACGTCACGGGGTGAGATTGGTAGGGGATCAGAAATAAATGGCTTCCCAACGGTGTCTGAGCACAGGCCTTTGGATGGCATCCGGCAATTGGAGAATGCACTTGGGCCGCGTATCTTCGCGGCTTTAGTTTTCATCCTGTATATCGACCTGGGCATCATCGAAAGTGACCAGCAGGGAATAGCTGTGGCCCTTTGGCTGGACACGGAAAATCTTCTTCCACGTGGCGTTGTCAGTATCGTGGAACGAGGCGATGACGGCGACGTAATTGGTGCCTTGTTTAAGTGACTCGAAGTTCACGAACTTGAATTGTCCCGGCTTCAGTACATAGTCATCATCCGCGAGGTAGGTGCTGCCGAGCGCTTTCTTGAGGTCTTTGCTGAGGGAGCCGAAGTCAGAGTTGAGCAGTACCGAATCGTCCTTGAGTTGCAGGACCTTGAAGGTAATGGGGGTGGCGATCTTTTGCGGATCGGGCTGTGCGCTGGGCGATCCGGCGTCGCTTAAAGGGGTAGCGTATTGGCCGAGCGAGTGTCCGCTACTCGAATCGTTGATGAGGATGTCAGTCGGCGTTGGCGTCGACGTTGCGACAGAGGGCGGGGTGGCCAGGTAGGGAGGGTGCGTCTTCTCATCAGTCGGAATTGCGGCATAGGAGGCCGGTGCCAGGATCGAGAGTTGCGCGTCGCTCCATGGGTCCTGCTGCCCATGCAGATCTGACAGCATGACCTTGAGCAAGGCGCGCATCTGGATGGTCAGATCTTCTTCGCTGTTGCTGCTGAGATTGACCGCGTACTTGCCCTTGGGTTGAGGCGGAGCATCCGCTGCTGCTGTGTCGTCCGGCACGCTGTCAGCGTTCGGATTGACCGCTTCGGTCGCATGCAGGCTCAGTGATATCTGGGTCGGCTGATCGGTCGGTGCTCCGACCGGGATCGATGGGTTCATCAGCACTTTCCCGGTTTTTGTCATCACGTTACCGACTGTGCTGCAGCCGCCCAGCAACAGCACCAGGCCGCCGCTCAAGCCCATAGCGGCGCGGTGAAGCGTCATACGCTGGCTTCCTCCATCCGTATCGCGCGGTCGTAGGCCTGCTCGAACACTTCCCAGAACAGCTTTTCGAAGCCTTGCTGACGAGAGGAAACCAGTTCGTTGTAATAGTGGGTGTACATCTGCCAGGACCAGCCCTCCGTTTGTCCGGCTTGATTGCGTTGTGCGGCATAACGGTTGAAGCGCTGCAGCAGCACGTCCGGAGAAAATGCACGCAGCAGCGCATCCAGGCTTTCGCCGATGGCCTGGATAACGGCGGCATTGTGGTGCCGGGCCTGGGCCAGGCTTTCGTGGATAGCAGCCTGGGGTGACAGGTGCACCACGCTTCGCTCGCTGGAAAACAGCGCGCGGACCGTATCCTCATAACTCTGCCCCAGGCGCAGTGGATTGTCTTCGATCGGTTGCAGGGTACGACTTAGCATGGTCAGCCGTTGTGCGCCGACGGTTGGCGAGCCGTACAACGCGGCGATGCCTTGAACCGCGGCCTTGAGCGCCTTGCCCGCTTCCAGCAGAAGGTAATGGGCAGCTTCCGAATCCAGGCTGCCCAGTGGAACTTCCAGCCCCTGCAACAGCGGGATCGCGGCGATGTGGCGGGTATCCTCGCCGGCACTTTGATAGGCGGTTTGCCAACTGTCGTCGCTGGGCGACGAAATGTAGGGAAGTTGCGGCATCGCGGATTCTCCTTGTCTCGAGACGGGTGATCCGGTGACAGCTTCATACCGTGTCGCTGTCAGGTCGGCTTGGGTTGGCTGGTGGGGCGATAGTCCGTAGTGCGTGGTATCCATCGGGCCTTGCACCAGCTTTTGCAGCTGAGCTTTGCGCAAGGCGGCATCCAGGGCCTGTAGCGGATCGAGCTCCTCGCGTTGCCCCAATGGTGTGGTTAAGTGACGATAGTCATCCGGCACTATCTGAATGTCGCGACTGGCTTCGGTAAGCTGCATCGGAGCCCCTTGCAGGCTATCCAGATACGCATCGTCCTCGTGTAAGAGTTCGCCGACTTGATGCTGGGCCAAGTGTCGGGAATGGTCGTGCAGCATGTGCCCCTGGTCGTTCATGTGTACCGCCAGCTGATACAGACCCACATGTACGAGGTCACCATCGTTCAGGCGCGCAACACGGCCCGGCCCCATGCTGGCTTTGCCGTGGTTCATCCTTGTCAGACCGCAGCGGTCGATCAAGCAAAATGCTCCGTCGACCATCAGGATTTCGCAATGAATGGGGCTGATACCGTTCTGACTGTCGAGCAGTATCCAATGGGCACCGCGGCACCCAATGGTGCCCCCGGCGCTATCGAACGTGCGGGCTGGTGCGCTGCCGTGCTGGAGTATTTCGGGGTTGGCAACCACCAGGGCGATGCGCCGTGGCGTGGAAAGAGCGTTCATGGACGTACCCTGATTTTGACGGCCGACTCATTGCGCAGCGCGTTGTCCCCGATAAAACTGGTCCAGCCCAGGTGCGCGCCGTCGTTGCGGTTCAGTACAAAAGGTGGGATTTCCTGTTGCAACAGGCCGAGTTCGAGGTCGTAGGACATGGGATCACGCAACAGGAATTCGATCAGTTTGCGCAGTCGCCCGAAGTTCTGGCCGCTGGGCAGGAACTCGCGAAAGCGCCGCTGGTTGAGATGGCCGATGACGATGGTGAATTTGGTGCTGCGTGTACTTACCCGCGAACCGATCACGAAATCGTTACCCATGCTGGCATTGCGGCTTCCCAGCGCGGTACGTTGTCCTTCGGGAATATCGACGTAGCGCTGCTCAAATTCTCGGATACCGACGGACTCAAGATCGAAGCAGTGCGCGACGATGCCGGCCACGATGGCCGGGGACCGGCTACGACTGGCGATCAGTCCCGCGTAAGTCAGCAGACGGCTCCAGGGGATCGGCGTGCCGCCGCGCAGGTGTTCGTCGTTGAGTCCGATCAACGAGAAGACATAGCGTGAAAAGCGATCCTTCGCTTCGCTTCGAAAGCGAATGTAATACCGGTACTTACGCCAGATCTGATGCAGTAGCGTAAGCAGGCGGTGGTTGAAGAAGTCCAGGAAGGCAGGGCGGATACCGATGTCCTGGCCCGCTTCATAGGCAACGGTGTCCACGTAGTAGCCCGGCAACGGCGAGTCGGCGCCATGCAGGCCGAGAAAGGTCGTCTCCACCGTGTAGCGGCTTTCATTACCACCTGGAAAATGCTTGGCGGTTGCTACGTCCGACGTGGGAAAGCCCAGCCCGGCGTGGCTGCTGAGGCGCATGCGCTCGTTACCGGGCGAAACGGTCTCTTCGCTTTCCAGGTTGTCGCCGTGCAAATCATGCAAATGCTCCAGCAGGCGGAAGAACGAGTAATTTCTCGCATCCGCCAGCAGCGTATCGGCTAGATCACGGGTTGTCTTCCTTTCAGCATGGGCCATGAGTGATGTTCATTGTTGGTTACGTTGATGACGTCTAGCTGATGAAACGAATTGATGCTCGCGTATAGCGCGAAGAAGTGGGACAGCACGGTGGCGAACAGATACAAGTCGCCCTCGCAGAGGAAAGCCGACTGATCAAGCTTCAAGCAGGTTTTGAGCCCGCGGACCGGCAGCCCCTTCATCAGCACATCGACCGGCGTCGTGGTCGCCTCGCCGATGCCATTCAGCCGCTTGCGGGTAGCACGCGCCTGTTGGATGTCGTGCAATGCGGCGAAGTCATAGGCGCGCACGATCGCCTTGAGTGGTTCGGCTGACAGCAGCGACAAATAATTCAGTGACAGGTTGGAAATCAGTGTCCATTGCAAACTTCCGTCCAGCACCGGGCGGTAAGGCGGGGTGGGGCGGGTGATATTGGTATAGGTCGCGTAGGACGGTGTGGTTTGTGTCGGTATGCATAGATCGCCGGCACCCAGGGCGAGCGGAAGGTCACGGTTGGTGCAGACCAGATCCACTGAAATGGTTTCGTTCTTGCCGATATAGTGCGACTCATCGCCACGTACGAAGGCGATTCGGTGTAGCAGGCCGTCCTGCTGGATGGACTCCTCCATGCGGGTGCGGTAGTACAGGGCAGTGCGGCCGTGGGCATGTTCGATTTCGTGCTGGAACGATTCGAACGGATGAAATTCGCGCAGCAATTCGCCGTGGCTCCCTTCGGCATTCCGGCGCCAGCCAGAAACCTGGCCGACACTGAAAATTTCGTAGCCTTCAGGACGCTGCCCACTCGGCTGTAACCTCTGGTCGACGACGTGCCCGTCGAGATTGATCGGCTCGGCGTCGTGCTTGAACAAATTGACTGCCGGCACGCAATACAACGAGAGATCCGATGCCCGCAACTTGATGTCGGGCGGCATCGGTCGGGAGAAGTGGAATTCGAAGCGGACTTCGCTGGCGGCTTCGGCGGGCCAAAGCGACAGCAACCGAGTCAATCGGAAGAAAAAGAAGCGCTGCGGAAAAACGAAGTATTCCTGCAGTATGCGATATCCGTCGAAGACGTTTTTCGGATAAGGCAACAGGGCGTCTTCCGGCGCAAAGCCCGGAAATTCTACATGCCTGCAGTCGAGCCGCTGCACGCTCGCACCGATCTCCACGCGGATCTCACTGAGATACTTGGCCATCCACAGGTATAACGTGAGGGCGGTGGTGTCGTCGCCGCCAAGATGGATGTCCAGTTTGTCGCAGCCGATCGCATCCAGCGGTTGATCCGATAGCGTGCGCAGGTCCAGTCGCACGATCGACTTCTCGCGCGTGTGCGCGTCGCTGACCTGCTGGATGCAAAGTGGATAGATCGCGACCTCGGTGCAGGTTTGGAACTGGCATGCCAGGCCGTCCACCGGTCGCGAGCGCAGTTCGGTGCCTGGTGAAATGACCTGCCGCTCAGTGATCGCGCGATCGATCGGGTCAAAGCGCACCATGGTGGCGCTGGGTAATGGCCGCAGATAGTTAGGCCATAGCAATTGCAACAGCGAATGGGTCAGCTCCGGAAGGTCGTCCTCGATTTTCAGGCGCAACTTGGCGCTGAGAAAGGCAAAGCCTTCCAGCAGCCGCTCGACATCCGGGTCAGCCGCCTGTTCACCGAGAAAGCGTGCCAGTTGCGGGTTATGACGAGCAAACTCACGACCCTGCAGCCGTAGGTAGTTCAGCTCGTCGCGAAAGAGTTGCCGTAGTCCCATATCGATCTCATATCACTCGCATGTGTCGATCGTGGCTGTTCATGACCAGATCGATTTCCACTACTTCTTCCCTGCTTTCGACGGGGACGACGCAATCCAGGCGAAAATTCAGTTCCTGCGGGTGATCGGCGTCAGCTCTGAAATGCACGTCGCGAATCTTTACCCGAGGCTCGAAAATTTCAATCGATTGCCGGATATCTGCGCTAATGCGGATCAACAAGTCGGCGCTTCCCATGGCGGCATCGTTGAAGTCGCTCAGACCAAAACCAGGGCTGCTCGATGAGCAGCCCTGGCGTGCATTGAGCAACTGTTCAAGATGTTTCTTGACGGCGCGGATACGCTCGGCCGTGTGGTCGAGCCGCGACATGCTCTGGCGCGGCGATGCCTCGGGATCGAGCCGCTCGAACAGGCTTCCTTGCCCTTGCGATCTCGACATGGAGATGGCCTAGCTCATTCCTTGTCCAATCGGCCGACGAGCGAGAGCTCGAAGTTGGCGCCCATATATTTGAAGTGTGGGCGCACTGCGAGCGAAACCTGGTACCAACCCGGGTTTCCGGGCAGATCCTGCACTTCGACGCGTGCTGCGCGCAGCGGTCGGCGGCTGCGCACGTCGGATGGCGGATTTTCCTGATCGGCGACGTATTGTTTGAGCCAGGTATTCAGCTCGCGCTCCAGATCCTGCCGCTCTTTCCAGCTACCGATCTGCTCGCGCTGCAGGACTTTGATGTAGTGCGCCAGGCGATTGATGATGAACAGGTACGGCAGTTGGGTGCCCAGCCTGTAGTTGGTCTGTGCCTCCTGGCCTTCCTTGGTCTTTGGAAAGATCTTGGCGCGTTGCACGGAGTTGGCCGAGAAAAAGGCAGCGTTATCGCTGTCCTTGCGCATGGTCAGCGGGATGAAGCCTTCTTCGGAGAGCTCGAATTCCTTGCGATCGGAAATCAGCACCTCAGTAGGAATTTTTGCCTGGATCTGGCCAAGTGACTCGTATAGGTGAACTGGCAGATCGTCGACGGCGCCACCTGACTGCGGGCCGATGATATTCGGGCACCAGCGATATTTAGCGAAGCTTTCCGTAATGCGACTGGCCAGCAGAAAGGCGGTGTTGCCCCACAGATAGTTGTCGTGGGAGCCGTCGATACCTTCGTTGTAAACGAACGTGCGTGCCGGATTATCGAGCGGGTCATACGGTTGCCGCAGCACGAAGCGCGGCATGGTCAGGCCAAGATAACGGGCGTCTTCGGAGTCGCGCAGGCTGCGCCATTTGGCGAATCGCGGCCCCTCAAAAATATCTTTCACTTCCTTGAGGTTCGGTAAATCCTGGAAGCCCCTCAAATTAAAGAATTCGGGACCGGCAGCCGCCAGGAACGGCGCATGCGCCATGGCTCCTACGGAGGCCACGTAGCTCAGCAGCTTGATGTCGGTCGATGATGGTCCAAACGTGTAATTGCCGACAATCGAGCCGACCGGCTCACCGCCGAATTGCCCGTATTCGGCGGAATACACATGTTTGTAGAGGCCGCTCTGGGTAATGTCGGCAGAGCTTTCAAAATCCTCTAGGAGCTCTTCCTTGGTGATATGCAAGATCTCGATCTTGATGTTTTCGCGAAAATCGGTGCGGTCCACCAATAATTTCAAACCACGCCATGCGGATTCAAGCTGCTGAAATGCCGGTTGATGAATGATGGCATCCATCTGGCGACCCAGTTTACGGTCGATCTCGGTGATCATCTGGTCGACCAGACGTTTGTTGACGGTCTGTTCGCTGTCCTGTGTCTTGAGCATTTCCGCAATAAACGCGGCAACGCCCTTTTCAGCAACGGCATAACCTTCGTGACTTGGTTCGATCCGGGTCTGCGCCATGATCTGTTCGAGCAGGCCGGCCGACTGTTTGCCTTCCGCAGAGGATGCGGCCTTCTTGGTTTCGTTCATTGGTGACATTCCTTTTCAACGTGGCGTTGAACTGACGACGACGGGCGACGGGAGAATCAAGCAGGCTTTTTCGGGTCCAGCACCAGGTTGAGCTCACTGGCCAGCCTGGCGCGCGCGCTCTCGTCGGCGAGCAAGTCCTGTAATGCGGCGCGGAAGGCCGGAACGTTGCCCAGTGGCCCTTTAAGCGCAACCAGGGCTTCGCGCAGCTCCAACAGCTTGTTGAGTTCGGGTACCTGCTTGGCGACCGCATCGGGCATGAAATCGCGCAAGGCCTTGAACTGAAGTTTCACACCCAGCGTGACTTCATCGTCGCCCTCAGACAACCTCGAAGGCACGTCCATGGCGAGCGTCAAGCCGGCCTTTTCGAGTACGGAATCGAACGAATCCTTGTCGATGCGAACGGCCTGGCGTTCTTCCAGAGCCTGCTCTTCGCCGTGCCCCTTGAAGTCGCCGGTGACGACCAGTTTTAGCGGTAATTCGATTTCCGCCTGCTGATCGCCGGTCGCGGGAACGTATTTGATATTGATGCGTTCTTTGGGAGCAACGGAACCTTCTTTCTTCGCCATGAATAAAGATCCTTCTTTGGGCTTTTTTGAGAGTAGTTCGGAACTGATCGCTCCAGGACTGCCAGGAAAATAAGTTCCATACAAATATTTTCTGGCATGCTGATCCTACGTAAGACGAATGGCTCAGGTCAATCAATCTGTGCGTAATCGATAATCCCCTACAAGATGTAGTTCTGTTCCTATAGATTCAATCTCAAACGGATGACACGGAAAATGAGTCGACACGAAATATATCGGAATATTCTCATTGACTTTAAGAAGATCCATTTTTTATACGTAAAACATCAACACAATTTATCTGGATTTGCTAACGTCGCCTGACATATCTCCAGGATGGATGTGTTGCATGATCAGGATTGATCTTTCCGCTCTGATCGAGCGGCTCAACGATGTATGTCGGCATGGGTTGGAGGAGGCGGCCAGTCTCTGTATCAGCCAGCGGGGCGCGGAGATTACTGCGCCGCATCTGCTGTTCAAGCTACTGGATAACCCGTTCAGCGATATGCGGATGCTGATGAAGCAGGGCGGGATCGAGGCCGATGCCATACGCCACGCCTTGTCGTCGGCTTTCATTGAGCAGGACGATACCGATGGCAAGTATCCGACGTTCTCACCGTTACTGCTGGAACTTCTGCAGGAAGCGTGGCTACTTGGTTCGTTGGAGCTGGCCCAATCGAGGATCCGCAGTGGGACATTGCTGCTGGCAGCGTTGCTGAGCCCAGCGCGCTATTTGCCCTTGGCCGCGGTGAAGGCGCTGGATGTCCTCAATCGCGAGGCCCTACGCAAGAACTTCATCAAGCTGTTGAGTGAATCGGTGGAGACGCCGCAACAAGGGACAAGCAAGGCTGCGACATCACTGGCCAGCGAGGCGGAGTCTGCGCTCGCCAAATACGGCCACGATTTCACCGCACAGGCACGCGATGGCCGCATCGATCCGGTGCTATGCAGGGATGAGGAAATCGATCTTATGATCGATATCCTGTCGCGCCGTCGCAAGAACAACCCCATCGTGGTGGGGGACGCCGGTGTGGGCAAAAGCGCGGTAGTGGAAGGACTGGCGTTGCGCATCGTGCAGGCACGCGTACCCGCGCCTTTGCGTCAGGTGGCCCTGTGGGGACTCGACCTGGGTGCGCTACAGGCCGGTGCGGCGGTCAAAGGCGAATTCGAGAAGCGACTGAAGGCGGTGATTGATCAGGTTAAGGCATCTCCTCAACCGATCATCCTCTTCATCGATGAGGCGCACACGATGATTGGCGCGGGCAATGCCGCCGGCGGCAGCGATGCGGCCAACCTCCTCAAACCGGCATTGGCGCGGGGCGAGCTGCGTACGATCGCCGCTACCACCTGGTCCGAATACAAGAAATACTTTGAGAAAGATTCCGCGCTGTCGCGTCGCTTTCAATTGGTCAAGTTGGATGAACCGACGCAGGAGCAGGCCGTGCATATCTTGCGCGGGTTGCGTCCGATCTATGAAGCAGCACATCACGTATATATCGGTGACGACGCGTTGCAAGCCGCAGCGGCGCTATCGGCGCGCTACCTTGCCGGGCGCCAGTTGCCGGACAAAGCGATCGACGTGCTCGACACCGCCTGCGCGCGCGTCGCAACGGCACTGGCCGAACCCCCGCGACGTTTATCGGCGTTGGAGCACGTGCAATGGCAGATCGATGCGGAGCTGGACCATCTACGGCGCGATCGTCAGGCGGGTCGAACGGTTGACGAGCGCCGGCTCGATGCGTTGAGCGCGCGGCGACTAGTGGCCGACGAGGATATCGAGCGTCTGCGTGTGGCCTGGAGCAAGCAAAAGGCGCTGGTGGAACAAATCCTGGATCTGCGTGCCGATGCCCACACCAATGACGAGGCGGGGGCGTCCTTGGCAGCGCTGGTGGCGCAGCTGGCTCAGGTGCAGCGAGAGGGAGCCCTGCTACACGCGGACGTGGGTCGCGAACAAATCGCCCAGGTCATCGCCGACTGGACCGGGATTCCCGCCAACACGATCACGCGCGATCGCATGGAGCGTCTGCGCGATTTGCCGGGCGTGCTGCGGACCCGAGTCAAAGGGCAGGGCGACGCCATCGAAAAGGTCTATCGGCATCTGCTCACCGCAATGGCCGATCTACGCCGCCCTGGTACGCCGCTAGGTGCATTTCTGCTGGTGGGCCCCAGCGGTGTCGGTAAGACCGAAACCGCGCTCGGCGTCGCGGATGCCCTGTTTGGCGGCAAGCAATTCCTGACCACCATCAACATGTCCGAGTATCAGGAGAAGCACACCGTATCGCGTCTGCTCGGTTCGCCGCCCGGTTATGTTGGCTACGGTGAGGGCGGAGTGCTGACCGAGGCGATCCGCCAGCGGCCGTACTCGGTGGTGTTGTTGGATGAAGTGGAAAAGGCCCATCCCGAAGTGCTCAACGTGTTCTATCAGGCATTCGACAAGGGGGAAGTGGCTGACGGTGAGGGGCGCTTTATTGATTGCAAGAACATTCTGTTTTTCCTGACCTCCAATCTGGGCTTCGATCAGCAGGACAGTGCGCTCGCCGAACTCGGCGACGCACAGCTGCGCACCCAGCTGATGCGCTTCTTCAAGCCAGCACTGCTTGCACGCATGCAAGTGGTGCCGTACCGCTATCTGGATGAGGCCGTGCTCGTTGAGATTGTCGACGCACGCCTGCAGCGCCTGCAAGCGCAGTTGGCCGAACGCTATGACGCACGGCTGACCATCGCGGACGCCGCGCGCGAAGAACTGAAGTCGCGTTGCACTCGACACGAGAACGGCGCGCGGATGCTGGATGCCAGCATCGACGGCGAATTGCTGCCGCCGCTTTCGCTAGCTGTTCTGCAACGACTCGCCACGGGAGAGCCCTTCGCCGAAGCCACCCTGGATTGGAACGGTACGCGTTTCGAGGCTGCGCTGGCGTGAGTAATCCCATGCTGGCACTGGACGTATTGAACATCGCACAAGCGCTGACGGTAGCCCGTCAGATCGACAGCTTGACGTCGAACTTCCTGCGCGCCGTCGCGACCCACTTGGGTACCGCGTTGCGCCATGCCCTGTGCTACCAGAGAAATGCCGATGGCGATCGCTTGCTGCCTTTGAGCAGCACCGACCTTCCCCTCGGGGAGTTGCCCGAGATCGCTCTGGATGAGTTGGACAACCCGCTGATTTACACCATGCTCGACAAACAACCGTGTCTGGTCGAACACGTCGATCGGTTGATCGATGTCGGGGATGGCTTCGAGGCCCTGCGCCAACGGGTTGCCAACGGCGCATGGTTGGCGGTGCCTTTGCTGGACGATGATCGCCGGCATGCCGTGGCGGTCATCGTGCTGATTGGCCTCCATGCCAGCCTGCAGGCATGGAGGGACGATCCGGCTTGGCAAATGTTGACCACGATTCAGCAGCAGTTGTTCGCACGGCTGACGTCGCAGCAGAGCGTTGTTGAAAATGCCCGCTATGAACGGGCAGCGCATCGCGACCGCTCAGCGGCCGGCCATCGGGCGGCGGCGGCCAGGCTGCTGGCTGCCGAATGGGTTGGCGATAGCTCCGAAACGCAGCATATCCGCGCCGAAATACTGCTGATCGCCGATTCCGCGCTGGCTGTGCTGGTTACTGGCGAAACGGGTGTCGGTAAAGACCATGCCGCCTGGTTGATCCATCAAACGTCGGCACGCAGCGGCAAGGCGTTCGTGCCGGTGAACTGCGCAGCGATTCCGAAGGAGCTGATCGAGGCGGAATTGTTTGGCAGTACCCGTGGCGCCTACACCGGCGCAACGCAGGCACGTGACGGGCTGGTGGCTGCCGCCGATGGTGGCACTTTGTTTCTGGACGAAATCGGCGATATGCCGTTCGTCCTGCAAGGCACCTTGTTGCGTCTGCTCAACGAAAAAAAATACCGTCCGCTCGGTGCGACGCAGGAACGCGCTTCGGATTTCAGGCTGATCTGCGCGACTCACCAGCCCTTGCCACAACTCGTCCGCGCGGGGCGTTTTCGCGAGGATTTGTACTTCCGCATTCGCCAACTCAGCCTGCATCTTCCGCCACTGCGCAAGCGTCCGGAGGATATCGCGCCACTGGTCAATCACGTGGTGATTCAGCATAACCGTGAGCGCCAGGCCCACGTCGCGGGAATCGACGCAGATGCGTTGACGCTGTTACAAGCGCATGCCTTTCCCGGCAACGTGCGCGAACTGCGCAGCCTGGTGCTGGTGGCCAGTGAGCGGGTAAAGAACGGTCAGCCAATCGATGCGGCGACGTTGCAGAAATTGCTGACGCCCACGGTCCACGGGCCCGATGTGGTTTCCCAAGCACTGCACGGGCAGGCGATCGACCCTGCGTTCGCCGAGCTACTAAATGCTGACAACCTGCCTGAGGCCTGCGAGAACTTCGAGCGACTGATGATTGGCGCGCGATTGCGCGGTTGCCACGGTTCGCGTACGCGCGCGGCGCAAAGCCTTGGCATTCCCAAACGCACGCTTGCCCGCAAATGCCAAAAATGGAACCTCGCGATGGAATCCTCATGAGTCGACGCCTTCACCTCGTTGCATGGCCGATCGGCTTGCTGGCGCTGGGCGGCATATGCCCAGTCGCGCAGGCGGCCAAGGAGTCACCCGCCGACGTGCCGATCTCCGTCCATGCATGTACAAAGATTCTTTCCGGGCTGGAACGCCTGGCGTGCTTCGATGCGGCTGCCGGGACGCCGGTGGAAAGCGTCCGTCCGGCGGTCATTGCCGTGGCTGCGGCAGCGCCCGAGATCGTGAGCCTCGTACAGGCGAACGAGGCAACTCGCAAACCCGAAAACAGCGGCTTTTTGATCGCACAGACCGTGGAGCGCAATGACGCCAAGCAGCCGCGCGTGGTCATTTCCGCTCCTGCCCTGGGCGCGCTACGTCCGCGGCCCTATCTGGTGGTCAGTTGCCTGTCCAATATTTCCCGCTTGCAACTGGTGCTGGGCCGGCCGATCGATCGCAACCTGGTGCATGTGCGCCTACTGTTGGACGATCACCCGATTTCAGCAGATGCGCCCTGGCAGGTGCTCAACCAGGGCGTGATTGTCGACGCAGGGCGTGGTCTGCCAGGCATCGACACGATCCGTCGTCTGGGTGGCGGAGTGCGCTTGCGGGTGGTGAGCGATGAACCGCGACTCAACGATCTACTGTTCGATGCCAGCGATTTGGGCGCGCTTATCGATCAGCAACGGCAGGCATGTCATTGGTGATGGAGACGCTCCCACTCATGCTGGAAGCCTTGCTCGAGCCGGTGATGGCCGAGCAACCGGCTGGCCTTTTCAATGAAGAGGACGAAACCTACCAGACGATCGATCAGGAGATGATCAAGCTCGGTGGGTTGCGTGAAGGGACGCTGGACTGGTCGTACGTCGACGAAGCATCCCGCCAGTACCTGCATGCGCAGTGCAAGCATTTCCGCATCGCGGGTCACCTCATGACCACGCGCCTGCGTGAGAAAACCTGGGCGGCATGGATCGAAGCGGCGGGTCTGCTCGCCGGGCTGGTGGAGCGCTACTGGGAGACCAGCTATCCGAAGCCTGGACCGACCGGCTATCCGGCCAAGCGCAAGCAGGTAAGCCTGTTGATTCATCGGCTGACGACCTCGCTGGCGGAGTTGCACTCGGGCAGCTTGACCGAGACCCACCGACAGGCCGCGCAGCGGGCGCTCGATACGTTACAGCACAGCGCTCCCAAGGCAGCGCTGGATATGGCGTCATTGACCCGCCTGGAGGCGCAGCTCAGCAAGCTGATTGAGCAGGCCCAACGGCCTAAGCCAGAGCCGGTGCCAGTACCCAAAGCGCCAGGTCAGTCCGGTGGACAGGCATTAAGCCCGGAGTATTTCTCGGCCAGAAACGACCTGCAGCTAGGCAACGAGCGCGAGAGCCGGCACACCTTGCTCAAGGTCGCCGACTTCGTCAGCCAACAGGATGCCTACGACCCGGTGGGTTATCAGTTGCGACGCTTCGCGTTGTGGTCGGGCATCCTGTCGGTGCCGGCAGTCAAGCGTGAGCAGCGCACGGAACTGATGTGCGTGCCATTGGATATCGTGCAGGACTATCTGGAGAGCCTGGCGAGCAATCGCATCGATCCGCCCTTGTTGCAACGGGTGGAAAAAAGCGTGGTCTCCAGCCCCTTCTGGATACGCGGTAGCTGGATCGCCGCCAGCATCGCCGCGCGGCTGGAAATGAGCGACGCAGCGGCAGCGATCCGGCATGCCACCGTGCGCTTCGTACGACGCCTGCCCACCTTGCATGACCTGCGCTTTAGCGATGGCACCACCTTCATCGATACCGACACCCACACATGGTTATCCGGTGCCGATGCCCATGACGCGCAAGCGGCGGCGACCTTGGAATTCGCGGATCTGCGTAGCGAACTGATGACGCAACTGGATACCGAAGGGGTCGAGGTCGTGCTGCGCCGCCTGCAGGATATCCAGGCCGAATATAGCGCGCCGCGGCAGCGCTGCTACGCCACCGTGATGGCCGCCGACGTGCTGGCATCGCGCGGACTGTCGTGGCTGGCCAATGATCTCTACGCGAGTGTGCGCCAGACCATGCAGGCCACCACGGCCGACCAGTGGGAACCGGACATGCATAACCATCTCGTCCAGCGTGGCCAGTCAGCGGCCGCCATTACGCACGGCAGCAAGGTTTAGGGGAGTAAAGAAGATCATGAGAACCCATTGGGACTTCATCAACCGCGGGGGCGAGGCGCTGTGGCGGCAGATCAAGACTTCGACGCCGATCCTGCTGGTACTGGTCATGCTGTTCCTGCTCGTCGGCATCTGGTGGCTGGCGCCGCGCTTGACTTGGCACGGGCACCCTCTGCCGATCGACCTATCCATGCAAGTCGCGCTAACGGTGATCTTGCTGCTGATTCCGACCTTGCTCTGGGCCTTGCTGCTGCGTGGTCGCTACAACAAGCTCGACGCCGAGCGAAAACACGAGGCCGTCGTCAAGGATGACCTCTGTCTGCCTTTCGTGCGCGCACAGGAGCAGTCGCTGGATCACAGTTTGACCATGCTGCGGCAGAACATGGCCAGTCGCAACTATCTGTACAAGCTGCCGTGGTATCTGGTGCTAGGCCAGGAGACCGCGGGCAAGACCAGTTTCATCAATCGTTCCAATCAGAATTTCGCGTTGACCGGCGTTACCAAAGCCGGCAGCAGCAAGAAATCCTATCGCGAAGAATCATTGGCCTACACGATCGACTGGTGGATCGGCAACGAGGCCGTCCTGATCGATCCACCCGGTGAGCTGATCAGCCAGCAGGACAGCAAGGCGCACGATTCCGTCGACGAGCCAACCGATCGGGCAGGGGATAGCGATGGACTGCCGCCTGCTCACGACGCTCGGGCGGAGCGTAAGTTGCCGCTCGGTATTCATAAGCGCTTGTGGGACAACCTGGTTGACTGGCTGGGTCGCAATCGAGGCCGGCGTCCGCTCAACGGCATAGTGCTGATCGTCGATATCGCCGCCTTGCTCAGCCAGTTGCCGAGCGACCGAAAAGCGTTGGCCATTCTGTTGCGCACGCGCTTGTACGAATTAACCCAGCAACTCGGTACGCGCTTGCCGCTCTACGTGGTACTGACCAAGTTCGACTTGCTGGAAGGGTTCGACGAATTTTTCGCGCGCCTGCCGCGCGCGGTACGCGACAACATCTTTGGTTTCACTTTCACTCTGGCTTCAGTCGACAACTACGATGCCTGGCTTGAGGAACTGGCGACGCGCTACGACACCTTCATCCAGCAGATCAACGAACAGGTGTTCGACGCGCTGGCCGATCCGCACACGCTGGAGCAGCGCGAGCGCATTTTTTCGCTGGTGCGCCAGCTGGCCGGCATGCGCCCGACCTTGTTCGACTTCCTTGGCGAAATTCTGAGCAGCGACCGATATGCCGTACCGGCCTTGACGCGTGGCATGTATTTCTCGTCGGTCTACCAGCAGGGTCTGCTCTCCAATGCGTTCGTCACTGCTGCAGCCCGCTCATATGGAATGTCGGCGCCGCTGTCCGAAGCCAAATCCGATGCGCGTTCGGTCATTTACTTCGCACAGCAGCTATTTCAGCAGGTTATCTACCCTGAGGCGGGGCTGGCCGGCGACAACGTCAAGGTGCTGGCCAGCAAGCGCCGCCTGCTGCTGCTCAGTTCAGCGGTCGCCGTGCTCGGCTGCCTGCTGGTGATCGGCGGTTGGCGATACTACTTTGGCATCAACCACGACCAGGCCGGCAGCGTGCTCGCCAAGAGCAAGGCGTTCAGCGGGCGTGACATCGACACCCGCGTCGACCCCACCGGGCGCAACCTGCTTGTGCCGCTGGATCAGATTCGCGATGCCGTCTCGGTTTATGGCGATTACCGTGAAGCGTGGCCGCTGGTATCGCAGATGGGGCTCTACCAGGGCCGTGAAATCGGCCCCAAGGTCGATGCGGCTTACCTACGCCTGCTTTCGCAGCACTTCCTGCCGGCGCTGGCCAGCGGCGTGATTGACGCCATCAACGCCGCGCCACCGGGCAGCAATCAGCGACTGGCCGCCTTACGCGTCTACCGCATGATCGAGGATCGCCAAAATCGCCGCGCATCCATTGTCGAGGACTGGATGAGCAAGCAATGGCAGAGTGCGTTTCCTGGCCAGGGCGACGTGCAGAAAGGGTTGATGACGCACCTCGATTACGCGATGAAATATGCCGATGCCGATCTGCCGCAGTACCGTCCGCTGGTCGGCCAGGTACAGCAGGAGCTGCGGCAGATTCCGCTGCCGCAGCGCGTCTACATGGGTATGAAGCAGGATGCCCAAGAGAGCCTGCACGCGCCGCTGGATTTGCGTAACGAGATCGGTCCGGCCTTCGACGTCGTCTACCGGATGGTCGTGTCACCGGCCACCGCATCGGCCAGCACCGCCGGCGTGCCGGCAGCTGCAACTGCGGCCACCGTCGACAATCTGACCATCGACACCTTGCTGACCGCCAAGGGCTTCAGGGGCTACTTCGAGCCGCACAGCAAGGACATGACTGATCTGGCGATGATCGACCAGTGGGTGCTCGGCGAACGCGGCTCGCTGGACTACTCCGATGAAGACAAGAAGGTGCTGGCCGAAGGTATCCGCTCAATCTATACCGCCGACTATATCGATACATGGCGGCGTTCGTTGAATCAGTTCAACGTGAGCGATTTGAACGACATGGCCCAGGCGGTGACCGTGCTGGAAAACATCACCGGCCCATCGGGGCCGTTCCGGCGCTTGCTGGAAACCGTGCGCGACAACACGGTGATCTACCAGCCAGTGGTGGCGGCGACAGGCGCGGCCAAGCAGCAGGCCGAGGCGGAGTTAAGCGCAGACGCCGGCCGCGAGCAGGCGATGCGGATTAGCCGGGCCTTTGCGCCGTTGACCGATCTACTGATCGCCAAGGGCGACAAGCCCTCGTACTTCGACGAGACCATGCAGGCGATCGGCGGCCTGTATACCTACATGAAAGCGGTCCAGGACAGCCCCGATCGCGGCAAGGCTGCCTTGAAGGCCGTGCTGGACCGCTTCGCGCTGACCGGCCCCGATCCGATCGCCAGCTTGCAGCGGATCGCTACCGGCTTGCCCGAGCCGCTTAACGGGCAGGTCAAGAAGCTCGCCGATCAGTCCTCGCAGGTGCTGATGATCGAAGCGTTGCGCGAACTGGAGAAACGCTGGGACGGCGATGTTTACAGCTTCTACAGCGAACGTCTGGCTAGCCGATATCCGTTTAATCCGGCCAGTAACACCGATGCTTCACTGGAAGATTTCGAAGCCTTCTTCGGCCCGCAGGGGCGTCTGCAACAGTTCAATGACCAATATCTCAAGTTGTTCCTCAAGGACAACCTGGACGCGTTGTACTCCGAAAGCCGCGGCGGTTACCTGGTGCGCGCCGACGTCATGACCCAGTTGCAGGCGGCCGATCGCATCCGCGATGCGTTCTTCAACAATCGCGGCGCGCTCAACGTGCAGTTCATCGTCGAGCCGCTAGGGCTCACGCCGAACCGGCGCAGCAGTGTGCTTGACGTGGATGGCCAGTTGATTCCCTACAACCACGGTCCGAGTAACCCGGTCGGGTTGATCTGGCCCAACACACTGGGCGATGCCGCGCAGAGCAAGGTAACCATGGTCAACCTTGGCGGTAACAGCCAGGGGGTGGCCTATCACGGCCCATGGTCGCTGTTCCGGTTGCTAAGTCAGGGGCACCTGGGCGGTGCTACCGCGACCAGTGTTGACCTCGGCTTCGAGGCCGGCGATGGCGTGATGCGCTATCGCATCACGGCGGAAAAGGCCAATAACCCGTTCACCCAACGCAGCTTCAACGGCTTCGCGCTGCCGCGCAAATTGCTCCAGGACGCAGCGGCCGCGACGCCGGAAGCAGCAGTCGACGAAAGGGCGCCCAGTGCGACCGCTCGCGGTTCGTCCGGCGCGCCGCCCCGTTGATTCCCAACCCTTGAAGAAATTGTCTCGCCCGCCCATGAACCACCATCGAGTCACATCATGACCTCACGGAATCACGTCATCTGGAATGAAGGCTTGTTCGTCAAGCCTCAGCACTTCCAGCAGGAAGCGCGCGCGGTCGAATCCCACGTTAACCAGCGCATCAGCAGCGTCAGCGAATTCCTGTACGGCTTCAGCGAGCTGGAGTTGAACCAGGAGTACCTGAGCTTTGGCAAGATCGCGATCTTGCGGGCCAAGGGCATCATGCCGGACGGCAGCGTGTTCGACATTCCCAATGAGATGCCATCGCCGCCCCCGTTGGCGATCAACGACGTCTCGGCGGTGAATCAAGTGGTGCATCTGGCGTTGCCGTTGCGATCGGACGGCGTACTGGAAGTGCAGTGGCCGCAGTCCTACGCCAATACGCGCTCCACCGCGAAGTCAACCGAAGTGAAGGATACGCACAGCCCGGACGGCGACTACGTGCACATGGATCTGGCGACGCTGAACCTGCAACTGACGCTGGAGCGCGACGACCGTAGTGCGTTCACCTCGGTCGCGCTCGCCCGTATCCTGGACAAACGCCCGGACGGCAGCCTGCTGATGGACGAGATGTTCTATCCCACCAGCGTATCGCTCAACGCGGTCAAGCCGCTGAAGCGTTTCCTGGGCGAGGTCGCTGGCCTGATGCGCGAGCGCGCCAAGAATATTGCCGAGCGCATCGGCTCGCCGGCCCAGTCCGGCGTTGCCGATGTGACCGATTTCAATCTGCTGCAGACGCTCAACCGGCTGCAACCGTACTTCCAGCATCTGGCCCGGTTGCGGCATGTGCATCCGGAGCAGATCTATATTGCCTTCAGCCAGGCTTGCGGCGAGATGGTCACCTTCACCGACGAAAGCCGTCTGCCGCAGGAGTATCCGAGCTATCAGCACGACCGCCTGCGCGAGTCGTTCAGCACACTCGAAGAAACCCTGCGCCGCGCGCTGAGCACCGTATTGCAGCCGCTCGCCGTATCGATCCCCATCGTCCCGCAGAAGTTCGGCGTACGCACCGCGCCGGTGCACGACCGCCGGTTGATGGCCGATGCCGAGTTCATCCTGGCAGTGCGCGCACGCATGCCGCTGGACAAGCTGCGCCAGCAGTTTCTGCAGCAGGCCAAGATCGCCTCGCTGGAAAAGCTCGCCGAGCTCGTCCGCCTGCAGCTACCAGGCATTCCGCTAATCCCCTTGCCGGTGGCGCCGCGTCATCTGCCGTTCCACGCGGGCTTCAGTTATTTCGAACTGGATCGCACCCATGCCACCTGGCAAATGATGCGCGACACGGCCGGCTTCGGCTTCCACATCGCCGGCGAATTCCCCGAGTTGGAAATGCAGTTCTGGGCCATCAGGAGTCAATGACATGAACACGATTTCATCCGATGACCGCGCGCGTGGCGATGACTTGGTACGTACCCAGCCGTCCATCCTGATCCGTGACAAGCGCACGCTAGGCTTCGACACCATCGAGCAGATCGATCTCGACGAAGACCTGTGGTTCCAGCTGCGTGGCCATGGCTACAACCCGCTGGTGGACGGCGCGTTGCCACTGTTTGGCCTGGTTATCCGTATCCGCAAATTGCAGGCTTACGATGACGTGGTCGATCTGTACGCCAAGGTACGCAACCAGATCGCTGCGTTGGGCGAAGAGGGGCGTCAGCACGACTACGACGGCGCCACCCAGCTCGCATTTCGGTACTGCCTATGTGCCTTCGTCGACGAGGCAGTGATGGGCACGGCCTGGGGTGCGCAATCGTCGTGGGCTGAACGTTCGCTGCTCAGCGTCCATCACGACGAAACCTGGGGTGGTGAGAAGTTCTTCACCGTCATGTCGCGCATGCAGATGGAGCCAAAGAAATACCGTGACATGCTGGAATTCATGTATCTGTGCCTATGCCTGGGCTTCAAAGGCAAATACAGCGTGCAGTTCAGCGGCAACGAGGAATTGCAGATCATCATCAGCAAACTGCATCGCGTGCTGCGCGAACTGCGCGGCGAGACGCCGGAGCGGCTGACCGATGCATTGAGCAATGTCGCCTCGCGGCACTACCGCGTTGGCCGGCAATGGCCGTGGTGGACGCCATGGGCAGTCGCCGGGTTAGTTCTGGTCGTCGCATTCGTGATCTATAGCCTGCGCCTGGAATTGACCACGCGTCAGGTCTTGCAGTCACTCGACAGCATCCTGAAGACATGAGGGGCGGCGAAGCGGACAGCAGCGTCTACGCGGTCGGAGTCGTCGATCGAGCCATTATTGGCTCGATCGGGCCATTAATGGCCCGCTGTCTTATCAAGCAAATCAATGCCTTGCAAAAAATCGAGCCATAGTTGGCTCGATTTCTCTCTCCAGAGCGGTGTGCC
>Ga0302235_10000861_pt1 | contig 23289 bp, 54 predicted proteins | sample II_Palsa_N3_3_FD_193577 | JGI IMG/M metagenome (GOLD analysis project Ga0302235, IMG submission 193577) | Peat permafrost microbial communities from Stordalen Mire near Abisko, Sweden - II_Palsa_N3_3 | ecosystem: Environmental > Terrestrial > Soil > Palsa > Peat permafrost | place: Sweden...
CCCGACCCACACCAAGGAGACCGCCGTGACCAATCCCGACCTGCGGCACATCGCCATCGTCCTCGACCGCTCCGGCTCCATGTACAGCGTCAAGACGGACACCGAGGGCGGCCTGAAGGCGTTCCTCGCCGAGCAGCAGGCAGCACCCGGCGAGACGACCGTGTCGCTGTACCAGTTCGACACCGAGTACGAGCCCGTCTACGAGAATCTGCCGCTCGCCGACGTCCCCGACTACCAGCTCCTGCCGCGCGGCGGCACCGCCCTGCTCGACGCGGTCGGCCGGACCATCTCCACCGTGGGCGCGCAACTGGCCGCGAAGGCCGAGGACGACCGGCCGGGCGAGGTCATCGTCGTGATCCTCACCGACGGCGAGGAGAACCAGTCCCGCGAGTTCAGTCTCGCCACCGTCAAGCAGATGATCACCGCTCAGCAGGAGTCGTTCGCCTGGCGCTTCGTTTTTCTCGGCGCCGACCAGGACGCGTTCGCCGCCGCCGGAGGCATGGGCATCGCCCGCGGCACGACGCTCTCCTACGCCTCCGCGAACACCACCGACTCGATGACCTCAGCCGGGCGCATGGTCGCCCGCGGCACCTCGTCCGGGCTCTACGCCTTCACCGAGGACGAGCGTACCGACGCCAGCTGACCGCCCACAGTCCGGCTCCGGCGGGCCCCCGACCGCCGGAGCCACCCCAACCCTCAACCCTCGCAAGGAGATCAAGATGAGCCTCTTCGCCCGCAAGGCCAAGCCCGCCACCGTGTTCGAGGAGCCGCCGGCCACGCACCAGGTCCCGCAGTCGCAGGCCCCGGCGTTGACGAGCCTGGTCAAGAAGGCCGCGATCAGCCTGGAGAAGAAGGGCCTGCTCGGCACCCGTGCCGCCGTGTACCTGGTCGCGGACCGGTCCGGGTCCATGGCCGGCCACTACCAGTCCGGGGCGGTGCAGCGCCTCGCCGAGCAGACGCTGGGCCTGTCTGCGAACTTGGACGACGACGGCATCGTCCCCGTCATCTTCTTCGACAACGTCGCCTACCCCGCCGTCGAGGTGTCGTTGGACGACTACCGGGGCGTCATCACCCGCGAGCACCAGCGCCTCGGCTCGATGGGCGGCACCCGCTACGACGCCGCGATCAACGCCGTGATCCGGCACTACACCGCCGCGAAGGCCACCGACCCGGCGTTCGTCGTGTTCCAGACCGACGGCGAACCCAACCCCGGCACCGAAGACCTCGTGCGGTCCGCGATCCGGTCCGCGTCCGCGCTGCCGATCTTCTGGAGTTTCCTCGGCTTCGGCAGCCACTTCGCGTTCCTGCAGGACCTCGACACCCTCGACCGCCGCGTCGTCGACAACGCCAGCCTCTTCGCCGTCGGCGACCACCCCGCGAACCTCACCGACGCCGAACTCTACGACGGCCTCATGCACGAGTTCCCGCAGTGGCTCGCCGCCGCCCGCACCAAGGGCATCCTCGCCACCCCGTAAGCCATCCCGTCCGGCCGCCGCCGAGCCTCCCCCTCCCGGCGGCGGCCACCTCGAAAGGAACCTCCGTGCTCGACGTTTTGAACTTCCTTGCCCACCACCTGCGGCTATCGATCATCGTCACCGTCAGCATCATCGCCGCCCTGCTCGCGTACGGGTTCTGGCCCGACGGCGACAAGGACGGGGTCCAGAAGTGAGCCACCCCTACTTCGACGCGGTGCTGCCCGTCGTGCTCCTCGCCTGCATCGTCCTCGGGCTCGGCGTCGCAGCGTGCTGGGTGTCGTGGCGCGACGCGGTCGAACGCCGCCGTGACGCCCGTGCCCGGCGGGCCCGCATGGACGCGCAGCGCGCATGGCGGGAGGGGCGACGGTGAACCTCTTCCTGGCCGCCGCTCAGTGGATCGGTGACACGGCTGCCCGTATCGCGATCCGCCTCGACCTGGCGACGTACCTCGCCGCCGCCGTGACCGCCGTCGCTGCCGCCGAGCCCGACGTGTACGGCGCCTGCACCGTCGACACCGAGCCCTGGTGCACGTGCGAGCACCGGCCCGGCTGGGCCCACGACACCGTCCCCACGATGGCCGCTGTCCTCGACGCCTACGACGCCCGCGAACAGGCCCGCCAGGACGAAATCCGGCGCCTCGACGCCCTGTACGCCCTCCCGGCCGCGAAGGAGCACCGGTGATCACCATCGAGTTCGGGGCAGCCATCGCCATCGTCACGATCGGCGTCCTGCTCCTGCTGCGCCACGCCGCGAAGATCCTCACCGCGATCCGGGCCGACTCCGCACAGATGCGCCGCAACTCCGACCAGGCCACCCGCGACTTCGCCGCCCTCTGCCGCAACCTCGACCCGCGCCGCCAGCACATCGCCCAGATGCACGCCTGGGCCGCCAACCACCCCGGCGAGCTCACCGACCTGTGCGAACAGCTCTACGACCTCGACAGCACCGACGAACCCAACTGACGCCGGGCAGCCCGCCCCAAACGGGCTGCCCGACACACCCACCATCCCAGACCGCAGGAAGGAGCCACCGATGCGCAGCCGTCCCGAACCCGCCGAAGAAGCCAACTGGCTGTCGACAACCAAGAGCACCGCCGCAGAGATCCGCCGCGCCGGGATCTGGGCCGCCGCCCAAATCCGCCGACACCACCCCGGCCTCGACGTCCACGACCCCACCGACGCGGCACGCAACGACACCCTCACCCTGCTGCGGGAACTCGGCGTCGTGAACGACCCGGAAGCCCTCGGCCGGGACGCCCAGTACGGCAGCCGCACCGCCAGCAGCCGCCGGAAGGGAGCCACCCGGTGAGCCCCGACGTCACCAACGCCCTGTGCACCGCCGCAGCGTGGGCCGTCCTCGGATTCCTCGCCTGCGCTGTCCGGCGCACCGAGCAGCAACTCGCCCAAGCCCGCGCCGACGCCAAACTCCAGCCCCTCGCCGAACAACTCGTCCGCGAGGCCGAAGCCGCCGTGCAGATCGCCGGACTCGAACACCAACTACAGCAACCCGACGCAAGGAAGGACCAGCCGTGACCACCACCCTCCGCCGCGCCACCCTGCAGCACGGCCGCGCCCTCTGCCACGACGACCCCGACTTCTGGTTCCCCGTCAGCTACGGCACCACCGACGGCAAGATCCAGGCCGAGTTCGCCGCCGCGATCTGCCAGCGCTGCCCCATCCGCCGCGCCTGCCTCGAAGAAGCCCTCGCCGCTGAAGGCGGCAGCAGCGCCCACTACCGACACGGCATCTACGCCGGATTCACGCCCGACGAGCGCTTCGGCATCCACCGGGCCAGGGTCCGCCGGGCGACGGCAGCAGCGGAGGCAGCGGCATGCTGACCATCACCGTCCACGGGACACCCGCCGGCCAGGGAGCGATCTCGTTCCTCGGCAAGGGCCGGCCCGCGATCCACTCCAACCAGGCCGTCCTCAAGCCGTGGCGCGAGGCCGTCACCGCGGCGGCGATGAAGGCCACCGGAACGCACCGCATCGTCAAGGGCCCCGCGAAGCCGCCAGTGTGCATCGTCTGCGGTGTCCGCACGAACCGGCACGGCCTGCTCAGCGGGCCGCTGGTCGCGAGCGTCACCGTCACCGTCGAACGCACCAAGGCTGCGGCGAAGCGCGGCGACCTGTGGCCCGACAATCGCGACTCCTCCGACGTCGACCACCATGCCAGGGCGTCTCTCGATGCGATTTCGGCGGCGTCGTGGTGGCACGACGACGCACAGGTCGTGAAGCTGTCGGCGGCGAAGGTCTTCTCGGTCTCGCCGCACCCCGACGCCCTCGACTCCCCCGGCGCGATCATCCGGGTATGGCCGCTCGCCGAGGCGGTGACCGCGTGATGACCGACACCGTCCTGACCGCCTCCGAGCGCGGTGACCTCGCCGACCGCATGCTGCCCGTCGCCGGGCGCATGGCCTGCATCGTGCACGGTGATGGTGACGCCCTCGACGTCGCCCACGCCCTGGACCCGCTCGACCGCGTCGAGTTGGTCGCCGTCATCGTCAGCCTCGCCGCGATGGTCGACCCCGACGCCCCGCTCGCCAACCTCCTCGGGCACGTCACCTGGGACGAACACGGCAACGCCGCCGAACAGCCCCGGTACGGGCGCCTCACGCCCCGCAGCCTCATCCCGCCCAAGACCGCGACACCGTCCGGCACCCACCAGCTCCTCGAACACGAACGCCACATCACCGCCGTCGCACTCGCCCGGCGCGGCATCGACGGCGCCGAAATCGGCCGCCGCATCGGGGCGAACGAGCACACCGTCGGCAGCTGGCTCCGCGACGCCGGAGTCCGGCAGGCCAAGACCACCGAAGACACCAACGAACTCAGGAGCGCATGACCATGGCCGGAGAGACCCCGATCACTTTTGTCGGAAATGCAGTAGAAGATCCCGAGTTGCGTTTCACGCCGTCGGGCGCAGCAGTAGCGAAGTTCCGCGTCGCATCCACGCCCCGGACGTACAACAAGGACACCTCCACCTGGGTCGATGGCGAGGCCACGTTCCTGACCGTCAACGTGTGGCGGCAGCAGGCTGAACAGGTCGCGGAGTCGATCCTCAAGGGCATGCGGGTCGTCGTCGGTGTCCTCAAGTCCCGCACCTACGACGCCAAGGACGGCACCAAGCGCACCGTCTTCGAGATCGAGGCCGAGGACATCGCACCGAGCCTCAAGTTCGCCACCGCCAAGGTCACCAAGGCGCAGAAGTCCGGCGCCCAGCAGCAGTCCGCTGGTGGCTTCGGCGGGCAGCAGCGCCCGCAGCAGGGCCACGCCGACCCGTGGGCGTCCAACCCGCCGCAGCAGTCGGCGCAGGGCGGCGGATGGGGTGGGGCACCCCAGCAGCAGGGTGCCGGGTTCAGTGACGAACCCCCGTTCTGATCATGACCGGCCGGAGCTCCTGCCCTGCACCTGGGGCACTCCGGCCGGCCCGTGCGGCGAACCCGGCCGCAGGTTCCAGGAGGGCCACCGGTGTCGGCTCCACGCGCCATGGAACCGCGCCGGCCAGCCCGAACCACTCACACCCAGGCAGATACAGCAACGACAGGAGCAGCAGTGAACACCCTTCCGGCCCCGCCGCCGCGCATTGCCCGACTCCCCCGCGACCATGCGGGCAGGCCAGTTCTACTCGGCAGTCGCCACCTCGGCCTTCCGGCGCAGATAGTTGCGCTTGCTTCTGGCGGAGGCACACTCCCGGCAGTCACGACCGCCACGCGGCCGAACCATGAGGTTCCGTCCGGCATAGGGGTGGCCCTGCGGGCAGTGGGTGCGCGACCGCAGTTCGATGGACCTGGCGCTCCGCGCCGTGTTCATCGCCTGCGTGACAACTTCAAGGTGGGCAATCTCGATGCAGTCGCGGTAAATACACCCACGCTCTGCGACATGATCGATCGTCATTCCAGCGGGAATCGGGCCGACTTCCCGGACCCACGCCTCGCGGTGGGCATATCGACTACCGCCGAGCCTTCCGTATCCATTCGAATGGATCGGCCCCTGCCAGCGCAGGCAGCCGCTCCCCAGGTCGCGGACCGGCTCAGGGTAGTCGTCCCAGTCCTTTCGTCTCGGGGAAGGACGACCAAGCTTGCCTTCATTGCGGCACGCCATCGAGCAGTAAGTGCGATTTCGGCCCTTCTTGAGAATGGGGGCATCGCACGTCTGGCAGCGAAGGTCTACAGGCTCGCCAAAGCGCTCCAGGTTGGAGCAGGCAGTGGAGCAGCAGCGCTGTTCGGGCGCACCTTTGCTCGGATAGTGGGGGTGGAAGTTGGCTCCGCAGCGCGCGCATTGACGCGTCGTATTCATCCTTGGCACACGCCAATTCTAGTGCGCCGTACCGCAATCAACCCGGAATCCACAGAAGGTGCACAATGATCACACTGCCTCCATCTCCGCCAAGGATCGCGCGACTTCCACGAAACCGTGCGGGGTATCCCATTCCCTGGTTTGTGGCAATCATCAATGGCGAGCCGGATTTCCGCGTGGTGCGCGAGCAGGGCATCGCCGACGCGGTCCGCTTCCATTCCTGCTGGCTATGCGGCGGCCCACTTGGCGCGAATGCGGCATTCGTTTTGGGAAGTATGTGCACAATTACGCGCGTCGCGCCCGAGCCGCCGTCCCACCGTGACTGCGCCCTCTATGCGGTCCGGGCGTGCCCGTTCCTGACGAACCCGCACATGCGACGTCGCACGTCGGGCCTGCCCGACGACACGGTCCTGCCCGACGGCGAGATGATCGCCCGCAACCCCGGCGTCACCGCACTCTGGGTCTCCCGCACCTGGCGCATGGACCCCGCCTACCGGCTCTTCGACGTCGGCGACCCGGTCACCGTCACCTGGTGGGCCCACGGCCGCGAAGCCACCCGCAGCGAGGTCATGGCGTCCATCGAGTCCGGCATGCCCATCCTCACCGGCGCGGCCGAGAAAGACCCGCAGCCCAGGCGGGCACTCGCGCAGCTCGCAGCCATGCACAGCGAGGCGATGCGGCTCGTGCCGGCAGGGGTCGCGCGGTGAGGCGGAGGGGAGGGTCAGGCGGAACGTCGGCCGGACGGCCGGGCGTGCAACTGGAAGGCGACACGCACGGATTCGTCGTCGGCGTGGAGCAGCGGCCCGAGCCCGTCCGCCCAGTCCCAGGCTCGGCGGGCACTGACGTGTCCGGCGGTGGACACCTCGATGTTGCCGGTGACGACGTGCGGCAGCAGCAGCGCGGACGGGTTGACGTTCAGGGCAACGGCGAACGCAACGAGGTCGTCCGCGTCGACGCGCCGGGCTCCGCCCTCAATCTTGCTGATCGCGGATGCGGTGATGCGCCGGCCCGACTCGTTCAGGATCGCGGCGAGCTTCAGCGTCGAGATGCCCTTGGCGTTGCGGATGCGCGCCAGGTTCTGGGCGACGCAGCGGCCTGTCTCGCCAAGCTCGTTGGCGCTTTTGGTCTTCGGCCGCTCATCCATGTTCGCAGCATGACACGCGATTTCCGCTCAACCCAAGCCTAACTCCGACACACTCCGATACACTTCCATCATCGCAGAGGATAGAGAGATGAAAGAGGACTCATTGTCGATCACCGCAGCAGAAGACGACGTGCTGCTCACCCCACGAGAGGTCAGCACGATCACCAAGCTCGCGCTCCCGACCCTTGCTGGCATGCGCAGCCGAGGCGAAGGGCCCGAATACATCAAGGTCACACCCGGCAAGGCGGGGCGGGTCCGCTACTGGCAGAACTCGGTCCGGGAGTGGATGAACGACCGGAGGACCTGAGGCGGAGTCCGCCATGCCTGGACTGCCGCGATTACAGCCGCCCGCAAGGGCTCCACCCTCTCGTTCTCATCCGTCCCGAGCACTTCCGAAAGTAGATCGAATGGGCTGGTTCAAGATCGACGACGGATTCCACTGCCACACCAAGGTGTATGCAGCTGGGACCGCCGCTGTCGGTCTCTACGTCCGCTGCGGGTCTTGGGTCGCGCAGCAGGCAACCGACGGCGTAATCCCGCAGGCCGTTGCGAGGCAGTACGGCACACCCAAGATGATCAAAGCGCTGATCGCGTCCGGCATGTGGCACCAGCCCAGCCACGGCTGTAAGACCTGTCCCGCCGTCGCCGCCGGCACCTACTACATCCACCAGTACCTGGAGAGGAACCCGTCGCGTGCAGAACTCGACGCGGAGCGGAAGGCCAAAGCGCAGCGGCAGCAGCGCTGGCGCGAGGGCAAGCGCGCGGGCCGCGACGACACCGAAAACGACGGTCCATCGACGGATTCTCGTCGTCAGAACGACGAAGAGACGACGAAGTTTCGTCGTTACGACGACGAAGAGACGACGTCCGAGGCTCAAAATTTGGTCCGGGGCCAGCCGAAAGACAGCAAGGCCAGGGACTCCGGATCATCCAATGTAGACGCGTCTACAGACACGTCTCACCTCCGTCACGGAGACGCTGCCCCAACCCATCCCGTCCCGTCCCCTGTATCTCCCAAGGGAGATACAGAAGGGATTGGAACTGATCCGGGCGCCGCGCTCGCGCGCATCGGTGACCGACCCCGTATCCCCGACGCCTCGCGCCCGCTCGTCGACAAGATCACCGCAGCGGGCATGGTCGTCGGCTGGGACCTCGCCACCGCCGAGTGGTTCCTGATCGAAGCCCTCATCAAGCGCTGCACCGTGGACGCCCTCGTCGTCTCCGCCGCCGCCAGCTGGCAAGGGGCACGCAAGCAGCCGCGCTCCGCCAGCTACTTCATTCCGGCGTGGCGAAAGCTCGCCGACGCCCCCGCGCCCGGCGCGGCCCTGCAGATGCCCGCAATCGGCGGACAAGTCCACAGCCTCCCCGATCCCGGCCAGCACCGGATCGCCACCAGCGACCAACGCTTCGGCGACGCCCTCGGGGCCGGACTCCGTGTCCAGGCCCTGATGGACGCCAAGAACGCACAGGAGTCCTCATGACCGAAACCATCACCGCCGTCGAGGTCGGCATGCTCCTCGGCCTCGCCGCCGCCCGCGACCAGCGCACTGTCGGCGACACCGACATCGTTGCCTGGCACAAAGACCTCAACCGTGCCCGGGTCACCTACCCCGACGCCGAAGCCGCGATGGACCAGTTCTACGGCGTCGACCTGCCCGCGCTCCCCCGCGAGCGCAGGTTCCGGATCACCGCCGCCGACGTCATTGCAGCTGTCCAGAAGATCCGCGGCGGGCGACTGGAGACCTTCCAGTACCGGCCGCCCGCGACCGAGGACGACCCGGCGTACTACGCCCGGTTGCGTGGCCAGATCCGTGATGTCGCCTCAGGTGCGTTGCCCGCACCGGTCGAACGCCTCATGATCACCGGGGGTCCGCACCGGGACATCACCGACCGCAGCGCAGGCATCGGCCGCCAGATCCCCGCCGACGACAGCCCGGCTGCCCAGGCGCGCAAGCTCGGTCCGCTCGGCTACGAATGCCCCGAGTGCCACGCCGTCGTCGGCCACCGCTGCCGCAATGCCGGACTCGGCAAACCGCGGCGCTTGTCGCACCCGCTGCGGCTACGCCTCGCCGCCGGGAAGCCACTGCCGACACCAGTGCAACTCGCGGCCGAGCAGCTGGAGATGGACCGGCGGATCGCCGCGTCGAAGGCCCGGCTCGCGGCCGAAGGCGGAAGCAACTTCGTGCCGCCCGGCCGGGACGAGGCGTCATGACCTCCGCCAACGACGTCCGTGCCGCGATGGGCTACCCCGCCCCGCACCCCGCCCTCGCCGTCGCCTGCCCCCGCTGCCACGCCACGGCCGGCGACCCGTGCATCAACCCCGCCACCAAACGCCGCGCCCGCGCCGTACACCTCGCCCGGGTTGCTGAGGCCGAGCAGCCGAGAGCCGACGTGATCCCGATCCGACGGAGGACCCCGTGACCGACAGCTGCCCGTCGTGCAAGCGCCAAGACATTCGCCCCCGCTCCGTCGTCACCGACGAGTTCGGGACCGTCGCCCGATACCGGTGCCCGTGCGGCAAGACCTGGAGCTGCGAGGTGGAGAACCCGCCGCCGACTGCTGCGCCGCCGCCGGTCGCCGCCTGTTAACCACCTTTACCAAAACGCCGTCTCATGAGACCCGCTGTCAACAACCGGAGCACCACATGCCCGACCTCCCCACCGCCAAGCCCACCGAGCCCACCCGCACGGAACTGCGGATGCGCTCCACGGCCTACAACTGGTTCGCCCGCCACCAGCTGAAGATCCTTCAGGGCGACGTCGACGACCTCGTCCACCGCCTTGCCGCGATCGCCTGCCCCGAGGAGCGGCCCGTCGACCGGGAGCAGCCCAGGGTGCCGCGTGGCGCCACGGAGCGGGCCGCTGCGATCCGGGCGTTGACACCGGAGCCCGCGCCGAAGCCAGCGAAGGCGCCGCCTCCGCCGCGCCCGGTGGCTGCGGCTTCTGGGCGCCTGGACGCGCAGGCCCTGGCCACGCTCCGGCTGATCGCGCAGGACGACGCGCCGAACTCGCTGATCGCGCACCGGCTCGGCGTGTCGGTGCATCGGGTGAAGTACCTCGTCGGCCGGCTCAAGGAAGTCCTGGGCGAGCCGGAGCGGTCGAGGCTGGGGCGGGCGGGGGAGCGTGCCGGGCTTCTGGGTGAGGCCGGTCCTGGGGTCGATTCATGATCGCCGCCGTTTGCGCTCCGGATCCCGGATATGGCCCGCGCTGCACCCGTCGCGGCCCCTGGCGGGCCCTCTCGCGGCTTCGCACGCCGATTTCATCCCCGCGCTTCCAGGGGCGGAGATCGGCCCGCAGGGCTGCCCTCACGCCCGTCGCCCCGCATTCGACCCTGCCCCAGGAGAACCGCGCATGATCGCCGCCGACATCCCCGACCCCGACCAGACGCCCCGTCGCTGGCGGACCCTCGATCCGGAGCAGCGCGCCATGGCCGCCGAACTCGCCCGCCGGGCCGAACGGCTCCGGGCCGAGTCCGAGGACGGGATCAGCATCACCGAGTCCGTCCGGCTGGCCGCGATGCAGCTCGGATTTGACCTGTGAGCGCGCGTACGGGCCGTGGAGGGCCCGCCGTGCGGTCCGGCGGACGCCCTGAGCGCCGCTCTGCGGCTCGGTGGACCTTTTCCCGTCCGCGCGCCTTTGCGGGCCGCAGGGGGCCGCTGTGGGCTTTCGGCGTCGGCACCGCGACCCCCGCACCCTCCAGCGCCCCGCAGACGGCCGTACAGGCGGTCCGGTCATGAGCGGCCAGCCCGTCGGCCCGATCGGCCGCATCGTCGCCGCGAACGTCCGCCGGCTCCGCGCCGCCCGCCGCCTGTCGCAGCAGGCCGTCGTCAACGCCATGACCGCCGCCGGGCAGCCGATCCCGCGTTCGGCCCTGTCCGACATCGAGCTCGGGCTGCGGCGCCTGGACGTCGACGACCTGCACGCGCTTGCCGCGGCGCTGGGCACTTCGGCGGTGGCGCTGCTGGGGCCGTGCGAGCACTGCCACGGCACGCCGGGGCCGATGTCTGCGTGCCTCGGGTGCGGGGCGGAGGGACCCCGGTGAACGCTCTGCAGTGGTCGGGTCTCGCGCTCCTGGTGTTCCTCGCCGCTGCCCGGATTCTCGGCCGGGTCCCGAAGTCGTGGCAGCCGCCCATCGAGGTCGCCGCGGATGTGCCGCTGATGGCCGGGTCCGTGCTGGCCGGGAACCGGGTCGGGGCGTCGGTCTGGGCCGGGTTGCTGGCGGTGGACTTGTGGCGGTGGTGGAACTCGGGCGACGGCCCGAAGCGCCGGTTGCGCCGGTTGCGGGCCCGGTTCCGGGCCGTACGGCGGAGCGCACCGGTCAGCGCCAGGGCGGTGGCCCGGTGACCGGTCACATCCGCACCGTCATCGAGGACGATCCGCGTCTCGGCCCGTGGTTCTGCCCGCTCCCGGACGGCACGATCCGCATGGACGTCACCGCAAAAGCCCTGTTCATGATCCCGCAGGAGCAGGTCCAGCGCTGGGAGCAGATCCAACTCCTGTGGGAGCAGGCCCAGGAGGAGATGCGGGTCCACCTGCGGCAACGAGAGCGGGCGATGGTGATGCTCGTCGGCCGCACTGCCGGGCCCGATGCCGCTGACCGGGTCGAGAAGCAGCTGCGGCGCAGGCGGCGGACGTGACCGGCATCCGGGCATGCGTGAGGGCCGCGCCGAGGACGGCGGCGGTGGGGCGGGGCATCTCAGCCGACCAGGTCGATCTCCCGGAGGTGGCGTGGGACGGCCTTGGTCACCGCGACGTGGGCCGCCCACTCGGCGTCCACGCCAGCGGTCGCCTCGGCGTACCAGTCGGGCCTCTTGTCGCTGAGCCAGCCAGCGAGGCTGGTGAGGCGGTGTTCGCTCAGTGCGGCGACGCGCGGGTCGACGCCGAGATCGGCGGGCGGCGACGGCCGCTCGTTTGCCTCGGGCACGGCCTGCTCCACGGCTTCGGGCTTCGGCTTTCGGCGACTCGCTTCGGCTCGTTCCCGGTAGCGCGGGTCGATGGGAAGTTCCAGGTCGCGGGCCATGCGCCGGAACACCTCGGGTGTCATGCCGGTGAGGCGGGAGAGCTGCGTTCCGGTGGCTCCGTCCTTGAGTGCGGCTTGGGCTCGCTCGCGGACGTCGGGCTTGAGGTCGCGTTCGGTGCGGACGGCGGCGGCGTAGGTGGCGAAGATCTCGGCGGTTTCGGGGTCGGGAGTCCATTTCTTGGTCATGTTCGGCATCTTCCCATGGCATGGAGGGCTACGCCTAGGGTGACGCGGAGCGCTATTTCTTGCCTACACGTATTGCTACGCCATACCTATTGCACGCCTACGTGTAGTGCTACATACTCAGAGCAGAGGGCAGCGCACAGCAGCCCGAAGCCCCGGGGAGCCCGCCGTGACCGCAGCCGAAGCCCACGCCGACAAGATGGCCCAGCTGCGCGCCGAAATCGCCGCCACCAGAGCCGAGACGCGCCGCATCCGCACCGCCCGCAAGGCCATCGAGCGCGCCATCGCCAAGGCAACCCGCTGATGAACGCCACCGAGCACCACTGCCACCGCTGCGGTCGCGTCCTCCGGTCCGCCAAGAGCGTCAGCGACGGCTACGGCCGGACCTGCCGCGCCAAGGTCACCGCCGCCGCAAAGGCCAAAGCCGCCAGCGAGTTCAAGCCCGCGACCGCCGCCAAGGCCCTCGAACTCATCGAGATGGGCGGCATCGTCGCCATCCGTGGCCGCCGCGTCTTCCGCACCGTCAGCTCCGACGGCACCCGCACCTACCTCGCCGCACCCGAAGCCTGCAACTGCGCGGCAGGCCTCAAGGGCAAGCACATCTGTTACCACCGCGCAGCCGCCGCCATCATGCTCGCCGCCTGATCAACCCTCAATCGGAAGAGAGCCCAATCATGGGAACCCGTGGATTCATCAGCTTCGTCGCCGACAGCCAGGTCAAGACCGCCTACAACCACCACGACAGCTACCCGGACTACCTCGGCGCGAATGTCCTCGAATGGCTCCGCTCGGCCGACCTGGACGCCGCCAAAGGGAAGGCGCAGGCCCTGCGCACCATCGACGACGAGGCCGAGCCGACCGACGCGGACGTCGAGCAGCTCAAGCAGTACTACAACCCGCGCGTCGGCGCCCCGACCGAGCGACCCACCTGGTATCAGCTGCTCCGCGAGACCCAGGGCAACCCTGGCGCGATGCTCGACGCCGGGGTGATCGAGGACGCCTCCGAGTTCCCGGCCGACTCGCTGTTTGCAGAGTGGGGCTACGTCGTTGACTTCGACGCGATGACCTTCGAGGTCTACCGGGGATTCCAGAAGTCGCCGCACTTCGAGGGCCGGTTCGCCAACATGTCGCCCGTGCGCGACAGCGAGTACTTCCCGGTGCGGCTAGTGAGGTCCTGGTCGCTGTCGGAGCTGCCGGACAGTGCGGCCTTCATGGCGCTCGAAGACGGTGGCGAGTAGCACGCCCACGGCCGCCCCGAGCCGGGGCGGCCCCACCCCTGACCATCCGACAGGAGCCCACCGTGACCACCCAGCCCACACTCCAGACTCTCGACACCACCCAGCTCCGCAAGGGCGACATCGTCCACACCCACGGCATGCGCGTGCTCCTGGTGTCCGACGCGGATGTCTACCCGAACGGCAAACACGGCGAGACGGCTCGCTTCGACGGCCGGGTCCTGAACCTGGCCGAGGTCAAGGAGCAGGGCCTGGTCCCCGCGTCGTTCCTGCGCACCGAGAAGTGGGAGGGCGGCTGGGTCGTGGACCGTGACGACGTGTGGGTGATCCAGGGCAACGAGCTTGCGACCTGGTCCGTCGAGCGCAACACCTGACCGCCAACCTCCCGCCCTGCCAGCCGAAAGCGAGCCCGACATGTACCAACCTCAGCCCGGTGACCTCGTCACCGTCACCCGCGTCGACGGCAACCACACCACCACGTGGACCGGTGTCTTCGGCGGCTTCACCGAGGCGCGCGACTTCACCCTCGGCGAGCACGGCTGGTTCTCCAGCGGCACCGAGCTGTCCCGACTGCACGGCGTCACCCAGACCATCACCCCGGCAGCACGACCCCAGGAGACCACCACATGAAGATCACCCGCAGTCCGGACGGATCTGTCGACATCCACCTCGACCCGACCGAGGCCGCCGACCTTGCCGAGGACATCGAAGAGATTCCGCTGTCCCTCAGATCCGGCGTCAGCTCCACCCTGTTGGACGCCCTTGCCAACCCCGCCTGACCCGCACCCCAACTATTCGCCACCAGGAAAGAGTTCGCATGACCGACGACGTCACCTTCTACGAGCTGCGCCAAGGCACCCCCGACGACCCGCATCCGCTGGTCCTCGGCCGCTACCTCGACTTCGCGGACGCCCTCGCACACGGCGAGGACGCGTTCAGCGACATCCACGGCACCGTCGACCGTCTCGCCTGGTACCCGGCCGACGACACCGAAACCCGCCACGACCTGTACGCCACCGACCTCGGCAACGAAGTCCAAACCGAGTGGCACATCGTCACCGGCGAGGTCTCCGCCGGCTACGACCCCGACGCCGAAGCCTGACCGCCGCCGCCCGGCGTATCCCCCGCCAGCCACCGAGGAGCCTTGATCATGCCCCCCACCACCCGCGCCGACCTGACCTCCGCGATGCAAGCCGCCGCCGCCTACCTCCGTAGCGCCGCCGACCGTGCCGAACGCGGTCTGCCCATGAACCCGGTGACGGCCCGGCAGGCAGCAGCAGCGCTCGACGAACTCGCCGGCCAGGACGCGCCCGAGTCCGGTGTGCTGCTGCTGATCGACCCGGCCGACCTGACCGAACTCGCGGCGATCCTCACCGCCGAGCGCTACCGCCTCGACAAGGGCGACGACCGTGCCGTGCCGCAGCCGCGCTGGGCAGCGAACGTCCGCATCTCGCAGGCCGTACAGGCGGCGCTCACCGCCCCCGCCTGCCTGTGCCCCGCACTCCGCATCCACCAGGCCGGATGTCCGGCCGACAACACGGAGGCGTGACCCGTGGACGACACCTGCGACGGCTGCGCGGAGTGCCGCGACTCCGCGAACTGGTCGGAGTGCTGCGCCGCATGCCACTGCTGCCCGCCGGAACTGCTCTGCCCCGCCTGCCGACCCGACCCGAAGGACTGACCATGACCGAGCCCTTGTCCGATGAGCGCCTCGCTAAGATCCGCGCCGACATCGCACTGTCCACCCAGGGTCCGCCGAGGCAGCAGCGTTTCGAGGCGTGGACCCGGCTCGCCGATACGCACGCCGAGACCCTCCTCGACGAGGTCGAGCGGCTGCGCGCCGAGCTGGCCGAGGAGGAGTACGTCAGCGCCGAACGCGGGCGCTACCTCGCCCAGGTCGACGCAGCGCTGGACGCGGCTGGCCAGGACGAGGGCGGCGGCTACCTCGCCTACGCGCGCCGCATCACGGAGGTGGCCAAGGAGCGCGACAAAGCCCGCGCCGAGCTGGAGCAGGCACGCGAGGCCGAACCACTACGGCCGAGCCCCGACCACATGGCCATCTACCTCGACCAGGCTGGCTGCGTCTGGGCCGACTACCTCACGCTGCCCCCGGGCGATGACGTGCTGCCCCTGGTCTGGGCGGGCGAGCAAGCCCGATCGAAGGCCGACCTGGCGGCCGACGGGTTCGAGCTGCGCGTGATCGGCTGGTCCAAGTGATGCGCGCCGGCGACACCCCGGCCGACCGCACGCCGTACTGCGTGGCGAAGGGCTGCGCCAGCCTCCCGCCCCGCGAGCACCTCGAAGCACACGCCCACTGGGGCTGCACCGGACCCGAGCAGACGGCCGAGCTCATCGACACGTTCGAGCAGCACATCCGCACCCAGGTCGCCGAGGAGATCGAGACGACCGCCGAGGCCAGCCGGCAGGGGCTACTCGACAGGCCGAAGGCTGAACGCGGCCTCCACATCAACGACTTCCAGTGGGCCGCCGCGATCGCCCGGCAGGCCGACGACACCACCAGCAAGGAGGCGTGACGTGCACGTGTCCCAGACGATCACCGACGGTTACCCAATCCACGCCGCCCGCTTCAAGGGCGGCCGGGTCCACCATCGCGCCAACGACTTCGACTGGGGCGGCTACATGCACACCGCGTGCGGCAAGACCGGGCTGCCCGCGACCGGCTACCCGAATCGGCCGCCTACCGCCTGCCCGAAGTGCTACCCCGACGCAGCCACGAAGGAGTCCTGATCATGCAGAGCCACGACGCCGAGTTCAGCGAGGCAGGCCGAGGCTTCGTGCCCGCGCCCAAGCAGGAGCCCGATGTCACCGTGCCTGTCGACGAGCCACCGTCCGCCCGTAGTCCCCTGCCGCGTCGGCTGATCCGGTACGGCCAACCTGAGGAGCAGCACATGAGCGACGACGCCAGCGACTGGCTTCGGTTCGGCGAGCACATGGCCGACGCCCGCCGCCGCGCAGGACTCACCCAAGCCGAACTCGCCGACCGGGTCCGCCTGCACCCCAACACCATCTCCAACTACGAGTCGGGGCGCGTGCCGCAGAAAGCGCCGCGCGTCCCCACCGGCTATTACGCCGTCGCGGAGGTCCTGGCCATGTCCGGGGCCGACGTTGAACGGCTGCCGGGCGGCCCGAGTGGCACTGTTGATCCGCCCGCCCGCATGGTCACGAGCCGCATCACCCACATCGCCGACTGTCTCACCGCTGATGCCGAGGGTCTCGCCGAGGACTTGCAGCGGTTCGCTGCCCGCGCCGGGCAGGGCAAGTTCCTCGGTGATGAGGCCCGCAACCTGACCGAGCACATGGTGCGGCTGACATGGCAGGCGTCCAAGTTGGACGGCATGCGGGAGATGGCCGAGATCTACAACGCCGAGGAGGCCCAGCGATGACCGAGCCGACCCACGTCCCGCAGCGCATCGTCGATGTCGCTCTCGCCGCCATGGAGGGCGAGGAGCACTACAGCAGCCTGCCGCTGGAGCACATCGTCCGCGTCGTGATCGCGGCCGTCGCCGACGACATCAAGGACGACCTGACCCGTCTCCACGAGGAGCACGACCGGATGCGCATCGGCATCGGCCGGGCCCTGCACCAGATCGACATGGGGCCGCAGATGGTGTCCGAGCGTGTCGAGGAACACTGGTCCGTTGTCGCGATGCGGGCCGACAGCGTGCTGCGTAGCGCCGTGGACGGTGCGTGATGGCCGCCGTCCCGGTCGCGGTCCGCGTCACCCGCTACGCCTGCCCGACCTGCGGCCGAACCCACAGCAAGAAAGCCGGGTGCGCCGCGCACATCGCCCGCTGCTGGCAGAACCCGGAGGCGCGGGCATGCAAGACCTGCGTGCACTACTCGCCGCCGGAAGCCGGCCCGTATCCGGAGCATCCGGGATGGCCCGAGCAGTGCGGGGCCGACATCGAACTGACCGGCGGCCTGAAGGTCGGCTGCCCTGCATGGGAGGCACCTGATGCCTGACACCACCACCTCGGACCGCTGCCCGTCGTGCCTGTGCGAGGACTGCGGCGGCCGACTCGACCAGCACACCCCGGGCGGGTGCAGCTGCGAGGACTGCAAGCCCAGCCCCTACCTGGGCCCGCTGTCGTGCTCCCTAGCCAGCTTCAAGCCCCCGGCGCGAATCGCCTACCTCGCAGAGCAGTTGGCGCCGCTGCTGTCCGCGCACCTCAGCCCCAAGAAGCAGCGGCGGTGCCTCGCAGTTGCCCATGCCGCCCACCATGCACTGATCGACTACGACTACCCCGAGGGGCGCCCCGATGCCTGACCTCAACCCCGCCGACGAACTCCGCGCGGCCAGCGGTCGCCTGAAGTGGCTGCTGCACCCCGACGGCATGCCCGAGCAGATCCGCGCCGGCTGGACGCAGCAGCCGTTCCCGGCGCAGCAGGGCGTGATCACTGTGCCAGGCGAGGAAGTGCCGGTGGCGTTGGGATGCTGGGGTGGCGTCAGCGAGTACATGGTCGCGATGCAGCCCACCGTCGGGGAAGGGCTCGCGAAGTGGCTGGCCACGGAAGCCGACGTCCTCGATGAGCTGCTCGCCGCCGACCCGTTGTGGCGTCCGCATCCTGTGTTGTACCAGCCGCTGATCATTGCCCGCGCGATCCTCGCCAGCGGGGAGGCGTGATGGCCACCTACACCTGGGGCGAGACAATCGAACGCCGCCGCTGGTGGCAGGTTCCCTGCGAAGGCCCGTGGGGCGCAGCCGGAGCCGAGCTGTACAAGGCCATGCACGCCGCGAGCTGCTCGTTCCGGACGGCCCACGGCCTCGCGGACGATGCGGCGCTCCACGACAACGCCTTGCGGATCACCGTCACCGACGACGCCGTCGTCATCGCCTACAGCCTGGAAGAGGACGCCCCGGCCAGCAAGGAACTGCCCGGCGTCGCCGTGCTGCTGGCGGAGTCTCTCGCCGGGATGCGCATGTCTCAGGCCGACCTCGCCCGGACCGCCAACCTGTCCACCAAACACGTCTCGCAGCTCGCGACCGGCAAGGTCCCGCTCTCACCAGACGTCGCCGTCCGCCTGGAACACGCCCTGGGCGTATCGGCCGTGGACTGGCTTCGGGCCGACGCGCCCCGACAGATCGCCGCGCACCACACTGCCCACAAGACCGAGGAGTCGACCCGATGACGACGTTCCCGAACCGCTACGACCCGCGCCTGATCCTCAAGGCCGCACCCGACCAGGACCTGTACATCGGCTGGTCCACCATGTGCGAAGCCCCCGCCGGATCGTGGACTCGCGCCGAGGCCGCCGAGTGCGGCATCGACCCGGAACGCTTGGACCGGGCCGACAAGACCGGCACCAGCTTCATCGACTCCGCTGAGGGCGCATGGGACGACCGGGTGATGATCGCGGAGCAGCGCGGGCTACTCCCCCGCGTACACCTCGCGGCCTACGCCGAACTGTGGCTCAGCGGCGAGCAGGATAAGGCGTTCGACCTGCTGGAGCCGTTCGAGGACGAGACCGAGGTACGGCGATGACCGACCGCAGCTTGATCAAGGACGCGGCGGAGCACGCCCGCCGCAGCAACCCGCTGGCCGACACCGACCGGATCGCGCAGATCCGTTCCCTGCATGCCGCGCGCATCCTGCCGTGCACGCACGAGGAACGCGGGATGCTGCTCACCGAGATCGACCGGCTCACCGCCGAGCGGGATGGCCACCAGTCCGGCCGTGAGCAGCTGCGCGCCATCTCCCGCGAGCACCGCGCCGAACGCGACCGCTACCGGGCGGCGTGGCAGTCCGCCCGACTTCGCGCCGAGGGCTCGCACCTGACCGCCGTCGCCAACGCCGAAGCCTGCGACCATGCCCGCCAGATCGGCAACCAGCTCCACGCCCGCGTCACCGCTCTCGCCGCCGACATGCGGACGTGGTGCTCCCCGCACGGCCTCGCCAACCACTACGCCGACCAACTCGACCGCGCCATCGCCGGGCCGGGAGGCCAGCCGTGACGATCGTCGCCCGCTACTGGGTCCGGTGCGCCACCTGCCGAGCGTGGCTGAACCACGGCGGCGGCCACCCCTCGCCCGGCGAAGCCCGCCGCGAAGCCCAAGCCCAAGGCTGGACCGTCCAAGCGCCAGCCGACCCGAAGCAGCGGGACGTCGTCGATACCTGCCCGAACTGCACACCGAAGGAGACCTCATGATCACCCGCTTTCGCAAGCTGCCCATCGAGATCGACGCCATCCAATGGACCGGCGACAACATCGCCGAGTGCGAAGCATTCGCCCCCGGCAAGTGGTGGACCGTCGAACCCGAGGACCGCACCGAGGACCCCGAAATCACCGCAGAGGTGTACGACGAGCTGCACTCCACGTGGGTGGGGATGCACACCGGGCAGTGGATCATCCGGGGGATTCGGGGCGAGTTCTACCCGATCAACCAAGACGTACTTGCCGACACCTACGAGATGGTCGAGGCCACACCGTGACCCGCACCCGCCTCATCGTCACCGGCTCCCGCGCTCTCGCCGACCGCGACCTCGTCTGGGACGCCCTCGCGCTCGCCCGCTGGGAACTCGGACCGCTCGTCGTCGCGCACGGCGCCGCGACCGGTGCAGATACCCTCGCCGCCCAGTGGGTCCGCGAGCATCCCGACCTCGGCTGCGTCGAGGAACGCCACCCGGCGGACTGGCGCGGCCTCGGCCGTGCCGCGGGGCCGATTCGCAACCAGGCGATGGTCGACGCCGGCGCCGCACTCGTCCTGGCGTTTCCGTTGCACCACTCCATCGGCACGCGGGACTGCATGTCACGCGCCGCAAAAGCATTGATTGAGGTCCGGGAGATCCGGGCGAAGGCGGCGGTGAAGTGACTGCACTGATCATCTCCGTCGCTGTCCTCGCCTACCTTGCCGCGGCCGGACTCACGGCCCGCTCCCTGTTCGGGAGGTGGCGGGCGCACGCCATCGACTACGAGGGCCCGTACGGCTTTCCCCATGCCGATCCCGTCGAGCGTCTGAGGCTCGCGAAGAAGCGGTATGCCCGCGGGGATCAGCGGGGCGACGCCGCTGTGGCTCTCTTCTGCGGCTTGATCTGGCCGCTGTCGCTGGCCGTCTGGGGTGCGGTCGCGGGCTACGGCTGGCTGGTGCGGACGATGCTCGACACTGCGCCTCACCGGTCCCGGCTGGAAGTCGAAGTGGCGAACGCCGCGATGGCGAAGCGGATCACCGACCTGGAGAAGGAGCTGAAGATCCGATGACTGCGCTGCGCCGTCCTGGTGGCCGCTGGCTCCTGCGCGTCCACCACTGGGCCGGTCGCGCCAGCGGCGAACGCGAAGGCGGATACGACAGGAGCCACACCGTCACCGCTGATCCGGCGTTCGGCGGACGCACGCCCGACACGGACACGCACCGGACGCACGTCATCGAGGGCTGCGAGTTCGATGAGCTGGTCGTCGGCAGGTTCCTGCACGTCGAACAGGTGGGCATCGGCACCTGGTGGATCAACGTCGGCGGCGTCACCGTCCACGTCACCGCCGACCGCGACGGAAAGCCCAAGCGCGTCTGGGTCGCGGGCCCCGATGATTACGACGAACGCAAGCCCGGCTGCCAGTACCAGCTGACGTGGGGCGAACACCAGGAGGAGTCGGGTGCCTGACGTGCAGCGCGCCGAGGACCGGGTCATGTGCCTCGCCTGCTACAAGCCGACCCGGTTCGCGGATCTCGCGCTCGGCCCGGACGGCATACCCACCGACCTGTGCCGCTGGTGCGACTTCGAGTTCGTACCGCTCGGCGACTGCGAACCCGCATGGGCGCCGCCCCGGCGCACGATAGACCTGCCCGACATTGACACCTGCCCGGTCAAGCTGGTCGACACGGACTGCTTCACCGAGGGCGAGCCGTGGGTGTTCGTGATCGAGCCGGACATGACGGAGGACGACGATGAGTGACGGAATCGTGCGGGCGCCATTCACGCCCGAGCAGGTCGACTCGCTGAACGACTTCCAGGAGACGGGCGTCATGCACCCGTTTATGTGCGGTCGGGACGGGTGCGACAGTCGGGGCGATGAGCTGCCGCTGGTCGCCGGGCCCGATGGATGGCACTGCCTGGACGAGCGGTGCGGCTACCAGCAGGACTGGGTGCACGCCTGGATGGCCGACGGAACGTGGCGGCAGGTGCAACTGCCCATCGCGGTCAAGCAGGCGGCGCTGCTGCGCAAGGAGACGATGGCGGCGATGACGGAGTTGCTGGACACGGCCGCCGGACTCCGGGGGAACGACGATGCCTGACCGCGCCCCGCTCGATGACCCGGCCTACGCCCCCGAGCATCCGCCGATCAACGGCATCATCCCGCCGGTCGTGGCCCGCTGGGGTCCGAAGTCGCAGCGGCGGTGGTTCAGGCGGTTCCGCGCCGAGTTGAAATGGCAGAGCCTGGACGGCTTCTACTGCGAGTCGGAGCACCACGTCGGCTCGTGCTGCGACTCGTGCGCGCAGGATGCGGCCATGGGCTACGGAGGCGACGTGGACGGCTACTGCTGCTGCCAGGACGAGAGGATGGGGCATGGCTGACAGGGACAAGCGGGAGACGCCCAGTTCCGCAGAACTGCGGGCGCGCGGGACCGTTGGCGGCCGTCGGGCGACCGGGAGGCCTCCAGCGGACACGAAGCCCATGCCTCCGCCCGGTCCCGGCTCTGCAACGACAGCAAGGTGAGCGGCGGTCGTCCCCGTGTGTCGGGACGGCCGCCGCCTGCGCGCGTTGTCCGGGGTCGACTGCCGTCGGCCGGGGTGCGCACGTCCGAAGCTACGGCGCGGCACTGACAACCTGCCGTGGCCTGCCGTTCAGCCTTTGAGGCGGCGTGTCGCTGTCCTGGCCGACGAGTGCAGGAGCTCCATCTCCACCAGCTCGACCTGTGCCTTGAGCGCGGTGAGCCGGGCGGCCTCAGCCTTGTGCCCGGCGAGGATGCGGCCGAGCGTGTCGGGGTCCATTCGTCGGCCGAAGGTTCCCATGTCGCGCCAGGATGCGCGGAGGCTGTTGATCTCGCGGCGCAGTGTCGCCGTGGCCATGAGGGCGAGCAGCCAGGGCTGGTCGGCGAGGATCTCGTGCCGCCAGCGGTCCGCCGGAACCTCGTCCCACAGCCAGCGGATGGCGGCGGCGGGCAGGTCGGGGCTGGACGGCGCGGGGAGGCTGGCCGGCCAGTCGGCGGGAGTCGGATATCGCTGTTCGGGCATTTGTTCGAAGCATTGCACTACGGGGCGCGCCGTACCACTACAGCCCCGGCAACGCGTCCTGCTCGATGCCGCCGCGCCGGGCCGCGAACTCCTCCAACCTGCAGTGCTCGCCCCTGCCGTGCGCCCGCGCCTCGGCGGTGTACAACGGCCGGTGGCAGTCAACGCAGCGGACCGGCGGGCGGTCCGTGTCTCCCTCGACAGGGAGCAGCGCGGGCTGCGTCACCGCTCGTCGACCTGCGCCGGATCACCGAGGGCGTCCAGTCGGCAAGTCTGGCAAATCTGACCGTGCGAGAGGTCCAGCATGCCCCCCTCCCCGGGCTCCTGGTGCTCACGACCGCCACACTCACGGCAGAGGACGAACCCGCCACAGCAACAGGCCAGACAGGAGCCGGCGACCTGATGCCAGTCGCTCCAATGCCGCTCCTCCATCTCATTGGGATCGGTCCGCATCCACCTGAACTCGGTCACGCTCACCCTGCCGCCTCCGTCTCGTCCGCCCCGGCCATCAGCTCCAGGTAGCCGCGGACCCGTTCGTCCCGGCCGCACTGGCATGCTGCGCTGGTGCCGCGCCTGGGGCACGGGTACGGCTCGTCTCCGTCGTCGACCAGGCCGTGCGGCTCGGCGAGGAGCCGGGCCAGCATTGCCCGCTTCATCGCGACGTCCGCCAGAACCCGGGCCGGGTCATGGCGGACGATGTGCGCCCCCTCTGCGGGGAACACGTCCCTGGCGTGGATCTCGCTGGCGGTG
>Ga0302235_10000864_pt1 | contig 23255 bp, 20 predicted proteins | sample II_Palsa_N3_3_FD_193577 | JGI IMG/M metagenome (GOLD analysis project Ga0302235, IMG submission 193577) | Peat permafrost microbial communities from Stordalen Mire near Abisko, Sweden - II_Palsa_N3_3 | ecosystem: Environmental > Terrestrial > Soil > Palsa > Peat permafrost | place: Sweden...
AAGCGCGGACAGCGCGGACAGCGCGGGCAGCGCGGGCTGGCGGTACGCCATCGCCGACGCGGTGTTCTCCTACGCGGCCTCCGGCCGCCAGCTGGCGGAGGTCAGCCTGCGGCCGGCCCTGCCGCTGGCCGACGACCCGGTGATCGTCGCCCCGCTGAACGACCTCCCGCTCATGCACCGGGAGGCGGCGGCGCTGCGCGACCGGTACCCGAACGCGCGCTATCTCGGATTCTCACTCGACCGGCCGGCTGACGACCTCGCGACGCCGGACGCGGTGCTCGGCGTGCTGGCGGCCCGGGATCGCGCCGGGGCATCCCTGCTGCACCTGGTCTGCCACGGGGTGGCCACCAGCGCGGGCGCGGATGCCTCCTACCTGGTGCTTGAGGACGAGCAGCGGCTGACGGTGAAGGCGATCCTCCGCCGGGCGCAGGGCAGGCCCGTCGGCGCGCCCGGCGGGCTGGTGGACCTGGTGGCGTGCCGGACCGACGTCACCGCCGCCGACTACGACGAGGCGCTGACGCTGGCGACCGCCTTCCTCGCGGCCGGAGCGGTCACCGTGGTGGGCTCGGGCTGGAAGATCCCGCAGTCGTCGAGCGCCGTGCTGATGTTCATGTTCCATCACTTCCTGGCCGCCCGGGACTGCTCGCCGCGCGATGCGCTCCGCCGCGCCCAGCTGTGGATGACAGATCCCGGCCGGGTGCCGCCCGCCTCGATGCCCGCGGGACTGCGGAAGGCGCTGGCGGAGGACGGCCGCACTTCGCTCGACGACGTGCTGGCCTGGGCCGGCCTGACCCACCAGGGCCGGTAGGGCCGGCCCCGGCGGTTACGGCTGCGAGCCGAGCGTCACGGTCGCCTGCTTGCCCGTCGCCCCGTCCCGCGCGTACCCGATCGTCACCGTGTCCCCCGGCTGCTTGGTGAGCGTCAGCTCCTGCAGCTGGACGTTGGTGGTGGCGGTCTGGCCGTTGATCTCGGTGATCACGTCGCCCTGCTGGAGGCCCGCCTTGGCGGCCGGGCCGCCGGCCACCACGCCCGCCACGAACAGCCCGCCCTTCAGCCCCGCCTGCGCGGCCGCGTCGGCCGGGATCGGCAGGGTCTGGACGCCGAAGTACGAGTGCGAGACGCGGCCGGTCGAGATGATCTCGTTGGAGATCGTCTTGGCGATGTTCACCGGAATCGCGAAGCCGAGCCCGACGCTGCCGGCCGAGGCTCCGCCGTCTGCGGTGGGCACGGTCGCGCCCGCCGTCGGAACGCCGATGAGATCACCCGAGCAGTTCACCAGCGCCCCGCCGCTGTTGCCGGGGTTGATCGCGGCGTCCGTCTGCAGCGCCGACACCAGCAGCGCCGTCTGATCGTCCTCGGCCGGCACCTCGACCGTCCGGTCCATCGCGCTGACGATGCCGGACGTCACCGTGCCGGACAGCCCGAGCGGCGCCCCAATCGCGACGACCGGCTGGCCGACCTGGACCGAGTCCGACGATCCGAGCCCGATCACCTTCAGGTTGTCCGACTGCGCGACCTTGAGCACGGCCAGGTCGGTCAGCACGTCCCGCCCGACGATCGTGGCCGGCACCGAGGTCCCGTCCGCGAACATCACCTCGACCTTCCCGCCGTTGGCGGCGATCGCGATCACGTGGTTGTTGGTCAGGATGTAGCCGTCGGACCTGATGACCTCGCCGGACCCGGTTCCCGAGCCGCCTGCCCCGGCCGCGGCGATCGTCACCACCGACGGCAGCACCTTGTCGGCCACCGAGGTGACCGGGCAGCCGACGGCCGAGCTCGCGGAGGCGCTGTTGCCGGTCGTGCTGCTGCTGCCGGTGGACGAGCAGCCGGCCAGCGCGGCGCCGGCCGCGACCGGCACCAGCACCCAGGGCAGCCACCGGCGATGAGCGATGCGGCGCTGGCTCATCCCGTGAACTTCCGGCTCGCGGTGGTGGAGTCGGCGGCGGCGGCGTCACTCGCCCGCTGCCCGGGAACGCTGACGTCTCCGGCCCGCTCCTCGTCTCGGGCGGCGCTCCGGACGGCGTGCCTGAACGCGAACGCGCCGAACATTTCCAGCACGCCCATGACCACGAACCAGATGCCCATCAAGATCGCCAGCGTGGTGATCGAGGCGATCGGGGCCGAGATGACGACGATGCCGGCGATCAGGCTGATCACGCCGAAGAAGATCGCCCAGCCGGTCCCCATCCGGGTCGCGCCGCCGGAGACGCCGGCGATCAGCGCCGCCAGGCCCTGCACCACCCAGGTCAGGCCGATGACGAGGCCGATCAGGGCGAGGCTGAGGTGCAGGTGCCTGATCAGCACCAGCCCGGCCACGATGAACACGACGCCCGCGATGCCGCGCCAGACGCGGCCGCGCTCGTCGCCGCGGAACGCCTCCACCACGTTGTAGATCCCGGAGAAGATCACGAGCACGCCGAGCAGCACGGCGATGACGGCCAGCGAGGCTTCCGGGACGGCGGCCACGATGATGCCGAGAATCGCGGTGGCCAGGCCGAGCAGGAACGCCGCCCGCCAATCGAGCAGTCCGCCCAGCGTCAGCTCGGACCGGAGCGACTCGTCGGAACGTTCGGATGTCATCTGTTCTGTCCCTCCTAGTTTGCCGCCAGCGTGCCCCGGGCACGTCCGGCCGGCCTCATCCCAGGAGGGTGAATTTCCCGGCTGTCAGCTCCGGGGCAGGACGAACCGCTCCATCGCGTTGGCGAAGCCCTCGTCGTCGTTGGACGTGGTGACCCGGCGGGCCGCGTGCTGCACCTCGGGGCTCGCGTTGCCCATCGCGATGGAGAGCCCGGAATGGGCGAACATCAGCACGTCGTTCGGCATGTCGCCGATCGTGGCGATGGCCGCCGACGGGATCGAGTACCGCTTCGACAGGTACTGCGCGACCGCGCCCTTGTTGGCGTCCGGGTGGGTCACGTCGAGGTAGTAAGGCTGGGACCGGGAGGCGGTCACGTGGTCGCCGAACTTGTCGTGGGCGGCGGACGAGGCGCGGGCGACGGCGTCGAGGTCGTCGCTCACCCCGACCAGCTTGGCGATGTTCTCGGTGAGCCCGTCGAGGCCGGTCATCACCTTCGGCTCGAACTTCACGGTGGCCGTCTCCTTGGCCACGTGCGCGCCCTTGGGGTCGGGCACGTACCAGTCCGCCCCCTGGTAGACCCAGGTGTCGAGGCCGAACGAGCCGAACAGCTCGGACACCGGCTTCACCAGGTCCTCCGGCAGCACCCGCTGCTCGATCACCGACATGTCCCGGTTCACCAGCAGGCCGCCGTTGAAGGCCGCGATCGGGGTGGTCAGGTCGAGCGGCTCGATCAGCATCGACATGCCCTTCGGCGGCCGCCCGCTGGTGACCGCGAACAGGATCCCGGCCTCGCCCAGCTTGCGCACCGCCGCCACCGCGCGGTCGGTGAGCACCTTGTCGTTGGTCACCAGGGTGCCGTCGACATCGGCCAGGACCAGTTTGATGCTGCTGCTCGCCACGAGGTCTCCCCGGATCGCCGGCCAGAAGAAAAATTCAAAAACGATGCTATCGAACGGACCGTTGCTCCGCCGTGACCGCCCATTACCCCGTCGGGTATGAATATGTTTAATTTTGTGTGAACGCAATCCAATGTCGACGAAGACCTAGCACAATGTAGCCATGCGGTCACAACTCACTCGGATCCGGGCGAGGTTCACGGCAGATCCAAGGCTGACGGTCGCGCTCGGGGCCGCGCTCGTGCTTGCCTCGATCGGCGGCCTCTGCTACCTGATCGCGCCGCCCGCGGTGCCCACCTTCCTGCTCGCCTCGACGGCGTTCAACCTGCTGATCGGCGCGACCGAGGCCCGCTGGCGGCTCTACGGCTGGCGCGACCCCGGCGCCGACGCGGAGATCGCCTGGCCGGACCCGGTCCGGCCGGGCGACGAGCAGCTCTCGTTCGACTTGATCGTGCCGCTGCGGGACGAGGCGAACGTGATCGGCGAGACGCTGCGCGGCCTGCTGCGGCAGACGCATCCCCGGCTGCACATCGTGGTCTCGCTGTGCGATGACGACGAGTCCACGATCGAGGCGGTGCACACGATCGTCCGGGAGAACCTGCTGACCAACCGGATCACGATGATCAGCGATCACTACGACAACCCGACCAAGGCGCAGCAGCTCAACCGGGCGCTCGAGGTCTGCACGGCCGACGTGGTCGGGGTGATCGACGCCGAGGACGACGTCGCCGAGGACCTCCTGGTGCACGCCGAGGCGCTGCTGACCAGGGACGGCGCCGACGTGGTGCAGGGCGGCGTCCAGCTCATGAACCTGGGCATCGGGCTCGACAAGTGGTTCCAGGTGCACAACGTGCTCGAGTACTTCTTCTGGTTCACCAGCCGGATGGCGTTCCACGCCTCCACCGGGTTCGTGCCGCTCGGCGGGAACACGGTCTTCGTCCGCCGCGAGCTGCTCAACCGGGTGGGCGGCTGGCCGCTGTCGATCACCGAGGACTGCGCGCTCGGCGTCCGGCTGACGGCCGAGTTCGGGGCGAAGGTGGCGACCGCCTACAGCCCCGGGCTGAGCACCCGCGAGGAGGCGCCGACGACGATCTTCAACAAGGAGATCGGCTCGCTGTTCTGGCAGCGGGACCGCTGGATCCGCGGGTTCATCGAGCAGTTCATCGGCGGCCGCTGGCTCAGCATGCCCACGCCGCGGCAGCGGCTGCTGGCCGGCTACATCCTCGCCACCCCGATCCTGCAGGCGATGTCGTTCTTCCTGCTGCCGACGGCGATCATCATGGGGCTGATCGTGAACTCGCCGATCGCGCTCGCGCTGCTGCTATTCACCCCGTACATCCCGATCGGGGTCACCGTCGCCAGCCAGCTCATCGGGCTGCACGAGTTCTGCCGGAAATACGACAAGAAGGCCAGCCGGTGGCACTACGCCTCGCTGGCGTTCCTCGCGCCGCTCTATCAGATCGTGCTCTGCGGCGCCGCCGCGGTCGCCGTCTGGAAATACGCGACCGGCGACAAGACCTGGTACAAAACCGGCCGCGCGAGCGAGCATCGAGGCGTGGCCGCGCGGGTCGTGCCCGCCGCCGTCATCTCGTCGTCGCCGGCCGACCTCGAGGACACCACCGGATGAACGTGCCGGCGACGACGCGGCCGGCCCCGGACGAGCCGCCCGAGGAGCGGCCCGGTGGCCTGGCACCCGGCCACGCGGGCTGGACGCGGACGTACGGGCGGACCGCCCGGCCGCAGTTCGTGGACCGGCTCGAGGCGTGGGTCCGCGCCCACCGGACGGTCCTGCTGTCGCTCGGCATCCCGCTCGCGCTGGTAATCGCGGCCACCGCGTGGAACCTGCAGGGCTGGCCGGGCCGGGTCGACGAGGACGAGGGCACCTACGTCGCCGAGGCATGGGCGATGATCTCCGAGCACCATCTGGCCCCCTACACCTACTGGTACGACCACCCGCCGCTGGGCTGGGCGCAGCTGGCCGGGTACAGCTGGCTCACCGACGGGTTCGCCCGGTACGCGAGCTCGATCGAGGTCGGCCGTGAGTTCATGCTGCTCGTCACCATCGCCAGCAGCGTCCTGATCTACGTGCTGGCCCGGCGGCTGCGGTTCCGGCCGGCCACGGCCGGGATCACGGTGGCGCTGTTCGGGCTCTCCCCGCTGGCCGTGTACTACCACCGCATGGTGTCGCTCGACAACATCGGGACGCTCTGGCTGCTGGCCGCCATGGTCGCCGCCACCTCCCGGCGGCGGAGCCTGGGGGCCGCGTTCTGGGCCGGGATGTTCTCGGCGGTGGCGGTGCTCAGCAAGGAGACCATCGCGATCCTGCTGCCGGTGGTGCTCTGGCTGATCTGGCAGCAGTCGCACCAGCGGACGCGCACCTGGCACCTGGCGGTCTACTCGGTCACGGTCGGGCTGCTGACCGCCTTTTACCCGCTCTTCGCGGTGTTGCGGGGCGAGCTGTTCCCCGGCAGCGGCCACGTCTCGCTGCTGTGGGCGGTGTGGTGGCAGCTGTTCGGCCGCACCGGCAGCGGGTTCCTGCTCAGCAACGGGACCGCCGCCAACGGCCTGCTGACGCTCTGGCTCGGCACCGATCGCTGGCTGCTGTTCGGGGGGATGGCGGCGACGCTGCCGGGCCTGTTCACCCGGCGGCTGCGCCCGCTCGCGTTCGGCCTCCTGCTGCAGACGGCGATGGCGCTGACCGGCGGCTACCTGCCGTATTTCTACGTGACGGCGATGATCCCGTTCGCCGCCCTGCTGATCGGCGGGGTGGCCGACACGCTCTGGAACCCGGTCCGCTCGGAGCTGCTCGAGTGGGCCCGACGGATGGCGGCGATCACGGCCGGGATCGCGGCGGTGCTGTTCGTCGTCCCGCAGTGGGGAGGCGCGCTGGTCCGGCAGGCCGGGGAGAACGGCGCGACCAGCGCACTGCGGGCGACCGCGTGGGTCGAGGCGCACGTGCCCAAGAAGGACGTCGTGGTCGTCGACGACTACCTGTGGCTGGACCTGAAGCGGGCGGGCATGAACCCGCTCTGGGAGCAGAAGATGGCGTCGGACGCCGAGAGCCAGGGCGTGCTCAGCGACGGCTGGCGCTCGGTCAACTACGTGGTGGTGACCGGCCAGATCATCGGGACGCTGGCCACCCTGCCGATCCTCCAGCAGGCGATCAGCCACTCGGTGCCGGTGGCCCGCTTCGGCGACGGGATCGTGGTCCGGCGGGTCAACCCCGGCTGGCAGACGACTGGCCCTCGGGGTAAGGCCACGGTCCGTTCGAGATAATCGGGTTTGATCTTTTTCCGCTGGTCGTGAACCTGGGCCGGGTCGGGTGCAATAGACCGGGTGATGGACGACGACGAGCTGATCGCGAGCCTGGCCGGCGGTGATGACACGGCGCTGCGGGAGCTGTTTGCCCGGCACGCCCCGTGGCTGGCCGTCCGGCTGCGTAAGGCCCTGCCGCCGGACGACGTCGAGGACGTGCTGCAGGAGACGTTCCTGGCCGTGTGGAGGAACGCAGCGGCATACCAGCCCCGGGGCACGCCCGAGGCCTGGCTGTGGGTGATCGCGCGGAACCAGGCCGCGCTGCTGCTGCGTAGACGGGGGCCGGCGGGCCACGCCCTGCTCGACGACGGCCCGCTGGCGGCCGACCCGGCCGAGTCCGCCGCGGCGCGGGCCGACCTGGCCGTCGCCGCGGCCGCGCTCGGCCCGCCCGGGTGCCCCGAACGTGAGGTGTGGCGGCTGATGTACGAGGAAGACCGGCCGGTCGCGGAGGTGGCGGAGCTGATGGGCGTCCCCGAGGGAACCGTGAAGAGCCGCGCGCACCGGGCGCGGCGACTGCTGCGCGCGGCGCTGGGAGGAGCGCGATGAACGATGAGATGAGCTGCCAGAGTCCCGGCCCGGCCGGCGATGGCGTCGACCTCGACCGGGTGTGGGTGAACGTCGCGGCCGAAGTCTGGCGGCGCCATCCGGGGCGGCTCGAGCGGACCGCGGCGCGGCTGCTGCGATCGCCCGGCCTGGCGCGAGCGCTGCTCAACACGCCCTCGCTGCTGCTGCCGTGGCTGATCGCGTCCACCGTGGTGCTCGCCGCCGGCGCGCTGGCGCAGCGCGGAGCGGGCCAGCCGCTGGTCTGGCTGATCGCCCCGGCGGTGGCGGCGATCGGCATCGCCTACTGCTACGGTCCCGGCCTCGACCCGGCCTGGGAACTGTCCTGCTCGATGCCCGTCAGCGACCGCCTCGTGCTGCTGACCAGGGCAGTCGCGGTATTCGCGGTGAACGCGGGGCTAGGCCTGATCGCGAGCGCCGCGACCCTGGGCACGCACGCCGCGACCGGCACGGCCCAGCTCACGTTCGGCTGGCTGCTGCCGATGACCGCCGCCTGCGCGCTCGCCCTCGCGGTGGCGGTGGCGATCAGGTCGCCGATCGCCGGCGCGGGGGCCGGCGTGGGCGGCTGGGTCATCCTCGTGCTCGGCTACGGCGCGGCCGATGGCACGTCCAGCGCAGGCAGCCGACTGTCGGCCGCGGCGCTGTCACCCGTCCTGACCGACGCGAACCTGTACCTCCCGTACCTTGCGGTCGCGGCCTGCTGCGCCGCGGTCGTGACCATCACCATCCGCCCCCGGAGAGGCCTGCTGTGAACATCGAGATGACGGACGTGACCAGAACGTTCGGGCGAAGCAGGGCGGTCGACGGGGTGAGCCTCGCGGTCGGCCCCGGCGTCTTCGGCCTGCTCGGCCCGAACGGCGCGGGCAAGACCTCGCTGCTGCGGATGCTCGCCACCGTGCTGCCGCCGTCGTCGGGCGCGGTGCGGCTGCTCGACCGCGACCCCGGCCGCCCCGGCGCCCGGGTCGAGATCAGGCGCAGGCTGGGCTACCTGCCGCAGAACCTCGGCTACTACCCGTCGTTCACCGTGTCGGAGTTCGTCGAGTACTTCGCGCTGCTCAAGGAGATGCCGGCCAACCGGGTGCCGCAGGCGGTGGCCGGCGCCATCGAGCGGGTCGATCTCGGCCCCAAGGCGAAGGCGAGGCTGCGCACGCTGTCGGGCGGCATGCTGCGCCGGGTCGGCATCGCGCAGGCGATCGTGAACGACCCGGAGCTGCTGCTGTTCGACGAGCCGACGGCCGGCCTCGACCCCGAGCAGCGGGTCGGGTTCCGCACGCTGATCCGCGATCTTGGCCGTCAGGCGACCGTCGTGGTCTCCACCCACCTGGTCGAGGACGTGGGCGCGGCCTGCTCGGAGGTGGCGCTGATGGCCGCGGGCAAGGTCGTGTTCCGGGGCACGCCCGCCGAGCTGACCGCCCGGGGCGCCGGCTCCGAGGTCGGCGACTCCCCGCTCGAGCGCGGGTACAGCGCGGTCCTGGCGGCGTCCCGCAAGCAGGTGGCCGCGTGACCGCGGTGGCCGTGGCCCGCCCGGCCCGCTTCCGCCCGGCCCGCGCGCTGCGGCTGGAGATCAAGCACAGCCCGGTCGCGTGGACGTTGCCGGTGCTGGCCGTGATCTTCTACCTCGACACGTACCGGACGGCGACCGGGCTCCCGCCGACGTGGGCGTACCACGCCTCGGTCATCACCGGGCACATGCTCACCTACATCTGCGTGTTCGGCGCCGGGCTCGCGGCCTGGGCCGGCACCCGGGAGGGCCGCAGGAAAACCGGCGACCTGCTGGCGACCACCGCCCGCGCGGCCTGGACGCGGAAGGCGACGGTGCTCGCGGCCACGGCCTTCTGGATGGTGCTGGCGTTCCTGGCCGAGACCGCCGTCATCTACGTGCAGACCGCGGGCCAGACGACCTGGGGCGGCCCGCCGCTGTGGCCGGTGGCGGTCGGCGTCGTCTGCACGATCACGGCCTGCGCGATCGGATTCACCGCGGGCACCCTGTTCCCCGGCCGGTTCACCGCGCCGATCATCGCGGTCGCCGTCTTCGTGCTCGAGTTCGTCGGGTTCAAGGCCGTAGACGACACCTACGACTTCAGGTTCAGCGGCGGGAGCTACGCGGTGCTGACGCCGGGTCAGGGACTGCCGCACCTCGTCGAGGCCGGCGTGTTCTACCGCATCCCGCCCGACGTCTCGATCGCGCAGCTCATCTTCATGGGCGGGCTCCTGCTGGTGGCGGCCGGCCTGCTCGCCCTGTCGCCCGCGGCGCGGGTGCCCGGAGTCCGGGGCCTGTCCCTCGCCGCCGCCGGGGGAAGGGCGCTGGCCGTGCTGGCGGCCGCCGCCGTCGCGGGCGGCGTGGCCGCCTCCGCCACCGCGTACTCGCTGGCCGGCACCGCGCAGCAGTCCAGCCTGACCGGCAACTGGGAGATCCCGGCGCTGCACGACGCGGCCAGTGACCGGCCGGTCCCGTACACCCCGGTCTGCACCTCGGCCGCGTTCCCGGTCTGCATCCACCCGGCCTTCGACGGCTACCTGGACGCGGTGTCGGCCGCCCTCCAGCCGGCCGCGGCCGAGGTCGCGGGGCTGCCGGGGACTCCCGTGCGGGCCGAGCTGGCGGTAGACGACGCGCTGCCCGCCGCGGCCGGAACGACCTCGGTCTACGGCTATTCGGGAACGGGGGCGGGAAGCATCGGCGGATCCTGGTTCGGCGGCCCACCGGGTGAAGTGATCAATGCGATCTGGACGCAGGGATACCAGCAGAGCTTCCTGTTCTGGTTCGTCTCCGGCCCGGCCCAGAACGCCTCCGGTAACCCCGACCCGGCCCAGCAGGCGGTCGCGGACGCGCTGCTGGCCAAGATCGGCGCGCCCGCCCCGGACCTCGCCCCGCCCCAGAAGGCGGGCGGCCCGCCGGTCTCGCAATCCGGCCCAGCCGGGGCGCAGGCGTCGGCCGCGCAGATCGCCGCCGCCGCGAGCCGCTTCGGGTCGCTGTCGCCTGCCGCCCGGCGCGCCTGGCTGACGACGCACGTCGCCGCGTTGCGCTCCGGCGCGATCACGCTGGCGCAGATCCCGTGACCGCCGTCAGCCCGGCAGTCTGCCCGGCGGCCGGCCGGCGAGCGATAGCCGGCCCGGCATGACCGCCGCCGGCGTCGAGACCCCGCCGGTGCCGCCGGTACCGCCGGCGCCGGCGGCGGGCGCGGCCCGGCCGGGCCGGCTGGCCGCTTCGGCCGCCCGGCTGGCCTGGCTGCACCTGCGCAGCCGGCGGGGACCGGCGGCGATCGCCGCGCTGACCGCCTGCGCAGTCGCGCTCCGCGCGGTGCTGCACTGGCAGCTGACGTCCGGCGGCGCGGCCGCCCAGCAAATTCCGATGATCATCGAGGCAGGCGCGGCGGTGGTGATCGCGGTGACCACCCACAGCCCGTTCGGCGAGGCGGAGCGCACCACCGGCCGCTGGCTTCCGTTCTTGCGGCTGGGCGCGGTGCTCGCGCTGACCGGTGCCGCCATCGGCCTGCTCCAGCTCGGCGTGACCGGCGTCTCGCTCAACGACGGCGTCCTCACGCTGGCCCGCAACGTCATCGGCCTGACCGGGATCGGCCTGCTGACGTCGCTCGTCACCGGCGGCCTGCTGGCCTGGATCCTCCCGCTCGGCTACGTCGGGTTCGCCGAGTACGCTCTCGCGGAGGCCTGGCGCAACCCGTGGACCTGGCCGGCCCGCCCGCCGACGGACCGCGGCGCCTGGATCTGCGCCGGTGCGGTCTTTGCGGTGGGCGTCCTCGCGTTCGCGCTCCGGGGCGCCCGCGCTCGCCTCGCCGACGACGCCTAACGACGCCCGGCTGCTGGCGGGTGGAGCCATCCGCCAGCAAACCCAGCAAGCCGCGGTCCCGCGGCACGGCAGACTGGAGGGATGCTGCGCATTGTCGAGGTCGACAGCGCCGACGACCCCAGGCTGGCGGACTACACCAGGCTGACGGACGCCGGGCTGCGGACCCACCTGGAGGCCGAGCGGGGCCTGTTCATCGCCGAGGGGACCAAGGTCATCACCCGGGCCGTCGCGGCCGGGTACCCGGTCCGGTCGATGCTGCTCGCCCGCAGCCGGCTGATCGACCTGGCCGCGCTGGGCGAGGCCGAGGCGCCGGCCTACGTGGTCCCGGACGACGTCGCCGAGCGGCTGACCGGCTACCACGTGCATCGGGGGGCGCTGGCGGCGCTCGCCCGCAGGCCGCTGCCGGAGGTCGCCGGGCTGATCGCGGGCGCGCGCCGGATCGTCGTGCTCGAGGATCTGGTCGACCACGCCAACGTCGGGGCGATCTTCCGCTGCGCGGCCGCCCTCGGGGTCGACGCGGTGGTCCTGTCGCCCCGGTGCGCGGACCCGCTCTACCGGCGGTCGGTCAAGGTCTCGATGGGCGCGGTGTTCGCGATCCCGTACGCCCGGATGAGCGACTGGTTCGACGGCCTGGCCGACCTGAAGTCGGCCGGCTTCAGCGTCCTCGCCCTGACCCCGCAGGACAGCGCGACCCCGATCAGCGCGGCCCTGAAACGCGCGGCCGACCGGGTGGCGCTGGTGTTCGGCACCGAGGGGAACGGGCTGTCCGCGCGCTGGCTGCGCGAGGCCGACGAGGCGGTGCGGATCCCGATGAACCGGGCCGCTCGCGCGGCGGGGGTGGACTCGCTCAACGTGGTGGCGGCGGCCGCGATCGCCTGCCACCTGCTGACCGATGAGTGACCACTGGGATAAGAGGGGACGTACTAGCCCGACTTCGTGAACGGAGACGGGTGGGCGAGCAGGAGCTTTTCACGCTGACGGTCGCCATCGCCGTCGTGGTGATCATCGGCCGGGCGGTCGCGACCCGGCTTGAGGTGCCCGAGGCGATCGTGTTCGTGGTGCTCGGCGTGCTCGCCAGCCTGATCCCGCAGGTGCCCAACATCGACCTGTCGCCCGACGTCGTGCTGGTGCTGTTCCTGCCGCCGCTGGTGTACAACGCGGCCTTCCTCACCGCGCCCAGGGAGACGCGGGAGAACGCGGTCCCGATCACCGCCCTCGCGATCGGGACGACAGCGGTCACGATCGTGGGCGTGGCGTGGGTGATCCGGCTCGTCCTGCCGGGACTCGGCTGGGCGCCCGCGTTCGCGTTCGCCGCCGCCATCGCGCCGACCGACGCGGTGGCGGCCACCGCGGTGATGTCCAGGCTCGGCGCGCCGACCCGGGTCGTGACCATCCTCGAGGGCGAGAGCCTGATCAACGACGCGGTCGCGCTGACCGCGTTCAGCCTGGCGGTCGAGGCGATAGCGCACCCGTTCACGGTCGAGCACGCGCTGCTGCGGCTGCTCCAGGTAGTCGTCGGCGGGATCGCCTACGGACTGGTCGTCGCGGTGGTGATCGGACGCGTCCGGCACCACGTCCGCGATCCCGCCCTGCAGATCCTGATCACGCTGATCACGCCCTTCGTGGCGTATATCCCGGCCGAGCAGCTGAGCGTGTCCGGCGTGCTCGCCACCGTGGTGGCCGGGGTCTACCTCGGGACCAGGACCGAGGGCATGCTCCAGCCCGCCTCCCGGGTCAGCGGCACGATGTTCTGGCGCACGCTGATCTTCCTGCTCGAGTCGGCCCTGTTCGTGCTGCTCGGCCTGGACCTGCGAGCGGTCGTGAGCGAGCTGTCGACCGTGATCTCGTTCGCGCGGATGGCCGGCGCGGCCGCCGCCGTGGTCGGGGCGATCATCGTGATCAGGCTGGTCTGGGAGCTGGCGGTGTCGCCGCTGATCAGGTTCCTGCCCGGTGAGCACTCGATGTTCGTGGTCAACCCGTGGCGGTACCGGCTCGTCATCGGCTGGGGCGGCATGCGCGGGGCGATCACCCTGGCCATCGCGCTCACCCTGCCGACGATGGTCAACGGGGCGCCGTTCGTCGAACGATCGGTGCTCATCCTGCTGGCCGCGGTCGTCGTGGTCGTCACGTTGCTGGGCGAAGGGCTGACGCTGGCGCCGCTGGTGCGGCACTTGGGGCTGGCCAAGACCGAGGAGCATCAGCGGCGCGAGGCGGTCGCGCGGGCGCGGGTGACCGAGGCCGGGCTCGCCCGGCTGGACGAGCTGGCCGAGGCGGGCGAGGTGGACGAGGACACCGCCAACGTCTACCGCCAGCTGTTCGAGCTGCGCCTCGACCGGGTCCGCAGCTTGCTCAGCGACGATGATGAGGACCCGGTCGACACCAGCGCGTTCCGCCGCGAGCTGGTCCGCGCCCAGCGGGACAAGCTCGCCCAGCTCTACGCCAAGGGCAAGATCGGCGACGAGATCCGCCGGACGATCGCGCGCTCCCTCGACCGTCAGGAGGGCCGCCCGCCGCTCGGCTGACGCGCTTGACCGGACCGGGGCGCGCGAGCTTTGCGGCCGCCGGCGTTCCTGCCATGCTGGGAGTCGGCGCTGCGGGGCGGGGAGCTGACGATGACCGAGTTCGAGATGGCGGAGGCGGCGAGCCTGGACGCCAACCCGGTCGCCGCCGCGGAGATGACCGAGGCCGGCCAGGGCTGGTTCGGGACCGTGCTGGCGGCCAAGGCCGCGCGGCGGGCGGTCGCGGCCTGGGCGAAAGCGGTCAACGGCGACGACACGCTGCTGGCGTCGATGGCCGACCCCGACGCCGCCTACTGGCTGATGAACCCGGTCAGGAAGGCGTGGGCGATCGCCGCCGGTCCGGTCGTGACCGAGATAACGATCTGGACCGTCAAGCCTGCCGCGGAACCGCCCGAGCTGGGAGTGGCCTGGCGCTTCACCGGTCGGCAGCGGCCGGTCGAGCCCAGGCCGCCGGAGCCGGGGCTGGCCCGGCCGAGCGGCTGGACCGAGGCCGAGCAGGTTTTCGTCGGGAGGTTGACGCTGACCTTCACCGGGTCGGGGGAGTGGCCCTGGCGGCTGGCCGACGGCCACGTGTCGACGCTCGATGATCACCTTGGCTACACGTTCATCAGCCGGTTCGAGACCGCCGAGGAGGGCCGGCGGCGGCTGGGAACGTCGGCCGGCGATGGGATGCTGGTGCCGACGGAGACGTACCTGCTGGTGGCCGGCTTCGCCGAGCACGATTACAAGTTCGGCTCCTCGGCCCAGCTCCAAGTGTCCAGTGACCCGGCCCCCACCAGGGAGGAAGCGGAGAAGCTGATCTGGCCCGCAATCTGGGCCGAGACCAGCCGGGCGCTCGGCCAGGGGGACTGGCGGCCGTCGCTGGGTTGGCTGGACGTGATCAGGCTGCTCGGTCCGGCTCCCGCGGGCGACGTGGCCGGCTGACCGGCTCGCGTCAGCGCGGTTGCCGCTGGGGGACGAGGTCGGTCAGCGCCGCGTCCGGATGCGGCGGGGTGCGCACCAGCGCGGCGATGCCCGCCGCGACGAGGCAGGCGGCGGCCCCGGTGAGCAGCGCCGCTCTGGTCCCGCCGGCCTTGGTGATCGCCCCGTCGATGATCGAGCCGATCGGGGTGGTCCCGATGTAGACGAAGACCCACAGCGCCATGACCCGCCCCCGGTACTGCGGCGAGGAGTGCAGCTGCAGCGTGGTCGACGCCATCGTCACGAACGAGAACGCCGACAGCCCGGTCAGCACCAGCAGGACGCAGGCGACGGCCACGTCGGGCGCGAACGCGGTCGCGGTCAGGCTCAGCCCGAAGGCCAGCGCGCCGGCCATCAGGTAGATCCGCCGCGGGTGGCGGACGAGGCCGACGCCGAACGAGCCGGCCACCGCCCCGACGCTGAGCGCCGTCGACAGCAGGCCGTAGGTGCCGCCGCTGCCGTGGAAGGTCGTGTCCGCCAGCACCGGCAGGATGACCGAGAAGTTGAACGCCAGCAGCCCGACCAGCGCCATCATCGTCAGCGGGAGCCATAGCTGCTGCCGCCCGCGCGCGTACTTGAGGCCGGCCAGGACTCCGCCGCTGGCCTTGCCCTTCCTGGCCGCCGAGGCCAGCGGGCGCAGCGCGATCAGCGCGACGATGACCGCGACGTACGACAGGGCGTTGATCCCGAAGCACGGGGTGGTCCCGACGGTGGCGATCAGCACGCCCGCGATGGCGGGGCCGATCACCCGGGCGCTGTTGACCACGATGCCGTTGAGGCTGATCGCGCTGGACAGGTCGTCCGGCGTGACCAGCGAGCTGATGAACGCCTGGCGCGCGGGGGAGTCCGGGATCGACACGATGCCGCTGGCGACGCTGATCACGACGATCACGGTGACGTTGGCCTGGCCGCTGAGGGCCAGGATCCAGAGCAGGCCGGCCAGCAGGCCGAAGGCCAGCTGGGTGCCGATCAGCAGCCGCCGCAGGTCCACCCGGTCGGCGATCGTGCCGCCCCACGGGCCGAACAGCAGCGACGGCACCCCGCCGGCCGCCAGCACCAGGCCGAGCGAGGCCGCGTTGCCTGTCAGCTTGAGCACCAGCCAGCCCATCGCCGTCTGCTGCAGGAACGTGCCGCTGGCAGAGGCGACCTGTCCGGCGAAGTACAGCCGGAAGGGCTTCGAGTGCAGCGCCCGGAACGTGCTGCGCCGGGTCCGGCCCGACTTCTCGCCCGGCCTGACGTCGGCCTGCTGGCCCGGCTGCTGGTCGGCCGGCTGGCTGGCCGGCTCGCCCGCAAGCTCAGTAACCCGCGCCGCATTCGTCTCCGGGACAACCGTGAGTCCGTCGCGATCCATTTGCCCCATGATCGCACGACCGCGGTCCGTGGAGATATCCACGTTGACCATCTCCGCTCGACCGCTTGGCCGCCTCCGCCCTGAGTGCAGTCGCGTGAATTTGGTGAGACTGTAGCTGTCTATATTGTTGCTTGGGTCCTATGAAGTCATCGGCAAGGGTGAAGTGAGCGAATCCGGCTGGTTCGGAAAAGCGCTCGCGGTCAAGGCGGCCCGGCAGGCGGTCATTGCGTGGGCGACGGCGGTCAACGGCGACGAGACCGAGCTGGCGGCGCTGGCCGACCTCCCGGAGCGGGTTTCCAGCCCGCCGCCGACCCGCCCGAGCTGAACGTGGGCGACTGGCACCCGACGCTGCGCCACCTGCGCGTCATCCGACTACTCGGACCAGCGTGACTAATGGGGCGAAGAAACGGTCCGTTCGGGATAATCTTGATGTTGATCTTGGTCTTTAACGCTAGCGGCGGAAATCACGGGTAGCTGAAGCCGACCGAATAAACGGCGGCGGAGGAGAAACCGGTGAATTCCGGCCTGGTGAAATCGATAGCGGCGCACCTCAACGACTGGACCTGGGTCGCTGTGGAGTACCGCGTCTGGCTGATAATCCTCGCCACCGCCATCGGTCTCGCGGTGCCGCTGCTGGGAACGGCCAGAAGAGATATGCCCCGGCCGGGTCCGTCGCTGGTGATTCGCAGCGGTGCGGTCGGGCTGGCGCTGTCCTCGGCATTCATGGCTATTTGCTCACTTTTGCACTTCAGTGATCAGCGCTGGCTGCCGGCCAGCCAGCGCGGCAGCGTGCACGTCAGCGCGCCCGGCGGCGTGTTCGGCTTCGCCAAGCCGGCTGTGGGCGTGATCAATTCGGTCGCCAACCTGCCGGTCGAGTGGCGGGCGACCCAGGTGGCGGTGCACACCGCCATCATCTGCGCGTTCCTGACCATGGCGGCCCTGATCTTGATCGTCCTCACCTGGCGGCGAGCTCGCCGGGCGGAGATCCGGCAGGTCGTGCGGGAGGAAATGCAGCGATCGACCGTCGGCGCCGCCCGCTGAGGCGGTTACGCCGCCGTCACCATGTCGGCGTCCCGGTTGACGAGGGCCGCGTAGTGGCCGCCGAGGGCGAGCAGCTCCTCGTGGGTGCCGCGCTCGGCGATCCGGCCCTTATCGAGGACCAGGATCTCGTCGGCGTCGCGGATGGTCGAGAGCCGGTGCGCGATCGTGATCGTGGTGCGGCCCGCGCTCACGTGGTCGATGGCCTCCTGGACGGCCTGCTCGGTCTGGTTGTCGAGGGCGCTGGTGGCCTCGTCGAGGACCAGGATCGGCGGGTTGCGGAGCACCGCCCGGGCGATCGCGAGGCGCTGCTTCTCGCCGCCCGAGAACCGGTAGCCGCGCTCGCCGACCACGGTGTCGTAGCCGTCGGGCAGCGACGCCAGGTGGTCGTGGATCTGCGCCGCCTTGGCCGCCGCGACGAGTTCCTCGTCGGTCGCGTCGGGCTTGGCGAACCGCAGGTTGTCGGCGACCGAGGAGTGGAACAGGTAGGTCTCCTGGGAGACCACGCCGATCGCGTTGGCGAGGTCGTCGAAGGCCAGGTCGCGCACGTCGACCCCGTCGATCTGCACGCTGCCGTCGGACACGTCGTACAGCCGGGGGATGAGGTAGCTGAGGGTGGTCTTGCCCGATCCGGTCTCGCCGACGATGGCCAGGCTGTGCCCGGCCGGGACGGTCACGTCGATGTTGCGCAGGGTCGGCTGGGCCGAGCCGTCGTAGCTGAAGCCGACGTTGTCCAGCCGCACCTCGCCGCGCACGTGGCTCATCGGAGTCGGGTGCTCCGGCTGCTCGATGTCGACCGGAAGGTCCAGGTACTCGAACACGCGGCCGAACAGCTCGAGTGAGCTCTGAATGTCGACACCGGTGCTCAGCAGCTGCACGGCCGGGCGGAAGAGGCTCTGCTGGAGGGTGGTGAACGCGACCAGGGTGCCGATCGAGATCGCCATCTGGTCCCCGTGGCCGGTCAGCCCGGTCACCCAGTAGATGACCGCGGGCATCGCCGACATGACGATCTGGATCGTCGACTGACGCCAGCGCCCGGCCATGCTGGAGGCGATCTCGAGATCGGAGAGCTGCTGGGACTCGGTCGCGAAGGAGTCGGTGAGCGAGCGCGAACGGCCCATCGTGTGGCCGAGCATGATGCCGCTGACCGAGAGCGACTCCTGGACGATCGAGGTGATCGCGGAGAGCTTGCGCTGGCGGTCGCGGGTGATCCGGCGGCGTTCGGTGCCGACCCGGCGGCTCACCCAGACGAAGCAGGGGAGCATGATCAGCGACGCGATCGTGAGCCGCCAGTCGAGGACGGCCATCGCGATGACCGCGGCCACGACCGTGGTCGCGTTGGAGACCAGCGCGGTGGCGGTGGTGGTGACGGTCGCCTGCATGCCGCCGATGTCGTTGGCGATGCGGGACTGCACCTCGCCGGTGCGGGTCTTGGTGAAGAAGGCGAGCGACATCCGCTGCAGGTGCGAGTAGACGGCGGTGCGCAGGTCGTGCATGACGCGCTGGCCGACCTTGGTGGAGACGTAGGTCTGGGAGACGCTGAACGAGCTGTTCGCGATCGCCACCACGATCATGCCGATGGCGAGGATGGCGAGCAGACCGGTCCGGCCCTGGGGCAGCGCCACGTCGATGACCGCGCGGATCAGGAACGGGTTGACGAGCGAGACGAGCGAGGAAGCCGCGACCAGGAGCAGGACGAAGCCGAGGCTCCAGCGGTAGGGCTTGAACAGGCGCACGATGCGGCGCATCGAGACGCGGGGATTCTTGGTGTCTGCGTTGTTCTTGGTGCTTCTTGGGTTCTTGGGGTTCTGTGCGGTACTCAATAAAGCCTCCGAGTTGCTGGTTGCGTTAGTCATGGTAGCTCAAACAGAGTCTAGCTCACAATAATTCCCGACTCAGTATGAGCCTGACTCCTGGTAGCGTGAGGCCATGGAGTACGAAGACCCGGTCCAGCTCGCGGACCTGCTCCAGCGGCAGATCAGGCGGCTCCGCCGCGCGCAGGCACACCGGCTGGCCCCGCTCGGCCTCACCCCCGGCCAGGAGCGCGCCCTGCGCATCATCACCCGCAGCGAGGAGCCGCTCCGGATGACCGAGCTGGCCGACCACCTCGGCATCGTGCCCCGCTCGGTCACCACCGTCATCGACGCGCTCGAAGAGGCGGGCCTGGTCCGCCGCGAGGTCGACCCCCACAACCGCCGCGCCATCCGACTGCACCTGACCGACCGCGGCCTGTCCGTCCGCGACGATATGCGCGAGGCCAGGCGCGGCGCCGCCGAGGACCTGTTCGCGCCGCTGTCGGCGGAAGACCGCCAGGCCCTCGGGCAGCTGCTCAGCCTGCTGGACCCGGAGCCTCAGCCGGAGGAATAGCAACATGGCGTTTCCGGTGTCCTGCCACCGGAAACGCCATGGGTCTATGTGACGATCACGTCGCCGGGGGACGCCCGAGCGCCTTCCGCAGCGCGGCCTTGGCCGTCTGCTCGGCGGCGGAGTCCGTCTTGATCGTCGGCGTCCAAGTCTTGGCCGTCGGGCCGGTCAGCGCGGCGAGCGCGAGGACGTCCTCGGCGACCTTCTCGTCGGCGGCGACGAGCGTCGTGATGGCGTCGCCCATCGCACCCGAAGCGCCTGCCATCAGCAACTGGTAGTCGAGGTCGGTGAAGGCGCTTGCGAACGGCTGGTCGATCCCGGCGACCTCAGCTGCGGTCGGGCGGGCGGACACGCCACCGCCGATTCCGGACGAGGCGGATTGGGTCGACAGCATCCCCTTGATCCGGGCCTCCCAGGTCTTGCCCGCAGCGGTGATCCCCGCCTCTGCGGCCAGGAACTCGGCCCGGATCGTGGCGGTGCTCGCCGGCCTGGCCGGACCTGAGAGGAACGACTCGACCGTGACTGCGAACGGCGTCCCCTCCTGGAACAGGAACCCGTGCCCGGCGTCCGGGTAGAGCAGCAGCTTCGCCTGGGGGATGAGCCTGGCGATGGTCCGCGAATTAGCCACCGCGTCGAGCTGGTCCTCCGTGCCGTCCGCGACGAGCGTCGGCACCGAGATCTCCGAGGTCCGGCGTCCGGCCGCGTCGGCGCCGTCGAACCACCAGAGCGCGGCGCGTCGCTGAGCGGAAATGACGCTGGCTGGCACTGCCGCAGTGCTCGGGTAGCTCTCGACGTCCGCCGTGAACGCGTCGTTCGCCATGGCCTGATTGGCGGGGTACATCACGTCGACCCCGCTCCCGTTCGTGAGGTCGTTGATCGCCGCCTGCGGTGGTGTCACCCCGTCGACGCCGGGGAACGTGGCGCACAGCACCAGCCGCCGCACCTGCGCCGGGTGCAGCACGGCCAGGGCCTGCGCGATCATGCCGCCCATCGACCAGCCGAGCACGTCCGGTCGGCCGAGGCCGAGGGCGCCGATGAGCGCGCTGGTCTGGTTGGCCATGGCGTCGATGGTGAGCGGCGCCGGCAGCGCATGCGTGCTGCCGATCCCGGCGTTGTCAAAGATCACGACGCGGTAACGCCTGGCCAGGGAGTCCACGAACTGCGGGTCCCAGGCCTCCATCGGCGCGGCGTAGCCCATGATCAGCACCAGCGGCGGCCCGCTGCCGACCTCGCGGTAACCGGCCGGCCCGAGCGTGGTCTGAGCCACCTCGGCCGACATCGAGGTAACCGAGACCGTCGTCGCGCTCGGCTGCGACGAGCCGCACGCGGCGAGCGCCGCCGTGAGCGTCGCCGCGCTGAGCCCGGCCATGATCCGTGTTCCCCAGGTCGCTCCCGCTGTGTGTCTTCCTGCGCGTCGCTTCATCAAGATCCCTGCCTTTTCGTGTGCCTTCTGTACCTCAATGCTGGCGGCGCGCGATGGCGAGATCCACCGTGCGACTACCCGTTTCCCAGGTACGGCTAGCACGACAAAAAGCAGTTCAAATGCTCAAATTCGTTATTTCGAACGGACCGGGGCGACTCCCCGCGGCTCACGCCTCCAGGTAGCGCAGGACGGCCAGCACCCGGCGGTGGTCGGCATCCGAAGGAGCAAGCCCGAGCTTGCTGAATATGTTCGACACGTGCTTCTCCACCGCCCGCTCGGAGACCACCAGGATGGCGGCGATGGCGCCGTTGGAGCGGCCCTCCGCCATCAGCCCGAGCACCTCGCGCTCCCGGTGGGTGAGGCCGCCGAGCGCGTCGCCGCGCCCGCTGGCGGCGAGCAGCTGGCTGACCACCTCGGGATCGAGCGCGGTGCCGCCGGCCGCCACCCGGGAGAGCGCCTCGACGAACTCCCCGACGTCGGCCACCCGGTCCTTGAGCAGGTACCCGACGCCGCCGCGGCGATGCGAAGCGCCCGGGGCCGAGCGCAGCAGGTCGGCCGCGTAGCGGGTCTCGACGTACTGCGAGAACACCAGCACCCCGGTCTCCGGGTGGTCCCGGCGGATCGCGATCGCGGCCCGCAGCCCCTCGTCGGTGTAGCCGGGCGGCATCCGCACGTCGACCACGGTGACGTCCGGGCGGTGCTCGGCGACGGCGGCCAGCAGCGCCTCGCCGTCGCCGACGGCCGCGACGACCTGGTGCCGTCGGTCGGCCAGAATCTCGGCCAGGCCGGCCCGGACCACGGCGGAGTCTTCCGCGATCACGACTCGCATCGGCCTGGGCTCCCGCTTTCGTCAGGCGTGGGACGGCATCTCTACGGTGACCACCGTAGGGCCGCCACGCGGGCTGCTGATCTGGATGGTGCCGTCGACCGTCCGCAGTCGCTCGGCCAGCCCGGCCAGCCCGCTGCCGTCCCGGGCGCGGGCGCCGCCGTCGCCGTCGTCGCTCACCCGCACCCGGAGCAGCCCGGGCACGTGCACCGCCTCGATCGTCGCGTGCCGCGCGCGGCTGTGCTTGGCCACGTTGGCCAGCAGCTCGGCCGCGCAGAAGTAGGCGATGGTCTCGATCGCGGCCGACGGGCGCTCGGGCAGGTCCGCGACCACCTCGACCGGAAGCCCGCTACGGGCGCCGAGCGTCGTCAGCGCGGTGCCGAGCCCGTGGTCGAGCACCGGCGGGTGGATGCCGCGGGCGAGGTCGCGCAGTTCCATGATGGCCTCCTTGGCGCTGCGGTGGGCGGCGTCGACCAGCTCGAGCGCCCGCTCCAGGTCAACCTGCGCGGTCCAGCCGTCCGCGGTCCGGCCGGCCACGGTCCCGCCGACCGCGCCGCCGAGCTTCTCCCGGGCCAGCCCGAGCTTCATCGCGACCGCCACCATCTGAGCCTGCGCCCCGTCGTGCAGGTCCCGCTCGATCCGGCGCAGTCGCACCGCCGAGTCGTCCACGGCGCTGGCCCGAGTCTCCTCCAGGTCGCGTACCCGCTGGGTCAGCGGCGGGCCGAGCAGCCGGGCGGCCGTCAAGCGGTCGAGGTCGTTGCATCCGCTGATCATCCACGGGGTCCAGATCAGGGCGCACAGGCCGGCCGGAACCAGCGCGAACGACAGTGCCAGGCTGGGCACCGACTGGGCCACGAGCACCGGGTTCGGCGTCCACCACGCCAGCCACCCGGGCACCTGGACCGCGTCGCCATGGGCGGCCAGCGAGTGCAGCAGCTCCCACCACACCGGGAACGTGGAGTACCCCACCCCCCAGGCGACGATGTAGATCAGCCCGATGCCGCCGAGCACCGCGATCGGAAGCTTGAGCAGCAGATAGGCGCACGCCCGCCAGCTGACCGGGTCGGTCAGGCTGGACCGGATCCAGCCTACGAGCTCGGACTGCGGCGGCGGCGGCGGTGGCGCGTCAATTGGCCGTTCCTGCCTGCGCCGGAACAGGCCTTGCGATTCGGTCCTCGGCCCCAGCGCCCGGTTCGCCAGGCGGCGGCAGAACGCGCCGAGCCGCCGGGCGGCCCGCAACGACAGCGCCAGCAGCGGCAGCCCGGCGAAACTGACCGAGAGCGCGAGGCCGACGGTGACGGTGACGGCCGTGAACGCGAACAGGGGGATCGCCACCAGCAGCCCGGCGCCCGCGTAGCCGCACTCCCTGAGGGTGCGGCGGGTGAACGGCTCTCGCAGCGCGCGCCGCAGGCCGCGCTTGAACGAGCCGCGGGGCCTGGGCGGCCGCGGCGGCCGCGGCGGCCCGGGCGCCGCGGCCGCCATCACGCCGGGGGCGGTCACGCCCGGGGACATCACGCCGGGCCGGGAATCCTCGCCCGCCCGCTGGGTTGGGACCATGATTCGATAATCGCGGCGCGCCCGCGCCACGTCCATCGTGCGGCCACCCGAGTCGGCGGTAC
>Ga0302235_10000867_pt1 | contig 23194 bp, 22 predicted proteins | sample II_Palsa_N3_3_FD_193577 | JGI IMG/M metagenome (GOLD analysis project Ga0302235, IMG submission 193577) | Peat permafrost microbial communities from Stordalen Mire near Abisko, Sweden - II_Palsa_N3_3 | ecosystem: Environmental > Terrestrial > Soil > Palsa > Peat permafrost | place: Sweden...
TCGCGCAGTTCGATACGCAGTTCGGGCGGCATGCGCTTCGCGTACTCGTCGAAGCCGCTGGCGATCCAGTCCGGCATCTTGTGGCCGACGGCGAGGATGTGCAGCTTCATTACGGATGCAATCGCGGCGTCAATCGCGGATGTAATCGCTGACGAACGGTCAACGTTACGTACAGCAAACCGCTCTCGTGCTCATTCACGCGCTTATCGACGGCGTGCCGGCGCTTTGCGCGCAGGCTTGGCGGCCGGTTCGTCCTCTTCGTCTTCATCGAGCGGCTCGCTGGCGCTGGCGCCGCCGAACGGGCTGGAACTCGTCAGCTTGATGCGCACAGGCTTGTCGCCCCAGATTTCTTCAAGGTTGTAGTACTGGCGCAGCGCCGGTTGCAGGATGTGCACGACTGCGTCGCCGCAATCGACCAGCACCCATTCGCCCACGTCTTCACCTTCCGTGCTGATGACCTCGCCGCCGTTTTCCTTGACCTTTTCGCGCACGCTGGAGGCGAGCGCCTTGGTCTGACGGTTTGAGGTGCCGGAGGCGACGATCACGCGGTCGAACAGGCTGGTCAGGTGGCTGGTGCTGAACACCTTGATGTCTTGCGCTTTCACGTCTTCGAGGGCGTCGACGATCGTGCGTTGTAGTTTGCGAATATCCATAGGGTTACCGGTGGTACAGATGATGTTGAAGAATATAGTCCCACACCGCAGTGGGGACATGGCTCGCGGCCTCGTTCTGTTGCTGGCCGCCGGCATGCTGAGCTAGACGTTCGCGCAGATGCGCGCGGATATCGGTGGCCGAAACGTCGAAGGCCAGCGTGGTATCGATCAGCAGATGACCACTAGATGTTGCTTGCAGCACGCTGGCGTCAGCCTGGCGTACGGCGATTTCGGCGGCGACGGGCGGCGGGATCGAGGCGAGCTCGAAGCCGGGGCGGGTCGACGCGCAGATATGCGCGAACTCGAACAAACGGCGCCAATCGCGCCAGGTGTCGAGTCGCACGAGCTGGTCGGCGCCGATCAGCAGCGATAGCGATGCCTGCGGACCTACCTTCTCGCGCCAGCGTTGCAGCGTCTCCACGGTGTACGTGGGGCCGTCGTGTTCGATCTCGTCGGTGGCGACGCTCACCTTCACGCCCGGCAGCTCCAGCGAGCCAGCTGCGGCCCGGGTCATCGCCAGACGGTCGGCAGCCGGCGAGACGTCCGGCTTCTGCCAGGGCTGACCGGCTGGCAGCAGCACCAGCTCGGTGAGCTGCAGCACCTCGGCAAAACGGCGCGCAAGCGCCAGATGGCCGTCGTGGATCGGGTCGAAGGTGCCGCCCAGCAGGCCGATCCGGCGGGGCAGGGCAACGGGGTGAGCGTTCGCGTTCAGGTGAAAATCCTTTGTCGTGACGGCGCCAGCGCGCGGCGAGGCTGGCGGGTGGCCAAGGCCTTCTCAGCGGCCTTTAGTACCCCTCAGTGCGCTTCAGTGCCCTTTAAACCCACTCGCGCGGCACGAGAAAATCGCTGTAAAGGCGTGCTTCGGGCGTGCCGGGCTCCGGCTGCCAGTTATAGCGCCAGTTCACCACAGGCGGCATCGACATCAGGATCGACTCGGTGCGTCCGCCGCTCTGCAGTCCAAACAGTGTGCCACGGTCGAAGACCAGGTTGAACTCAACATAGCGGCCACGCCGGTACGCCTGGAAATCGCGCTCGGCCTCGCCGTAGGATATGTTGCGGCGCTTTTCGATGATCGGCAGATACGCTTTGAGGAACCCGTCACCCACGCTTTTCAGCATCGCGAACGATTGTTCGAAGCCCGGCTCCGAGAAATCGTCGAAGAAAATCCCGCCGATGCCACGCGCTTCATTGCGGTGCTTGAGGAAGAAATACTCGTCGCACCAGCGCTTGAAGTGCGGATACAGCTCGGCGCCGTAAGGCTGCAGCGCGTCGCGGCAGACGCCGTGGAAATGTTGCGCATCTTCCTCGAAGCCGTAGTACGGCGTCAGATCCATGCCTCCGCCGAACCAGAACACCGGCGCCTCGCCCGCCTTGGTGGCGATCAGCAGGCGCACATTCATATGCACCGTCGGGCAGTACGGATTGTGCGGATGCAGCACGAGCGACACGCCCATCGCTTCGAAGCCACGTCCGGCTAGCTGCGGGCGGGCGGCGCTCGCCGAGCCCGGCAGGGCGTCACCCGCGACATCGGAGAAGCCGATCCCGGCGCGCTCGAAGAACTGTCCACCTTCCAGAATCCGCGTGATGCCGCCCCCGCGCAGCTTCTCGCCGGGCGCGCGCTGCCAGGTGTCGGTGGCGAACGGGGTGCCGTCGAACTCGCCGAGCGTCTCGGCGATGTGCGTCTGCAGGCCTTGCAGCCAGCTGCGTACAGCCTGTACGTCGTAGTTCGAATCCGTCATGAATGCAGGTGCTGGGGCGGCGCGCAGGGCGCGCCGCGGGTTCGTCGGGTTGCGGTATGGCTCAACTATGTTTGCGGTTCAGCGCACGATAGCCGATATCGTGGCGATATTGCATGCCGTCGAACGAAATCTGGTTGATCGTCTCGTAGGCCACAGATTGCGCGCTGCGCACCGAATCCGCCAGCCCCACCACGCACAGCACACGGCCGCCCGAGGTGGTCAGCTTGCCATCGGCCAGCGTGGTGCCGGCATGAAACGTCACCGAATCGTCGGTCTCGGCTGGAATATCGCTGATCCGGTCACCCTTGCGCGGGCTGTCCGGATAGTTGTGCGCAGCCAACACCACGCCGAGCGCGGTGCGGCGGTCCCATTCCAGTTCGACTGTATCGAGCGTGCCGGCGATGGCCTGCTCCACTACCTTCGAGTAGTCGCCCTTCAGACGCGCCATGATCGGCTGCGTTTCGGGGTCGCCCATCCGGCAGTTGAATTCGAGCGTCTTCGGGTTGCCGTGCGCGTCGATCATCAGGCCCGCATACAGGAAACCGGTGAAGCGGATGCCTTCCTTCTCCATGCCCTGCACGGTGGGCAGGATGATTTCGCGCATCACGCGGGCGTGCAGTTGCGGTGTGACGATCGGGGCGGGCGAATAGGCGCCCATGCCGCCCGTGTTCGGGCCCTGATCGGCGTCGAGCAGCCGTTTGTGGTCCTGGCTCGAGGCGAGCGGCAGCACATGCTTGCCGTCCACCATCACGATGAAGCTCGCCTCTTCGCCAGCGAGGAATTCTTCGATCACGACGCGCGCGCCGGCATCGCCGAGCTTGTTGTCGGACAGCATCATGTCGACTGCTGCGTGCGCTTCTTCTAGCGTCAGCGCGACCACCACACCCTTGCCGGCGGCGAGGCCGTCAGCCTTGATGACGATCGGCGCACCCTTGGTGTCGAGGTAGGCATGGGCGGCGGCGACATCTGCAAAGGTTTCGTATTCGGCCGTCGGGATCGCATGGCGCTTCATGAACGACTTGGCGAAGTCTTTCGAGCTTTCGAGCTGCGCAGCTTCCTTCGTGGGCCCGAAAATCTTCAGGCCGCGCGAGCGGAACAGATTGACGATGCCCGCTGCGAGCGGCCCTTCCGGCCCCACCAGCGTGAAGGCGATCTGTTCCTTCTCGACAAAATCGGCGAGCGCAGCCGGCTCGGTGATGTCGACGTTGCGCAGACGCTCGTCCTGGGCGGTGCCGCCGTTGCCAGGTGCCACGTAGACGAGCTGGACTCGCGGCGATTGCGCGAGCTTCCATGCGAGCGCATGTTCGCGACCGCCGGACCCGACGACGAGTAACTTCATGTGATTCCCCGAAGACTTAAAAACCATGAACGACCGGTGCGTTGGCGGCGCCGGCCGTGAATATCCGCAAGGTTCGCACGAGGCGAACGGCTAACCTGTGACGCCGGCACAAAAAGACGCCTGACGTGCACCCGGTTTGCAAAAAGCATTGGCAAAGCAAAGACGGCAGACAGCGAGGGACAGCACCGGTAACGGACTTTATGCAAGACGCGTGCTACGGGCCGCGACAGCCTGCGGGCGCCGCGCCCACGTGGCGTCTATTCGTCGGCGATAGCGGCGTTTGTATAGACTTCCTGCACGTCGTCCAGATTTTCGAGTGCGTCGAGCAGCTTTTGCATCTTCACCGCGTCGTCGCCGGTGAACTCCACTTCCGTCTGAGGCTTCATCGTCACCTCAGCCAGCTCTGCCTTGAAGCCCGCGGCTTCGAGCGCAGTCTTCACCTTCGGGAAATCGTTCGGCGGGCACAACACCTCGATGCTGCCGTCCTCGTTCGTCACCACGTCGTCGGCGCCGGCTTCGAGGGCTGCTTCCATCAGCTTGTCTTCGGGCGTGCCCGGCGCGAACAGAAACTGGCCGACGTGATCGAACATGAACGCCACCGAGCCGTCCGTGCCCATGTTGCCGCCGTTCTTCGAGAACGCGTGACGCACTTCCGCGACGGTGCGGATACGGTTGTCCGTCATGGTGTCGACGATCACCGCCGCGCCGCCGATGCCGTAGCCTTCATAGCGGATTTCTTCGTAGGTTGCGCCGTCGACGCCGCCAACGCCACGCTGAATGGCGCGATTGACGTTGTCTTTCGGCATGTTGGCGTCATACGCCTTTTCGACGGCGAGTCGCAGACGTGGGTTCGTGTCGATTTCGCCTCCGCCCATGCGGGCGGCAACCTGAATTTCCTTGATGAGCCGCGTCCAGATCTTGCCGCGCTTGGCATCGGTCGCTGCTTTTTTATGCTTGATGTTGGCCCATTTCGAATGACCCGCCATACCTTTCTCCGTCGCGCGCGCCAGTGGGGCGCACGCATAGTGCAATTGTCGTTGCGATGTCGGGCGCTTGGGAAGGCGCGCCTCGATGTCAAACCGCGCTGCCGGACCGCGATGTCCGACCCATTTCATCTTGAACCTGAAGCGCCCGGCAATCGGACCGGACCGGTCTGAACTGGGTCCCGCGGACCCCGCAAAGGCGCGATGCGCCGGGCGATTGTGCAAGTTGAGCCGCTTGATGAGCGGATGCGAATTTTATCATGCCGCGGGGGTGCGGCAGAGGGGAGGCGACGCGAAAGAGCGTGCCTGTTGGGGTTGCAGCGCCAATTTAGCGTCGCTGCGACTCTTTCAAACTCAATTCTTCGTCCCAAACAACCGGTCACCCGCATCGCCCAGCCCCGGCACGATATACGCGTGTTCGTTCAGATGTGAATCGAGCGACGCCACGTAGAGTTTCACGTCCGCGTGCGCGTCCTGGAACACCTGCACGCCTTCCGGCGCGGCCACCAGCGCGAGGAACATGATGTTTTCGCCTGGCACGCCACGGCGCTTGAGCACATCCACGGCATGCACCGCCGAGTAGCCGGTCGCCACCATCGGATCGCACAGGATGAAAATCCGGTCTTCCAAGTCCGGCAGCCGCACCAGGTACTCGACCGGCCGGTGGTCGTCCGCACGGTACACGCCAATATGGCCGACGCGGGCCGACGGAATCAGCTCTAGCAGCCCGTCCGACATGCCGATCCCAGCCCGCAGCACCGGCACGATCGCCAGTTTCTTGCCGGCGATCACCGGTGCATCGATCTCGAGCAGCGGAGTGGTGACGCGGCGCGTGGTCATGGGCAGATTGCGGGTGATTTCATAGCCCATCAGCAGTGTGATCTCGCGCAGCAGCTCGCGGAAGGTGCGCGTCGAGGTGTCCCGGTCGCGCATGTGCGACAGCTTGTGCTGGATCAGCGGGTGATCGAGGATGAAAAGATTGGGGAAACGGCTGTCCTGTGTCATGGCGGGAGCGCTAGCGGCGGCAAGAGGAATCGATCGGCGGCCCGTTGACCGGCAGAACCGGCAGGCGGGCTCGCCACGCGCTGCAAGTTTACCGAAACTGCCGCCCGAAGATACCGGAGATTGTGGAGACCGTCGGCAGTCAGGCACCGTTTCTTCTAGAATCGGGGGAAACCGTCCGCGCGGGCGCAAGCGGCAGTCGTGGCGTTGCCCTTTCTGAGGCTACGCCGCGCAGTCATGGAAACAGGAAGAGATAGAGGAGGATGGGCAGATGGACATGGGAATCGCAGGACGCACCGCGCTGGTCTGCGCGGCAAGCAAGGGGCTCGGCCGCGGTTGCGCGGAAGCGCTGGCCGCCGAGGGCGTGAATCTGGTGATCGTCGCCCGCACGGCGGAAACGCTCGAGGCCACTGCCGCGGAGATCCGCGCCACAACCGGCGTCGAGGTCAAGACCGTGGCGTGCGACATCACCACGCCGGAAGGCCATGCGGCGGCGCTCGCTGCATGTCCGGAACCGGACATCCTCGTGAACAACGCGGGTGGTCCGCCGCCGGGCGACTTCCGCAACTTCACGCACGATGACTGGATTCGCGCGCTCGAGGCCAACATGCTGACGCCGATCGAACTGATCCGCGCCACCATCGATCCCATGATCGCCCGCGGCTTCGGCCGGATCGTCAACATCACGAGTTCGGCGGTGAAGGCGCCGATCGACGTGCTGGGCCTCTCGAACGGCGCCCGCTCGGGCCTGACCGGTTTCGTCGCCGGCATCTCGCGCAAGGTGGCGCGCGACGGTGTGACGATCAACAATCTGCTGCCGGGAATGTTCGACACCGACCGCATTGCTACCACGATCAATGCCCAGGCGAAGGCGCAAAACGTCTCCGTCGACGAAGCGCGCAAGCAGCGCATGGCGTTGATTCCGGCGGGCCGTTTCGGCAATCGCGATGAATTCGGCCGAGCCTGCGCGTTTCTGTGCAGCGTACACGCGGGCTACATCACTGGGCAGAACTGGTTGCTGGATGGCGGCGCTTATCCGGGTACCTTCTGAGCGGACGCTGTTTCAGCGCCTCACCCCACCGTCACAACCACAACAACACATCTGGATCAGGAGACTTAGCACCCCATGACGACCCGCATCGCGCTGATTGCGCACGACCATAAAAAGGAAGCCATCGTCCAGCTTGCCGGCGAATACGTCGACACGCTGCGGCGTTGCGACATTGTTGCAACCGGCACGACCGGCTCGCGGATTGCGGACACGCACGGGCTGACGGTCGAGCGGATGCTGTCTGGCCCGCACGGCGGCGATCTGCAGATCGGTGCGCAACTCGCCGAGGGCCGCGTCGATATGGTGATCTTCCTGCGCGATCCGATGACGCCGCAGCCTCACGAACCGGATATCAACGCGCTGGTGCGCGCCTGCGACGTCCACAACGTGCCGTGCGCAACCAACATTTCGACGGCGCGGATGATTCTTGACGTCCTGACTTTGCGGCTCGCGGAGAAGGTCTGAGATTCACACATCGAATTCACTCACCACAGATAACTTGTATGTCGACAGGAAAGATCATGGTCAAGGCAATTCGTTTTGATAAGGCAGGCGGCCCCGAGGTGATGAAGTGGGTCGATGTCGAGGTAGGGGAGCCGGGTAACGGCGAGATCCGCATCAAGCAGCATGCAGTCGGCCTGAACTACATCGACGTCTATTTCCGCACCGGTTTGTACCCGTTGCCGCTGCCGGGCGGTCTCGGCATGGAAGCGGCGGGCGAGATCACGGCGGTGGGCGCGGGCGTGACGGATCTGAAGACTGGCGATCGGGTCGCGTATGTGGCTCGTCCGCCGGGCGCTTACACCCAGGAGCGCGTGTTGCCGGCGGTTCAGGTCGTCAAGCTGCCGGATGCGCTGAGCTACGAGCAGGGTGCTTCGGTGATGCTGCAGGGCCTGACCGCGCAGTACCTGCTGCGCCGAACCTATCCGGTGAAGGCGGGCGACACGATCCTGATCCAGGCGGCCGCGGGCGGCGTCGGCTTGCTGGCGTGCCAATGGGCAAAGGCGCTGGGCGCGACGGTGATCGGCACGGTCGGCTCGGACGAAAAGGCGGAGATCGCCAAAGCGCATGGGTGCGACCACCCTATCGTGTACACGCGCGAGAACTTTACCAAGCGCGTGCGCGAGATCACCAACGGCGCAGGCGTGCCGGTTGTCTACGATTCGATCGGCAAGGACACGTTTACGGCCTCGCTCGACTGCCTCGCACCGCTCGGCCTGTTCGTGAGCTTCGGCAATGCATCGGGTCCGCTTCCGCCGATCGATTCCTCCGAGTTCGCCGGACGCGGCTCGCTCTTCTTCACCCGGCCGACCTTGTTCACGTACATCGGCAAACGTAGCGACTACGAGGCGATGTCGGCGGAACTGTTCGACGTGCTGGTGTCGGGCAAGGTCAAGACCAGCATCAACCAGCGCTACCCGCTGTCCGAAGTCGGGAAGGCGCATACCGAACTGGAAAGCCGCCGCACCACCGGCTCGACGGTGTTGCTGCCGTAGCCGCAATGCCGCATCAAGGTGTAATAGCGGCGCCATAAAAATTCCGCGCTGCACCACGCTCCGCACGAGCGCGGTCTCTCCCCCGTAAAGCCAGCCCCCACGGGCTCCAGGCCGTTCCAGCCTCGCTGGAACGGCCTTTTTCGTTTACACATTTTTTACATCGCCCCTGCCATCTTTGACCAGGACTTTACGCCGATCGGCATAACGTTCTACCCATCCAAAGTCCGCTACTGGAGAACACAAATGGATGTGCTGTATGTCGGGGGGATGGTGCTATTTGCAGCGCTGACCTTTGCTTTGATTGCCGGCTGCGAGAAGTTGATGCAGTTCCGGCGTGGCCAGGGAGCGCGCTCATGACCTGGATTCTGTGGTTATCGGGCGCAGCCACTGCGCTGCTTTTCATATACCTGGTCTATGCGCTCCTGCGCGCGGAGGACATTGAATGAACTCGAACAATGTCCTGCAAACGGTCATTTATCTGGTCGTGCTGCTTGCACTCGCTGTACCGGTCTCGCGCTATATCACGCGCGTGATGGATGGCACCTCTCGCGTGGTCCGCTTCGGTGGTCCGCTCGAGCGCCTGCTGTATCGCATCGCTGGCGTCGATTCGTCGTCCGAGATGAGCTGGAAGCATTATGCGATCGCCACGATCGCGTTGAATGCGCTCGGCACGCTGTTCCTGTACGTGATCTTGCGCGTGCAGGGCTGGCTCCCAGGCAACCCGCAGGCGTTCGGTCCGATGTCGGTCGACAGCGCCTTCAATACGGCTGTCAGCTTCGTCACCAACACCAACTGGCAGGATTACACGCCTGAACAGACCACCGGCTATCTGACGCAGATGCTTGGCTTCACGGTGCAGAACTTCCTGTCCGCAGCCACCGCCATCGCCGTGGTGATCGCGCTGATTCGTGGCTTTGCCCGGCACACGGCGCAGACCATCGGTAACTTCTGGGTCGACATCACGCGGGCAACGCTGTACGTGCTTATGCCGATGGCGGCCATCATCGCCGGCTTGCTGATGAGCCAGGGCGTGATCCAGAACTTCAAGGCATATCAGGACGTGCCGACCCTGCAGACCACTACCTATGCCGCGCCGAAGCTCGACGCACAAGGCAACCCGGTGAAGGATGCGAAGGGTAATGCGGTGACGGTCGACACCAAGGTGACGACGCAGACTATCGCGATGGGCCCGGTGGCATCGCAGGAAGCGATCAAGATGCTCGGCACCAACGGTGGCGGCTTCTTCAACGCGAACTCGGCACACCCGTACGAAAACCCGACACCGTTCAGCAACTTCCTGCAGATCGTCGCGATCCTTATCATTCCCGCGGCGCTGGCCCTGGTGTTCGGACGAATGATCGCGGACCGCAGGCAGGGTATCGCCGTACTTGCCGTGATGACGATTGCCTTCACCGCCTGCGTGGTGGGTGAAATCAGCGCCGAGCAGGCTGGCAACCCGGCCTTTACCGCGCTGAATGTCGATCAGTCCGCCAATGCGCTGCAGTCGGGCGGCAACATGGAAGGCAAGGAAACGCGCTTCGGCATCGCGCAGTCGGGCATCTTTACGGTCGCCACGACGGCGGCGTCGTGCGGTGCGGTCGACAACACGCATGACTCGCTGACCCCGCTCGGTGGCCTCTACCCGATGCTGCTGATCCAGTTGGGCGAAGTGATCTTCGGTGGTGTGGGCTCCGGGATGTACGGGATGCTCGTGTTCGCGCTGCTCGCCGTGTTCGTGGCAGGCCTGATGATCGGTCGTACGCCTGAATATGTCGGCAAGAAGATTGAAGCGTATGAGATGAAGATGGTGTCGATCGTCGTGCTGCTCACACCGCTGCTGGTGCTCGTGGGGACCTCGATCGCAGTGCTGAGCGATGCGGGCAAGGCAGGTATCGCCAACCCCGGGCCGCACGGCTTCTCCGAAATTCTCTATGCGTTCAGCTCGTCGGCGAACAACAACGGTAGCGCGTTCGCGGGCCTGTCGGTGAATACGCCGTTCTACAACTGGCTGACGGCGATCGCGATGTGGTTTGGCCGCTTCGGCACGATCGTGCCAGTGCTGGCCATCGCCGGCTCGCTGGCGGCGAAGAAACGGCTGGCCGTCACTGGCGGCACGCTGCCTACGCATGGTCCGCTGTTCGTGGTGCTGCTGCTTGGTACCGTGCTGCTCGTCGGCGCACTGACGTACGTGCCTGCGCTCGCTCTTGGCCCAGGCGTCGAACATCTGATGATGATCGCGGGCCATTGATCCGGGCAACCAGGAAAAAACGAGGCTTCAATGACTGAACATAATGCAACGCGGTCCATGTTCGATCCGGCGCTAGTGCGTCCGGCGATCGTGGACTCATTCAAGAAACTCACGCCACGCACCCAGTTTCGCAACCCGGTGATGTTTTGCGTGTATATCGGCAGCATTTTGACGACGATCCTCTGGATCGCCGCGCTGGGCGGCCAGGCCGAAGCGCCTGCGGGGTTCATCCTCGCAGTGTCGCTGTGGCTGTGGTTCACGGTGCTCTTTGCCAACTTCGCGGAAGCGCTCGCTGAAGGCCGTTCCAAGGCCCAGGCTGCGTCGCTGCGCAGTGCGAAGAAAGACGTGATGGCCAAGAAGCTCAACGAGCCTCATCCGAAGTCGCCGATCCGCATCATGACGGCTTCCGATCTGCGCAAGGGCGACGTCGTACTGGTGGAAACCAACGACGTGATCCCAGCTGACGGCGAAGTGATCGAAGGTGTGGCGTCGGTGGACGAGTCGGCGATTACCGGCGAATCCGCGCCGGTGATCCGCGAATCGGGCGGCGACTTTTCGTCGGTGACGGGTGGCACACGCGTGCTGTCCGACTGGATCGTCGTGCGCGTCACGGCGAATCCGGGCGAAGCCTTCCTCGACCGCATGATTGCGATGGTCGAAGGCGCGAAGCGTCAAAAGACGCCGAACGAAATCGCACTGACGATTCTGCTGGTCGCGCTGACGATCGTGATGCTGCTCGCTACCGCGACGCTGCTGCCGTTCTCGATTTTCTCGGTCGAAGCCGCCAAGGCTGGCCATGTGGTGAGCGTCACCGCCCTCGTGGCACTGCTGGTGTGCCTGATCCCGACCACGATCGGCGGCCTGCTGTCCGCCATCGGTGTGGCCGGTATGAGCCGCATGATGCAGGCCAACGTGATCGCGACCTCGGGCCGTGCTGTGGAAGCTGCCGGTGACGTCGACGTGCTGCTGCTCGACAAGACCGGCACGATCACGCTCGGTAACCGTCAGGCATCGACCTTTGTGCCGGCGCCCGGCGTGACGGAAGAAACGCTCGCCGATGCTGCACAACTGTCGTCGCTGTCGGACGAAACGCCGGAAGGCCGCAGTATCGTGGTGCTGGCCAAGCAGCGCTTTAACATCCGCGCTCGCGACATGGCTTCGTTGCACGCAGTTTTCCTCGCCTTCACCGCGCAAACGCGGATGAGCGGTGTGGACCTGCCGGGCCGCGAGATCCGCAAGGGCGCAGCCGATGCCGTCAAGACTTACGTCGAAGCGAACGGCGGCCGTTATCCTGCTGAAGTGAACAGCGCCGTAGCCGAAGTGGCGCGTCGCGGCAGCACGCCGCTGGTGGTGGCTGAGAAGGTCGAGCAGGGTGCACGCGTGCTCGGCGTGATCGAGCTGAAGGACATCGTCAAGGGCGGTATCAAGGAACGTTTCGCCGAACTGCGCAAGATGGGTATCAAGACCATCATGGTGACGGGCGACAACCGCTTGACGGCAGCCGCGATTGCAGCGGAAGCCGGCGTGGACGACTTCCTCGCGGAAGCCACCCCGGAAGCCAAGCTGACGACGATCCGTGCGCACCAGGCCGAAGGCAAGCTGGTGGCGATGACCGGTGACGGTACCAACGACGCTCCGGCGCTGGCGCAAGCCGACGTAGCAGTGGCGATGAATACCGGCACGCAGGCGGCAAAGGAAGCGGGCAACATGGTCGACCTCGATTCGAACCCGACCAAGCTGATCGAGATCGTCGAAATCGGCAAGCAGATGCTGATGACGCGCGGCTCGCTCACGACGTTCTCGATTGCCAACGACGTCGCCAAATACTTCGCCATCATTCCAGCTGCGTTTGCTACAACGTATCCGGCGCTGAACGCGCTGAACGTGATGCATCTGGCGACGCCGGCCTCGGCGATCATGTCGGCGGTGATTTTTAACGCACTGATCATCGTGCTGCTGATTCCGCTGGCACTGAAGGGCGTGAAGTACCGGCCGCTCGGTGCTTCGATCCTGCTGCGCCGCAATCTGCTGATATATGGCCTGGGCGGGATCATCGTGCCGTTTATCGGCATCAAGCTGATCGACATGGTGCTGGCCGCGTTCGGCTGGGTTTAACAGGCAGTGGCCGGCGGCGTGGGCTGCCGGCTGCGTCTAAAAGGATTGCCAATCATGAAACTTTTTCGTCCGCTTATCGTGATCTTTGTCGTGCTGGCGGCGATCACGGGACTCGCTTACCCCGCTGTAATGACGGCCGTGGGCCAGGCTGCGTTCCACGACCAGGCCAACGGCAGCATGATCGAGCAGAACGGCAAGGTGGTCGGCTCGACGCTGATCGGCCAGCAGTTCGATGCGCCGCAGTACTTCTGGGGCCGTCTGTCGGCCATTAGCCCGAAACCGTACGACCCGACGAGTTCGGGTGGCTCGAACCTCGGCCCGACCAATCCGGCGTTGTCGGATGAAGTCAAAGGCCGTCTCGACGCGCTGAAGGCGGCGGGTACCGATATGTCGAAGCCGGTTCCGGTCGACCTCGTGACCTCGTCAGGCAGCGGCCTCGATCCGGAAATCAGCCCGGCCGCGGCGGCTTACCAGATCGACCGTGTCGCGAAGGCGCGCAAGATGTCGCCGAACGACGTGCAGGCGCTGGTCGACCGCTACACCAGCGGCCGTCAGCTCGGCGTGCTCGGTGAAGCACGCGTCAACGTGCTGGAGCTCAATCTCGCACTCGACGCTGCGCATCAAGGCTAAGTCTGTAGTCGTGACAAAGACGGCGGCTGGTTTGGCGCCGTCTTTGGCTTTTGTAGAGCGCGCTGTATGATCGAACAGAACAGAACCATAACTAACCACACCGCATGAACCGACCCGATCCAGACGAGTTGCTCGACAAGCTGCAACGCGACGAAGAAAAACGCCAGCGCGGCAAGCTGAAGGTATTCTTCGGTGCGTCGGCGGGGGTGGGCAAGACGTACGCGATGTTGCAGGCCGCGAAGCGGCGCAGCGACGAAGGCTTGGATGTGTTGGTCGGCATCGCCGAAACGCATGGCCGCGGTGAGACCGCGGCACTGCTCGAGGGGCTAGAGGTTTTGCCGCTCGCGCATATCGAATATCGCGGCCGCAAGCTCGGAGAATTCGATCTCGATGCCGCGCTTGCCCGCAAACCGCAACTGATCCTCGTCGACGAACTCGCGCATTCGAACGTGCAGGGCGCACGCCATCTGAAGCGCTGGCAGGATGTCTACGAACTGCTCGATGCGGGCATCGACGTCTACACGACGGTCAACGTCCAGCATCTCGAAAGCCTCAATGACGTGGTCGGACAGATCACCGGCATCCGCGTATGGGAGACGGTGCCCGACCGCGTGTTTGACCGTGCCGACGAAGTCACGCTGGTCGACTTGCCGGCCGAGGAACTGCTCGACCGGATGCGCGACGGCAAGGTTTATCTGGCGCAGCAAGCCGAGCGCGCGGTGCGCAACTTCTTCCGCAAGGGCAATCTGATCGCGCTGCGTGAACTGGCGCTGCGCCGCACGGCGGACCGCGTCGATGCGCAGATGCGCGAGTACCGCGCTGACCGCTCGATTCAACGCATCTGGCAGGCACGCGACCGGCTGCTGGTGTGCGTGGGTCCTGGTCCCGAAGCGCCGATTCTGGTGCGCGCGGCGGCCCGTCTTGCCTCTAGTTTGAAAGCCGACTGGCTGGCGGTGTATGTCGAGACGCCGAAGCTGCAACGGCTGCCGGACGCGCGTCGTGAGCGCACGCTCAACGCGTTGCGGCTCGCCGCCGAACTCGGCGCGGAAACCGCCACGCTCGCAGGCGCCGATGCTGTCTCCGCGCTGATCAGTTATGCCCGCGTGCGCAATGTCTCGAAGCTGGTAGCGGGCGCGTCGGCGCGTACAGGCGTGGTGCGCTTGCTGCGCCGCCCGCTCGGCGACCGCATCGCGGAGAAGGCGGGGGATCTCGATCTGACCTTGATTCGCGCCTCGTCGGAACGCGACGGCCTCGAACGCCGTACGATCGCCGACGAAGGCGTGAATGCGTGGCGCGAGGCGCTCTCCGCTGCTCGCGAACGACGCTCGCCGCCAGGCGCATACGGCTGGGCACTCACCATCTGCGCTGGCATTACGGCGGTGGCTAGCCAGCTGTTCGCCCATATCGACCTGACCAACCTGGTGATGCTGTACCTGCTCGGGGTGATCTTCACCGCGGTCAAGCTGGGACGCGGACCTGGCGTGGTGCAGTCGTTTGTCAGCGTGGCGGCGTTCGATTATTTTTTCGTGCCGCCGCGCATGTCGTTCTCCGTGTCCGACACCCAATATCTGCTGACCTTCTTCGGCATGCTGCTCACCTCGCTGGTGATCAGCCATCTGACGTCGAGCCTGCGCCGCGAGGCAAGTGTCGCGCGGCGTCGCGAACAGCGCACCGGCGCGATGTACGCGATGGCGCGCGAGTTGGCCGCGGCGCTGACGATGGAGCAGATCGTCGGCATCGGCAGCCGCCATGTGAGCGAAGTGTTCGGTGCGCGCGTCGCGATCCTGTTGCCGGATAGTGCGGATCAGGTGAAGCAGAAGATCGAAGATCCGGATGCAGCCATCACCCTCGAAGGCGAGGCGCTCGATATCGACGTCGGCCAGTGGGTGTACGACCAGCAGAAGCCAGCCGGTCATGGCACGGATACGCTGCCCGCGGCCGTCGCACTATATTTGCCGCTGAAGGCGCCGATGCGCACGCGCGGCGTGCTGGCGGTGGTAATGCGCGACGAGCGCGAGCTCGCGGTGCCGGAACAGCAGCGCATGCTGGACGCGTTTGCCGCGCAGATTGCGCTCGCGGTTGAGCGGGTGCACTACGTCGACATCGCGCGCGACGCGCTCGTCAACATGGAGTCGGAGCGCTTGCGTAATTCGTTGCTGTCGGCCATTTCGCACGACCTGCGCACGCCGCTGACGACGATTGTCGGCTTCTCGTCGATGCTCGCGCAGACCCGCGAGGGTCAGGCGGTCAAGCAGCCTGGCGACGAACTCGTGGAAGCGATCCACGAAGAGGCGCTGCGCATGACCGGCATCGTCACCAATCTGCTCGACATGGCGCGCTTGCAGGCGGGCGGTCTGCAACTGAACCGCCAGTGGTCGCTGCTCGAAGAAACCGTGGGCGCGGCGCTGCGCGCATGCCGGCGCGTGCTCGCGAAACACCCGGTGCAGGTGAAACTGGCGCCCGACCTGCCGCTGCTGCAACTCGACGCGGTGCTGATGGAGCGGCTCTTCTCGAACCTGTTCGAGAACGCGGCGAAGTACACGCCGGCCGAGACCCCCCTCGCGATCGGCGCGGACATCATCGACGAGGACGGCAAGCCGTTCGTCCGCGTGACCGTCGACGATACCGGCCCAGGGCTGCCCGTCGGCATGGAAGCGCGCGTGTTCGAGAAATTTACCCGCGGCGAGAAAGAGTCGGCCAAACCCGGTATCGGTTTGGGCCTGGCGATTTGCCGGGCCATTGTCGAAGCACATGGCGGTACTATCGGCGCAATGAACCGGGTGGCGCGCGACGGCCATGTCGAAGGCGCGCGCTTCTGGTTCAATCTGCCCGTGGAGACGCCCCCGCCTGCGCCCGACGTGCAGGAAGATCACGACGAGGGGATGTCCCCCGAGCCGTACCCCAAGCAGACTTCAAAGCCTACCCATGAGTGACCCGAGCATCACCGTCGTCCTGATCGAAGACGAAAAACAGATTCGCCGTTTCGTGCGTGCCTCGCTGGAAGGCGAGGGCATCGTCGTCCACGACGCCGAGACCGGCAAGCAAGGGCTCGTGGAAGCCGCGACGCGCAAGCCTGACCTCGTGATCGTCGATCTCGGCCTGCCCGATACCGACGGGCTCGACGTGATCCGCGAACTGCGCGGCTGGAGCGACCTGCCGGTGATCGTGCTGTCGGCGCGCACTCAGGAGACCGAAAAAGTGGCCGCGCTCGATGCCGGCGCCGACGACTATCTGACCAAGCCGTTTGGCGTGTCCGAGTTGCTGGCGCGGATTCGCGCCCATATGCGCCGGCGCAACCAGGGCGGCGCCAACGAGTCGCCGCAGGTGCATTTCGGCACGGTGACGGTCGACCTGGCGCTGCGCCAGGTGAGCCGCGACGGCGCCGCGATCCATCTGACGCCGCTCGAGTACCGGCTCCTTGCCACGCTGGTGCGGCATGCCGGCCGGGTGCTGACACACCGGCAGTTGCTGCGCGATGTGTGGGGTCCGTCGCATGTCGAGAGCCATCACTACCTACGCATCTATATGGCGCATCTGCGGCAGAAACTGGAGCGCGACCCGGCGCAGCCGGAGCATATCGTCACTGAGACCGGGGTCGGATACCGGCTGGTTGGGGCCGCATAAGAAGCGCCTTGGGCACCGCATGGGTGCCCGTTTGACAACCGCTATTCCCCGCCGCGACCTCAGAACCCCCAATTTTGATATAATTACAGATCGTAAGGACGGCCTTACGCATCTGCATCGAACGGGGACGGCCCCATCTGAATCATGGAGTCGTTTCATGTCCTGGTTTCTTCTGCTGATTGCCGGTTTGCTCGAAGTCGCGTGGGCCGCCGGTCTCAAGACCTCCGAAGGCTTTACCAAGCTGTGGCCGTCCGTGTTCACGGTCGTGACCTCCCTCGGCAGCTTCGCGCTGCTCGCCATCGCCATGCGCCAGTTGCCGCTCGGCACCGCTTACGCGGTGTGGACCGGGATCGGCGCTGTGGGCGCGTTTATTTTTGGCATCGTCATAATGGGCGAAGCGTTAACGGTGGCGCGAGTGGCGAGCGCGTCCCTGATTGTGATCGGCCTGATCGGACTCAAACTCTCCTCCGGCCATTAAAACGGCCCTCCGGCTGCTCGTTTTGCAGTCTATAGCCGGTTTTCGCGGATATTAGAGCCTGAAATTGCAGTCTGCTCTGCGGTCTGCGAATTAACGTGGCTATAATGAAGTCGATATCAATTTAATCTGTCCCGCGTCCGGCTTGGGCGCGGGTCTGACAGCTTCGCTGCAGCGGGTGTCCGCAGTGGCAGAAGCGCCCGGCACGAGCAACGTGCCTGGAGGCTGCCATGCTTGAACCTCTCTCGCTAGCGGCGGGCCTGTCCTGGGGCAGTGGCCTCCGTCTCTATCTGACCGTCCTGTTAGCCGGCGTGTTTGCGCGCCTCGGCCTCGTCCATCTTCCCGATACCTTGTCCGTGCTGGCTTCGCCATGGGTGATCGGGGTGGCGGCCGTGTTGACGGTCACCGAGTTTCTGGCCGATAAAATTCCTGCGTTCGATTCCCTCTGGGACGCGATTCATACCTTTATCCGGATTCCGGCCGGTGCCGTGCTGGCCGCTGGTGCGCTCGGCCATGCCGATCCGGCGCTGCTGACCGTGGCCGCGCTTGCCGGTGGCACGCTAGCCGGTACCGCGCATCTGGCGAAGGCCGGCACGCGCGCGCTGATCAACCTCTCGCCCGAGCCGGTTTCGAACATCGTGACCTCGACCGCCGAGGATGGCCTCGTGTTTGGCGGCCTGCTGCTGGCGCTCTTCGTCCCCGTGCTGTTCCTGCTGCTGATGGTCGGCTTTCTGATGCTGGCGGCCTGGGTGTTGCCGCGTCTGTGGCGCGGCGTGCAGGGCGGCTTTCGCGGCATGGCGACGCATATGGTGTCGCGCTTCGCCAGGAGTCGGCACGATTGAGCGATTCGGCACGAGTTTCGCCGGCGTCGCCAGCGGCTGTCGTCCGCACCACGCCGGGGCGTCGTTTTAACGGGGCCGATCTGTTGCGTCAGGCCGTGCGGATGACCGCCCGTGACTGGCGCGCGGGCGAGTTGACGATGCTGCTGCTGGCGCTGGTGCTGGCCGTAGCGGCCCTCTCAAGCGTCGGCTTCCTCGCCGACCGCCTGCATCTAGGGCTCGAGCGCGACGCGCGGCGCATGATCGGCGCCGACTTCATCGTGCGCTCCGACCATCCCGTCGATCCGCAATTCAGCAATGAGGCCAAATCGCTTGGCCTGCAGATGGCGAACACCGCCATTTTCCCCAGCATGATCAGTACGATGGGTGCCCAGTCGGTCTCGCGGCTGGCGGCTCTCAAAGCTGTCACATCCGCGTATCCGCTGCGTGGCGCGCTGCGCATCGCGACGGCGCCGAACGCGCCCGATCATGAGGCGCAGGGGATTCCCGCGCCAGGCACGGTGTGGGCCGATCAGGCGTTGCTCGACGCGTTGAAGGTGCATGTCGGCGATACGGTGAGGGTCGGCAACCGCACGTTCACGATCGCCGCGATCATCACGCGTGAACTGGACCGCGGCTTCGGCTTCGTCAATTTTTCGCCGCGGTTGATGCTGCGTGACGATGAACTCAAGTCCACCGGCCTGATCGTGTTCGGCAGCCGCGTGACGTACCGGTTGCTGGTGGCGGGTACGCGCCCGGCGGTCGAGAAGTTTGCCGCGTTTTCGCATGCCCGCGTCGACGACGGCAAGATGCGCGGTGTCGCGCTCGAATCGCTGAAGGATGGCCAGCCGCAGGTGCGCGAGACGCTCGATCGCGCGGGCCATTTTCTGACCCTCGTGTCGCTGCTGACGGCGATGCTGGCGGCGGTCGCGATTGCGATGGCCTCACACCGCTACATGCGCCGCCATCTTGACGGTTGCGCGGCGATGCGCTGTCTCGGCGTCAGTCAGCGCACGCTGCGTTCGCTGTTTCTGCTGGAGTTTCTTGGGCTGGGTCTGCTTGGCGGAGCAATCGGCGTGCTGCTTGGCTACGCGGGACATCTGGCGTTGTTGAGCTGGCTCGGCACGCTGATCGACGTAGTGCTGCCGTATCCGAGCGTGTGGCCCGCGGTCGAAGGGATTGCGGCGGGTCTCGTGTTGCTGCTCGGCTTCGCGTTGCCGCCTCTGTTGCCGTTGACCCGCGTGCCGCCGGTGCGCGTGCTGCGCCGCGAATGGGGCGAAGAGGCGCGCACGGCGTGGGCCGCGTATGCGCTGGGAATCATGCTGTTCGCTGCACTGCTGATCGTGGCGGCCGGCGAAGTGAAGCTGGGCGGGATCGTAGCCGGCGGCTTTGCCGGTGGGCTGCTGGTGTTCGCCGTGATCGCCCGTCTCGCGTTGTGGGGCGCCTCGCGCATCGTACGCAGCGAGCGGGTCAACGCGGGCATTGGCTGGCGCTATGCGCTGGCCTCGCTCGAGCGTCGCAGCAGCGCCAGCGCGCTGCAGATCACGGCGCTCGGTATCGGCCTGATGTGTCTGTTGCTGATTGCGATGACGCGTAACGATCTGGTGGACGGCTGGCGCAAATCGACACCGCCCGACGCGCCGAACCAGTTCATCATCGACATTCAGCCCGATCAGCGCGCAGGGGTGACGCAGTACCTCAAGAGCCACGACCTGCCCGATGCGGCGCTCTCGCCGATGGTGCGCGCGCGCCTGATTGCGATCAACGGCAAGCCCATCAATCCGGACCAGTACAAGAGCGAGGATGCCAGGCGCCTCGTCGACCGCGAATTCAATTTGTCGTACACGACGAGCCTGCCTGACGACAACCGGATCGTCGGGGGCAAGTGGTACGGCGACACGAAGGCGCCGCAGATTTCGATCGAGGAAGGACTTGCGAAAACACTCCACGTGAAGGCTGGCGATACGCTGCGTTTCGACGTGACCGGTTTGCAGGTCGACGCGCCGGTGACGAGCATCCGCAAGCTCGACTGGGGCTCGTTCAAGGTCAACTTTTTTGTGCTGATGCCGCCTGCCGCGTTGCAGGATTTTCCGGCGAGCTTCATTACGAGTTTCCACTTGCCGCCCGAGAAGAGCGCGACGATCGATGGCCTGATCGGGGCGTATCCGAATCTCACGGCCATCGATGTGGGCCCGATTCTCGCGCAGATGCAACGCATGCTGGAGCAGGTGATCGGCGCGGTGCAGTTCCTGTTTGCGTTCACACTCGCCGCGGGTGTGCTGGTGCTGTATGCGGCGCTCGCCGGCACGCGCGACGAGCGTATGCGAGAATCCGCGCTGCTGCGCGCGCTCGGTGCATCGCATCGGCAGGTGCGCGCGGTGCAGGTGGCGGAGTTTGTCGCGGTGGGCGCTTTGGCCGGGCTGATGGCAGCGATAGGCGCGGAGGTAGTTGGGTGGCAACTCGCGACGCGAGTGTTTTTCTTCTACCTGAACTTCGACCCGTGGCTGCTGCCTGCCGGTGTCGCAGCAGGCATTGCCTGCGCGGGCGTCGGCGGCTGGTTGAGCCTGCGTCATGTGCTGGCCCGTCCCGCGTTGCAATCGCTGCGCGATGCGTGATACCTGAGCGGCGGCAAGCGCGTAGTTTTTTCTTCGATTCCTTTTGCAGATTGCAGTTGACCGTATGACCGATCCGATCGACGAAGCGCCGGCGCAACCGACGGCCTTCGAACTGGTGGGCGGCGAGGCGCGCGTGCGCGAACTCATCGACCGTTTCTATGACCTGATGGACCTCGAGCCCGAATTCGCGGGGATCCGCGCCCTGCATCCTCCGACCCTCGACGGCTCGCGCGACAAGTTCTTCTGGTTCCTGTGCGGTTGGCTGGGCGGCCCGGACCACTACATCAGCCGCTTCGGCCACCCGCGTCTGCGCGCCCGGCACCTGCCGTTTTCGATTGCTTCGAGCGAGCGCGATCAGTGGCTGCGTTGCATGGCGTGGGCGATGCAAGACGTGGGGCTGGACGAGCCGCTGCGGGAGCGTCTGCTGCACTCGTTCTTTGATACGGCTGACTGGATGCGGAACCGGCCGGATTGATGGGGAAGGGGAGACACGTCGGATGAGCGGGCAGTCGGGTTCGGTTGCGCATGACGCCACGGCCGATTACGCCGCGCTCGACGAGCGGGCGCGAGCGGTGCTCGACTGCTGGTTCGGTGCGCCGGATTCCGCTACCTATGGGCAGGACAGAAAGCTCTGGTTCAAGCGCGATGCGGCGTTCGACGCGATGCTGCATGAGCGCTTCGGTGAACTGCTTGATCTCGCCGTGCAGGGTGTGCTGGATGCGTGGGCGGATACACCGCTTGGCGGTCTTGCGCTCGTCATCGTGCTCGATCAGTTTTCACGCAATCTATACCGCGGGACGGCACGAGCATTCGCTGGCGATGAGCATGCGCTGAGGATTGCCAGGCAAATGATCGCAAGCGGTGCTGACCAGCGTCTGCCAACTCTGTTACATCGCGCCTTTGCATATCTGCCGTTCGAGCATGATGAGTCTCTTGCCAGCCAGCGCGAATCGCTGCGGCTCTTCAAAACGTTCGAAGCGCAGCCGAAGAGGGTCGCGAGTTACTACGATGCCGCAGTCAGGCACGCGGCGGTCATCGAACGGTTTGGGCGGTTTCCACATCGCAACGCGGCGCTGGGGCGTGTGTCTACCGAAGAAGAGCAGGACTTCCTGCGCAAACCAGGATCGTCGTTCTGAGAAGCGTGTGCTGTGCCCAGGTTATAGCGCGCGGCAGCCGAACGAAAAATCAGCGTCCACCGGCCACATCAAGCACGGCGCCGGTCACATACGAAGCCGCATCGCTTAGCAGCCAGACGATGCCTTCCGCGACTTCATCTGCGCTGCCAGGGCGACCGAGCGGCGTCTGCGAGCCAAGCACTGCGGCACGGTCCGGACGCCCACCACTGGCATGGATCTCGGTATCGATCAGACCAGGCCGCACCGCATTCACGCGTATCCCCTGCGGGCCGAGTTCCTTGGCAAGGCCAAGCGTCATCGTATCGATAGCGCCTTTCGAGCCCGCGTAGTCGACGTACTCGTTCGGCGCACCGAGACGCGCGGCCGCCGAGGAGAGATTGACGATCACACCGCCTTCGCCGCCGCGGTCCTTCGACATCCGGCGCGCAGCTTCCCGGGCACACAAATAAGCGCCAAGAACGTTGACGTCGAACATGCGCTGCAGGCGTGCCACATCCATATCGGCGAGCGGCATCCCAGGGGCGACAATGCCCGCGTTGTTCACCAGTGCATCGATCCGGCCGAACGCGTGGATGACGGCGTCGAACATTCCAATCACGTCCGCTTCGCTCGCAACGTCACCTTTGATCACGCGGGCATGGCCGCCGGCCCGTCCGACTTCCGCTGCGGTTTCGTGCGCGGCGGCTTCGTTATTGGCGTAGTTCACACCGACCGACCAGCCGCGTGCGCCCAGCAAACGCGCTGTCGCGCGGCCGATGCCGCGGCTTGCGCCCGTGATCAGAACGACCTTCGTCATGGATGATTGCCCTTTCTAAGCGGTAAGCGGTGAGCAGCCTGCGACGCTCAAACCGCGTCGCGGTTATCGGCCCATTTGTCTTTCGGCGGCGGTTGATAACCACGCAGCCTGGCGATCAACCCCACCGGGTCTGAATCGACCTGCAGGATGTCGAAATAGGTCTGGCGCATGAAGCCTTCCTGCACCGTATGCTCGAGCATCGCAATCAGCGGATCGTAGTAGCCGTCTATGTTGAGCAGCGCCACGGGCTTCTGGTGATAGCCCAGTTGCGCCCATGTATAGACTTCGAACAGTTCTTCGAGCGTACCCGCACCGCCGGGCATTGCAACGAACGCATCCGACAGGTCTGCCATCATCTTCTTGCGCTGGTGCATGTCGGGCACCACGTGCAATTCAGTCAGGCCGTTATGGCCGACTTCCTTGTTGACGAGCAGTTCGGGAATCACACCAATGGCACGGCCGCCGGCCTCCATC
>Ga0302235_10000869_pt1 | contig 23158 bp, 23 predicted proteins | sample II_Palsa_N3_3_FD_193577 | JGI IMG/M metagenome (GOLD analysis project Ga0302235, IMG submission 193577) | Peat permafrost microbial communities from Stordalen Mire near Abisko, Sweden - II_Palsa_N3_3 | ecosystem: Environmental > Terrestrial > Soil > Palsa > Peat permafrost | place: Sweden...
CCGATTCCGTGCCGGACGCGCCACCGGTGGTGGTTGAGAGCAAGGCGGTCGCAGGCGGGGCCGAGGGGATGCGGAGCGGCGAGTAGCGCTTACCGCCCTCCTGATCGACTGGACCGGGCCGGCCCCTCAGGGGGCCGGCCCGGTCGCGATACTGCTGATAGTGCCGCCAGGGAGGCTGCGCAGGCCGGAATGCGAGCCCGTAATGCGCTAGCTGGGCAGGGCGAACCTGTTATCCGACAGCGATTCCGCGAGGCCGTCGGCAACCAGTCCCCTGAGTGCGCGTGCCCGCTGCTGATGATCCGGCCAGGCCGCCTCAAGCTGGGCTTCCCGGACCGGGCCGCCTGTGCCGCGGAGCGCGGCGAGCAGTGCGCCCCGGCACTGCCGGTCACTGCCTTCGTAACGGGGCACTGCCGGGCGCTTGGCGCTGGCCGGGCTCCCGGCCCGCAGCCAGGAGCATTGCGCCGCGACCGGGCAGCCGTCGCATCGCGGCCGCGCGGCGGTGCACACCAGCGCGCCGAGTTCCATGACGGCCACCGACCATCGGGCCGCTGCCAGGCGTTCGGCGGGCAGCAGCGATTCGGCCAGCCGCACTTCGGCCGCGGAAGTGCTGCGGGCCGGGAGCTCTTCAGCCCGCACCAGGCGGCCAAGCACTCGCCGCACGTTCGTGTCGAGTACGGCGTGCCGCTGCCCGAAGGCGAAGCTGGCCACCGCCGCGGCGGTATAGGACCCGACGCCGGGGAGCTGGACCAGCGCCTCCAGGGCGGCAGGCACCTGGCCCCCGTGCCGCTCGGTGATGATCCGGGCGGTCGCATGCAGCCGCAGTGCCCGGCGGGGGTAACCAAGCCGGCCCCATTGCCGCACGGCCTCGCCGGGAGGGCACGCGGCCAGGCATGAGGGAGTCGGCCAGCGGGCCAGCCAGGCCTGGTAGGCCGGAAGCACGCGCGCCACTGGCGTCTGCTGAAGCATGACCTCACTGACCAGGATGGCCCACGGCGAGGCGCCATGCTGCCGCCAGGGAAGCTCCCGTGCGTGCGAGGCATACCAGCCCAGCACCGGTGCCAGGTACCTGTTCGTCATGACGGGCCGATCCTTACACAGTCACCGATGCGGCAGCGCCCCGGCCGGGGCGCTGCGCTGGCCGCAAGAAGATGCCCGAACCGCAGGGCCATCATCGACGTGCGGGCCGTACGTGACAGACGTCGCGCAGGCCAGCCGATGGCGGGCTATCCGGACGATCATCCCATCTCGGGATAAGTCTCCGACCTGCGGTAATGCACGAGGCGAGTACCGGCGGGTCGGCCGTGACGGCGGCGCGCATCATTGCATACTCAACGTATGTGGCTGAAAACTTTTCGTCACCGACTGGGAAAGGGCTCGTCGGCGATCTACTGGCGGCGGAGATTTCTTGCCCTGGTAGGCGGCCTTGCGATTTTCGCACTGCTGGCCTGGGCCGCGTCAGGCGCACTCGGCGGGGTGAAGGTGGTCAGCCCGGCCGCGAACGTGGCGGGCAGCTCCGGGCACCGGCCGGGCGGAAGCGGGACGGGACGGACGGCAGGCAAGGCGCCGCGGTCATCCGCGGCGTCTGTCACCCGGCGGTCCGCCTCCCCGCGGCGATCCGCCTCTCCCCGGCCATCCGCCTCCCCGCGGCCATCCGCCTCGGCTGCGCGCCGCGCGGCCAGCCCGCGCCCGGCCGCTACCGGATCCCGTCAGCCTGCCAGGCCGGCCAGTCCCGCCGTGCCCGGCCGCGGCGCGGCCCGCGGCGGATCGCACGATAGCGTGCCCGGGTCGCGAGCCTGCGTCCCGGGCAAGGTCGTGATCAGCCTGTTCGCCAGCCAGGTCAGCTACTCAGCGCACGCCTGGCCCGAGTTCGAGGTGGACGTGGTTTCCACGGCGGACAAGCCGTGCACTTTCAACGTCGGCGCGGCGCAGCTGGCGCTGGTGATCAACGCGGGCAGCGTACGGGTCTGGAGTTCGGCTGACTGCGCTCAGGGCAGGAAATCGCTGGTGACGGACCTGTTCAGGGGCGTGCCCACGGTGCTGCCGATCTCATGGGATCGCCGGACTGCATCGCCAGGATGCGAACTCGCCTCGTCCGCGGTGCCGGCCGGAATATACGCGGCGACCGCATCAAACGGGCAGCTCAGCAGTAATACGGAGATCTTCCGGCTGCGTTGATCACGCGCCGCCCGCGTTTACACGTACCGCTCGAGGATGGACGACTCCGCCAGCCTGGAGAGCCCTTCGCGGATACTCCGTGCGTGCGGCCCGCCGATGCCATCCACCTGCTGCAGATCCTCGACACTGGCGGCCAGCAGTTTCTGCAGCCCTTCGAAGTGCTCGGCAAGGCGCTCGACCGCGAGCCGCGGCAGCCGCGGGACCTTGGCGAGCAGCCGGTAACCGCGCGGGCTCACCGGATGGTCGAGCGCGTCGGGCTGGCCGAATCCGAGCGTGGCGGCTATCTTCGCGACATCGAGCAGGTCGTCGGGGGACAGGCCGCCCAGATCCGTCAGCACAGCGTCCATCGCGACCTGGCGGCCGTCGGCGGCTGCAGGCACGTAGTCCAGGGCAAGCAGCTCACGCTCGGCTTTCGTGCCGGCCACCAGCTCATCGAGCTGCAGGGCGAGCAGCCTGCCGCCGGTGCCCAGCTCCACCATGTAGCCCTCGATCTCGCCGGCGATGCGCCCGACCATCTCCAGGCGCTGCGCGACGGCCGTCACGTCCCGGACGGTGGCGAGATCCTCGATCTCGAGGGCAGAGAGGGCGCCAGAGACCTCATCGAGCCGGAGCCGGTATCTCTCCAGTGTCCCCAGGGCCTGATTGGCGTGCGACAGGATGGCGACGGAGTCCTCCAGCACGTGCCTGGTGCCGTCGATGTAGAGCCCGATAGTCCGCATCGACTTGCTCACGGCAACGACCGGGTACCCCGTCTGCCTGGCGACCCGTTCCGCGGTCCGGTGCCTGGTGCCTGACTCATCCGTCGGCAACGCAGGGTCAGGCATGAGATGCACCGCGGCCCGCACGATGTTGTTCGCGGCGAGATCGAGGACGATCGCCCCGTCCATCTTCGCGAGCTCACGCAGCCGGGTCGCGGAGAACGGGACCGTCAGCTCGAAGCCGCCCGAACACAGATCCCTGACAACCTGGTCGAAACCGAGCACGATCAGCGCACCGGTGTTGCCGCGCAGGATCCGCTCCAGGCCCTCTCGCAGGGCTGTTCCCGGCGCAAGTGCCGTGAGGGCGGCGCGGCGGCGCTCGTCCCGGCCCTTGCTTGCTGCAGGCACGAAAACCCCCGGAAAAGGGACTACTGACTACCGTCAGTCTATCGGCGACTGCTGGGCAGTGCCCGGTGCTTGACTGGCTGCGGGCTACCTGCCGGGTTCCCGGCCAGCTGCGAGCTGGCTCGCGGCGGGCTATTTGCCGAGGGCGGCGGCGATCGCATCGCGGATATCCTCGGCCTCCCTGACATTCCTCAGCAGGCCGCTGGCTGGCCGCCCTGACCCCGCTCCGTCACCGGTTGCCGTCAGCGCGCCCGGCGGCACGATCGCGCTGCGGAATCCCATCCGCTCGGCCTCGGCCAGCCGCCGCTGTATCCCCGGGACCCGGCGGATCTCCCCGGCCAGCCCGACTTCGCCGATGGCCACCAACTGGGGCGGCACGCTCAGATCGGACGTCGCGCTTGCCACCGCCAGCGCGACTGCCAGGTCCACGGATGGTTCAGTGAGCCTGACTCCCCCTACGGTCGCGGCGTAGACATCCTGCCTTCCGATGGGGACCCCGGCCCGCCGCTGCAGGACGGCGAGGATCATGCCCACTCGCGAGGCATCAAGGCCGGACGTCACCCTGCGGGCCAGCTCCGCCGTCGAAGCGCAGACCAGGGTCTGCACCTCGGCGACAAGGGGACGGCGGCCTTCCATTGTCACGGTCACGCAGGTGCCGGGTACCGGCTCGCTGAGCTGGGAAAGGAACAGCCCGCTCGGATCGGGCAGCCCGCTCAGGCCGTGCTCACCGAGCTCGAAACAGCCGATCTCGTCAGTGGGACCGAATCTGTTCTTCAGCGCGCGCACCGTCCGCAGCTGCGAATGCCGGTCACCTTCGAAATGCAGGACAACGTCGACCAGGTGCTCAAGCGCGCGCGGCCCGGCGATCGATCCGTCCTTGGTGACATGCCCGACCAGCACGATGGTCAGCGTCTGCTGTTTCGCCACCGCCATCAAGGCGGCGGTGACCTCCCGGATCTGGGTTACCCCGCCGGGCGCGCCGTCGACGTCCGCCGCGGTGATGGTCTGCACCGAGTCGACGATCAGCAGGCCCGGGCGGACTGCATCGACGTGGCTGAGCACGGCGGACAGATCTGTCTCGGCGGCGAGGAAGAGCAGCGGGCTGACGGCGCCGATCCGGTCAGCGCGGAGTCGCACCTGTGCCGCTGACTCCTCGCCGGTGACATAAAGCACCGGCCCTGCTCCAGCGGCCAGCGCACCCGCCTCCAGCAGCAAGGTGGACTTGCCCACGCCTGGCTCGCCCGCGAGCAGCACCACCGCGCCAGGTACCAGCCCGCCGCCCAGCACCCGGTCCAGCTCATCAAGGCCGGTGGGGCGAGCGGCTGCGCTGCTGGCATCCACGTCGGCGATCGAGATGGCAGCGGCGGATCCCGGAAAGGCCGCCGGTCCCGCCCGGGCGGACGAGCGCAGCCCGGCCCGCGCGATGGCCGGGACCCTGGCTGCTGCGACCGTGCCCCATCCCTGGCACTCGCCGCACCGTCCCGCCCACTTCATGCTGCGCCAGCCGCATTCCGAGCACTGATAGAGCGCGGCGGCAGCTGACTTGCCCATGGCTGGCACACTAGTTGCCGCCGCCGACAGTCCGGGCTCCCTGCGGGGCGGGCGCGCCGGCCCGGTCGGCATAAGCTGGCCACGCGCGGATATCGCAGGCCGGCCGCGCAGCCAGCCCGGCCGGAGCGGCCGGACAGGAGCAAGCGGATCGGCCAGGAGCAGGCCGGCAGAGTCCGGAGAGCAGGGGAGACGCCGTGGGCCGCATTGCACCGGCTTCCGGTGCGCTGGTGGCACTATCCAGCAGCTCGGTCTTCCCGGAGCGGATGCCGGACGCCTTCGAGACGGCGGCCAGGCTCGGTTACGACGGCGTCGAGGTGATGGTCACCACCGACCTGATCAGCCAGGACGTTGACGTCCTGCGCAGGCTCGTCGACTATCACGGCATCCCCGTGCTGGCCGTGCACGCGCCGTGCCTGCTGATCACCCAGCGCGTCTGGGGCCGTGAGCCATGGGGCAAGCTCAACCGGGCCAGGGAGGCTGCCGAGCAGCTCGGCGCACGGGTGGTCGTGCTGCATCCGCCATTCCGCTGGCAGCGGGAGTACGCCCGCGATTTCGAGGCGGGGCTGGCCCGCCTGGGCGCGGAAACCGACGTGAAGTTCGCGGTGGAGAACCTGTACCCGCTCCGGGCCCGGGGTGCCGAGGTGGCGGCATACGCGCCGCACTGGAACCCGGTTGAGCTTGACTGCCGCCATGTGACGCTGGACCTGTCGCACACGGCCGTATCAGGGTCCGACGCGCTGGCGATGGCAGCTGAGCTCGGCCCGAGGCTGGCGCACGTGCACATGGGCGACGGCACAAAGCCTGGCCTGCCCGATGAGCACCTCGTTCCTGGCCGGGGCTTCCAGCCATGCGCGGAACTGCTGCAGCGACTCAGGTCTACCGGCTACGGCGGGGTAGTCGTGCTCGAGGTCAGTACCCTCCGCGCGGCGAGCAGCGAGGAGCGTCAGGCTGACCTGGCCGAGTCGCTGGCCTTCACCCGGCATCATCTCGGCCAGGACAGCCGCCTGATGCGGGCTACACCTCGAGGATCAAGGTCACAGGACCGTCATTGACGAGCATGACCTTCATGTCCGCGCCGAATACGCCGGTCTGCACGCCGGCGCCGAGACCGCGCAGCGCGTCGGCGAAAGCGGCCACCAGCGGCTCGGCCACCGGTCGCGGCGCTGCCGCCTGCCATGTCGGCCGCCGTCCCCTGGCCGTCTCCGCGTACAGCGTGAACTGGCTGATCACCAGCAGCGGCGCGGACGTCTGCGCACATGACCGCTCGCCGGGCAGGATCCGCAGATGGTAGATCTTCCTGGCGAGGGACGCGGCGAGTTCCGGCGTGTCCGAATGGGTCACGCCGATCAGCACCACCAGGCCGGGACGGGGCAGGAAGCCGACGGTCGCCCCGTCCACAGTCACGCTCGCAGCACTCGCCCGCTGGACTACAGCCCGCACGAGAAGGCATTCTTCCGCTCATGACTGCAGATCACCCAGCCCGACCCGCCGCCGGGCGGCTCTCGTCTCCCGGCAAGGACGCCACGCTCATCACTGTCGCCCCGACCGGTGCCGAATCGGACAAGGCCGTGGTCCCGGCGCTGCCGGTAACCCTCGATGAGCTGGTCACCACCGCGAAAGAGTGCAGGGCCGCGGGAGCCGCCGTCATCCACGTGCACATCAGGGACGGCCGGGCCAGGCCCACGCTGGACATCGCCGCCCTGACTGACACGGTCCGGGCGCTGCGCGAGGGCACCGACCTGATCGTCCAGCTGTCCACCGGCGGTGCCGTCACCGATGGCTTCGAGCAGCGGCTTGCCGTCCTGGACGCATCCCCGGACGCATGCTCGCTCACCTGCGGCACGGTGAACTTCGGCGCGGAGGTGTTCGCCAACCCGTGGCCGTTCATCCGCGAGCTCTATGCCAGGACCAAGGAACTCGGGGTAGTGCCCGAATTCGAGCTGTTCGACATGGGTCAGGTAGCCACGCTGCACCGGCTGCTCGATGATCTGGGCGCACCACACGGCGGGCACGTGCACTGTGACCTGGTGATGGGGGTGCCCGGCGGTATGCCGGGCACTGCCGCACAGCTAGTCCAGGCGGTCGCTGCGCTGCCGCCCGGCGCAACCTGGTCGGCGACCGGCGTAGGCCGTACCTCGGTGCCGGTGATCTTCGCTGCGCTCGCGGCAGGCGGTCACCTGCGAGTCGGGATGGAGGATACGATCTCCTTCGCCCGCGGCCGCCCGGTGACGAGCAACGCCGAGCTGGTCGAGCGAGCGGCCGCGCTCGCAGGACTGGCGCAGCGGCCGGCCATGACCCCGGATCAGGCCCGCGCCATGCTGGGCGTCAGCGATCGCCGCTGAGGAGCCGCTAAAGCGCCGCTGAGGAACTGCGAATCCGGCCGGCCGCCCGGGCGTGGGCGGAGCCAGCAGGCGAACCGGCGGGCACTGAGAGATGCGCGTGCCGCACGCGAGGCGCATAGTCATGGGGGCGAGCTTGCCAGCGCAAGCAGCGGTGGCGAGACTGAGGCAATGGGCCCGGTAAATGTCAGCTCGATCGGAAGCTTCATTCGCGAGCAGCGCGAGCAGGCCAGGATCTCGATCCGCCAGCTCGCCCAGGCGGCAGGCGTGTCCAATCCCTATCTGAGCCAGATCGAGCGGGGCCTGCGCAAGCCGAGCGCGGACATCCTGCAGCAGATCGCGAAGGGATTGCGGATCTCCGCCGAGGCGATGTACGTCCAGGCCGGGATCCTGGAGGACCGGCCGGAGGGAACCGGCGTCCGTGATGCCGTCCTTGCCGATCCTGAGCTGACCGAGCGGCAGCGGCAGATGCTGATCGAGCTCTACGAGTCGTTCCGCAAGGAACTGGCTCCAGCGGCCGGGGAAGCGGCCGGGGAAGGGGAGCGAACGGCCGCCCGCGGAGCGATACCCGCCGCCGGGGAAGCCGCGGCCGCCGCCGAAGCGATGCCCGCGGCCGGGAAACAGCAGCCAGCCGCCCCCGGCGGGGGGCCCGAGCGCATGGTCCCGAGCGCGGCCGGCAACCGATAACCTGGCATCGTGCTCTTCAGTAATCCGGGTGCGTACTCGGCCCTCAGGTGGTTCTTCGAAGCGCTGGCCGTCGCGGCGCTGGTGGTCGAGGCGTGGGCGTTCATCGACGCGATTCGCCGGCCGGCCCCGGCGTTCGTCGCGGCGGGCAAGCAGACCAAGCCGCTGTGGCTGATCATCCTGGGCGTCGCCACGGTGATCGGCCTTGGCACGGCCGCGAGCGGCAGCTTGTCGGTGATCGGCATTTTGTCGGTGGCCGCCTTCGTGGCGGCAGCGGTCTATCTCACCGATGTCAAGCCCAAGGTCAGCGGGTCCAGCGGCGGGTCATCTCACCAGGGTCCCTACGGCCCCTGGTAAGACCAGCAGCGAGCCGGAGCGGGGTTGGCGCCGGGCTCGACTAGGCTCTGGCCGTGAGCGAGACGCAGTGGCGGACGCACCGGCTTGAGCTGGATGATCAGACCCTGCGGGAATGGGATGCCATCGTCCTGCAGGCGGCACCGGACGGGATCGTGCTCGACCGATCGGCCTTCTACCCTGGCGGTGGCGGTCAGCCGCCTGACCACGGGGTGCTGCTCTGGGGCGGCGTGCAGACGAGCATCGCCGGCGCGCGGAAGGGCGACGATCTCTACCTGATCCCCGGGGAAGGCGATCCGCTTCCGCCGCCGGGCACAGCCGTACGCGGCGCCGTGGAAGATGGCCGGCGGACCGCTCTGATGCGCACCCACTCGGGCCTGCACGTGCTCTGCGGTGTGGTGTTCAGGGACTTCGGCTCGCTGGTCACCGGCGGGAACATGGAGCCCTACGCGGCGAGGATGGATTTCGACCTGCCCGAGGTCCCGCCGGGATTCAAGGAGAATGTCGAGTCCGCCTGCAACAAGGAGATCGCCGCCGGCCGCCGGATCGACGTCCGGGTGCTGCCCCGGGCCCAGGCATTCGCGATCCCCGACATCATCCGCACCGCGACTAATCTCGTCCCGCCGGACGTGCCCGACGTCCGCATCGTCGACATCGTTGGGCTTGACCAGCAGGCCGATGGCGGCACGCATGTGGCCGCCACCAGCCAAATCGGCCGGATCGAGGTCGTCAAGATCGAGAACAAGGGGAAGGGCTTCCGCCGCCTGCGGATCCGCATTTCCGACTAGCCCGGTCCGGCATCCCCGGCTGACCCGGCATTTCCGGCTCACCCGGCATCTCCGGCTAGCCCCGGAGCGGCAGCCAGACTCGACGGCCGTCTGGCTGGTGCTACTGCGTTCAGAATGAGATGAACAGGAACGCGACGGGGACGGCGACGAGCAGTACGGCCGCGCCGCAGACCAGGGTGATGGCCGGCGCCGATAGCCCGGGCGCGGGCCGGAGCAGCCGGGCAACGCGGACGGCTACCTCACCGCCGCCGGCACCGTCGGCCGCAAGGGCGCCGGACGGCACCTGCGAGCCCGCCGCGCCTACCCGCATCAGCGCGGTCGCCAGCTGGCTTGCCGGGCGGTGCCGGAGCGCGTGGTCGTCGGCGAGCATCTCAAGGAGCAGCGCGACTGCGCCCTCGGCCCGGCGGGCGACCGCGGACCAGCGGAACGCCCGCAGCAGCGCAGTGAACGGCAGCAGGACGAGATCGTGCCGCTCCCTCAGGTGGGCACGCTCATGGGCGAGCACGGCGGCCAGTTCAGCCTGGTCCAGCAATTCCAGGGTGCCAGCGCTGATCACGATCCGCGATCGCAGGCCAGGCACGCAGTAGGCGGCGGCAGCGGGATGATCCACGACGAGCGCGCCCGGCACCTTGGGATCGCCGTGGGCGAGCAGGCTGAGCAGGTCCCGCTGCCGGCGGCGGGCGCGCAGCACGACCGCGGAGGCCGCCACCAGCACCCAGCAGAGCAGCATCAGGAGCAGCAGCCCAGCAGCCACGGACGCCAGCCGGAGGTCCGCGAGCAGGCCGGACGGCCGCGGCCCGAGCGCAGCGCCGCGCACGACACGGGCGGCGACGGCCAGTGCCGCGCGGGCAACTGCCGCGTGCCGCCTGCCCGCGCCGAGCCCGGCAAGCGCGCCGACCGCCGCCAGTCCCCAGCCCAGCCCGAGTGCCTGCCAGAGCAGGATGGCGGCGGCCGGCGACCGGCCCGGCCAGCGGGCAGAGGCCAGCGCGGAAGCGGCCGGGATGCTGCCAGCGGCGACCGCGGTCAGGATCAGGACTGCGGGGAGCACGGGCCTCAGCCCTCGTGGGCTTCCTCAAGCGGCTTGCGCGCATCGAGCGACGGGCGCGGTTCGACCAGCTCGCGAACCTCGAGCGCCTCGAGCGCGCGGCGCAGTGCCCTGGCTTCAGCGCCGGACACGCTGCGGACGAAGCGGGCGAGTGCCGCCTGCCGGTCGCCGGTCTGGTCAAGCGCGTTCAGCATAAGCTCGGTGACATAGGCTTCCCTGCTCTCGGCCGCGCGGTAACGCCACGCACGGCCATCTCGCTCACGCCGCGAGAATCCTTTCTTGGCGAGCCGGTCGAGAACCGTCATCACCGTGGTGTGAGCCAGATCCCGCGCGGTCAGCTGACCGCTGACCTGGCGGACCGTCAGCGGCTCGGGACTCTCCCAGAGGACATCCATGATGGCGCGCTCAAGCTCACCCAGCCGGTTCACAACGCCATGTTACTAGCGCGTCATCGCCCTGAGTAGAGGCGCTGCGGGCTTTCCGGCGGTGCCCTGCCTGCCAGCTGCCTTGCCAGCCCAGCCAGGTGCCACACTAGGCGGGTAGGTAACCGTGATCACGGCACTGACCGGCACGGGAGGACAGCTCCAGGAGGACGACGGTGTCCGAAAGCTTCCCGCGTTTCCGCTCGATCCTTGACCAGTTCGTGCCCTACAAGCCGGGGCTGAGCACGGCGCGGGGGGACGGCAGGTCGTTCAAGCTCTCATCGAATGAGTCCCCGTTCGGGCCGCTGCCGTCTGTCGTCGAGGTCATTACCGCGGCTGCCGGGCAGGTCAACAGGTATCCGGACAACGGGGCGGTAGCCCTGACCGAGGCGATCGCTGATCACTTCGCCGTGCCGCCCTCGCACATCGCGGTCGGCTGCGGTTCCGTCGGGGTGACCCAGCAGCTGCTTGCGGCGGCCGGCGAGCCAGGTGCGGAAATCATCTATGCCTGGCGCTCGTTCGAGGCGTACCCGGCCCTCGTTGACCTCGCCGGGGCGGACTCGGTGCGGGTACCGCTGCTAGACCAGGCCCACGACCTGGCCGCGATGGCCGGGGCGATCACCGCGCGGACCAGGATGATCTTCGTCTGCAACCCCAACAACCCGACCGGCACCGTGGTTCACAGCGCTGAGCTTGAGCGGTTCCTGGACCAGGTGCCGCCCGACTGCCTGGTGATACTCGACGAGGCCTACCGCGAGTACGTGCGGGACAGCGACGTGCCGGACGGCATCAGCCTCTACCGCGACCGGCCCGGCGTGGCCGTGCTGCGCACGTTCTCCAAGGCCTACGGGCTGGCCGGCCTGCGGGTCGGCTTCATGGTGGCGCACGAGCAGGTCGCCGCGGCGGCACGTAAGACGATGCTGCCGTTCACGGTGAACGCCATCGCGCAGGCCGCCGCCGTCGCCTCGCTCGCTGCAGAGGATGAGCTGCTCGAGCGGGTCGATGCCGTGGTCAAGGAACGCGGCCGGGTCCGGGATGAGCTGCTCGGCCAGGGCTGGACGGTGCCGCCCACCGAGGCCAACTTCGTGTGGCTGCAGCTCGGCGATGACACCGCCGATTTCGCGGCCGCGTGCGCGCGGGAGGGGATCAGCGTGCGGCCGTTCGGCGCGGAGGGAGCACGGATCTCCATCGGAGATCATGACGCGAACGACGAGCTGCTCGCCGTGGCGAAGACCTATCCCCGCCGCCACTGACCGCCCGTGCAGGTCTACGTGATCCACGAGAACCCTGACTGGTATGCGCCGCTCGGGGCGGCGTTCGATGCGGCCGGCCTGCCGCACGAGCAGTGGCTGCTCGGCGACGGCGTAATCGATCTTGGCGCGGTACCCCCGGACGGGGTGTTCTGGTCCCGGATGAGCGCTTCCGCGCACACCAGGGGCCACCCGGATGCGAAGGATCTCGCCCGCGGCATGCTCTGCTGGCTCGAATCCCATGGCCGGCGAGTGGTCAACGGCCGACGGGTGCTTGAGCTCGAGATGAGCAAGATGGATCAGCTGACGGCGCTGCGCGCGGCCGGCTTCGACGTGCCGCGGACGCTGGCCGTGGCCGGGCATGCCCAGCTGTCGCCGACGGCAAGGAAGCTTCCCGTCCCGTTCATCAGCAAGCATAATCAGGGCGGGAAGGGCCTGGGCGTCCGGCTCTTCGAGAGCCACGGCGAGTTCGACGATTACCTGTCGTCGCCCGGCTACCAGGCGCCGGCCGACGGCATCACCCTGCTGCAGGAGTACCTGCGCGCGGCCGAGCCGTTCATCACCCGGGTGGAGGTGGTGGGCGGCGAGTTCATCTACGCGATCACGGCTGATACCGCGCGCGGCGGGTTTGAGCTGTGCCCTGCCGACGCCTGCGCCATCGACCAGGCGCCCGGCCCTGACCTGTTCGCGCTCCGGGATGGCTTCGATCACCCGATCACCGGCCGCTACACCGATTTCGCCCGGGACCAGGGAATCGAGATCGCCGGGTTCGAGTTCATCGAGACCGAGGACGGCCGTATGGTCACCTACGACGTCAACACCACCACCAACTACAACGCCGGCATCGAGGCCGTTGCGCCCCGGCCGGCGCTGCGGGCCGTGGCAGGGTTCATCGGCGGCCTGCTGGCCAGCCAGCCAGCGAGCGCAGCGCTGGCCGGCCAGTAGTCAGGGAACCCACGAGCCCGGGTTTGCGAGATCCCGGGAGAGGAGCCGGCGGATGCGGTTCGGATACTGGATGCCGATTTTCGGCGGCTGGCTGCGCAATGTCCAGGACGAGGGCATGTCGATCGCCTGGCCGTACATCAGGGACCTGGCGGTCGAGAGCGAGCAGCACGGCTTCGAGCTGAGCCTGATCGCCGAGCTGAACCTGAACGACATCAAGGGCCACCGCGCGCCGTCGCTTGACTGCTGGACCCTCGCGCCCGCCATCGCCGCCGTCACCAGGAAGCTCGAGCTGATGCTCGCCGTGCGGCCCAATTACCATTCGCCGTCGCTGACCGCCAAGTCGCTGTCCACCCTGGACACGATCGCGCCGGGCCGGCTGTCGCTCAACGTGGTGTCGTCCTGGTGGAAGGACGAGGCGGCCCAGTACGGCGTCCCGTTCGACGTCCACGACGCGCGCTACGCGCGGACGCAGGAATGGCTGGATGTCGTCGCACGGCTGCTGCGCGAGGATACCGTTACCCACCAGGGCGCGCTGTATCAGCTCGATGGCGCGATCCTGGAGCCCAAGCCGGGCCGCCTCCCCGACGTCTACATGGGAGGTGAGTCACCGAAGGCCAAGGACGTCATCGTCCGCCAGGCAGACGCCTACGTGATGCACGGCGATGCTCCCGAGGTCATCGCGGCCAAGGTTGCCGAGATGAGTTCCCGCCGGGCTGATACCGGACAGCCGCCGCTGAGGTTCGGGGTCTCCGGCTACGTGATCTGCCGGGATACCGAGGCGGAAGCGCAGGCCGAGCTTGCCCGCATACTCGACGTCCGGTCGTCGCCGGAGGCGTATGCCTCCTACCAGGATTTCGTCGAGGGCTCGCAGCTGGAGTCACGCGTCTCGCTGGAGGAATACGGCGTCTCCAACCGCGGGCTCCGCAGCGGCCTGGTCGGCACGCCGGATCAGATAATCGAACGGCTCCGGGCCTACGAGGAGGCCGGCGTTGGCCTGATGCTGCTGCAGTTCTCGCCGCAGCGCGAGGAGATGGCCAGGTTCGGCAAGTCGGTGATCAGCCGCTACGCCGGCTGACCCCTCCCGTCCCGGTCCCGAACGTGGTGGATCCGGCCTTCGACCACCATGCAAGGTGGTCGAAGGCCGGATCCACCACCTCGAAATCCACCACCTTGAAGCACATGGCTGCGTCTGCTCAGGGCGCGGGTGAAGCTGTTATGCCTGCGCGGCGGCGAGGGCCTTGTCGTCGTCGGTGAAGTCGGTGCTGGCGTCATCCGGCGGGTTGGCCAGGTGCCAGCGGACCGACGCGGCTAGGCCGTCCTGCGACGGCGCCGGCTGCCAGCCCAGCAGCCGCCTGGCCTTGCCGCTGTCGACCAGCACGTGCTGCAGGTGACCAGCGGTCGGCCACATGTCCGCGGGCATCGCCTCGCCGGGCACTGTGACCAGTTCGGCGTCATGGCCGGCCGCTGCCAGGATCTGGCGCGCCCACCCCAGCATGCTGCGGGACGCGGGCTCGCCGATGTTGAATACCTGGCCGGCCGCAGCCTCGCTGCCGATGGCGGCGAGCGCGGCGCCGGCCACGTCGCCGACGTAGCAGCGGGTCCACAGCCAGTTCCCCGGCCCGACCGGGATTCGCGGCCGGGCCGCCCGCACCCGGCGCAGGATGAACTCCTCGCGCCGCTGACCGTCGTGCTCGCCGTAGATCATCGCGAGCCGCAGCACCGCGCCGCCCCGCGCCAGGTATTCCGGCTCCACGTCCAGCTTCTCGTAGTCATCCTGCCCGGGCAGCTTGCCCCGGTACGGGTACTTCTCGGGCCGCACGGCCGATTCCTCGGTGATCGGCAGCGGCTCGCCCTCCTGCCCGGCGTTCACCAGCGCAAAGGCCCGGTAGACGTCCATGCTGGACAGCACCACGAGCCGCGCATCCGGCAGGTGCGGCAGGACGGCCGCCGCATCGGCGGCTGTCCCGGCGCTTGTGTCGATCACCGCGTCTGGTCGCAACGCCCGTACCTGCGCGGACAGGTCCGCGAAATCCTTGCGGCCGGCATGCATGTGACGGCAGTCCACCCAGCCCTGCGGCTCAGTGGCGCCCCGGTGCACGACCGTGACATCGTCGCCGCGGGCCACCAGGTCCTCGGTAATGCGCCGGCCGATGAACTGCGTACCGCCCAGAATGACGACTCGCATACCCGGTCTCCTTCCCGTGTTAACGCTGGGCCAGCTTCTCCACTAGGAGCCGGTAGAACTGCCGCGGGCGGCCAGGCTGCGGTGTCCTGCCCGGCGGTAGCGGCCAGGCTAGCCCGTCGGCGACCAGGGCCTGCAGCAGCCGCCTGGCGGTGCGGGGCGTAACGGACAAGAGCTGGCTTGCGGTCTCCGCGTCCACGGCGAGCGCCTCGCCAGCGGGCAGGCTGGCTGCCAGCCGGGCCAGCGTCTCAAGGCCCCGGAGCCGCACGGCGTCTCCGGCAGGCTGGCGCGGGGCGGGCACCAGAGCGCGTCCGCCGCGGTCCCGCGCGCCGTGGCGGCCGCTCGCCCCGGACCGGGCCGCGGCGAGCTCGGCCCGGGCGCTGGCCTCGGCATCCTGGGCGGTGCGGCCAAGTCCTGCGCCCACCTCGATCACGATGCCGAGCTCGGCCTGGGCTCGTTCGGTGAACGGCGGTAGCCGCCATCCCCCGGTGGCCGTCGCTAGCGAGCCGCGGGTTGCCGTGATGAGGAAACCGTGATCACCGGCGGGGCTTACCGCCGCGTGGATCCGCTGCGCCTCCTGCACGAGGAACCTGTGCACGGTAAGCCGCAGTTCGTCGCGCGAGTGTCGCTGGAGGCCGCGGCGTGGCGCGGTGTCCCGTAAGGCCGGAACCTCCACGACCGCGACGGCGAGCTGCGCCTCCTCCAGCCTGCGGTAGGCGCCGAGCAGGACTGCGGTGCGCAGGGCCGAGCGGATCGCGGCATCGGTTGGCCGCACGGCAACGACCGGGACCCCGGCGGCGGACAGCTTGCCCGCGACTGACTGCAGGCAGGTGAATGCCACTGATGTCTGGCCGCGCCGCCACAGCCGCTCATGAAATGACGCGAGCGCCGCCGGGCTGGCAGGCTCCTCATGCACGTGCACGCCGCGCGCCGGTACGCCGATCTCCTCAAGCACCTCGGTGACCGCGCCCCGGCCGAGCACATCAAAGCTGGCCCGGGCGAGGTCGTGCCCGCTGATCAGCTGAGCCCGCAGCAGCGCGCGGTACAGGGCGCTTCCGGCGAGCGGGACGTAGGTAGCAGGGGCGGTGAGTACCCCGGCCTTGACCGCGTAGTCATAGGGCACCGGGCTGGCGAAGAGGCAGGCATCGATGCCCGCGCCGAGCCGCGTCACCTTGTCCGCTGCCTCCTGCTCATCCCGGTAGGCAGCGGCAACCAGCCGCCTGGCCGGCAGCGGCCAGGTGGTGTCCGGTCCCGGTGATCTGGCTGGCACCGGACCCGACAGCATGATTTTCTCGACGAGATCGTACGGTCCGATGATGCCGATCGTCAGCTCGCCGGAAGACTGCCCGGTGCCTGCGACCCTCGCCATATCCCCGCCCGGCTCTCTAACCGGCGGTCTCCTCGGTAATGTCCGCGCCGAGCTCGGTCAGCCGGGCTGCGACGGATTCGTGACCGCGGTCGATCGGGTAGCCCGGCGACACGATGGTCTCGCCTTCGGCCGCGAGCCCTGCCAGCACCAGGGCGATGCCGGTGCGAAGGTCGTGCGCGACGACGTCGGCGCCTTTCAGCGCGGACGGGCCGTGCACCAGCACGACGTTGCCGTCGACCTCGACTTTCGCGCCGAGCTTGTTGAGCTCGCCGACAAGCGTGTAGCGCCCGTCGTAAATGGTTTCCCTGATGTAACTCGTGCCATCGGCCAGGCAGCTCAGCGCCATAATCGGCGATTGCAGATCGGTCGCGAAGCCAGGATACGGGCTGGTGATCACGTTGATCGGCCGCAGCTGCTTATCCCGGCGGACCTGCAGGACAGCGCCCTGGGTGGCGAATTCCACGCCCATCTGCTCCAGCTTCCAGCGGACCACGCCGAAATGCTCGAGGGATGCTCCGACCAGGCTCAGCTCGCCGCCGGTGATGGCCGCGGCCATGGCGAATACCGCGGCGTCGATGCGGTCAGGCATGACCGTGTGCTCGACCGCGGTCAGCTCGCTGACCCCGTGCACGGTGACGAAGCCGGTCCCGCCGCCGGTGATCTGGGCGCCCATCCTGGTGAGGAACGCGATGACATCGAGGACCTCTGGCTCAAGTGCCGGGTTGTCGATAATGGTGGTCCCGGGCGCCAGGCAGGCTGCCATGATCAGGTTCTCGGTGCCCGTGTGGGACGGCGTATCCAGGTAAAGGTGCGCGCCGCGAAGGCGGTCTGCCTTGATATGGATCGTGGTCTCGCGCTCTTCCACGATCGCCCCGAGCCTGGCGAAGCCCCGGTAATGGAAGTCAAGGTTGCGGCTACCAAGGTTGCATCCGCCGATGCCCTCAATGGTCGCCTCGCCCATCCGGTGCAGCAAGGCGGGGACGAAGAGGACGGAGGCCCGGAACCTCCGGGCGATGTCGGCCGGGAGCACTGAGCTGGTCAGCTCGGAGGCGTCTACGACGAGCGTCCGCTCGGCCTCGTGGAATTTGACCACCGCGCCCAGCGCCTGCGCGAGCTCGACAGCCCGGCGCACGTCCTCGATCGCCGGAACGTTCCGCAGCACCGTACGGCCCTTGGCGGCAAGCAGCGAGGCGGCGATCATCTTCAGCGCGGAGTTCTTGGCACCCTGCACGAAGACAGTGCCCTGCAGCGGGTTGCCTCCTCGCACGCGGTAGCTGGTCTCAGGACCGGTGGTCATATGGCTTGTATTCCTGTCGGTCGGGGTACGGGCGTCCGGCCAGCCGGACGCGGTGGCCTGACCTGCGGCCATCCAGACGGCAGGCTACCCGGTGGAGGCGGACTGCCTGGTGCGTGTGTCGTCCAGTATTCCACCGCCTCCAGTTCCCCGGACCATCCCCGCATTGTTGCGTAATGTAGTTTTTCAGATTCATGCCGTCAGGTACTCGAAAGTCCTGGTGGTTTGACGTGCCGGGGGGCGCCGGCGGTTCCACCGCGGGCGTTAGCTCCACTGCAGGCCGGTCAGGCGCTCGTACGCCTCGATGTAGGTGCGGCGGGTTCGCTCGACTACGCCCGGCGGCAGCGGCGGCGGCGGCTCTGGTCCCCGGCGATTCCAGCCCGACGCCGGTGAGGTCAGCCAGTCACGGACGTACTGCTTATCGAAGGACGGCTGGCTCCGTCCTGGCATCCACTGATCCGCGGGCCAGAACCTGGAGGAGTCCGGGGTCAGTACCTCGTCAGCCAGCAGCAGCGTGCCGCTGGCGTCGAAGCCGAGCTCGATCTTGGTGTCGGCGACGATGATGCCGCGCGCGGCCGCGAGCTCAGCGCCGCGCCGGTAGACCTCCAGGGTGATCCGCGCGAGCTCGGCCGCGACGGCCGGGCCGCTGCGGTCCGCGACGACGGCGGCCGGGATGTTCATGTCGTGTTCACCGCGCGGTGCCTTCGTGGCCGGGGTGAAGACCGGCGCTGGCAGCCGGGAGCCGTCGCTGAGCCCGGGTGGCAGTGATATGCCGCACACTTCACCGCTCCGCCGGTAGTCCGTGAGTGCCGATCCGGTCAGGTAGCCGCGGGCGACGCACTCCACCGGCACCATCGAGAGCCGGCGGCAGGCCATCGCGCGGCCGGCGAACTCCGCCGGGATCGGTGCCTGCACCAGGTGGTTGGGCACGATGTCGGCGAGCCGCTCGAACCACCACAGGGACAGCTGGGTAAGGATCTTTCCCTTATCGGGGATTGGTGTCTCGAGCACGTAGTCGAATGCGGAGATCCGGTCGGTGGCGACGAGTAGCAGCACGCCGTCGCCGGTTTCGTAGAGTTCCCTGACCTTGCCCGAGTAGAGGTGTTTCACGTCAGCTGCTCCAGCCGCTCGAACACCGGCCCGAGCCGGGCGACGTACCGCTCCGGGCGGCAGGCCTCGTCCAGCCGGGCCTCATCAAGTGGCCGGCCCTGCCGCGCGGCATGCTCGCGGAGAGCATCGCGGAACTGGGTTCCGTGGTCCCAGCAGTCCATCGCGGCGCCCTGAACCAGCGCGTAGGCATCCTCGCGTGACATCCCGCCGGCGACGAGCTCCAGCAGCACGGCCGAGGTGTAGATCAGGCCGCGGGTCCGGTCGAGGTTGGCGCGCATCCGGGCCGTGTCGACCACCAGGCCGGTGACCAGCCGGGTGGTCTGGGCCAGCAGGTAGTCCGTCGTGATGGCGGCGTCAGGGAGCGCCACCCGCTCGGTAGAGGAATGCGAGATGTCCCGTTCATGCCACAGCGGCATCCCCTCCAGCACGGGCGTGACCTGCGCACGCACTATCCGTGCGAGGCCGCAGATCCGCTCCGCGATGACCGGGTTCTTCTTGTGCGGCATGGCGGACGAGCCCTTCTGGCCCTGCCCGAACGGCTCGGCCAGCTCGGCGACCTCGGTCCGCTGGCCGTGCCTGACTTCCAGCGCGATCGCCTCGCATGCCGTCGCCGTGAGCGCCAGGACGCTGACCCACTCGGCGATCCCGTCGCGGAAGACCACCTGGGTCGCCACGTCGGCCGGCCGGATGCCGAGTTCGGCCATGACGCGCGTCTCGATGGCCGGGTCGATGTTGGAGTAGGTGCCGACCGGCCCGGACAGCTTGCCCACGGCGACCGCCGTGCGGGCGCGGAGCAGCCGGTCGCGGCAGCGCGCCATCGCGAAAGCGAAATCTGCCACCCGGTGACCCCAGACGTCGGGCTCCGCATGGATGCCGTGCGTCCGTCCGGCCCGCAGCGTGTCCTTATGCGCGAGGGCGTGCTCGCGCAGCGCGCCGACCAGGGCGGTGGACTTGGCAATCAGCAGGTCCGTCGCCCCGGCAAGCTGGAGCGCGAGCGCCGTGTCGAGCAGGTCGGAGGATGTCATGCCGAAATGGACGTAGGCGGCGGCCTCGCGTGGGGAGGTGTTATCGGCCCACGCGGACAGGAACGCGATCACGTCGTGGCCGGTGACGGCTTCGAGCGCGGCAACGGCCTGTGGCGTTGGCGGCGGCGCCGCCCGCACCGGGCCGACGCTGCTTGCCGGGACCGTTCCCGCCGCCGCATGCGCTTCCAGGACGAGGGTCTCGATCTCCCGCCACAGGTCGTACTTGTGCGCGTCACCCCAGATGCTGCCCATCTCTGGCAGCGTGTACCTGTCGATCACGTGGTCTATCCTGCCGTAACTCCGCACCTGGCCGGCCCGGTAGCTGCCCGCCGCGGCCGAACTGGCGCGATCCGCCCCGGCGTCACCGCCCCGGCGTCCCGGCCCGGCGTCACCGCCCCGGATCCGCCGCGATGTCCGTGCGGTACCAGCCGCCGCGCATCCTGATCTGGCCGGCCGCCCGGTACGCCGCCGCACGCGCGCTCGCCAGGTCCGGGCCTGTGCCCACCACGTCGAGCACCCTGCCGCCGCTAGACGTCAGAGCACCGGCCACGGTGCGGCAGGTGCCTGCGTGCAGGACGTACGCGCCGGATTCCCGTTCTGCGTCTTGCAGACCATCAATCTCGTCACCGCTGGCCGGGGTACCCGGATAGCCCTCCGCGGCGATCACCACCGTCACCGCCGCGCCGGGTGCCCAGGCAGGTAGTCCCGCGCCCGCCAGTCCGCCGGTTGCCGCGGCATCGAGCAGCCCGCCCAGCGGCGTGACCAGCCGGTCCAGGATCACCTGAGTCTCCGGATCGCCGAAGCGGGCGTTGAACTCCACTACCCGGAGCCCGGCTGCGGTCAGGGACAGCCCGGCGTACAGCAGCCCGCTGTAGGGCGTGCCGCGGCGGCGCAGCTCATCCAGGGCAGGCTGGACGACGGTGGCGAGCACCTCGGCGGCAAGCCCGGGCGGCGCCCACGGCAGCGGGGCGTAGGAACCCATCCCGCCGGTGTTCGGGCCGGCGTCCCCGTCGTGCGCGCGCTTGTAGTCCTGTGCGGGCAGCAGCGGCACCGCCGCCGACCCGTCGGCAAGCGCGAAGACGGACACCTCGGGACCGTCGAGGAATTCCTCGATGACGACCGTGCCGCAGCTGGCGGCGTGCCTGCTTGCCTCGCCGCGATCGGTGGTGACGATCACGCCCTTGCCCGCGGCCAGCCCGTCCGCCTTTACCACGTACGGCGGCCCGAACGCATCAAGGGCCTCGCTGACCTCGGCATCGCCGGTGCAGCTGCGCGCGGCGGCAGTGGGGATCCCGGCCGCGACCATAACCTGCTTGGCGAACGTCTTCGATCCCTCGATCATGGCCGCGTCCCGGCCGGGCCCGAAGCAGGCGATGCCGGCCGCCCTGACCGCATCAGCGGCGCCGGCCACCAGCGGCGCCTCGGGCCCGATGACCACAAGGCCGGCGTCTATCCGGGCGGCCAGCGCGGCGATGCTGGCCGGGTCAGCGGCCGCGACGTCGTGCACCTGCGCGATCCGGGCAATGCCCGGATTACCGGGCGCAGCGTGCAGTTCCGTGACATCGCCGTCCCGGGCCAGCGCCCGGGCGAGGGCATGCTCACGGCCGCCTGAGCCGATTACCAGGACGCGCACCCGCTGAGCCTACCGGGCACAGTCAGCGTGGCCGGCGGCGCTCAGCGCAGTCAGCGTGGCCGGCGGCGCAGAGCAGCCGGCGCGGCCGGCGCTCAGAGCAGCGGGCGCAGCCGCAGGGTCTGATCGCGGCGCGGTCCCACGCCCACCGCGGCGACCGGGGCACCGATCATGTCCTCCAGCGCCCGGATGTAAGCGCGTGCGTTGCGCGGCAGGTCACCGAACTCCCCGGCGGCCGAGATGTCCTCCCACCAGCCGTCGAGGTACTCATAGACCGGCCGGGCGTGGTGGAAGTCGGTCTGCGTCATCGGCATCTCGTCATGCCGGGATCCGCCGACTTCGTAGGCCACGCACACCGGCACCTTGTCGAGCCCGGACAGCACGTCGAGCTTGGTGAGGATGTAGTCAGTGATCCCGTTGACCCTGGTCGCGTACCTGGCGATGACGGCGTCGAACCAGCCGGTGCGGCGCTCTCGCCCGGTCGTGACGCCGTACTCCATGCCGGTCTTGCGCAGCCACTCGCCCTGGGCATTGTCCAGCTCGGTCGGGAAGGGGCCGGCGCCGACTCGCGTCGTGTAGGCCTTGATGATCCCGATGACCTTGGTAATCCTGGTCGGGCCCAGGCCCGAGCCGGCGCAGGCGCCGCCCGCCGTGGGCGATGAGGACGTGACGAACGGGTAGGTACCGTGGTCGACGTCGAGCAGGGTCGCCTGGGCGCCCTCCAGGACGACCATCTTGCCCTCGTCCAGCGCCTTGTTGACAATCAGGCCGGTATCCGCCACGTATCCCCCGAGCCGCTCGAAGTAGCCCAGGTACTCGGCGCACACCGCCGAGGCGTCGATGCCGCGGCGGTTGTAGACCTTCGTCAGCACCTGGTTCTTCTCCCGCAGCACCAGGTCGAGCTTCTGGCGCAGGATGTCGGGGTCAAGGAGATCCTGCATCCGGATCCCCATCCGGGCCGCCTTGTCGCTGTAGGTGGGCCCGATGCCGCGGCCGGTGGTGCCGATCCGCGCGCTGCCCAGGTGGCGCTCGGTCACCTTGTCGAGCGCGATGTGGTGCGGCATGATCAGGTGCGCGTTCGCTGAGATCAGCAGGCGTTCGCAGGAAACGCCGCGGGCCCGCAGCTCGTCGATTTCCGTCAGCAGCACGGCCGGGTCGATGACCACGCCGTTTCCGATGACGGGGACGGCGGTCTCCGACAGCACGCCGGTGGGCAGCAAGTGCAGCGCGTAACTCTCCTCGCCGATGACGACCGTGTGCCCGGCGTTGTTGCCGCCCTGGTACCTGACGACGTAATCGACGCTGTCGCCGAGCAGGTCGGTTGCCTTGCCCTTGCCCTCGTCACCCCACTGGGCGCCCACGATCACAATGGCCGGCATTGTCACCAGCCCCTTCCAGGCCGCCGCGCGCGGAAGCCCTGAACCCACGCGGAAGCCCCTGGCCGCACCGGTCATGGTGCTGCGGCGGCAGGGGCTCTTGCGTTCCGAGGCTACCGGCAGCAGGCCACCGGTGAGCTTGGATCAGGCGGACCCGAGCGCTGCCGCCGCGGCCGGGCTGCTCTCCCGCAGGAAGTCAGTGCAGCGCGCTGCCTCGTCGTCCTCGCCAATCGCCGCCGCGGCGCTGGCGAGCATATGCAGTGCGCGCAGGAAGCCCCGGTTCGGCTCGTGCTCCCAGGGGATCGGGCCGTACCCCTTCCAGCCCGCCCGGCGCAGCTGGTCCAGGCCGCGGTGATAGCCGGTCCTCGCGTAGGCGTACGCGGCGACCGGGTCGCCGCGAGTCAGCGCCTGCTGCGCCAGGGCTGCCCAGGCGTCGCAGGACGACGGGAACCGGGCGGCGGCGGTGGCCGGGTCGGCGGCGGCTCGCAGCGCCGAACTCGCCTCCTCGTTGCCGGG
>Ga0302235_10000873_pt1 | contig 23097 bp, 18 predicted proteins | sample II_Palsa_N3_3_FD_193577 | JGI IMG/M metagenome (GOLD analysis project Ga0302235, IMG submission 193577) | Peat permafrost microbial communities from Stordalen Mire near Abisko, Sweden - II_Palsa_N3_3 | ecosystem: Environmental > Terrestrial > Soil > Palsa > Peat permafrost | place: Sweden...
GAAGGTCCGTGCACGGCTGAAGAAGGAATCCGGCTTGCGCCAGATCGCCGCGCCGCTGGATCGCTTCGAGGCCCAGGCCAGCCGCGACGCGCTCGTCGAGCTCTCCGGCGCGCTGAAGGTCGTGGCGGTGTCTTTGAGCAAGATCGCCGGCGATCTCGCGCTGATGGGCTCCGGCCCGCGCGCCGGGATCGGCGAGATCCGCCTGCCCGAGTTGCAGAAGGGCTCCTCGATCATGCCCGGCAAGGTCAACCCCGTGATCCCCGAGGTCGTGCTCCAGGTCTCAGCCCAGGTGATCGGCAACGACACCGCGATCACCGTCGGTGGGATGCAGGGTCAGTTCGAGCTGAACGTGCGCATCCCCCTGCTCGCGCGCAACCTGCTCCAGTCTCTGCATCTGTTGGCGAGCACCTCACGCGTGTTCGCGGAGAAGTGTGTCGACGGGATCGAGGTCAACAGGGCCGGCTGTGAGGCCTCCGCGGGGGCGACGCTCGCCGCCGCGACCGCTTTGAACTCGGCGATCGGCTACGACAAGGGCACGACAATCGTCAAGCGGGCCACCGACTCTGGCCGTCCGTTGCGTGAGATCGCCCTCGAGGAGGGGGTCGACGCGAAGCTCTATGACGCGACGATCGACCTGCGCAAGATCGCGCGGGGGAACCAGGTGTAAGGGTCAAGGGGTCCTCGGGAGGAGGACATGTCCCCCTCTTGCTCAAGATCGCTCGGGGAAATCAGTAGGGCGTGACGCTCGCGCAACGTCCGCCATGGAGGCGGTAGACGGTCATTTCCGGACCGGGGCGGTGGAAGGCGAGCGGGTAGTAATCGAACGTCCAGTCGAAGTTGAAGGCCACGTCTTCTTTCCCAGCAGAATTGTAGGGCGAGACGTGGTAGACGACCTCTCCTTGCCTGGCCAGTTCCCGGTAGTAGGCAACCGCGTCGGGCACGAGTTGAGGATCGGCGAACGCCCGCCCAGACTGGGTGTAGCCGCTGATCACCCAGCAGTAGCCGTGCCGCTCGTAGTAGGAGATCAGCGGCGCGCTCAGCGTACGCTCGTAATCTTCCAGTTCGACCGTCCGATTTGCCGTTTCGGGCTTGCCGGTCGCGGCGTTCAGGACCACCCGCAACACCGGGAACTTGATCCAGCGCGGGTGAGCGGTCCCGCCGCCGGTTTCGTCCAGCCAGGCGTTCGGGACGGCTGGCTCGAGCACGATCTTCGCGCCCGCGGGGATGTGCTCGACCGCCCACGTGCGCGTGAGGTTGCGCGTGTCGGGGCGCGAGAGCACCAAACCGGAGTGGATGCTGTACACGGCCCCTTGCACGACCAACGCGATCACTGCAAGCACGACGAAGGCCGTGTCCAGCCGGGGTACGCGGCGTGTGGCCCAGCTCACCAGCTCGAGTGCGAAGCTTGCCGCCAGCAGGCAGGCGACGGGGAAGATCGGCAGCAGCCAGCGGCCGAAGTAACGCCCCTGCAGGCTCAAAAACAGCAGATACAGCACGGCGACCGGCACGAGCATCCAGCCGACCCGCCGATCTCTGCGCCAGATCGTCACCGCCCCGCCGAGCGCCGCCAGCGCGGGAATCCAGCCGAGCCCCCACGTGAACGACCACAGGTAGTAGACGAAGCTGCCCTGCCGCGGGCCGCCGATCCAGGAGGACTGCGATTGTTCGGTGTAGTGCGATTGCAGTTCCAATTCCGCGCGGAAGGCGTGGAAGTCGAGCAGCGAATAGGGGTTTGCGACCAGGTATGCCGCCAGCGCAGCCAGCAGCGCGAGGCCCGTGCCGATCGCCACGTCACGCCCGTGCTCGCGTGCCCCGTCGCGATACTGCGCGACGGCCGCGCCGAGCAGCGGCAGGAGCATCACGCCCGCCGTGTACTTCGTCGCGGCCGCAAGGCCCAGGCCGACCCCGGCGAGTAGGTAGTCGATCATCCGCCCCCTGCGCAGGATGCCCGCGGTGCCGAGCAGCGAGAGCGTCAGCCCCACCAAGGTCGGCACGTCGTTGAGCGCGAGATGGCCGTAAAAAACCGGTAAGAAGGCAACCGCCATCACGACGCTCGCGAGCAGGCCCGTCGCTCGGTTGAACAGGCGTGCGCCGACCAGGTAGAGCAGCCACACCGAGGCTGTGCCGAGCAGCGCCACCACCACCCTGGCCAGCAGGAAGAAGCGGTCGGGGTGCAGCGCGAATTCGCGCGCGATCGAGGCATGCGAGCTCGATCTCAGGACGCCGAACCAGACGCCGAAGACGACGTGCAAAAGGTATGTCAGTGCAGGAGGATTGACGAAGTAGCGGGGGTTCAGGCCGTGGCCGAACATCCTCACTGCCTCGGGTACGAAGTGTCCGTACTCGTCCACCTCGTACACGTACGGCAGCCCCTGCTTGATGCCCCACAGGCGCAGGGCGAAGGCCACCGCGAGCACGAGCGACAGCGGACCCCAGTAGCGCCATCGCCCGTTGCCCATCGCCTCCCATCCTATGCGGCCGCGCGCCTCTCCGCCCGGGCGCAGGGAAACGCAACTTTCCGGCGTATAGCCTGTTTTGATGGCCGTGCTCACCACTCTGCGCCTCACTACCCCGCGCCCCCGCTTGCTGCTGGTCGCCACGCTGCTGCTCTGCGCCTGCTCACTGGCGCTTGGCACCGCGGTCGGCGTCCCCGCGGCGCTCTCCGCCGGCGCGAAGAATCAGCCTAAGGCCCACGCCGCTGCCTCCTTCCAGACCGGCATCGCCGACGAGGGGACCGAGATGTTCTCCGATCCGCTCTGGAAGCAACTGGGCACCCATATCACGCGCTACATCGCTCCCTACGACGCCGCCGTCCACGGCTACTCGCTGACGAAGGCGAGGCAGTGGATCACGGCCGCCGAAGCCCAGCATCAGCAGATCCTGGTGGCCTTCTATCACTCCGAGTACACGCCCACGCGCATGCCGAGCATCAAGACCTACGAACAGGACACGAAGAAATTCATGCAGGCGTTCCCGAACGTCCATCAATACCAGCCGTGGAACGAGACCAACCGAGGCAACGTCCGCTACAGCTACGAGAAGTTCGACAGCCCCACGGCGGTCGAATCGGCGAAGTACTACCAGGCGCTCAGGCACGTATGCCCACATTGCACGATCCTCGGACTCGACATCCTCGACCAGAACCAGGTCGGCCCCACCCTCACCTACATCTCTGAATTCAAAGCCGAGCTGCGTCATCTGCGCGTGCCGACGCCGACGCTCTGGGGGCTGCACAACTACTCGGACACCAACCGCTTCTCCAGTGAACGCACCCGCGCGATCCTCGGGGCGGTGCCAGGGGACGTCTGGCTGACCGAGACCGGTGGGATCGTGAAATTCGGCGGCGCCTTTCCCAACTACCACGGTTCGGGTCTCGCGCGCGCGGCGAAAGCGCTCGGCTACATGTTTGCGATCGCCTCCAACTACTCCCGCATAAAGCGCCTGTACATCTACGACTGGACTGGCGGCACCTCCTCGACGATCTTTGACTCTGGGCTGACCGACGCCCATCACAGGCCGCGACCGGGCTACGTGATTGTATGCGCGCACCTGCACGGGACGCACTGCAAAGTCAAGGTCAGCACGCAGTAGGCGGGTCGCCCGGGGCATCATGAAAGATCCCCCGGCTGGCGCAACTTCCCGATTGCCGGGGTGTCTCAGCCAAAGTACGAATGACGTGCACGCCCATCACATGGCGGCTTAGCTCGTCCGCGAGCATGTCTACGCTACCCCGTCCGCCAAGCAAGCAACGACCGAATCGAGGGCCAATGTCGCGTATCCGCATACTTCTTTGTGCATCGCTCGCCTGCTCGGCGTTTGCCTGCGGCACGATCGGCGCCAGCCAGGCGCAGGCCTCGACCAGCCAGAAACTCTACTTCGAGGGCTCGACCGATCTGCTGAGCCCAATCACCCGTCCCGCGACGCTCGCGCAGCTGAAAACGCTTGGCGTGAAAGCGCTGCGCGTGGAGCTCAGCTGGTATGAAGTCGCGCCCGCCCCCACCAGCGCGACGAAGCCAAGCTTCGAAGCGACCAACCCGGCGAGCTACAACTGGGGCCAGTACGACATCCTGCTCGCCGAAGCGCAGAAGCTGGGCTGGCAGGTGCTCTTGACTGTTACCGCGCCGGCGCCGAGCTGGGCGACCGCGAACCACCAAGCTCCCTACACCTACCGGCCCGACCCCCTCGATTTTCAGGAATTCATGACCGCGGTGGCGCGTCACTACGGCTCAGAGGTCTCGCTCTACTCGATCTGGAACGAGCCCAACGAGGCCGCATACCTGACGCCGCAGTGGAGCTCCAGCGGCAAGCCCGTCTCGGGGCGCATCTACCGCGGCCTCTACCAGGCTGGCTACGCGGGGCTGCAGGCGGCCGGCATCGCGCATCCGCAGGTACTGTTCGGCGAGACGGCGCCTGCCGGCTACGACACCGTTACAAGCCTCCTGCGGAGCGAAAAAGCAAAAGCGCTGACTCATCCCGTCGCGCCGCTGGCGTTCATGCGCGAAGCGCTGTGCCTGAACGCGAAGTACCAGAAATCGGGTACCTGCGGCCAGCTGCAGATGAGCGGCTACGCACATCACGCCTACTTCCCGGCGGCCGGTCCGCGCTATGTCTGGAAGCAGAAGGACAGCGTCACGATTGCCTCGCTCTCGCGACTGTCGAATGCGCTGAACCTGGCCGCGCGGGCGCACGCAATCCCGGGCGGCGTGCCGATCTATCTAACCGAGTTCGGGGTGCAGAGCAAGCCGAACAAGTACGAAGGCGTGTCGGCCGCGAAGCAGACCGAATACGATGCGATCGCCGAGCATATGGCCTACTCGAATCCGCGCGTGGCGGCGTTCTCGCAGTACCTGTTCAAGGATGATCCGATCAGCGGGCGTCTAACGGCTAGCGGTTTTGTAGGCTTCCAGACCGGTCTGGAGTACGTAAACGGCGAGCACAAGCCGCTCTACAACGGCTTCCCGGTGCCGCTGACGGTGACCAAGCGCGGGCACGGCTTCTCGCTGTGGGGCCTTATCCGGCCGACGGCCGGGGTCACAAAGGCCACGGTGCTGGTGAAGCTCAGGGGCGCGCACGGCTACCGCACGCTGAAGACGGTCACGACCAACGGTGCCGGCTACTGGTCCTTCAACTCCTCGACCAAGGGAACCGCCTGGCGCGTGCGCTGGGTGAGCCCGGCGGGCGTCAAGTACGAAGGTCCACCGATCGGCGCCTACTGATCGTCGTCCCGATGAAGCGCCCGAATTCGGGCAAGATGCCTCGGTCCGGGCAAGCGGGCATACTGAGCTTCGCTTGAGCGCGTCTGAACAGGTCCGGGCCCGACGAGAATCGCCGCGCCTGCCGCGGCGCTCGCGGCTGCTGATCAACGCGGTGACGGTCGCGGTCACCGTGCTGTTCTCCTACATCGCGCTCAGCGGCATCAACCTCAGCGAGGTGTCCCGTGCACTGCGCACGAGCGACTACCTGTGGTTGATACCGGCGTTGATCGCCTTCGGACTCGGCGACGTGGCCCGCGGTTTGCGCTGGCGCTCGCTGTTCGCGCCCGGTCGCCGGCCTCCGCGCGGGTCGGTCATAAACGCGACGATGATCGGCTACTTCTACAACTCGATCCTGCCTGCGCGCGCCGGCGAAGCGGCTCGCGTGCTCGTGCTCAACCAGCGCAGCTCGACCCCCGCGATCGAGATCATCGGGACCGTCGTGATCGAGCGGTTGTATGACGTGATCGCGATCCTCGTGATCTTCTTCGCCGCCGAGCCGTGGCTGGTGCACGTGAGCTGGTTCGGCGCGGCGGCGCTCGCCGCGATCGTGTTGGCGGGGCTGATCGTCGCGGCTGTGGTGGTACTGGCGGTGTACGGCGATCGGCCGCTGCGGTTGCTGTTGCGCCCGTTGCGTCGGTTCTCACTGTTCTCCGGGGAGCGTTTGGAGCGCACGATCGACGAGCTGAACCACGGTCTGTCTGGCCTGCGCCACGGCGCCGTCGCGCTGGAAGCGTTCCTGTGGACGCTCGCCGCCTGGATGCTGACGGCGCTTTGCGCTTATTTCGTGAGCGTCGCCTTCCACCTGCACCTGCCCTTCGCCTGCGCGGTGCTCGTGGCCGTGGCGATCGGCCTCTCCATGATCCTGCCCTCGCCGCCGGGCGCGATCGGCGTGTTCGAGGGCGCGGCGCTGATCGCGCTGAAAGCCTATGGCGTGCCCCATTCGCAGGCGCTGCCCTACGCGCTCGTCCTGCATGCGGTGAACTTCGTCCCGTTCGTTGTCGTCGGCGCGCTGCTGCTGCAGTACAACGCGCGTCACCCCGGGCCGAAAGGAGCTTGGCGGTTGGAGGCGCCGGAGACCGAGCCCGTGGGGAGCGAAGGCGTCGCTCGCTAGAAGGAGGCGGGCGTAGCCGTCTGAATCTGCCGGTGAAGCGCTTTCGCGACGGCAAAAAGCGCCGGGCGCGCAACACCGCTGGCCGTGACGAGCCCAGCGTCCCAGGTGGACTTCTTCGCTGACTGGGGAGTCCCGGGCGAGCGCCAATGGTAGTAGTAGACGCGCGTGATCCGTGGGCTGATCGAGGCGAGTCGGAAGATGTTCTTCGTGGAGCGGACCGCGTAAGTCTCGCCGTGGTAGATCAGGCGGCCGTGGAAGCGCCACCAAACGATGCCGCCGACCTCGCTGAACCAGACCTGGCCGTGGATGTAGGAGAGGAGCCGCCTGATCGGACGGGGATTGTCGGTCGAGACGCTGATGTAGGGGTTCAGCGGCCAGACCTTCGGATACGGGTGCGCGGTGCGCAGGAACTGGCCGATCCAGGCCTCGATGTCGCCGTCGGCGTCGAGCGTGTCCGGCGCCGTGACCTCGCAGCCGGCGCAGTGAGCGCTCATCGCGTTGTAGTACTCGGCGGCGAGCTGCGGGCGGCGCGCGGTCGGCTGGCCGGCGTGCGTGGCCTCGTCCCAGGGGCAGAACTCGGTGACCCAGGGGAAGAGGGCGCGGAAGCGGAGGAAGTCCTTCAGGAATTGAGCCTTGGTCGGCGCGCGGTCGTTGCCGTCGGCGTGCTGGAAGGTGATCAGCGGCGTGATCCCGGCGCGTTTGACGGCTTCCAGCCAAGTGGTCACGGCGGCGAGGTCGCGCGGGCTCGCGACGACATTCCAGGGGACGACGTCGCGCGCGATGTGGACGCCGAGCTCAGCGACGCGGGGGTCGGAGAAGGTGGCTGGTTCGTAGTCGGCGAGGCCGAACTGAAAGCTCGCGGCGGAGGCCGGGGCCGGCTCGAGGATTGTGGCCGCTAGGCCGGTTAGCGTCAAGCAGGCCGCTAGAACGGCGAGCGCCGCCGTCTTGGGGGAGCGATGCATGGCTAAGCCTTCAACAACGGCGCATCGCGTTCGGAGCGGCGTCCCTCGATCTGCTTGTCCCCGGCCGCCCGCTCACTCGCGCCCGGACCGCTGCCGCCACGGCCGCTTTCAGCCGCGACGAGCATTCGCTCGAGCAGCAGGCGCGCCCCGATCTTGGAGAGCGGTTCGTTGAGGTTGCCGCACTTCGGTGACTGAATGCACGAGGGGCAGCCGGTGGCGCATGGACACTCGGAGATCAGGCGGTGTGCGTCGTGGCAGAGCTCCTCGAAGCGGGTGAAGGCGGTGCGCGTGATGCCGATCCCGCCGGGGTGCCCGTCGTAGATGAAGATCGTCGCGCCGCCAGTCTGGGGGTGCAGGTTGATGGACAGCCCGCCGATGTCCCAGCGGTCGCACATCGCGATCAGCGGCAGCACGGCGATCTGGGCGTGCTCGGTTGCGTGCAGTGCGCCGAGCAGCGACTCGAGCGGGATCGTCTCAGCCAGCTCGGCCGAGTCCAGCTCGAACCAGAGGGCCTGCGTAGAGAAGCTCGTGGGCGGCAGATCGAGCCCCACGAGGTCGAGAAACGCGTTATCTGCCACACGCTTGCGCTGGTAAGCCAGCACCGTGTCGGTTACGGCGACCTCGCCGAAGCTGAGCGTCATTCCGAGCGCCTCGCGGCGGTCGAGCAGGCGCTCGATCGTGGTGTCGGTCTCGCGCTTGGGCTGCGTGTACCAATCGCCGTCAAATGGCGCGACCAGCGCGCGGTGGCGTTGCAGGTCGAGCTCGCGCACCTCGTAGGAGCGCCCGAGGTGCAGGTAGATCGCGCCCTCGTGTACCGTCGAATGGGCGCGGGCGGCCTCGGTCGAGCCGAGCAACTCGCCGGAGGCGACGTTGACGATCGCGAAGCTCTCGGGCGAGGCCGAGCGCAGCGAGACCTCCGCCGCGGGGTAGCCGCCGGATTCGCGCGGGACATAGGTGCTGGGTGCCGATCGGGCTCCGTCCGATGCAGCCCTCCCAGGCCGGCGACGCAGCTCACCCCCGCTCTGCAGAACTTCGGCGTGACCCTCCCAGCGCGACCCGAGGAACTCGGCATCCTGGCCGGAGAGCGGCCCCTCGTGTGCGGCGCAGAGGAGATGTTGGCGGAAAATCAAAGGGCTCTCGTGGTCGAGGATCGCCGCCTCGACAGGACGCTCCAGGAAGTCGTCCGGGTGGCGGCAGAAGAACTGGTCGAGCGCGTCTTCGCCTGCGACATATACGGCCAGGCCGCGGCCGCGCCGCCCTGCGCGCCCCCACATCTGGCGCAGCGAGGCGACGGTCCCGGGGAACGTGACGACCACCGCGGCGTCGAGCTCGCCGATGTCGATCCCGAGCTCCAGGGCGTCGGTCGTGATCACCGCGCGCAGCTCGCCGCGAACCAGACGACCCTCCAGGTCGCGGCGCTGCTGGGAGGTGTAGCCGGCGCGGTAGGGGGCCACGAGCTTTGCGAGCTCTGGATCGCCGCCCTTCTCAAAATCCGCGACGAGCAGCTTGTGGAGGACCTCGACACCCTTGCGCGACTTCATGAAGCAGATCAGCCGCGCTCCGTCGCGTACGAGTCGCGCGAGCAGCTCGGCCGCCTCCGCGAGCGCCGAGCGGCGCTTGCCGAGGGCCTCGTCGGTGAGCGGCGGGTTCCAGATCGCGATCTGCCGCCCCGGCGCCGGCGAGCCGTCCGCGTCGATCAGGCTCACATCTTCCAAGCCCGTCAAGCGCTCGGCCAGCTCGACCGGATTGGCGATCGTGGCCGAGGTGAGCAGGAAGCGCGGGGTCGTGCCGTAGGCCGCTGCGATCCGGCGCAGCCTCCGCAGAACATTTGCTACGTGCGAGCCGAACACTCCGCGGTAGACGTGCGTCTCGTCAACAACGACGATTGCGAGGTTCGCGAACAGCTCGGCCCAGGCGGCGTGGTTGGGGAGGATGCCGACGTGGAGCATGTCGGGGTTCGTGAGCACGATGTTCGCTCGTCGGCGGATGTCGGCGCGCGCCTCGCGTGGGGTGTCACCGTCGTAGATCGCCGGGCGCACGCGCTTGGTCAGGCCGAATGCCGCGAGTGCGCGGGCCTGGTCCTGGGCGAGCGCCTTCGTCGGGTAGAGATACAGCGCGCGCGCTTTGGTGTCGCGGCAGAGCACGTCGAGCGTCGGCAGGTTGAAGCACATCGACTTGCCCGAAGCGGTCCCGGTGGTGACGATCGTCGGGCCGTCCCAGGAGGCGTAGACGGCCTCCGCCTGGTGGGAGTAGAGGCGCTCAATCTCTAGGCGAGAGAGCGCCGCGAGCACTTCGGGGTGCAGCTCTTCGGGAGGCTTGACAAGTCGCGCCCCACCAGGCCCTTCGCGTGCCTCCCGCACGAGCCGGCCGTCCTCGCGTGCCTCGTCGAGCAGTGCGTTCCAGGGCTCGATCGTGCGTTGCAGGGCCACCGCTTGCGATAGTAGAGGCCCATGGAGTCCCTCAGCATCCCTCGCGGCGACGAAGGCCCCAACGACCGTCTTTCCCCCACCCGAGTGCGGTGCATGTACGTGGATCTCGATGGAACGCTGCTGGGGCGGCGTGCGTCGCTGTTGCACGACGGTGAGGGGGCCGTGTCGCTCGACGGGGTGCGCGCCGTGCAGGCGTGCCTGCGCGCGGACGTGGAGATCGTGCTGATGTCGGGGCGCCGGCGCGCGCAGGTGCACGAGGACGCACGGCTGCTGGGACAGGACTCGTTCATCTTCGAGGCGGGCGCGTGCGTGGTGCTGGGCGCGGACTGGCAGCTCGGCGGGGAGGAGCACTGGCTGACGGGCGAGCTGGTGCCGGGCGAGCTGAGCATCGCCGAGCAGATCGAACGTTCGGGTGCGCCAGAGCTCCTATTGGAGCGCTATGTGGGACGCCTGGAGTACCACGAGCCGTGGCACGTCGCACGCGAGGTCTCCCATCCGTTCCGCGGTCTGGTCGACGCCGAGGAGGTGGACGCGCTGCTGATCGAGCACGGCCATGGGGACCTGCGTTTCGTCGACAACGGCGTCGTCAATCGGCGCTCGGCGGCGTTGGCGGAGCTGGATCACGTGCGCGGCTATCACTTGCTGCCCGCCGGCGCGTCGAAGGTGGCCGCGGTCGCGTTGCACCGCCGCGTGCGGGGCTACGCGCGGGAGGAGTGCTTCGCGGTCGGCGACTCGCGCGAGGACCTCGCGTGTGCGACCCAGGTGCGGACGTTCTGGCTGGTGGCGAACGCCGTTGAGCGCGATCCGTCGATCCGCGAGGCGCTGGCAGGGCACGGGAACGCGCGCGTGTGTGAGGCCGGGCACGGCGCGGGCGTCTACGAGGCCGTCGTGAGCACATTGATGGGTTGAGCAAAACGTCCATGGGTTGAACGTCCGTGGGTTGACTTTTGTGATCGTCCGCGCGTCGCGTGGGCGAAACGAGCGCGTAGGGGCGGGGGCCTCCGTGCCCCGCCGCCAGGCCTACTTCCTCCTCGCCCAACGCCACGTGCGCCGCCAAAACCCAGGCTGCGGCCGCCTGCGCCAGAGCGCCGGCGGCGGCACCGTGGCCCGCACCAGCGCGACCCACTCGTCAAGCGGCAGCTCGCCGGAGATCAGCCGCCCGAGCGCGCTCGTGACCGGTGCGCCCACGCCCGCAGCCTCGAGTGCACGGGCCAAAAGCGGCACCGACTCCAAGGCCTCGACCGCTTGTCCGATGCGCGCGGGGATCTCCGCGGCGGCCACGCCCGCGGCCAGCAACTCACCGGCGCGGCGGTTGCGGCTATCGCGTGCCAGGGCCGTGGCTACCAAATCGCCCGCGCCGGCCAGTCCGATCATCGACTCCGGCCGCGCGCCCAACCCCTCGGCGTAGCGCCATACCTCGGCGAAGATGTGCCCGGCGGCCGCACCCGCGGCGTTCAGGCCCTGCGCCTCCGTGGCCCCCGCGGCCAGCGCGGCAGCGTTCTTGGCGGCGCCGGCCAGCTCGACGCCGAGTGGGTCGTTGGACTGCTCACAGACGACTCCCGCGCGCGTAAACACCTGCGCGAGCACGCGCGCGAGCTCCTCCTCGCTGGAGGCTGCCACCAGTCCCGCGCCCTCATGCACCATCTCCTGGGCGTGCGCCGGTCCGCCGAGACACGCGACCCGGTGCGGGCCGAAGCGCGCGCTGAGGACCATCGTGGGCGGCAGCCCTTCCGGCGGAACGAGACCCTTGGCCACCGAGACCACCGCCGCGCGTTTGCTCAGGCCGGCCTGGTCGAGCATCGCGATCACCTCGTCCAGCCCGCTGGAGGGCACAGCCAGGAACACGTAGTCGGCGCGCGCCACGCCGGCGGCGGTTGGCTCGATGCGAAGCTGCGTTGGCAACTCCACGCCAGGTAGGTAGACGCTGTTCTCGTGCTCCTGCTCCAAGTCAGTCGCTTGCTCGGCGGTGCGCGCTTGCAGCGTCGTGCGCAGCCCGCCCCGCGTGAGCAGCAGGGCCAGCGCCGTTCCGAACGATCCAGCCCCGATCACCGTCGCGCGCTTGGCGCCCGGTGTGGGCAGCGAGCGAGCGCGCGAGGCACGGACTGCTGGGCTCGCGGCCGCGCTCGCGGGTGTGACGGCGGCCGGTGTACCCGGGGTCGCAGTAGGCTCGGGGTCGGTCATCTGATGAGCGAGCCTAACGATCCGCACGAGCGCGCCGTCGACTGGCGCAACTGGGCCGGCGATCAATCCTGCCGTCCCGCGGCCGTCGAGCTCCCCGGCTCGATTGAGGAGATATCTGAAGCGATAACCCGCGCCGCTGCGCATGATCGCCGCGTGCGTGTGGCCGGCGCCGGGCATTCCTTCAGCGATGTCGCCCTCACCGACGGTTCTCAACTACGCCTGGACCGGCTCACCGGCGTGCTCGACGTCGACCGCTCCTCCGGGCTGGTGCGCGTGCAGGGGGGAATCACAATCCGTGAGCTGAATGCGCGCCTGGCCGAGCACGGGCTGGCGCTGGAGAACCTCGGGGACATCGACGTCCAGAGCATCGCCGGCGCGATCTCCACGGCGACGCACGGGACCGGCGCTCGCCTGCGCAACATCTCCGCGCAGGTGGTCGAGCTCATACTCGTGCTCGCCGACGGCTCGACCTTGCGCTGTGCCGAGGAGATCGACTCCGAGGTCTTCCGCGCCGCGCGCGTCGGCCTCGGCGCGCTGGGCGTGATCGCCGAGGTCACTCTCCGTTGTGTCCCCGCCTTCACCCTGCGTGGTGTCGACGCTCCCATGCCGCTGCACGACACGCTTGCGCGCTTCGAGGAGTTGGCGCTCGGCAACGATCACTTCGAGTTCTTCGTCTTTCCGCACGCCGATAGGGCGCTTACACGCACCAACAATCGCACCGATCAGCCTCCGCGCCCACGCGGCCGGGTGATCGCCTACGCCAACGACGTACTGCTCACCAACCACGCCTTCGAGCTACTCTGCCGAGCCGGGCGTCGCTTCCCGCGGCGCATTCCTCAGCTCAACCGTCTCGTCACCCGCCTCGCGGGAGCGACCGCACTGGTCGATCGCTCCGATCGAATCTTCGCCAGTCCGCGGTTGGTGCGCTTCACCGAGATGGAGTACGCGCTCCCGCGTGCTGCCACACCCGAGGCGGTCAACCGTATCATGGCGCTCGTTCCCAGCCGTAACTTCGCCGTGCCGTTCCCGATCGAGGTGCGCACGGTCGCGCCCGACGACGCGCTACTCAGCACCGCGGCCGGCCGCGACAGCGGCTTCGTCGCGGTCCACATGTATCGCGGAATGGCTTGGGAGCCATACTTCCGTGCCGTCGAGGCGATCATGGATGAGCTCGGCGGGCGTCCGCACTGGGGCAAGCGCCACTTCCAGACCGCCGCCACGCTGCGCCCTCGCTATCCCGACTGGGACCGCTTTCAGGCGGTGCGTGTCCGGCTCGACCCCGAGGGACGCTTTGCCAACGCCTGGACCGACCGAATCCTGGGACCCGTCAACCCTGTTCAACCCACAGCCCCTGCCGATGGCTGACACGACCCACAACCACGCGACACACGACCACGCGGCATACGAGCGCTTGGAGCGCGCGAGCGCCGAGCTGGAGGCACCATTCGCGGTCATCGATCTCGACGCGCTGTGGGCCAACACCGAGGATCTTGTGCGCCGTGCCGCCTCCAAGCCGATTCGTTTGGCGAGTAAGTCCGTTCGCTGCCGCGCTTTGCAGGAACGCGTACTCGCCCGCCCGGGGTTCGCCGGCACGCTCGCCTTCACGCTCCCGGAGGCCCTTTGGCTGGCCTCCCACGGCGCCGAGGACTTGGTGGTGGCCTACCCGACCGCCGACCGACAGGCGCTTCGGGCACTTGCCGCGCTCACCGCCGAACGACCCGCGGCGCGTGTCACGGTGATGGTTGACAGCCTCGAGCAGCTCGACTTGATCGACCGTGCGCTTGAGCTTGCACAGAGCGACCGTGACGCCGCTGCGCTGCGCGTGTGCATCGATCTCGATGCCGGCTGGTGGACACTCGGCGGCCGCCTGCGCATCGGCGCCAAGCGCTCGCCCGTCCACACTCCCGAGCAGGCCGCCGCGCTGGCGCGCGCGATCCTCGCCCGCGACGGGTTGGCGCTGGTGGGGATCATGTCCTATGAGGCGCAGATCGCCGGCCTCGGCGACACGCCGAGCGGGCGGGGAGTCGGTCCTCCGCTGCGTGCCCGCGCGATCCGTGCGATGCAGGCGCTCTCCGCGCGCGAGCTGGCCGTGCGCCGCGCCGCCGCGGTCGTCGCGGTGCAACAGACGATCGGGGAGACGTCGTCGGCTCCGCTGGAGTTCGTCAATGGCGGCGGGACCGGCAGTCTCGAGATGACCGCCGCGGAGGGGGCGGTCACCGAGGTGACGGCCGGTTCGGGGCTGTACGGCCCCGGCCTGTTCGACGCCTATCGCGCGTTTACACTCCGTCCCGCGGCGCTGTTTGCTCTGCCCGTCGTGCGCCGTCCCGGGCCCGGCGTGATCACGGCGCTGGGCGGCGGCTACCTCGCCTCCGGGCCCGCCGATCGGGCCCGCTTGCCACGCCCTCATCTGCCGGCGGGACTGCGCTTGGACTCCCAGGAGGGCGCCGGCGAGGTGCAGACGCCGCTGCTCGGCGCCGCTGCGGACACACTCGCGCTTGGCGACCGCGTCTATCTACGCCATGCCAAGGCCGGCGAGCTTTGCGAGCGCTTCGCCAGTCTGTACCTGCTCGAAGGTGAGCGGATCATCGACGAGGTGCCGACCTACCGTGGCGAGGGACAATGCTTTCTGTGAGCCACGCTGCAAACTCACTTGAGGCGACCCTTCGATGCCTTCCGTGAGCCCCGCTTCAGACTCATTGCAGGCAACCCTGCACGAGGTCGTGGAGACGCTAGCTGTGATCGACCGGCCGCCCTGCTCACCGGGCGAGCGAGCGGCCGCGGAGTGGCTGGCACAGCGACTGCGCGCGGTCAGCGGAGTTGAGGTGGCGCTTGAGGATGAGCCCTCGTGGGGGATCTTCGCCCCGACCGTCACCGGGCTCGGCGTGCTCGGCATGGTTGCCGCGACGCTAACCCTGCGCGGTCGGCGCACGCTCGGCGCGCTGCTCGCCACCAGCACTCTCGCCGGCATCGTCGACGAGGCCCAGAACGGGCCGCGGCTCCTGCGGCGCCTGGTGCGCCGCCGGCGCACCACGGTCAACCTGATCGCGCGTGCCGGCGACCGGAACGGGGCCGGCACGCTTGTCGTGCTCGCCCACCACGACGCTCCTCAGACGGGGATGTTGTTCGACCAGACTCTGCAGCGACGTCTCTACGAGCGCGCCCCGCAGGTGATCGAATACTTCAAGACATCGGCGCCGCAGTGGTGGTTGGGCCTGGCCGGACCGCTTGCCACGCTGCTCGCGGCGCTCCGCGGTCGCCGCGCCCCCGCGCGTGCCGGGCTGCTGCTCGGCGCCGTGGGCAGCGCGCTGGTCGCCGATGTGTGGCGCAGCCCCACTGTGCCCGGCGCGAACGACAACCTCTCCGGCGTGGCCGCGCTGGTTGCCCTCGCCGAGCTGCTGCGCAAGGAGCCGCTGCCGGGCCTGCGCGTGCTGCTGGTCTCCTGTGGGGCGGAGGAGACCCTCCAGGACGGCGTGCGCGCGTTCGTCGCCCGTCACCGTCACGAGCTCGAGCCAGGGCGCACGTGGTTTGCGAACCTCGACACGGTCGGCTCGCCCCACTTGGTGTCGCTTGAGGCGGAGGGGCCGGTGTGGATGGAGAGCTACGCGGGCCCCTGGCTGCGCGATCTGCTTGCCACGTGCGCCGAGCGGATCGATGTCGAGCTGCAGCGAGGCTTCCGCGCTCGCGCCTCGACCGACAGCGTGATCCCCAGTCGCGCCGGTTACCCGATCGTCACGCTCGTCTCGATGACCGACTGGCGCAGCCTGGCCAACTACCACCTGCCCAGCGACGTGCCCGCGAACCTCGACTTCGGCACGGTCGCCGACGCGACCCGCTTGGTCTACGAGCTGGCGCGGTCGCTCGCCACCGACGCCGCGGCTCACAGCACCTGAGCCAGCCTCTTGCCCGCCGCCACGAGCGCCCGTCGGCTGCTCGCCTGCACGATGACCTGCAGGTCGAGGATGCGCACGTCAAACGGATCGAGCGTGTTCTCACCGGTCACCGCGTAGGCAGGCACGCCTGCCTGACGGGCCCGGGTGGCGATCTCGAACGCCACACTTCCCCTCAGCGCGCGCTCCTGGAGCTGCCGCTCTCCCAGAATGACCGCGCGCGCTCGGCGCATACGTACGTCGAAGTCGAGCCTCTCCAGCAGTACCCTCACGTCCGATGTCTGTCCCTGATCGGCGGGGATCGGACACAAATCGGGCTGCGGCGCTCCGCCCTCGCGCAAGCCCTGCGCGATGGCCAGCGCGACATGTTCGGCGCTCAACGCATCGCCAAACGGCCCAGACGCGATCAGCGCGGCTTGCGGAATCACCACGTCGGGCATCCTTACAGGAGATGTCAGAGGGCGACACGATCCATCATGCGGCTCGGCGTATCCGCGCGGTGCTCGCCGGCCGCACGCCTGATGAGATCCTCACGCCACACCCGCGCCACAGCCTCGATCGCTGGCCCGAGCGGCTGGTCGGACGCGCCGTTGCCGAGGTGCAAGCGCGCGGCAAGCACCTGCTGGTTCGCTTCGAGGGAGACCTCACGCTGCACTCCCACCTACGCATGACGGGCGCCTGGGGAGTTTACGAGCGCGGCCGTCCCTGGCACCGCACGGCGCACAAAGCCTGGCTTGTGATGCGCGCCGGGGAGTGGGAGGTTGTCCAGTTCGATGGCCAGGTGCTCGAGCTGATGAGCGAGCGGCGCATACGCTCTGACCGGCGATTGACCGAGCTTGGTCCGGATGTGTTCGCAGAGGACTTCGAGGCGGCTCTGTTCCTGCGTCGCCTGCGCGCTGAGGACCCGAGCCGTCCGATCGGGGATGCCCTGCTTGACCAGCGCATCCTCGCCGGCATCGGCAACGTCTGGAAGGCCGAGGCATGCTTTGCCGCTTCACTGGATCCTTGGCGTCTCGCGGGCGAGGTGAGCGACGAGCAGGCGCTGGCGGTCGTCAGCGTCATCCGGGATTACATGTCCCGGGCAACCCAGGCCCCCGCGGGCGACGGCGCCCGGCCCAGCGCGGTGTATAAGCGAGCGGGCCGGCCCTGTCTGCGCTGCTCCTCGAGGATCCGCGCGCGCGGGCAGGGTGATAGCAACCGCGTCACCTACTGGTGTCCCGGCTGCCAGCTTTGAGTCAATCGGGCATCCTTTCAACTCATGGCTACCGCCAAAGAGCACGTAGTGCTGGATGTCGACGGGCGCGAGCTACGCGTGTCCAACCCCGATCGCGTGATCTTCGGAGCGACCGAGGGCTCACGCGCGGTCACCAAGCTCGACATGGTCAACTACTACCTCGCCGTCGCAGACGGCATCATGCGGGCACTGATGCGGCGGCCGACGACGCTCGAGCGCTGGCCGAAGGGGGTGCACTCGGGGATCGTGCCCTCGACACGCGAGAAAGGTGGCGGTGACGCGTTCTTTCAGAAGCGCATCCCGCGTGGGGCGCCCGAGTATGTGCAGACCGCGACGATCGAGTTTCCCTCGGGCCGCACCGCTGACGAGGTCTGCCCGACGGAGATAGCAGTCGTCGGCTGGGCCGCGCAGATGGGCACGATCACTTTTCACCCGTGGCCGGTCCGCCGCGAGGACCTCAACCATCCCGACGAGCTGCGCATCGACCTGGACCCGCAGCCGGGCACCGATTTCGCTGACGCGGTCCGCGTTGCCGCGCAGGCGCGGGTGCTGCTAGAGGAGCTGGGGTATGTCGGGTTCTCCAAGACATCCGGCGGCCGGGGGGTCCACATCTACGTCCGCATAGAGCCACGCTGGACGTTCACCGACATGCGCCACGCAGCGATCGCTTTTGGTCGTGAGCTCGAGCGACGCCTGCCTGGCCAGGTGACGACCAACTGGTGGAAGGAGGAGCGCGGCGAGCGGATCTTCGTCGACTACAACCAGAACGCACGCGACCGCACGATCGCTTCCGCTTACAGCGTGCGCCCCAAGCCGGGGGCGCCCGTGTCCGCGCCCTTGGCCTGGGAGGAGCTCGAGCAGGCCCAGCCTGAGGACTTCACGGTGACGACGATGCCCGCCAGGTTCGCCGAGACGGGCGACCGCCACGCTGCCATCGACGACATCGCCCACTCGCTCGAGCCACTGCTCGAGATGTATGAGCGCGACCTCGCCGAGGGTCGGGGAGACATGCCCTACCCGCCCGACTATCCGAAGATGCCCGGAGAGCCCATGCGCGTCCAGCCAAGCCGCGCGAAGCGCGACGAGAGCGAGGAGGACGAGTGAGCCTTCCGTTGGAGCCTCCGGTCAAACCTCAGCTGGCCCTCTCGCGCAAGACACTGCCCGTCGGCGAGGACCTTTCCTACGAGATCAAGCTCGACGGGTTCCGCTGCTTGGCGTTCGTCGACGGTGAGGAGGTGTTCTTGCAGTCGCGCTCGGCTAAGCCACTCGGGCGCTACTTCCCGGAGCTGGTGCTACCGCCAGGGCGCTACGTGCTCGACGGCGAGATCGTCGTTCGCGGGCGAGACGGCCATGAGGACTTCGACGCGCTCGGTCAGCGCATTCACCCGGCTGTCTCCCGCATCGAGCGTCTGTCAGTCGAGACCCCCGCCGTCTATGTGGTCTTCGACCTGCTTGCCCGAGGGGACGAGTCGCTGCTGGAGCAGCCCCTGTCCGAGCGCCGCGCCGCGCTCGAGAATCTGCTCATGGACGGGATGTTCGCCGGCGCGCCGGTCGAGCTGATGGAGACGGTCGCGACTGAGCGGGAGGCTCAGCATTGGCTCGAGCACGCCGAGGGGGCGATCGCCAAGGAGCTCTCTGCGTCCTACCGTCCCGGCGAGCGCAAGGGCACGTTCAAGGTCAAGCGCGTGCGGACGATCGATGTCGTGCTTGTCGGCTGGCGTCCCGGCAAGGAGCCCGACACTGTCGGCGCGCTGATCCTCGGTCTATACGACGGTCCAGAGCTGCGCGTCGTCGGACACTGCTCCGGCTTGTCCACCTCCGAGAAGCGGCGTTTGGTGAGCTTCTTCGCCCCGTATGAGTCGGGAGAGCGCGGCTCGGCCGACCCCAGCCGCTGGAGCTCGGGCAAGGACCTCGAGTGGGTCGGTCTGCGCCCCGAGCTGGTTATCGAGATCGACTTCGACCACGTCTCCGCCGGGCGCATCCGCCACGGGGCCAAGCTGCGCCGTTGGCGCGATGACAAGCCGCCCACCGAGTGCGCGTTTGACCAGCTCGCCAGCTAAGTGTCGTCTAGCATCATGGGCGTGAGCGATGAGGGCACCACCACGGCGACCGTTGCCGAGGAGGAGTATCTGCAGATCCTCTTCTGGCTGCAGGAGGCCGGTCTGCCGATGACCGGCGCGAACGTCGCGCGCGCGATGCAGCTCTCGGCGCCTACCGTCCACGAGATGGTCGGCCGCTTGGAGCGCGACGGCTATATCACCCGCGGCGCCGATCGTGCGATCGTCTTCACCGATTCAGGCGCTGAGCACGCCGAGGGCATCGTCCGCCGCCACCGTTTGATCGAGCGCTTTCTCACCGATGTTCTCGGCGTGCCCTGGGACGAGGTCCACGAGGAGGCCGAGCGCTTGGAGCATGCGATGTCTCCGGTGCTCGAGGAGCGCATGCTCGCGGCGATCGGCGACGCCAAGACCTGCCCCCACGGCCACCCGATCGTCGCCGGCGCGCGCCTCTCGGGCGTACCGTTGGCCGACGTTGTTGTCGGCGCCTCAGTGCGTATCCTCCGTTTTGAGAACGAGGCCGAGGATCTGCTGCACTATCTCAAGGCCTCTGGCCTGGAGCCTGGCTTGGAGGGCACGCTGGCCGTTCACGACGACGAGCAGGTGATGCTCGAGACCTCCGACGGTCACACCTGCACGATCACCCCGAGCGTCGCCGAGACCGTCTCGGTGATCGCTGACCCATCGCCCCCCGCGCGTACGGCCTTGCCAGAGCAGCTCGTCCTAGGGCAGAGGTACGGGCGCTAGACGCGATCTCAAAGCGAGCGGTACGCCTGGGCGAGGCGCGCCACGCCCTCGTCGATCTGCTCCTCCGTGACCCCGGAGTAGGCCAATCGCAGGGTGTTCTCGCCGCCCTCGATTACGAAGTCGGTGCCCTTCACAAACGCCACTCCCTGCTCTGAAGCGGCCTTGTGCAGAGCATTCACGTCGGTGCCCGCGGGAAGCGTCACCCACATGAAGTAGCCGCCTTCCGGCCGCACGAACTCGGCCTCGGGCAGCTCGCGCCGCAACGCTACATCCAGCGTCAGTGCGCGCTTTGCCAGCGCGGTCCTGACCGTCTCGATCGAGCTGTCGATTGCGCCCGAGGCGCAGAACTCGTAGACGATCGACTGCGCCACCATGCTCGGTGAGATGTACGTGTTCGTCGCGAGTTTCGCGATCGCCGAGATCAGCTCGGCCGGGCCGACCAGGTAGCCCACGCGGATCCCCGGACAGACGGTCTTCGAGAACGACGAGGCGTAGACCACGTGCTTAGGATCCATCGAGAGCATGCTCGGCAGCGTCTCGCCGCTGAAGCGCAGGTCGACGTAGGGATCGTCCTCGAACACCCAGAAGTTGTGCTTTGCAGCCAGCGCGAGCAGTGCCTCACGCTTGGCCGGCGAGAGCGTGTAGCCGGCGGGGTTCTGGAAGTTGGGGATGATGTGGGCCAGCTGCGGCTGCACTGCATCCGGTCCGCGCAGCAACTCGGCCAGTGCATCCGTGTCGATCCCGTCGTGCTCGAGCTGCACCGCGTGCAGCCGTGCGCCGCGCTCGCGCAGCGACAGCAGTGTGCGGTCATACGTCGGGCGCTCCACGATCACCTCGTCGCCTGCTCCCACAAGCTGCTCGAACAGGAACGCATCCGCCTGCATCGAGCCGTTGGTAACGAGCACGCGCTCTGGCTCCACCTGGTGGCGATCGGCGATCCACGCCCGCAACCGCGGGTAGCCGACCGAGGTGCCGTAGGCAGTGGTACCCGCCGGATCGCTCGCGAACGCGCGGACCGCCGCATCGCTCAGACCGGCCACGTCGACGATGTCGAGCGATGGCGCTCCGCGCGCGAATGAGATCGTTGGGCCCACAAGTTTGCTTGTCACGGCGGTGTAGTCTAGGCGCCCGAGCAGCTCGTCATATTCCTGGGTCAGCTCCTTCGCGCTCCGCTCGAGCCGATCGCGGAAGCGCAGTAGCTGATCGGCGCTCGGCGTCTTTGTCTCGGGAGGGCGAGGAGACCTCGGTGGTTGCTCGGGCTGTGCTGGTTGCGCGGGCTGTGAGACTCGCGGGGACTGCTGGGCTTGCGGGCGTGGCGCCGGCGCGACGCGCGCAACTGGCTGAACCGCTTCATCGATCAGTCGACCGAGCGGAGATCGCTCAGCGGGGGAGGGAGGGGGGGCTGGGGGACTGCGATCAGCAGGACTGTGCTCGGCGCTGATTGGGACCTCTCCGACGATCCGATCACCGCGATCGATTGAGGTCAGGGTGCGCTCCAGCTCCTGCAGCTTTCGCTCCAGCTCGCCCAGCGTCTTCGAGACCTCCTGATCCACTGCCCTAGCGTAGCTGCGTTACCGCGATCTCCGCTACCTCGGTCGGAGTGCGACCGACGCGCACGCCCTTGGCTTCCAGCGCTTGCGCCTTCGCGGCAGCGGTGCCGGCGGAGCCTGAGACGATCGCACCGGCGTGACCCATCTGCTTGCCCGCCGGGGCGGTGAAGCCGGCGATGTAGGCCACGACTGGCTTTGACACGTCCTTGGCGATGTAGTCGGCGGCCTCCTCCTCGGCTGAGCCGCCGATCTCGCCGGAGAGCACGATCAGCTCGGTCTGCTCGTCGGCCTCGAACAGCTCGATCACGTCTACGAATGAGCTTCCCGGCACCGGGTCGCCGCCGATCCCGACGATCGAGCTGCAGCCGAAGCCGGCCTGGGCGATCTCGTTGCCGATCTGGTAGGTCAGCGTGCCCGAGCGCGAGACGACGCCGACGTTGCCCTCCTTGAAGAAGCTCGCCGGGATGATCCCGACGTTCGCCTTGCCGGGGGAGAGAATCCCCGGGCAGTTCGGGCCGATCAGACGCGTGCCCGGATAATCGCGCTTGAGCGTGTTGTAGACCCTGAGCTCGTCGTGGGCGGGGATGCCCTCGGTGATCGCAATCACCAGCTCGACGCCCGCCGCAGCGGCCTCGAGGATCGAATCGGCGGCGAAGCGCGGGGGCACGAAGATCATCGCGGTGTTCGGCTGGGCGCTCTCGGCGGCCTCGGCCCAGGAGTTGAACACGGGGATGCCCTCGACGTCCTGGCCACCCTTGCCCGGCGTCACGCCGCCGACCACGTTCGTGCCGTAGCGCTTGTTGTTGAGCGTGTGGAACGAGCCCTCCCGGCCGGTGATCCCAGCGACCGCCAAGCGCGTGTTCTTGTCGACGAGCACTGACATCAGCGTTGCCCTCCCGCGAGCGCAACGACCTTCTCGGCCGCCTCGTTCATCGTCCTCGCCGCGTGCACGTTCGGTAGCGCAGCCTCCTGCAGCAGCTGGCGGCCGGCCACGTCGTTCGTGCCGTCCAACCTGACGACAAACGGAACGGTTGGTTTGATCTCGTCAAACGCCGCGATTAGGCCTTTCGCGACCTCGTCGCAGCGGGTTATGCCTCCAAAGATGTTGAACAAGACCGCCTTGACCGCGTCGTTTGCGAGGATCAGCTCGACCGCCTGCTTGATCTTCGCTGCGTCCGAGCCACCGCCGGCGTCGAGGAAGTTCGCCGGCTGGCCCCCCGCCTGGGCGACGACATCGAGCGTCGACATCACCAACCCGGCACCGTTGCCGAGGATGCCGATGTCGCCGTCGAGCTTGACGTACTGCACGCCCTGCTCCTTCGCGCGGCGCTCGATCGGATCTTCGTTCTCCTTGTCGGCCAGCTCCTGGTTCTCGGGGTGGCGGTACAGCGCGTTGTCGTCAAGCGACACCTTTGAGTCAAGCGCCTTGACTTCCCGCTCCGGCGTGACGATCAGAGGGTTGATCTCCGCAAGCGTCGCGTCCTCGTCCAGCCACACCTCATACAGCGCCACGAGCGCGTCGGCGACGCCCTCGATCACGTCGGCGTCGGCCTTGCCATCGGTGGCGATCTGCACGGCCTCCTCGCGGGAGAGGCCATCCAGTGCGTCGACGTGGTGGCGGATCAGCTTCTCTGGGGTGTTCTCGGCGACCTCTTCGATGTCCACGCCGCCCTCGATGCTGAAC
>Ga0302235_10000881_pt1 | contig 23014 bp, 18 predicted proteins | sample II_Palsa_N3_3_FD_193577 | JGI IMG/M metagenome (GOLD analysis project Ga0302235, IMG submission 193577) | Peat permafrost microbial communities from Stordalen Mire near Abisko, Sweden - II_Palsa_N3_3 | ecosystem: Environmental > Terrestrial > Soil > Palsa > Peat permafrost | place: Sweden...
CGCCGCATCTCCGGCGAGGGCGCTCAAGTCCGCCGCCTTGGCCTCGCTGGCGAACAGGGTGCGGGCGAGGTCGGTCACGCCCGCCGCTCCATGGGCTGCTGGGATTGGGGTTGAGGCTGGGAGGCGACCACCACCGGCCGCGGCGGCGCATAGCCGGGGGCGATGATCGGCATCATGTCCTGGACCGTGCCGATGCCGCCCATGCCGCCATTGTTGAGCACCAGCACCTTGTCGAGCCGCATCAGCAGCGACGGCTTATGCACCACCATCACCACCGTCACGCCCTGGACCTTGAGCCGGGCGATCAGCTGCATCAGCGCCTCTTCGCCCTCGCCATCGAGGCTGGCGTTGGGCTCGTCGAGCACCACCAGCCTGGGCGAGCCGAAGACGGCGCGGGCCAGGCCGATGCGCTGGCGCTGACCGCCGGACAGGGAGGCGCCGACCGCGCCGATGGTCGTGCCATAGCCCTCCGCCAAGCGAAGGATCAGCTCATGCGCGCCGGCCAGACGGGCGGCGGCGATGATCGGCTCCGGCGGCGAGTCGCGAAAACGGCAGATGTTGTCCTTGATGGTCCCATCGAACAGTTCGACGTCCTGCGGAAGGTAGCCCACCGACTGGCCGAAGGCCTCGCGGTCCCAGCTATAGACGTCCGCGCCGTCCATGCGCACTGCGCCATGACTGGGGCGGATGGCGCCGACGATCAGGCGCGCAAGGGTCGACTTGCCGGCCGCGCTGGCGCCGACAATGCCGATGGACTCGCCCGGCTCCAAGCTGAAGCTGACATTGACCACCACCGGCGCCTTAGCGCCTGGCGGAACATAGACCAGGTTCTCCACGCTGATCTTGCCGGCGGGATTGTCGATGACCATGGCGCTGGGACGGTCCGGCGCGGCGAAAGCCAACTCGACCCGCTTCAGGGCGGCGTGGCCAATGACCAGCTGGCGCCAAACCCCGACGATCTGGTCGATCGGCTGCAGGGCGCGGGTGGTGAGGAGCGACGAGGCGAACAGGGCGCCCGGCGACATCTGCCGCTGCACCACCAGCCAGGCGCCGGTTCCGAAGATGACGATCTGCAGCAGATAGCGGGCGAACTTGACCGTCGAGGCGACCCTGGAATTGACCGAACTGGCGATGGCCTGCTTGTGCATCAGGCCAAAGCGCAGGTGGCTCCAGCCGGACATCAGCGCCGGCAGCATGCCCATGGCCTGCACCACCTCGCCATTGCGCATGACCGCGTCGGTGAAGCTGTAGCTGGCCTCGCCATGGGTCGAGGATTCGGCAAGGGGGCCGGAGACGATCGCCTGATTGAGAATGGCCAGGCCGATCATGCCCACCGAGCCGGCGAAGGCCAGGCCGCCCAGGATCGGATTGAGCAGGGCGCAGCAGATGATGAAGAGCGGCGTCCACGGCAGGTCCATCAACGCCAGCACACCGCCGCCGGTAAAGGTCTGGCGGACGGTGTCCAGATCACGCAGAGCCTGGCCGCGGCTGGCGCCGCCGGACCGGACCGAGGTCTCGACCAGGCGCATGAACAGGGGCGCCGCGAGATAGGCGTCGAAACGGCAGCCCAGGGAGACAAACAGCCGGGCGCGGATATCTTCCAGCAGAGACGAGGCGCCGATGGCCGCTACGGCCGCGAGGCTGATCAAGGTCAGAGTCGCGCCGCTGCCGCTGATCAGCACGCGATCGTAAAGCTGGATGGTGTAGAGCGGCATCGCCAGCGTCAGCAGGTTGAGCGCCAGGCTGAACCCGCAAATGGCGAACAGCGCGTCCTTGGACTGGGCGAAGCCCTGTCTCAGCAACGGCGGAACGGAAAAGGCCATAAGGTCGGTTTCGCCACTACGAACGGGTTGGGAAACCGGCTGACCAAGGCGGCGCGCCCTCCCCATCGGACCGTCGCTGTTAATGGTTGAGGCATGGTTAACCGCGCTTAACGGATCGCCACGACTTGCGGGCGAGTGGGCCGGAGCGCCGCATTGTTAATGGTGCATTATCGCCATTGCGGCAGTGATGGTGAACAGCGGTGCGCCGCTTGGATTCCGGAGGGGTAATGCTGGCCGTGACTCGCTCGATCAGCCAACCGATCGCATCCTTGTTCGGCGTGCGCCGGCGCAGGCTGCCGCTCGCGGTTACACAGGTTCTCGCCGTCGCCGCGGTGGTCTTCGGCGCATCGCTGCTCAGTCTGGTCGCCACGCGCGTCAAGGGCGCGCCGCCGGCGATGTGGTCGGCGAACGCCCTGGCGGTGATGTGCCTGCTGCGGTCGAGCCGGCGACGCTGGGCGACCTTCGTTTTGGCCGCCCTGGGCGCCGAGATCGCCGCCATGGCCGTGACCGGCATGTCGCCGATCGTGACCGCCAGCGCCGGGGTTTCAGACGCCGTCGAGGTGCTGCTGTGCGCCGGCGTTGTGCGCCATGTCATCGGCCGCCGCCTGGACCTGTCGCGACCGCGGCAGTTGGCCGCGTTCGGCGTGATGGCCGTCATCGCGCCCCTCATCTCCGGTGTCATTCTGTGGGCCTTCGTTAACGGCCTTGGACGCCACAGCCCACTGCTGCCGAGGCTGATGACCTGGGTGTTCGCCCACACCCTGGGCTATCTGATCGTCACTCCGGTGCTGGCCGCGATCCAGCCCAATAATCTGAAACGGCTGGCGTCGAAGCCGAGCAATTTCGCCATTCTCGCCGGCTTCGCGGCGATCGTCTACGCCCTGTGCAGCGCCCCGCAGTTTCCGCCCCAGGCGGTGATCATTTCCATGGTGGTGCTGCTGGCCTTCCGCATGGAGATGGCCGGCGCGGCGTTCGGCGCCTTGCTGATGGCGATGATCACCATCGGCGTCCTGCTGTCGAACCATTCGGCCCTCGGACAGACTGACGCCGCCTTCGCCAGCACCCTGTTCGTCAAACAGTTCAATCTTGCGGTCACCACCAGCTGCGCGCTGGCGATCGGCGCCACCCTGGCGCATCGGCGGCGAATGAAGATGTCGCTGGATCGGTCGCTCGCATCGGCCGAGAAGGCCCGCGCGCGCGCCCTCGAAGCCGTCCGCCAGACCCAGCTGGCCGAAAAGATCGCCAACCTGGGCTATTGGCGGCTCGACATCGCCAGCAGCGAAATCACCTGGTCGCCGGAAATGTACCGGATTTGGGGCATCGAGGATGCGACCGTCCCGCCCCTGGAAGCGGCCATGAACGCGGTGCATCCGGACGATCGCGATGTCGCCAATGGCAACATCAGGCGGGCCATGGTGGAGACGGAGCCCTTCCAGTCGCGTCCGATCCGCCTGCAGTTTGCCGATGGGTCCGTCAAACACATCTCCGGCCGCATGGGCTCGGAGCGTAACGCCGCCGGGGAGGTCGTCGCCATCTATGGCGCCCTGATCGACATGACCCATCTGCGCCTGTCCGACGACGCCCTGCGCGCCAGCGAGACGCGCTATCGTCTGCTGGCGGATCATTCCACCGACATCATCGTCCAGGTCGATCTCACCGACACCATCCTCTACATTTCGCCGGCCTGCCGCCGCATGGGCTGGGAGCCGGAGGAGCTGATCGGCCGCAAGCGCTACGACCTGACCCACCCCGACGACATGCCGCGTCTGGCCCGGATCCGCGCGGACCTGGTGAAGGGGATCGGCTCGACCCGCGCCGACCGCGAATACCGGATGATGGCCAAGGACGGCTCATGGGTCTGGGTCGAGGGCAGCCCCTCGATCATTCGCGACGAGAACAACCTGCCGATCGAGATGGTCTCCCAGCTGCGCGACGTCACCGAGCGGCGGGCGTTCGAGGACGAGCTGCTGGCCGCCCGGGACGCGGCCGAGGGCGCGGCCAAGGCCAAGTCCGAATTTCTGGCCAATATGAGCCACGAACTGCGCACGCCGCTGACCAGCATCATCGGCTTCTCCAGCCTCCTGTCCGAGATGGGCGATCTGAGCGACGGCGCGCGCCACTTCGTCCAGCGCATCGCCACCGGCGGCCAGAGCCTGCTGTCGGTCGTGAACGACATCCTGGACTTCTCCAAGCTGGAGGCCGGCCAGGTCGAGCTCGACCCGCACGCCTTCGATCCGGCCGGGTTCATCGAGGACACGGTGGAGCTGCTCACCACCCAGGCGGAGAACAAGGGCCTGACCCTGGGCCTGATCATCGACGACACCGTGCCGGACTGTATCGAGGCGGATTCCTCGCGGCTGCGGCAGGTGCTGCTCAACCTGGTCGGCAACGCCATCAAGTTCACCAGCGAGGGTCGGGTCAGCGTCAGCGTCACCCACGCAGACGGTGATGCGCCCCACCTGAGGGTGCAGGTATCCGACACCGGCCCTGGCATCCCCGCCGTTCGCCGCGACCGACTGTTCCAGCGGTTTTCGCAAGTCGATGGTTCGGTGAGCCGCAATCACGGCGGCACCGGGCTGGGCCTGGCCATCTGCAAGAACCTGGTCAAGCTGATGGGCGGCCAGATCGGCGTGGAGTCCGAAGAGGGCAAGGGCTCGCTGTTCTGGTTCACCATCGCCGCGCCGGCCGCTCAGGGCGTGATCGAGGCCGAACAGGCCCTGGCGCAGAGCCGCGAGATGAAGCCCTCACGCATCCTCGTGGTCGACGATGTCAGCGTGAACCGCGAACTGGTCCGCGCCATGCTGGAGCCGCTCGGCCACACCTTCGTCGAGGCCTGCAACGGCGTCGAGGCGGTGGAAGCCTCCCTGCGCGAGCCGTTCGACCTGATCCTGATGGACCTGCAGATGCCGGGCATGGACGGCATCGCCGCCGCCAAGGCCATTCGCGCCAACAGCCCCGCCAATAAGCTGACGCCGATCCTGGCGCTGAGCGCCAATGTGTTGCCTGACCACCTGGTAGCCTGCGAAGCGGCCGGCATGGACGATCACATCGGCAAGCCGATCCAGCCGATGCGCCTGCTCACCAAGGTCTCCGAATGGGCCGGCCAGGAGCACGTGCCGTCGCGGCTGAAGCGGGACGTGGCTTAAGGGGCCGCCCCTAAAGCCTGCGTCCTTCGAGACGCCCTTCGGGCTCCTCAGGAAACTGGATTTTCTGGACTGCATAAAGACTCGGTTTGGTGAGGAGCGACGCCTTCGTCGCGTCTCGAACCACGTAATCTTTGGCCGCCCCTAAACGATCTTCGAGTCCGTCTTGCCCCAGTAGCTGTCGCGGATCAGGCGTTTGTAGAGTTTGCCGGTGGCGTGGCGGGGCAGCTCCTGCATGAAGTCGATTCGGCGCGGCGCCTTGATGTGGGAGATGCGTTCGCGGGTCCAGGCGGACAGCTCCTCGGCCAGGGCGGGTCCGGCGTCGGCCCAATCCACCGGCTGGACCACGGCGACCACCTGCTCGCCCATCTCCTCGTGCGGGGCGCCGACCACGGCGACATCGGCCACCTTGGGATGGGTGATCATCAGGTTCTCAAGTTCCTGCGGATAGATGTTCACCCCGCCGGAGATGATCATGAAGCTCTTGCGGTCGGTGAGGTAGAGGTAGCCCTCCTCGTCCAGCCAGCCCACGTCGCCCAGGGTGGTCCAGCCATGCTGGTTGCGCGACTCCGCCGTCTTGGCCGGGTCGCCATGGTATTCGAAGGCGCCGCCGCCAGCGAAATAGACCATGCCCTCGCTCCGCGCCGGCAGGGTCTCGCCCTCATCGCTGCAGATCATCACCTGGGCGGTCAGGCCCCGGCCCACCGAGCCCTTGTGCTCCAGCCATTCCGGCGAGGTGATGGCGCAGAAGCCGTTGCCCTCGGTGCCGGCGTAGTATTCGTGGATGATCTCGCCCCACCAGGCGATCATCTGTTCCTTGACCGGCACGGGACAGGGCGCGGCGGCGTGGAAGACCGCGGTCAGGGACGAGAGGTCATATTTCTCGCGCACCTCGGGCGGCAGCTTCAGCATGCGGACGAAGTGGGTCGGCACCCATTGCGCGCAGGTGACCTTGTACTGTTCGATGTATTTCAGCGCCGCTTCCGGCTCGAACTTCTCCATCATCACCACGGTGGCGCCGAGAGACAGGACGCCCATGGTCCAGCCCAGCGGCGCGGCGTGATAGAGGGGCGCGGGCGACAAATAGATGGTGTCGGCGTTCATGCCGTAGAGCATGGCGCCCAGATTGCCCAAGCCGTTGGGGGCATCGAAGCTGGCGTCCGCGGGCGGCGGCCGCTTGACGCCCTTGGGCCGGCCGGTGGTGCCGGAGGAATAGAGCATGGCCCCGCCGGCGCTCTGGTCCTCGATCGGGGCGACCGGCATGGACGCTCGCGCGCCCTCGAAGCTCTGGAACGGCGCGGCGGCCTTGCCGACCATGAAGAGCTCAATGTCGGCGACCTGTTCGGCCACCTGGCGGGCGATCTGCAGCAGGCTGGGCGCGGTGATGAAGACCTTGGCCCCGCAGTCCTGGACGATATAGGCGACCTCGCCGGCGGTGAGCTTGGACGAGATACAGGTGAACCGAATGCCGGACCGCTGCGCCGCCCAGATCACCTCGAAATAGCGCGGGTGGTTGTCGATGAAGCAGGCGATGGCGTCGCCCGCTTCCAAGCCAAGATTGCGGAACAGGTGCGCGCCCTGGTTCGAGCGTTCGTCGAGCTGGCGGTAGGTCACCGTCTCGCCGGTCTCGGCCATGATGTAGGCCGGCTTAGTCGGGTGGGTCTTGGCGTGATGGGCGGGGTGGGTCATTCAGCAGCCATGAGATGAGCGCGGTAGAGATCGCGAAGAACCTTCTTGTCGATCTTGCCGGTCGCGGTGAGAGGGACGGAGGCAAACACCACGTCGTCGGGCATCCACCATTTAACGATCCGTGTAGAGAGGAAGTCGAGCACGGCCTCGCGAGTGACGGCGTGGCCATCGTGGGCTTCGATCACCAGCAGCGGCCGCTCCTCCCATTTGGGATGAGGCACGCCCACCACCGCGGCGATCTTCACCCCCGGGCAGCCGACCGCGACATTCTCCAGGTCGATGGAGCTGATCCATTCGCCGCCGGACTTGATCACGTCCTTGGCGCGGTCGGTGATGCGCATGAAGCCGGCCTGGTCGATGTTGGCGATGTCGCCGGTGTCGAACCAGCCGTCTTCGTCGACCACGTCGGACGCGCCACGATAATAGCGTTGCAGGGTCCAGGGACCGCGCACCATCAGGGCGCCGGAGGTTTCGCCATCGCGGGGCGCCTCGGTCCCGTCCTCGGCCATGATCTTCAGCTCGATGCCGAACTGGACGCGGCCCTGCTTGCTCCACAGCACCGCGTCGCGCTCGGCCTCCGGCAGGGCCGCAAGTTCCGGGGTGGGCGTGGCGGTGACGCCCATGGGACTGGTTTCGGTCATGCCCCAGATCTGGATCACGTCGACGCCGTGCCGTTTGAACGCCTCAGCCATCACCACCGGCACGGCCGAGCCGCCGATCACCAGCCGCTTGAGCCTTGCCGGCTTAAGGCCGCGCTCGGCCAGATAGGAAAGATAGATCGTCCAGATGGTCGGCACGCCGCCCGTGAAGGTGACGCCCTCCTGCTCGATCAGCTCATGCAGGCTGGCCGCATCGAACTTGTCGCACGGCAGCACCAGGGCCGAGCCGTTGATCGGCGCCATATAGGGCAGGCCCCAGGCGGTGGCGTGGTACATGGACGAGCAGGGCATGACCACGTCGTCCACCGACAGGCCAAAGGCGCTGTTGAGGCTGCCGGCCATGGCGTGCAGGACGATGGAGCGGTGGCTGTAGAGCACGCCCTTGGGATCGCCGGTGGTGCCCGAGGTGTAGCAGAGGCAGGCGCCGCCGTTCTCGTCGACCAGGGGCCAGTCGAACCCCTCCGGCTCGGCGGCCAGCAGGGTCTCGTAACAGCCCGCGCCGACGCCGCCCGCGTTGTGATGCGCCTCGTCGGTCATCAGCACATAGGTCTTCAGCGCCGGCAGCTGCGGCGCGATGCGCTCGACCAGGGCCGCGAAACTGGTGTCATAGACCAGCACCGTCGAGCCGGCGTGGTCGAGAATGAAGCGGATCTGCTCCTCGAACAGGCGCGGATTGACTGTGTGGAGCACCGCGCCAATGCCGGGAACGGCGAAGAACAGCTCCAGGTGACGATGGGTGTTCCAGGCCAGGGTGGCCACCCGGTCGCCGGGTCGCACACCCAGCCGCGTCAGGGCCCGCGCCAGCTGTTCGCAGCGGCGACCCAGGCCGGCATAGTCATAGCGCCAGATCGCGCCGTCCGTGGTGCGCGAGACAATCTTTCGACCACCGTGATTGAGGGCCGCATACCTCAGGATCGACGTGGTCGACAGAGGCGTATGCTGCATCAGCCCTTCGATCATAGCGCTTCCTTGTCCCTTGATTTTATCGTTGGACCGGTTTTCCCATTCGCGCGGCCCGGCGTCGAGACTCCCGTGGCGGAAACTCTCGTCGAATGGCGACATTTACCCTGGACAGGCGCCGCGGCTTCGCGCCGGATAGGGACATGAAGTCCATCTTCGCGGTTCTCGGCCTCGGCGCGCCGATCCTGCTGGCGGGCTGCGCCACGTCGCCGGGGCGCGTGCTGACAGCGATCGCCTGCGAGGCGCCGCCTGGCTTCCACGAGGCGGTGCTCGCCAACAAGCAGAGTCTGACCGATCCGACCTGGGCGCCGTTCGGCCGGCCGGAGACCGGATGGTCGGTCTACGCCGTCCGCGCCGCCCATGAGGTCAAGACCCGCTGTGCGCCAAAGACGCCGGGCTTCGCCTACCGGCTCGCGCACTGGCAATCGCATCACGCGCTGGCCTCCACGGGCGCGATGGACAAGGCGACCTTCCAGGTGATGAAGACCGGCTGGCAGGCCGAGCGGCCGTTCGTGGCCCAGCGCGCCGCCGGCATCTGTCCCGATCCGCCGGCCGACGCCGATCTCGTCACCCTGCCCGCAGCCGAGACCTTGGACGGCAAGACCGTGCAGCTTCGCGCCGATGCGACGCGGGCGCTGGAGATCATGGTCGCGGACGCCCGGAGGCAGCTTTCAGCGCCGGATTTGGCCCCGGATCAGCTGACGGTGTTTTCCGGCTTTCGCAGCCCGGCCTATGACGCCGCGCGCTGCGTCAAGGACGGGAATTGCGACGGGGTGGGCCGCGCGACCTGCTCGGCGCATCGTACCGGTCTGGCGGTCGATCTGACGCTGGGCGCGGCGCCGGGACTTCAGGTCGACTCTAGCCAGGATATCAACCGTATTTGGCAGACCCACACACTCGCCTATCTCTGGTTGATCGACAACGCCGGCCGCTACGGCTTTGTGAACTACGCCTTCGAGCCCTGGCATTGGGAGTGGACCCAAACAAAAACGCTAACGGCCAGGTTGCGACCACCCTAGCTAGGCCTTAGGTTTACTGGGTTGCGCGACGCTTTCGGGGGCGAAATGTCGGCACGGGAGATGCCAAATCGTGGATGCACAGTTGATTCGAGCCGCGAACAGGATCGTGGCAAACTACCTGTTGCGCAACGTCGAGGTGATGTCCGAAGCGGCGGACGGAGACCTGATGGGCGCGCTGATTTTCGCCGCCATCCTGCAAGCCAATGTCCGGCCGATCAGCAACGATCCCAACCTGAGCAAGACCTATGGCCAGATTGACGCGGTGCCGCCGGACGAAATGCGCGTGCCGGTGAGCGTCAACGCCATCGCCGAGTCGCTGAAGATTCCCTACGAGACCACCCGGCGGCACGTGAACAAGATGATCAAGATCGGCTGGTGCGTGAAGGTGGGCACGCGCGGGGTGATCGTGCCGGCCGCCGTGGTCGCCTCCCCCGCCATGCTGAAGGCGGGGATGCAGCAATACGGCCACCTGATGCACTTCCTCGGCCAGCTACGCGAGATCGGGTTGCTGGACCAGGCGGGGTAGGGCGGCACGGATTTGGCGAGAACCGGTCCGTCGGCGCTGGCCCCCACCGTCTCGCCGCTTTCGCTACGCTTCAGCGCCGATCCACCTCCCCCTGTCTTCGCTTCGCTCGCGGGGGAGGATAAGGAGGGGGTCTCCTCCCCCCACGCGTAAGCGAGAGGGGGAGGTGGCTCGCGTAGCGAGACGGTGGGGGCCAGCGCCCGGCGGTTGGTTCGCTCCTGCGTTTGTGCTGATCCGCTCCGCCCGCTACGAATAGCGAACCAAGCAAACCGGGAGGCGACGATGGATCTGCAGCTGAAGGATCGGGTGATCTTCATCGCCGGCGCGAGCCGCGGCATCGGCCTGGGCATCGTCGAAACCTTGCTGGCCGAGGGCGCCAAGGTGGCGATGACGGCGCGCGGCGCCGAGGCGCTTGAAGCCGAACACAAACGTCTTGCCGCCATCCATGGCGCGGACAAGCTGTGGTCCATGGCCGGCGACATGTGTGATCCCACGACCATCGAGACGGCCATGGAGCGGGTGGAAACCGAGTTCGGGCCGATCTGGGGCGCGGTGGCCAATGTCGGCCTCTATCCCACCCCGCCGGGCTTCGAGATCGACGACGAGAACTGGGACGCGGCCTTCTCACAGAACCTGGATTCGGCCTTCCGCCTGGCGCGTTCGGCCCTGCGGCGGATGACGGCCCGGGGCGAGGGCTCGCTGCTGTTCATCAGCTCCATCGCCAGCCTGGGCGCCCTGGGCACCGCCCTCACCTATGGCACCGCCAAGGCGGCGATGAACCACATGTCCAAGGAGCTGGCCAAGGTGGCCGGATCCAAGGGGGTGCGGGTCAACACCATCGCGCCGGGCAACATCATCTTCCCGGGCGGGACCTGGGAGACCAACTCCACCGGCCCGCGCGCCGAAGGCTGGGCCCGCTGGATCAAGCGGGAAGTGCCGATGAACCGCTATGGCGTGCCGGAGGAGATCGGCGCGCCCGCAGCCTTCCTGCTGAGCCCCGTCGCCAGCTTCCTCACGGGCGCCATCGTCCCGGTGGACGGCGGCCAGACCAAGTAACCTTTAGACCTCCAGGAGCCCACCATGTCCCGATGGATCGCCCGCAGTATCGCGGCCGCCCTGCTGGCGCTCGCCAGCGGCGGCCTCGCCTTGGCTCAACCAGCTTCGGACCCGAAGCCGGTTGAGGGCGACTTCATCATCCATGACTTCCACTTCAAATCCGGTGAGACCCTGCCGGCGCTGCGCATCCACTACACCACCTTCGGCCATCCGGTTCGCGACGCCGCCGGCCATGTGACCAATGCGGTGATCGCCATGCATGGGACGGGCGGGTCCGGGACCAGCCTGATCCGGCCGATCTTTTCCGGCGTGCTGTTCTCGCCCGGCGGGCTGTTGGATGCGGGCCGCTACTACATCATCCTCCCGGACGACATCGGTCACGGCAAGTCGTCCAAGCCCAGCGACGGCCTGCGCGCCCACTTCCCCCACTATGACTACGCCGACATGGTCGAGGCCGAGCACCGGCTGGTGACCGAGGGGCTGCATGTGGATCACCTGCGGCTGGTGATGGGCACCTCGATGGGCTGCATGCACACCTTCCTGTGGGGCGAGACCTGGCCGGACGCCATGGACGCCCTGATGCCGCTGGCCTGCCTGGATGTGCCGATCGCCGGCCGCAACCGGCTGTGGCGCAAGATGGTGGTCGACGCCATCACCAGCGATCCGGCCTGGCATGGCGGCGACTATACCAGCCAACCCCGGGAGGGAATGCGCACGGCGTCGGACCTGATCACCATCGCCGGCAGCGCGCCGGCGCAGATGCAGAAGGCTCTGCCGACCCGCGAGGCGGCGGAGAAATACCTGGATCAGCGGCTGCAGGCCGAGTTCACCACCGAGGACGCCAATGACGTCCTCTATTCCACCGATAGCTCGCGCGACTATGACGCCTCCCACCTGGAGCTGATCAAGGCGCCGGTGATGTGGGTCAATTCAGCGGACGATTTTATCAATCCTCCGGAGCTGGGCATCGCCGAGCGCGAGGTGAAGCGCATCGCCCACGCCCGCTTCGTGCTGATCCCCATCAGCGACCAGACCCATGGTCACGGGACCCATACCTATGCCGCGGTGTGGAAGGATTATCTGGCGGAGCTACTGAAGGAATCGGGGCGGTAGGGGCTGCTGGCGAGAGTGATTAGCTGTTCCGCCGGCACTCGCTCCCTCCGTCGCTTCGCGCCACCTCCCCCGCTGCGCTTCGCTTGCAGGGGAGAAGAAGACTATCGCTGACCTGTCTTCTCCTGCCCCGTGAGCGCAGCGAAACGGGGGAGGTGGCGCGGCGCTGAAGCGTAGCGAAAGCGACGTGACGGAGGGGGCGAGCGCCGGCAAACAAATCTACGCCGCCGCCGCCACCTTGCAGCTGTGATCCAGCAGTTCCTCGGCCGCGGCCTGGTCGTTGGGGGTGCCGTCGCCGGGGTCGCTCAGCAGGATGAAACCGGGCGTCCCGTCGGGGTGCGAGGCGCCGACCAGAGCCAGGGTCTCCTTGCCCATATCGGCGTGGGCGACGGGGTCGGTCTCATTCAGGATCTTGAACGGGTCACGCGAGCCCAGCTCATTGCCGCCGATCCAGCGGGCGTTGAAATGGTGTTGGTAGGCGCCCAGGTCGATCGCCGTCCAGCCGGGGCCGATCCGGTCGCCCGCTTGCTGCAAGGCGTCGCGCACGTCCGGCCGGACACAGTCGATATGGATATGCAGCTGCTGCTGGGTGCGGCCAAAAACGGAGTTTACCGCCAGGCCAATGTCCTCGCGCGGCACGGGATGACCGATGCGGTCCTCGACCAGCTTGCGGGCCTTCCAGGCGGCGGCCCAGTAGTTGGGCGAGCCGGGCGCCAGCAGGTCCGGACTTTCGATCCCCGTCACCCTGGCGGTGGGGATGACGAGGTATTGGGTCTTGCCCTGGATATCCTTCAGCACCGCGTAGCCGCCAGCGAAGTCCACCGACACGCAGGGCGCCGGATTGCCGCTGGTCTTCATGTCGGGGGTGCAGAGCTCATGGACGATATGCCAGAGCGCGTTGCCGTGAGACGAGGCGGCGTCCTCCGCCCAGGCGAACATCGCATGCGGCCGCGCGATCCGCATGGAGACGGTGGCGACGCCGGCAAGCAGGGCAAGAGCGATGCCTATGGAGAGGAGGCGCTTCATGAGACGGATCGTCTAAAGGTTTCTGGTCACGGACGCACGACGCGGATGGACGCACAGCGCCCAAACCCGCCGTCAGGCGACATTCGCGCCTGTGCCACTAACGGACGCCTAAAATATGGCGAGAGGCGGGGGGGCGTGGCCCAAACGGGCCGGCTTTGGAGTAGGTCGATCCGCCGGCGCTGTCCCCCACCGTCTCGTCGCTTCCGCTGCGCTTCAGCGCCGATCCACCTCCCCCTCTCGCTGCGCGTGGGGTGAGGAGACCCCCTCCTTATCCTCCCCCGCGAGCGAAGCGAAGACAGGGGGAGGTGGCGCGCAGCGTAGCGGAGTGAAGGTGGGGGCTAGCGCCGGCCGGACCGCGCGCGCCTGATGCCAACCCCCCTATCCCCAGATCCCCGGCTTGCGATCCGCCCACGGACATTCCTTCTCCAGCTGGGCCGCCAGGCGGAACAGGGTGGCTTCGTCGGCATAGCGGCCGGAGAACATCATGCCGATGGGCAGGCCGGATTGCGACATGCACAGCGGCAGGGAGATGGACGGCTGGCCGGTCATGTTGAAGGGCGCCGGGAAGGGAAACACTTCGCCGTTGCGTTTGCCGAAGTCGCGCGGGGCGACGGTCATGGGATCGAGGTAGCCGATCGGCGGCGGCGGCGTGCCCATCACCGGGGTCAGATAGACGTCGAATTCCTCGAACAGGCCCATCACCCCGCGACCGAGCATGCGCAGCTCCTGCTGCTCCCACATCACTTCTTCGCCGGTGGCCTTTCGGCCGTTGCGCAGGCTGGCCCAGGTCAGCGGCTCCAGCTCGTCCGGCTCCGGCTCGCGGCCGATGGCGTCGATCAGCCGGCGCATCCCCGCGGCGAAGTTGGCGCCGGAGTATTTGTTCTGGATCGCATAGAGGGCCCGCTGGTCGATACCGAGGCCCCTCGGGACGACTTCGTGACCCAGCGCTTCAAGCATCGCCGCCGTGGCTTCCAGATGCGCTTGCACTTCCGGATCGATCGGCCGGCCGTTGGCCGTCTCCGACGACCAGGCGATCCGCAGGCGGCCGGGCGCGCGTTCGATCTCCTCCATATAGGGCCGGTCCTTGGCCGGCGGCGCATAGGGCGACGCGGGTTCGGGCACGCCGGTGACATCCAGCATGGCGGCCGAGTCGCGCACCGTGCGGCTCATGATGTTCTCGACCACATAGCCCTGGGCGAAGTCGTAGCCGTCCGGCAGGTGCGGGTTGCGATCACGGGTGACCTTCAGCCCCACCAGGCCGCACATGGAGGCGGGAATGCGGATCGAGCCGCGTCCATCGCCGCCGTGGGCCATGGGCACGATCCCCGCCGCCACCGCCGCCGCCGAGCCGCCCGACGAGCCGCCGGTGCTGTGGTCGGTGTTCCACGGGTTGCGGCAGGCGCCGAACAGGCCCGGCTCGGTGGTGCCGGTGATGCCGAACTCCGGCAGGTTGGTCTTGCCCAGGGTCACGACGCCGCTGGAGCGGTAGCGCTTCATCAGGCCGGAGTCCTCGGTGTCGACCACGCCGGCGTTGGCGCCGAAGCGGCTGCCGGAGGTGCGGGGCCAGCCCTTCACCTGGATCAGCAGGTCCTTGACCAGGAAGGGCACGCCTTTGAAGGGACCGTCGGGCAGGTCTCCCTTGGACGCCGCGCGGGCCTCGTCATAGGCCTTGTGGACGATGGCGTTGATGGCGGGGTTATGCCGTTCGGCGCAGCTGATCGCCGCCTCGGTGACCTCGGCCGGCGAGACATCGCCCGCCTTCATCAGGGCCGCCAGGCCAAGGCCGTCGTAGTCGGAATATTCCTTGAAGGTCATGGCCGCGTCCGCACTGCTGAAAGGAGGATTGGCCGCCACCTTCGGCGAGGCCGGCGAGACTGGCAAGGCGGGTGAACGGCAAGGCGCGAGGATGGCGACATTTTCCGACGGTTCGGCCATTCTGGCTGCAATGCCGAGTCCACCCGTCAACACCGCCGCCGAGCCAGCGCCGCCGCCCGACCGCCAGGGGCTGCGCGAGGTCGTGGGCGCCCTGGTCCGGCTGATTGTCGGAGAGGCGAACCCGCGCATCTTCTGGGTCCCCTTTATCGCCACCGCCGTGGTCGTGCTGATGGTGGTGACGCTGGATGCGATGATGCGTCTGCATCTGGCGTCCTACAGCAATCTGGATTTGCCGCCCTGGCGGGCCGTCACCGATGAATACTCCAGCGGCCTGGTGGTGATCCTGCTCTTTCCCGTCCTGGCCAGACTGGCCGTCTTGCAGACGCCCTGGAGGCGGCCGGGCCGGTTCCTGATCGTGCATGGCCTGGGCGCCCTCGGCTTCGCGGTGATCCACGTGACCCTGTTCGTGCTGGTGCGGACGATGGTCTATGGGCTGTTCGGCGAGGTCTATGATGGCGGCAGGCTTGGCGGCTTTCCCTATGAGGCGCCCAGGGACCTGATCACCTATGCGGTCTGCGTCGGCGGGGTATGGGGCGCCATGGTGTTGTTCCAGGCTCCCGCCGCCTCGTCGACATCGCCGCCAAGGGCCCTGTTCGACATCCGCGACAACGCCCGCATCCTGCGCGTGCCGATCGACGACATCCTCGCCGTGCGATCCGCCGGAAACTATGTGGAATTCCTGCTGGCCGACGGGCGCCGTCCGCTGATGCGCGCCACCCTGGCCGAGACGGCGGACCAGCTGACCCCGCACGGCCTTGCCCGCACCCACCGCTCCTGGCTGGTCAACAAGGGCCGCATCGCCCAGATCGAGCCGGCGGGATCGGGGGACTACAAACTGACCCTGGCCGAAGGGGTGGAGGCGCCGCTGTCGCGGCGGTTCAAGGGGGCGATCGAGGGGTAAGCATCAGGGATGTATCCCGCTCTCTAATCGCCGTCATCACCGGGCTTGTCCCGGTGACCCATTTCTCCGCGCCAATCAGGGAAAGGTTCGCTTCCAAGTTGGCCATGGGTGGCCGGCACAAGGCCGGCCATGACGGACAGATAGAGGGGCCTCCAGTTCGGATCGCTAAACCGGCCGGGCGATCTCCACCACCTTCAGCTCGGCGCCGGTGTAGTCGCGGTAGGCGACCTTGAGTTCCTTGCCGGTCAGCGAAAACGCCGTGAAGCCGGATTGCAGGGAGCAGAAGTCGCTGCCGGCCATCTTGCAGTCGTTGCGCACCTTGGAGCCGGCGCCCGTGCAGACATAGTGGGTGGCGCCCCGCGCCACGTGCTGCAGGTCGTGGTCGTGGCCGTTCAGGTAGAGGGGGATGCGATAGCGCTGCAGGATCGGGTCGAGCCTTTCCTGCAGGTCCGGCTCACCGCCGATCAGGTCGCCCTTACCGCCGGACCAGACCGGGTGGTGGCCGATGACGAGTTTCCAGTCGGCGGTGGATTTGGCCAGGGCCGCCTCGAACCAGGCCAACTGCGGCGCCGGGTCCTGATCGCCGATCTTGACCTTCTCGCCGCCATCGGTGCGGTAGGAGGAGATGAAGGGCGAGGTGTCGAGGACGAAGAACTCCACCGTGGCGCCGTCGGGGGCGGTCTCCTTGAAACTGTACCAGCGCGACGGCAGCCGCCAGCGATGGCTGGTCTTGGAATAGTCCAGCTGAGCCTGGGAATCCCCGTGATAGTCGTGGTTGCCCAGCGCGACCCACCAGGGGCTTTGCAGCGAAGGCGCGGTGTAGACGTCCTCGAACGAGGTCTTCCAGATCGGGTCGTCGACGCTTTTGACCCCGTCCTCATAGAAGTTGTCGCCCACCGAGATGGTGAAGCGCGACTTGATCAGGCTGGCCGTCTCGCCCATCCGCGCGGCGACATCGGCCTGATGAAAGGCGCCGTCCCGGCCCCAGTCCCCCACCGCCAGAAACGTCAGCGCCGGCGCCGATTGCGCCCAGGCGCGGCTGAAGGGCGAGACAGCGGCCAGACCCAGCGCGGCCAGGGCGGAACGGCGGGTGAGAGCGGTTTGCGACATATGTAGAGCTCCGGGATTCGGAGGGAGCAAAGCAGCGTTCTGTGACGGGTCGATGTCAGGCTGAAACCTTCCCCGCTTGTCGGGGAAGGAGGGGCCCAGCGAAGCTGGGAGGATGGGGTAAGTCTAGAGCCCCCATCCTCCCACCGCTTCGCGGCGGGCCCCTCCTTCCCCCATGAAGGGGGAAGGTTTTTCCCTATCGCAGGTCCGGCGCCAAGGCCTCCTGCACCAGCATCGCCTTGGCCTCGTCGAGGGTGAGGATCTGCTGCCCGTCCGAGCCAAACCGCCGCAAGGCGACCTTGCCTTCCTCGGCTTCGCGGCGGCCGACCACGGCGATCACCGGGACCTTGGCCACCGAGTGCTCGCGCACCTTGTAGCCGACCTTCTCGTTGCGCAGGTCGGTCTCGACCCGCAGGCCCGCCTTGCGCAGGGCCACGGCGACCTCATGGGCATAGTCGTCGGCGTCGGAGGTGATCGTGGCGACCACCACCTGCACAGGCGCCAGCCACAGGGGGAAGGCCCCCGCGTGGTGCTCTATCAGGATGCCGATGAACCGCTCCAGCGAGCCCAGGATGGCCCGGTGCAGCATGACCGGCCGGTGCTTCTGGCCATCCTCGGCGATGTAGGTGGCGTCCAGCCGCTCGGGCAGGACATAGTCGAGCTGCAGGGTGCCGCACTGCCAGGTGCGGCCGATGGCGTCGCGCAGGTGGAACTCCAGCTTGGGGCCGTAGAAGGCGCCCTCGCCAGGGACCAGCTCCACATCGACGCCGGCGGCGCGGGCGGCCCGCTCCAGCTTGGCCTCGGCCACGTCCCAGACCTCGTCGGAGCCGAACCGCATGTCGGGCCGCAGGGCCAGCTTCACCGAATGCAGCTCCACGCCGAGCTCGTCGTAGATCAGCTTCAGCAGCTCGATGAAGTCCTTCGACTCCGCCTCGATCTGATCCTCGGTGCAGAAGATGTGGCCGTCGTCCTGAGCCAGGCCCCGCACCCGCATGGTCCCGTGCAGGGAGCCGGAGCTTTCGTTGCGGTGCAGGCCGTCGAACTCAGCCAGCCGCATCGGCAGCTCGCGGTAGGACCGCTGGCCGTGGTTGAATATCTGGATGTGGCCGGGGCAGTTCATCGGCTTGACCGCCAGGATCTCACCCTCCTCGGTCTCGCAGACGAACATGCCGGCGCGGAACTTGTCCCAGTGCCCGGACCGCTGCCAGAAGGAGTGGTCGAGGATCTGCGGCGTCTTCACCTCTTGATAGCCCGCGCCTTCGACCCGGCGGCGGACATAGTTCTGCAGCAGCCGGTACAGGGTCCAGCCCTTGGGGTGCCAGAAGATCATCCCCTTGCCCTCTTCCTGGATGTGGAAGAGGTCCATGGCCGCGCCGAGCTTGCGGTGGTCGCGCTTCTCCGCCTCCTCGATCCGCTTAAGATAGGCGTCGAGGTCCTCCGGCTTGGTCCAGGAGGTGCCGTAGATACGTTGCAGCTGGGCGTTACGCTGGTCGCCACGCCAATAGGCGCCGGCCAGCTTGGTCAGTTTGAACGCCTTGCCGACGTGTTTGGTCGAGGGCAGGTGCGGGCCGCGGCAGAGGTCCTTCCAGGCCCCCTGGCGATAGACCGTGATCGGCTCGGACCCCGGGATGTCGCGGATGATCTGCGCCTTGTACGTCTCGCCGACGGATTCGAAATGGGCGATGGCCTCGTCGCGGTCCCAGACCTCGCGCGTGATCTTCTCGTCGCGATCGACGATCTGGCGCATGCGGTCTTCGATCTTGGCGAGGTCGTCCAGCGAGAAGGGTTCCTCGCGGGCGAAGTCGTAATAGAAACCGTCCTCGACGTTGGGGCCGATGGTCACCTGGGTCTCGGGATAAAGCTCCTGCACCGCCTCGGCCAGGACGTGGGCCGTGTCGTGGCGGACGACGTCGAGGGCGTCGGGGCTGTCGCGGGTGACGATCTCGAACTTGCCGCCCTTTTAAAGGGGCCGGTTCACGTCGAGCAGCTGGCCGTCCAGCTTGATCAGCAAAGCTCTCTTGGCAAGAGACGGCGAAATGGCGTGAGCGACGTCGTAGCCGGAACTGCCGTCCGGGTACTCGCGGTGCGCGCCGTCGGGAAAAACAAGATCGATCATGGTTTCATTCTCTCATTCCGCTTCGCGGGCCCTATGGGCTCCACGAGCGGTGGGACGGGGTCATAGCCTGACCCGCCCCACGCATTGCAGCGACACAGACGCCGGACGGCGAGCGATCCGCCGCGCCAGGGTCCGTGGACGATCAGGGCCTCGGCCGCATACTCCGAACAGGTCGGCATGTAGCGGCATTGGCGCCCGATCAGGGGCGATAGCGTCAGCTTGTAGGCGCGAAGGGCGCCTCTGACGCTGCGTTCGTAAGGAGTCATGCCAAGATGACGAGGGCCGGAGCGGTTGCGAACGGGAATCGAGGCCGCTTATCGCACTCGCGAAAAGCTTCGATCAAGCCGCGCCGGCGCGGCTAGTTCGAGTGGTGGTCCCGCCGGTGGCCAAACGGACAGCCGCCACCGTCGCCTCGAACGCCAGCAGCGTTGAGGCGTGTCGGGCGGGGTAATCCTTGACAACCTCGAGCACGGCGAGCTCCGCAAATCGGCCCGAAGGGGCCGGTCCATTGGCCTTGAGCATAGCAGAAAGCGCGTCGCGGGCCAATTCGATCTCATCGATGCGCGCGCCGACCACATGGGCCCCCAACACCGCGGCCGAGGCCTGGCCGAGGGCGCAGGCGCGAACGTCCTGGGCGAAGTCGACCACCACGCCATCCTCGACCTTCACATCGACGGTGACTTTCGATCCGCAAAGCTTGGCGATCTTCTCCGAGCTGGCGTCCGGCGCACTCAAGCGCCCGGCGCGCGGCATGTCCGCGGCCAGCTTGAGGATCTTCGCCGAATAGAGGTCGTCGATCATGAACCCTATGTGGCCCCGCCGGTGCGTTCCCGCCATAGGGCCAGGGCGCGTTGTTCCAGCGCCTCGCCCAGGGCGGTGAAGCCGGCCTTCATCGAACGACGCATGGCGGGCTGAATCCAGCGCACCGCGAAGCCGTCGAGGATTTCGCCGTTGGAGAAGACGCAGCCCGTCTGCGACAGGGCCTCGATCTCCAGATAGCGGGTGGACTTGCCGAAGCCGCCGTAGAGCGGCAGCCGCCAGTGGATCGCCTCGTTGGGCGCCCAGTCGAAGATGCGCGGCTCGATGGTGATGGGCTTTTGATTGGGGAGGGCCAGCGTCAGCTTCAGCTTCTCGCCATAGCCGATCACGCCCTTGGCCTGGGCGTAGATGCCGGTCCATTCCGGCCAGCGCGGGACGTCGGCGAGGATCTCCCAGACGATGTCGGGAGGGACGGGCAGGCCGACGCGGTGTTCGATTTTTATGGGCATCTAGATCAACAAAATCCGCTCATCCCCGCGAAAGCGGGGATCCATGGCGCTACTGATTCAAGGTCTGATACAGGTCGTTCCACCACTGATTATTTTCCTCAATCAGAGCGATTTTCCAGGCCCGCCTCCACTTCTTGATCTGCCGTTCGCGACGAAACGCGCCTTCGCGCGAGTCGTGAGGTTCGTACCAGACCAGGGTGTGGACGCCGTATTTGGCCGTGAAGCCTTTGAATATTTTCTCTTTGTGCTTGTAGACCCGTTCGGCGATGTCGTCGGTGTGGCCGCAATAGAGGGTTCCGTAGCGCTTGCTGGCGAGCAGGTATGTGTAGAACACTTGCGCGACCCCTCCGACCCTTTGCCACCTTGGATTTTACTACCCCGCTCATCCCCGCGAAAGCGGGGATCCATGGAGCCGAAGCTGAATGGTTCGCGCGCGTTCTGAAACATCGCGCAATGGATCCCCGCTTTCGCGGGGATGAGCGGGTTTTAGTTATTTTAGTTCACTTAAGCCGCCAAGTCGCCCCGTCGGGATTGTCCATCACCACCACGTTCAGCGCGTCCAACTCCGCGCGAATGCGATCGGCCGTGGGCCAGTCCTTGGCGGCGCGCGCGGCGACCCGTTCGGCCAGCAAACCTTCAACCTTGCCCACCAGCGCCTCGTCGGCGCCGCCCTGGAACCAGGTTTCCGGATCGGATTGCAGGAAGCCCATCAGGCCGCCCGCGGCCAGCAGCTCCGCCTTGGCCTTGGCGCGTTCGCTGTCGTCCGTCGCCGTCTCGATGGTCTTGGCCAGGGCGAACAGTTCGGCGAAGGCGCGGGGGCTGTTGAGATCGTCGCCCAGGGCTTCGAGAAAGGCGGCCGGCGGCTCTGTGGGCGCGACATCCAGATCCGCAGTCCGGCGCAGGGCGCCGTAGAGGCGGTCCAGCGACTTGCGCGCCTGCTCCAGCAGATCGCCGGTCCACTCCAGCGGCTGGCGATAGTGGCCCGAGAGCAGAGCCCAACGCACCGCCTCGCCCGGAATCTTCGCCACCAGGTCGTGGGCCAGCACCACATTGCCCAGGCTCTTGGACATCTTCTCGTCGCCGAAGGTGAGAAAGCCGTTGTGCAGCCAGTAGTTGGAATAGCCGCCGCCCTGGCCATGGTCATGGCTGGGATCGGCGCACAGGCCCTGCGCCCGCTCGTTCTCATGGTGCGGAAACACCAGGTCGATGCCGCCGCCGTGGATGTCGATGGGCAGGCCCAGGGTCTGCTCGATCATCGCCGAGCATTCGATATGCCAGCCCGGACGCCCGGCGCCCCAGGGCGATGGCCATTCCGGCTCGCCCGGCTTGGACGGCTTCCACAGCACGAAGTCGGCGGGATGCTGTTTGTAGGGGGCGACGTCCACCCGGGCGCCGGCGATCATGTCGTCCAGGGTCCGGCCCGACAGCTCGCCATAGCCGGCGTAGGTTTGGGTGTTGAACAGCACATGGCCTTCGGCGGCGTAGGCGGCCTTGTTCTCGACCAGCCGGCCGATCATGGCGATGATGGCGTCGATGGTCTCGGTGGCTCTAGGCTGGAAGGACGGCGGCAGGGCGCCGAGGGAGGCTGTGTCGTCGCGATAGGCGGCCAGGTAGCGGTCGGTGATGGTTCCGATCGGCACGCCCTCGGCCAAAGCCTTGGCGTTGATCTTGTCGTCCACGTCCGTGATGTTGGCGGCATAGATGACCGCCTCGGCGCCGTAGATATGGCGCAGCACCCGGAACAGCAGGTCGAAGGCGACCACGGGCCGGAAGTTGCCGATGTGCGAGTAGTTGTAGACCGTCGGTCCGCAGACATACATCGACACCCGCTTGGGATCGCGAGGGACGAACAGGCGCTTTTCGCCCGTCATGGTGTCGTGCAGGGTGAGATTCATGGGTCCTGGGTTTGCGGAAACGGTTGCCGGGAATGGATTTTCACCCATATAGCTTTACGTCCACTGAGAGGCCATGGGCGTATGAAGCCCTGTGAAGCCCTTGCGGATGTGAAGGGTGGCACGCGTCATTCCGGAGCCCTCGCTCCGGCGCAACTCAGCCCTGGGAATACCAATCCAAATGGACGCCTTTGCGAAGGACCGAAACCTGATCGGGTCGGGCGAGCTTGACCTTGCGCCTTTGACTCGTCCCACGCGGGAAGCGGCGATGGAAGCCGTGCGCACCCTGATCGCCTGGGCGGGGGACGATCCCCGCCGCGAGGGTCTGGCCGAAACGCCGGACCGGGTGGTGGACGCCTATGGCGAATGGTTCGACGGCTATGGCGCCGATCCGGCCAAGGAGCTGAGCCGCGTCTTCTCCGACGTCCAGGGCTATGACGACATGGTGCTGGTGCGCGACATCGAGGTGGAGAGCCACTGCGAGCACCATATGGCGCCCTTCATCGGCAAGGCCTTCGTCGCCTATATGCCGACCAACCAGGTTGTGGGCCTGTCCAAGCTGGCGCGGGTGGTGGAGATTTTCTCGCACCGGCTGCAGACCCAGGAAACCATGACCCAGCAGATCGTCGACGCCATCGGCGACCACCTGGAGCCGGCCGGGGTGGCCGTGCTGATCGACGCGGAACACCAGTGCATGACCACCCGAGGGGTCAAGCACCGTCACGCGTCCACCATCACCACCCGGTTCACCGGCGTGTTCAAGGATGACCAGGCGCTGCAGGACCGT
>Ga0302235_10000890_pt1 | contig 22934 bp, 23 predicted proteins | sample II_Palsa_N3_3_FD_193577 | JGI IMG/M metagenome (GOLD analysis project Ga0302235, IMG submission 193577) | Peat permafrost microbial communities from Stordalen Mire near Abisko, Sweden - II_Palsa_N3_3 | ecosystem: Environmental > Terrestrial > Soil > Palsa > Peat permafrost | place: Sweden...
CGAGGATCTCGATCAGGGGCTCTCGATCGCGACCGTGATCGAGCAGACCCTCGACGGCGATGAGATCCTCGTCGGCTCAAGCCGCGAGCGGGTGGGCTTCGACGCCACCGTGGACCCCGAGGTCTCGCGCGCGATGATCGACCGCGCGACGGCGTTCGTGCCCGCGCTGCGCGACCTGCCGGTGCGCCGGGCGTGGTGCGGATGGAGGGCCTGGTTGCCTGATCGGCTACCGGCCGTCGGAGCGCTCGCGCCCGGCGTCTGGACCAGCGCCGGACACGAGGGCTCGGGCGTGTGTCTCGGCCCGATCAGCGGGCTACTGGTGGCGCAGCTGATCGGCGGGGAACCCCCGGTCGCCGATCCAACTCCGTTTGACCCGCGGCGCTTCCTGTGAGCTTGCCGTTGACCCGCCGCCACAGCCCGAGTGGATTGCCGTCGCGCAGTGCGAGTGGGAGCAACTCCGCGGGCGCGTTCTGGAAGGCGACCGGGCGTAGGAAGCGGCGCGTGGCGGTCATGCCGACCGAGGTGTGGCCGGCCTGCGAGCTCGCGGGGTAGGGCCCCCCGTGTTGCATCGCCCAGCAGACCGAGACGCCGGTCGGATATCCGTTGAACACGACCCGCCCGGCGCAGCGCGCACACAGGTCCACCAGCCAGGCCAGGCCGTCGTAATCGCGCGGCTCGGCGTGGACGGCCGCGCTGAGCTGCCCACCGAGCCCGGTCAGGGCGTCGCGCAGCTCGCCCTCGCCGCCGTAGCCGAACACGATCACTGCCGGGCCGAAGTGCTCCTCGCGCAGTGACACGTGCTCGTGCAGCGCCGACAGCGAAGCGCGGAAGAGGGCCGGGGCGGCGCGGAACCCCGCCTGCGCGCTCTCGTGGGGCGGGGTCAGCCGCTCGACGCCCGCGACCTCCTGCAGTGCGGTCAGCCCGTGCGCGAACCCGGCCGCGATCGCGCTGGTCAGCAGCACCTCGGGCGCTCGGTCGGCGAGCCGCCGCGCCAGCGCCGAGCAGAGCGCATCGCCGGCGGCGCCGGTCGGCGCCAGCACCACACCCGGCTTGGTGCACAACTGGCCGCCGAACGTGGCCACGGAAGCAACCAGACCGTCGGCGATCTCCTCGCCGCGGGTTTGCAGCGCGGCCTCGGTGATGATCACCGGGTTGAGGCTGCCCATCTCGGCGTAGACCGGTATCGGGCGGGGCCGAGCGGCGGCCCGCGCGGCGATCGCTTTGCCGCCGCGCAGCGACCCGGTGAACGCGACGGCCTCGATGCGATCGTCGTCCACGAGCTGCTCGCCCAGCTCGTAGCCGCCGGCGAGCACGTGCCCGAACGCGCCGGCGGGGAGCCCGGCCACGCGCCCGGCCTCGGCGAGCACGGCCGCGACGATCAGCCCGGTCTGCGGATGCGCCGGATGGCCCTTGACCACCACCGGGCAGCCGGCCGCCAGCGCCGAAGCGGTGTCGCCCCCGGCGGTGCTGAACGCGAGCGGAAAGTTCGACGCTCCGAACACCGCGACCGGGCCGAGGGCAATCAGCATGCGCCGGACGTCCGGGCGCGGTATTGGCTGGGCATCGGGGTCGGCCCGGTCGATGATCACCTCCAGATGCTCTCCGCGCCGCGCGACCTCACCGAGCATCTCGAGCTGCACGCACGTCCGTTCCAGCTCCCCGCCCAGGCGCCCGGAGGGCAGACCGGTTTCGCGTTCGGCGGCGGCCAGGATGTCGACCTTGCGGTCGCGCAGCCGGGCCGCCGCGATCCGCAGCATGTCGGCTCTGCGCCCGGCATCGAGAAACGACGGATCATGAGCGGCGCTCACCGCCGCATCGAGGACGTCGTCGAACTCGGCGGCGGTCGTCTCGGCGATCTGCGGTAGCGAGCGGCCGGTGCGTGGGTCTGTGGCGGTGAGCATCGTCGGGACTCGGGCTAGGAGACCGGCTGGGCTTGGAGCATCTGCATCGCATGGGCGAGCCGATCCTCTTCGGCGTCGGTCAGCGGAAGCCGTGGCGCCCGGCAGAGCCCGCCCACGAAGCCAGCCTGGTCCATCGCGCGCTTGAAGTACTGCACGAGCTTGGGGGTCATGTCGAGCCGCGCGAGGGGGAGCATGCGCTGATACAGCGATCTCGCGTCGGTCAGAGCCCCGACCAGGCAGGCTTCGTACAGCCGCACGCAGTCTGCCGGCACAACGTTGGCGACGCCGGATACCCAGCCGGTCGCTCCCGCGCAGAAGCCCTCCAGAGCGAAGTCGTCGCCGCCGACGAGGACCTCGAAGTCGTCGCCGGTGGCGCCGATGATGCTCGCGATGTTGCGGGCGTCACCCGAGCATTCCTTGACCGCGACCACCGATTGGACCTCGCCAGCGAGGCGCGCGATGACCCCGGTACCGAGTTCGACCCCGCTGGCGGCCGGATTGTTATAGGCCATGATCGGGAGCCCCGCGCGCTCGCCGATGCTCCGGTAGTAGAGCTCGATCTCGTTCGGGTCGCCGGCGTAGTTGAGCGGCGGGAGCACCATCAAACCGTCGACGCCGGCCTCACGCGCGTCCTGGGCGTAGCCGATGGCCTGCTTCGCGGTGGGCGTGGCGATGCCGCAGAGCACGGGAATCCGGCCCGCGACGACCTCCGTCACGGCGCTGATCACGGTGCGTCGCTCGTCTCGGTCCAGGCTGGCGCTCTCGCCCATCGTTCCGGTGGCGACGAGCCCGTGCACGCCCGCAGCCACAAGTGCCTCGACGTTGGACTGCAGAGCTGCGAGGTCGATCGTGTCGTCGGCCCGAAAGGGCGTGACCACTGCGGGAATGATGCCGGGGAAACGCATGGATTCTCCTGTCGTACCGGATATGTGAGGGCAGCACGGCCAGCCGGGCGCTCGTGGGGGTGCCTGTCGGTCGGATTCATTGTGTCTTTGCGCACGCTTACAGGAAGTTTGCCGCTGTCTGAGGTTGGGGCGAGTAATCTGAGATCGTCGGCTTTGTGCCGATTCGCGCGCGGGAAACGTGCCCCTATCCCGTGCGTATAAGCGTCCCCGGCCCAAGGACGGGCGGGGGCGCTCTTTTCGCCGGCGCGGCCGACGACGCCCCCGGGCCGAGTGGGAGCGCCGGGCTCGGAACGTCCCCCGCCGCTATCCGGTTGCACCGTTCGTCTCGCTGCTACTGGGAGGACAGCACCAGGCTCTTGGGTTGCCCGGCGTTGGTCCAGTGCAGTCTCAGCCCGGTGAACCGCAGCGAGAGGCCGAGGGCGCCGGTATCCAAGGTCTCGATCCGGCCTTCTGTCAGGCGCGAGGGATCGAAGCTCACCGCCTGGAGCATCAGCGGGGTGGCCGCGGTCTGGGGGTTGGTCGGCGCCTCCCAGGCGATCGCTCCCGCCGGCGAGTACGCGTAATCCACGTCGGCGGCGGCCAGCCGCTGGCGGAGCGAGCGGTGCGTCAAGAGATTGAACAGCCGTACCGTGTCGGTAGACACGGTCGCGCAGAGAGGATCAGAGGGCCCCTCAGATATGGAGCACGCCTCCCGACTGGCGAGCCCAGTGGTGAACAGGTCGCTGACCAGCGCTCCCCTGATGCTGAGATCGGACGTGCCCACGTTGCCCACGGTGTCCCCACTCCCCTCAGAGTCCTGGCCGATCGCGATTGACGCGCCGGCCGGGCGCAGGCAGGCGTACAGGGTGGACAGCGGCCCGAAACTGATCGGGTCGGTGCCCGTGCGCTTCTCCCACACAAGCACCTGGCGAGTGGTTTTCAGTGCCTGTGAGCGGTGGGAGTTGCACACCCCGACGTGGCGGCTCATAGGGGTGCGGACGAGAGCAGAGGCGGACGAAGGCCCGACGAACGCTGCCACGGACGCGAGCACCAGACCAACCCGCCACAGGAGCGTTCGGGCCGAATAGCCCTCGACGTGCAGCACGGCGCGAGTCTACAGCGGACCGTGCGCTTGGCGTGGAAGACCTTTTCGCACCACACGCGCTGGCCGCCTCCCTGAGCGCTTACAGCTTCCTTAGAGCGATCCGACGATTCTTCGAGCCGAATCAGTGATGATTCTCATCCGTTGCGCGTGGTCGCGACGAGTGACACCCGACGATTTGCGGGAGAGGCAAGCGATGAGCACCAATGCGTCCATGGGACTGTTCTGGCTCACGGGCCGCAAGGCGGCCACGTTCCCGCGGCGACCGGGGCGGGCGAGCACGTGCTCGTGCGGGGGCTCGCGATGCGAGTCCTGGTAATCGAGGACGACGACTCGCTGCGCGCGGCGGTGCGGCGGGCGCTGCTGCTCGGAGGCTATGAGGTTCTGGCCGCGCAGACGGGGCAAGAGGGTTTGCTCAAGGCCGAGGCGGACGTGCCGGACGCGATCGTGCTCGATCTCGGACTGCCTGACATTGACGGAATGGAGGTCTGCCGCCGGCTGCGCCGGGTCGGCAATCGGACGCCGATCCTGATGCTGACTGCTCGTGACGCGGTCGAGGACCGCGTCGAGGGCCTCGAGGCAGGGGCCGACGACTATCTGATCAAGCCATATGACGTGGCGGCGAGCTTCAACCAGACGCTCGACGCGCTCGAGCGCTCGATTCAAGCCCAGCGTCACCTGATCGCGGACGCTTCGCACGAGCTACGGACGCCGATGGCGGCGCTGCGCAGCAACATCCAGATCTTCCTGGAGGCCCACCGGCTTCCGGTGGAGGAGCGCCAGGGACTTCAGCACGCGATCATCGCCGAGCTCGACGAGCTGACCCAGCTCGTCGCCGATGTGGTCGAGCTCGCGCGCGGATCGGCACCGAGCGAGCACACTGAACCGATCGAGCTGAATCAGATCGTCCGCGAGGCCGTGGCCCGCGCGCAGCGCCGCTCTCCACAGCTTCACGTCCGCCTCGACCTCGAGCCGACGGTGATCATCAACGCGCCCGATCGTGTGAGCCGATCGATCGCCAACGTGATCGATAACGCCCGCAAGTGGAGCCCACCCGATGGACAGATCGACGTCCGCCTACGCGATGGAGTGCTCTGCGTGCGCGACCACGGACCCGGCTTCAACAAACGCGACCTCCAACACGTTTTCGATCGCTTCTATCGGGCCGAGGCGGCGCGGCGAAGGCCGGGATCAGGGCTTGGTCTGGCGATCGTCAAACAGGCGGCCGAAGCCCACGGCGGGTTCGCCCAGGCCGCCAACGCGCCGGACGGCGGCGCGATCCTGCGCATCTCATTCGGATCCTCGGCCGGTCCGAGTGAGCGCACCCAGCCGGAGGCGGCGACCGCTCCGGCGCCGCGCTGACTGCGCTGCTTGAACTCTCTTAGCTTCTCCTCACGGGTTTCCGACACGACGACCGTAGAACTCTGAGTGTCCGCCGTTCGGACACGGAGTTCCGCTGAAACCCGCATCACACCCCAGACCCGCGCGTGTCGCGCTCCGAGCGCCCGAGATCCAGGAGAACCGGCCGATGAGCACCACCACCCTGCCTCGCCCGCTGCCACCCACCTCCGCAGCGGGCCACGTCCACGGCCGGATGCGCAGTCTCGTCCGCGGACGCGCGGAGGACCCCAGCTGGGCTCGCCCGGCGCTGATCGCGCTGATCATCTGCACCGCCGGCGCGTACCTGTGGGATCTCACCGCGTCGGGTACCGCCAACAGCTTCTACGCCGCGGCGGTGCAGGCCGGGACCAAGAGCTGGAAGGCGTTCTTCTTCGGTTCGCTTGACTCCTCGAACTTCATCACGGTCGATAAGCCGCCGGCATCGATATGGGTGATGGCGCTGTCCGGGAGGATCTTCGGCTTCAGCAGCGCGAGCATGCTGATCCCACAGGCGCTCGAAGGTGTTGCCGCCGTCGCGCTGCTCTACGCCGCGGTCAAGCGCTGGTTCGGCGCCGGTGCCGGCCTGATCGCCGGGGCGCTGCTCGCGATCACCCCGGTCGCGGCGCTGATGTTCCGCTTCAACAACCCCGACGCGCTGCTGGTGTGCCTGCTCGTCGCGGCCGCCTATTGCCTCGTCCGTGCGCTGGAGGGGGCCTCGACGCGCTGGGTTCTCGCCGTCGGAGCGATGATCGGTTTCGCCTTCCTGGCCAAGATGATGCAGGCATTCCTGGTCCTGCCCGCCTTTGCACTGGTCTACCTGGTGGCCGCCCCGACGGAGCTACGCCGGCGGCTACTGCAGCTGCTCGCCGGCACCCTGGCGATCGTCGCCAGCGCGGGGTGGTGGGTGGGGATCGTGGCCTTGTGGCCGTCGAGCTCGCGTCCATTCATCGACGGCTCGCCCACCAACAACATCTTCAACCTCATCCTGGGCTACAACGGGCTGGGGCGGATCTTCGGCGCGAGTGGGCCCGGCGGGGGAGGGGGGTCGAATTTCAGCGGCGCGACCGGTCTTCTGCGGCTGTTCAACGACGCTATGGGCGGGCAGGCGTCGTGGCTGCTGCCCGCGGCGCTGATTGCGCTGGCCGTCGGCCTGTGGTCCAGCCGACGCACGCCCCGCACCGACCGTACCCGAGCGGCGATGCTGCTGTGGGGCGGTTGGCTGCTCGTCAGCGGGGTCGTGTTCAGCTTCGGCAGCGGCATCATCCACACCTATTACACCGTCGCGCTCGCTCCCGCGATCGCGGCGCTGGTCGCGATCACCGGAGTGGCACTGTGGCGCAACCGTGAGCGCTCCGGCTCAAGGGCGCTGCTGGCGCTCACCGTGCTGGTCACCGCCAGTTGGTCCTGGGTTCTGCTCGACCGCACGCCCCAGTGGGAGTCGTGGCTGCGCGTGCTGATCATCGCGAGCGCGGTGCTCGCGGTCATCGGACTGCTCGCCGCTCCCGCCCTGCGACGGCTCGGGCGCCGAGGTGCGATCGTCACCGCCACGCTGGTTGGGGTGGCCTGCCTGTCCGGGCCGGTCGCCTACTCCGCCCAGACCATCACCACCGCGCACACGGGCTCGATTCCCTCCGCCGGGCCCAACTCAGGCACGGGCATGGGCATGGGCGCCGGCGCTCGCGCTGGAGACGGTGGCATGGGTGGCGGCGGGCAGACCACCAGCAGCGCCATCGTCCAGGCGCTCGAGTCCGACGCGAGCCACTTTCGCTGGGTCGCGGCCGTCTCGGGCTCGCAGAGCGCAGCATCGCTCGAGCTGGCCACCGGTGGCGAGCCCGTGATGGCGATCGGCGGCTTCGACAACGAAGGGGGCAACCTCACGCTGGCGCAGTTCAAGCAGTACGTGGCCCGGGGTGAGATCCATTACTACATCGCCACGGGCAACGCCGGCGGCGGCCAGGCACCCGCTGGCCCGGGAGGGGCCAGGATCGGCTTGGGGCGGGGGGGCGGCGCTCACCGGGCCCCCAGCGGCGCGGGCGCGGGCGCGGGCCCGGGCGGGCAGACAGTGGGCGGCGGACCGGCCGGCGGTGGGAGAGTCGGGGGCCTGGGTGCTTCGAGCAACAACGCCATTACCAGCTGGGTCAAGGCGCACTACCAGGCGGTCACGATCGGCGGGCAGACCGTGTACGACCTCACGCAGGCGCGCTCGTGATCACGCTGATCCCGCCCGGAGCTGGCGCTCATGCCGGCTCGCTAGTCTCGGTTGATGAGTACGCAGGCCGACGATTCGCCGCCCGAGGCGGGAAAGCTGCCCACGGGTCGGCTCGCGCGGACGGCGCGGGTCGGCGGGCTGGTCACCGGGCAGGGTCTGCGCTGGGCCGGGATGCGGACCGCCAACCGGATGCGGACGCCCGAACGCGCCGCGGCCGCCCAAAGCGAGCGGACCGCGGCGCTCGTTCACCAGCTCGTCGACCAGCTTGGGCAGATGCGCGGCGCAGCGATGAAGGTGGGCCAGATGATGTCGATGGTCGACTTCGGCGCTCTGCCCGAAGCCGAGCAGGATGAGCTGCAACGCAAGTTCGCCGCGCTCCGTGACGACGTCCCCCCGGTCGCGTTCGCGGACCTCGAGCGGCTCATGCGAGCCGAGTTCGGCGGGCCGTTGGACCGCGTCTTCACGGACTTCGACGAACGTGCCTTTGCCGCCGCCTCGATCGGCCAGGTTCATCGCGCCACCACCGTCGATGGCGATGAGGTGGTGGTGAAGATCCAGTACCCCGGGGTGGCGGAGGCGGTCGAGACGGACCTGCGCAATGCGACGCTCCTGTTGCCGCTGGTCAAGCGCCTGGCCCCCGGATTGGACGCCAAGGCGCTCGCCGCGGAGATGCGCGAGCGGATCGGGGAGGAGCTCGACTACGAACTCGAGGCCCAGAGTCAACGCCGCATCGAACGGCTGCTGCGGGGGCATCCGTTCGTGCGCGTGCCGCGGGTCTACACGGAGCTCTCGACTCGGCGCGTGCTCGTCTCCGAATACGTCGAGGGGGATCGCTTCGAGGCCGTGCGCCGGTCCGGTGAGGCGCAGCGCGACCGCTACGGCGAGATCGTCTTCCGGTTCTTCTTCGGTCTGCTCTATCGCGACCGGATCGCCCTCGGGGACCCTCATCCGGGTAACTATCTCCTCAGCCCCGACGGCCGCGTCTGCTTCTTGGACTTCGGCCTCATGCGCAACGTTGACCTCGCCCGCGTGGCCGATGAACGGGCGATCGCCGTGGCCGTCCGTGATCGTGACGCGGAGGCCGTGAAGGCGGCGCTGACCGCCGGCGGTTATCTGCCCGCCAGCCGGGCCGACAGGGTCGACGCTGAGTGGACGCTGAGGCTGATGCGCAGGGCGATCAAGTGGTATGCCGTCCCGGGTGAGCGACGCTTCTCACCCGACCACACCCCTCGTGACCGGGACCGTGAGCGACCCGACAGCGAGCAGCGGGCAGAGATGAAGACGCAGGTCAACCAGTTCGCGCTGCCGCCAGACTCGATTCTGATCCGCCGCATGCATGGCATCGTCGCCGTGGTCCTCGCGCAACTCCGGGCTGGCGCGGATTGGGGCGCGATCGCCGCCGAGTACCTTCACGGGGCAGCGCCCGCGACACCGCTGGGCCAAGCCGAAGCCGACTTCTTCTCCCGCCGCGGTCGCGCCGCGAGCGTCAGCCTGAAGTCTGCCGGCTAGCGCGAGCAAGCGAGCCGCATATCCGGCGCCAATCGACTCTCGCTTAGCCGATCAGCGCCGCGCGGCTTTAGTGTGCAAACCACAACTGTGGTGAAACTTTGCCCCGCTGAACCAACCTTTCCTCCGCGCAACCGTTTGTAGAGGTGGGGGCAAGCAGGTCAGTGGGGGTAGGTAAGCAGGTTCCCAGAGAATGAAGCTTCGGGGGGGTGCGCACAACCGCCTAAAGGTGCGCACCCCATCGAAGCCGTAGTCGGTCTACTCAACCTGCGTGCTGCTCCTCGGGTTCGGCCACCCTGAGGCGGCGGGGGATCGGCGCGGCGACGAGCGCCGGGTCCTCGTCGTGGGCGGGGTGTCCGCCCCGCATCAGGGATGCGGCAGCGGCGATCAGACAGGCGACGATCGCGAACAGGAATGCCGCGTGCAGGCCGTTGCGGAATGGCGCCGAGATCAGGTTGGGGAAGAACGAGGTGCCGGTCAGGATGGCCTGGTTGTGCGCCGAGAGCCCCGCGAGCACGTGGGATCCGAGCAGGTGCTGGATCGGGTTGTAGCCCAGGAAGGCGGCGAACAGGATCGACACCGGCGGCAGTGTCGAGGCCTGGTGCGCGGCGGCGAGCGAGACGCCGTGAGCGTGGAGGCCGGCGCTCATGGTGGCCGGGAGCGTGGCGGCGAGCCCGATGATCATCAGCGTGAAGAAGACGCCGATCGAGAGCACCTGGGCGGAGTTCTGGAAGGTCTGGTTCATCGCCCCGCCGGCGCCGCGGTCGGCTTTGGGCAGGCTGTTCATCACCGCGGCCCGGTTGGGCGAGGCGAACAGCCCCATGGAGATCCCGATCAGCAGCAGGATCAGCCCGAAGGACAGGTAGGAGAAGTTTGTCGGCAGCAACAGCAGCAGCCCAAAGCCAACCGCGGTCAGCAGCATCCCGGCGGTGGCGAACGGCCGCGCGCCGAAGCGGTCAGACAGATAGCCCGAGACCGGCCCGGCGCACAGCAGGCCGACCGTCAGCGGCAGCATGTAGATGCCCGCCCACAGCGGAGTCTTGGTGAAGTCGTAGCCGTGCTGGGGCAGCCAGATGCCCTGCAGCCAGATGATCAGCATGAACATCAGGCCGCCCCGCGCGATCGAGGACAGGAAGGTCGACAACGTGCCGAACGTGAACGCGCGGATCCGGAACAGCGGCAGGCGGAACATCGGATCGTGCGACCGGCGCTCGACGGCCACGAACGCGATCAGTGACGCAACCCCGGCGGCCAGCAGGCCGATCACCCGAGGGCTGCCCCAGCCGACCGCGTGCCCGTCGGCCGGCCGGATGCCGTAGGTCACCGCGATCATGATCAAGATCAGCCCGAGCGCGAAGGTGACGTTGCCCCACCAGTCGATCGGCGCCGCCCGTGGCGAGCTCAGCTCTCTCAGGCTGGTGTAGGCCCAAACCGTTCCGAAGATCCCGACGGGGACTGAGATCAGGAACACCAGACGCCAGTCGATGGGGGCCAGGACGCCTCCGAGCACCAGGCCGATGAACACGCCGCTGACGCCCACGATGTTGTTGATGCCGAGTGCCATCCCGCGCTGGTGGGCGGGGAAGGCGTCGGTGATGATCGCCGCCGCGTTGGCCAGCAGGCAGGCCCCGCCGACGCCCTGCGCGATCCGGAAGCCGATCAGGTACAGCGCGCCGGTGGTCCCCTGCATCCAGTCGATGGCTAGCAGCAGCGACGCGACTGTGTAGATGATGAAGCCGACCCGGTAGATCTTGACCCGCCCGACCATGTCCCCCAGACGGCCGAGGCTGACGATCAGCACGCTGGTCACCACGAGATAGCCGAGAATCATCCACAACAGGTAGAACGAGTTCGCCGGGACGAGCGGATCGAGATGGATGCCGCGGAAGATGTCGGGCATCGCGATGATCGTGATCGACCCGTCCAAAGTGGCCAGCAGCACTGCCAGCGTGGCGTTCAGCAGGGCAATCCACTTGTAGCGATCCGGGTCGAGCGTGCGCATCCGCACTCACAACGATACACAGGTCACCTGAACAGTTTGCCTGTCGAGGCTCCCCTACACTGTGGGGGTGTCAGTTATGGAGCCGACGACCGCGCTGCTGGCGCACGAGTTGCGCGAGACGCTGGGGCGCGTGGTGCGCCGGTTGCGCGCCGAGCCCGGCCCGTCGGTCGCACGCCTGGCCGTCCTGGGCCGACTCGACCGCGACGGCCCGTCGAGCATCAGTGCGCTGGCCGTCTGCGAGCGCATGCGCCCGCAGTCGATGGCCCAGATCGTCCACGACCTGGAGACCGCTGGACTGGTCTCGCGCCGCCCCGATCCCGCGGACGGGCGCCGGGCCTTCGTCGAGCTCACGGCGGCGGGACTCGACACCCTGAAGAGCACCCGCGCCTCGCGCGAAACCTGGCTCACTGAAGCGTTGGAGCGCGAACTGGACGCCGAGGAGCGAGCGTTGGTGCACGAGGCACTGGCCCTGCTGCGCCGCATCGCCGACGCCTGAGGTCGGTCTGGCCCTGACCGGTCACACGTCATTGGACGGCCTCGACCACGCCTGCCCGCTCTCGGGCGAGATCGGACGGGCTCAGGTGAGGATCTCGTCAAGGGTGCGGCCACTGAGGACCGAACCTGGGCGCTCGCGCACGATGTCCGAACCTGGTCGCGCCTCCTGATCGCGCCGCTTGATCAGCAGCCATTGCGCCTTGGCGCCCGGTCGGGTGCGCTGCAGGGCGAAGCCGCCGCGCAGCTTCTCTCCCTGCAGCACGAACACGGCATGGCCGCGGTCGAGCGCTTGCGGCCAGGCGACGCGTCCGCCCTGCTCGTAGGTGCCGCGATCCCAGACGATCACCCCACCCGCATCGAGGCTGCCCTCAAACGTGTTATGCGCCTTGGCGTGATCGGGGACCTCGACGGCGAGGCGCTTGACCGCGGGGTCGAGCGAGGGGCCTTTGGGGACCGCCCACGAACGCATCACGCCGCCGACTTCCAGCCGCAGGTCGAAATGGTGCGCGGTCGCCGCGTGCTCTTGCACGACGAACACCCCGGCGCACACCCCGCGGATTGCGAACTGCTCGTGGCCCTCGACCGCGACCGGCTCGATCTCGACCCCGGCGACATCGGCGAGGGCCGGCCCGTGGCGGAGGAACTCAACCAGCTCGGCCACCGCCTGACGGTCGCCCTCGGCATGCACCTGCACGGTGCCGGCGTCTCCGTTGCGCACCCAGCCCGTCACCATCAGCTCGCGGGCCCGGCGGACGGTGGCGTCACGCAATCCGACGCCCTGCACGCCGCCCCGCACGAGGGCGCGAATCGCCTCAGCTGCTGGCATGGAGGCTGGCTCGGCCGGGCAGGAGCACGATCTTGCCGTGGGTGTGGCGCTCGGCCAACTCGGTATAGGCGTCCCGAACCTGATCGAGGGGGAAGGTGCGCGCAATCGGTATCTCGAGGCTTCCATCGGCCACCAGCCCCGTGATCTGCGCCAGCACCGATGCGGTGGCGATCGCGTGGGTGCCCTGCGCCTGGACGCCGAGTCGCGCCACCGCATCGAAGTCGATGATCGTATTGATCCTCTGCGGAGCCACATCCAGTTCGACTGCCAGGTCGACGTAGCCGCCTCCGAAGGTGTCCACGAACGCGTCGATCCTGCCGGGGGCGGCTGCGCGGATCCGGTCAGCTTGCCCGTCCCCGTAGGTCACCGGCACGATGTCGTGACGGCGCAGCCAGTCGTGGTTGCGCTCGCTCGCCAGCCCGATCACGCTGGCTCCGGTGCGGCGCGCCAGCTGGACCGCGACCGAGCCGACGCCGCCTGCGGCGGCCGAGACCACGACCGTCTCACCCGCCTGCGGAGCGACCGCCTGAACGGACGCGTAGGCGGCCAGCGCGGCGACGAACAATGACCCCGCCACCTCCCACGGAACCGACGCCGGCTTGGCCGTCAGCTGATCGGCCGGGACCACCACCAGCTCGGCCTGGCTGGCGCGTTCCTCGGTCCAGCCCAGCACCTCGTCGCCCATCGCGAAGGCGCTCACTCCGTCGCCCGTTGCTTGCACGACGCCGGCCAGATCGGAGCCCTGGCCCGAGGGGAACGTCGCCGGCCACCGTTCGTGAAGACGTCCCTCGCGGATCGCGATCTCACCGGGATTGATCCCGGCCGCCTTGACCGCGACCAGAACCTGTCCCGGGCCGGCGACGGGATCCTCGACGTCGCGGACCTCCAGGACATCGACCCCACCGTAGCGGTCAAATCTCACTGCCTTCATGTCGTCTCCTCGCGCTTCGCTCGATCACGACGATACCGTCCCCACCGAGTCGGCGAAGGCGTTCGCGACCCCTCGGTCGCAGTGTCGCGGCGTGGCGCGGGGTGTCGATTCCCGCGCTCTACGGCGAGCTGGCCCGCCTCACCGACTTGCCGTTGGTCGAGCTGAGGCGGGTGATCGCGGAAACGGGCGGGACATCATCTCGGTTCCGTTTTATACTTGTTTTTTTTCGGCAGGGCAGAACCGGTGAGGACGCCTCGCACCGACTGCCCGGGGTGGCGGCGGTTGGATCACCTCGGGGTCGGTTCATCAGCATTATGAGCAAAGTGGAAGCCGACACCCCTGAGGTTAAGAAACCGCTGGCGGGCGGCGAGCTTCTGGCGGCGATCTCGAACAGCATCGTCGGAATCCTGCGCGAGCACTACGGCCGCGGTCCCATGAAGGCGAAGACCTATGCCCTCGACGACATCATCGTCGTGGTCATGCGCGGCAGCGGCTTCACGGCGCTCGAGCAGACGATCATGGACAGCGGCGCGCCGGATCGCGTGGTCGACATGCGCCACGACTTTCAGCGCGTCATGGCGAAGCGCTACACCGAGACGATTGAGGCGCTCACCGGACGCAAGGTCCTCGCGTTCCTCAGCCAAGCCCACGTCGAGCCCGACATCACGATGGAGATCTTCTTCGTCGACGCACCGCTCGCCGGCTTTGGCGCGGTCGAAATCACCCAACCCTGATCGCGCCCGTGGCGGGCCCGCCCGTCCGACGGCTGTCCGGACGCCATGACCAAGGTGGCGCTGCTCGACGATTTCCAGGACGTCGGGCGGACGATGGGACCGTGGTCGCGGCTCGGCGACCGCGTAGAGGTCACCGCGTTCACCGCCACCATCACCGGCGAGGATGTGCTCGCCGCCGCGCTGCAACGATTTGACGTGGTCGTCGCGATGCGCGAGCGCACGTCGTTCCCACGCTCGCTGATCGAGCGCCTGCCGAACCTGCGCCTGCTCGTCACGACCGGGATGGCCAACGCCGCGATCGATCTCGACGCGCTGGGCGACGCGGGCGTGACGGTGTGCGGGACCGGCGGCTCGCCGGCCTCTACGCTCGAGCTGACGTGGGCTCTCCTGCTGGCGGCCTCTCGCCACCTGTGCGAAGAGGACGCCTCCATCCGCCATGGCGGGTGGCAGCACACGATCGGGCCCGAGCTCGCCGGACGGACCCTCGGCCTGGTTGGCTTCGGTCGGATCGGCCGGATGATGGTGCCCGTGGCCCAAGTTTTCGGCCTCGAGGTGATCGCCTGGAGCCAGCATCTGAGCGCCGCGGACGCCCGCGGGGCCAGCGTCGAGCGCGTCGAGAAGGCAGAGCTGTTCGCGCGCGCCGACTTCGTCTCGATCCATTACAAGCTCAGCGAGCGGTCGGTCGGAATCATCGGGGCCGCGGAGATCGGAGTGATGAAGCCGACCGCGTTCCTGATCAATACCTCGCGCGGGCCGTTGGTCGACCTCGATGCGCTGTTGGCGGCGCTGAACCAGGGCCGGATCGCCGGTGCCGGGCTCGACGTCTACGACGAGGAGCCGCTGGCGCCCGACCATCCGCTGCGCTCGGCGCCGCGGACCGTCCTCAGCCCGCACCTCGGTTATGTCGCGACCGGCGCCTACGAGCGCTGGTGGCGGGAGGTCGTCGAAGACGTCGAGGCGTTTCTCGACGGCGAGCCCACGCGCGTCCTGGCCTGACGCGCCAGCGCCGCGGTGAGGCGACTGGCGCGCCTGAGCGTCGTCCTAGGCGGCGCTGACGGTTACGCGTGGTCGGGTTAGGGTGTGCGGCGATCATGTCCGGTCCACGCCGCCTCGAGTTCATCCGCGACCACCGGTGGGTGCCCCGGAACGCGTCGGAGTATCTGGACGGCGAACTCGCCCCGCGCGAGCGTCAGCGGGTTGAACACCACACGCGAGACTGCCCTCAGTGCCGCGAGTTGCTGGCCGGTCTGCGCGCGCTGGTCGAGGCGCTCGGGCGACTCCGCGGCGACGAGGAGCGGGTGGTGGCGGGGGCCGTTCTGGCCTCGGTTCGGAGTCGGCTCGGCCAGCTCCCGCGTGAGCCGCGTGAGCCGCGTGACTGAGCTGCCGGACAGCCGCGAGTGCAGCGAGGAGACGCTGGTCGCGCGCGCGGCCGAAGGTGACATGGCGGCGTTTGAGGAGCTCGTGATGCGCCACGCTGACCGGCTGTTCGCATCACTGCGCCGTTTCGGCCTCGACGACGCAGAGGCCCAGGAGGTCGCGCAGGAGACCTTCCTGCGTGCATGGCGATCGCTCCCACGCTTCGAGCGTCGCTCGCGCTTCTTTACCTGGCTGTACCGCATCGGCTTCAACGAGGCACAGCGGCGACTGGCCCGGCGCCCAGCGGCCGGCGCGGTCGTCTCGACCGAGGAGCAGCCGGTGGACGAGCTGCCCGATCGGCGACCGGGTCCGACCGAACAGGCCGAGCGCGAGGAGCTGCGCGCGGCGCTCCGGCGCGCGTTAGGGGAGCTCCCAGTCGACCTCCGCGCGCCGGTGGTCCTGCGCGACATCGAGGGCCTCTCGACACGGGAGGCTGCGGCCGTGCTCGACCTGGGCGAACCGGCGTTCAAGAGCAGGCTGCATCGCGGTCGGATCGCGTTGCGTTCCCTACTCACGCCATGGGTCGCGACCAGTGACCTGTAACCGGTGACCGCAACCAAGACCCATTTCTCTGAACCGATTCCGGCGGATCCGGGTCTCAATAGCCAACAACCCCGAGAGGAGCGAAATGGACCTACGTAACCAGAAGACCGATGAGCAGTGGCGCCAGGAGCTGACGCCGGACGAGTACCACGTGCTCAGGCAGAAGGGCACCGAGGCGCCGTTCACCGGCCGCTACGTCCACACGAAGGACAACGGCGTCTATACGTGCGCAGCCTGCGGAAGCGAACTGTTCTCCTCCGAGACCAAGTTTGACTCGGGCACCGGCTGGCCCAGCTTCACCGACCCGGCCGTGCGGGAGAACGTCGAGCTGCACGAGGACCGCAGCCTGTTCATGCGCCGGACCGAGGTCACGTGCGCGAACTGCGGCGGCCATCTCGGCCACGTATTCAACGACGGCCCCAATGGCTGCGACCGCTACTGCATCAACTCGGTAGCGCTCAAGCTGGACCCCAACGACGCGGAGTAACCCCCAACGCTAGGAGACGGCCGCCGGCGAGCAACCTCGCTGGCGCCCGTCCGTGCATGGGCGAACGGATCATCGACCGGTCGTGTCGAGCTCGAGCTGATAGGGGGAGGGCTCGAGCGGTTCTGAGGTCTCGCGCGGGCGGCCCCGCTTGGCCCAGTGACCGACAACCTCGCGCGCGCGGCAGCTGTAGTAGTTGACCTGCCGGTTCAGCGGCTGGAGCGCCAGCCCGCCCGGTGCCGGGCCGGTGACGAGCGCGTGAAAGCGCCGACCCGATCGGTGCGACACCTCGACGATGTCGCCGCGGTCGATCCCCTCAAGGCGCATGAGCCCTCAGTCGCCGCCCGCTGGTCATGACCGGATCATCCTGCCCACGGCGGACGGCTCGCTCGCGGTCATGGCGGATCGCGTCGACGGCCGTCGATTGGCACCATGGGCACCATGGAGCCCGACGATCTTTACGGCCTTCCGCTCGAGCGCTTTGTGCCCGAGCGCGCCGCGTTGGCCCGTGCCCTGCGGGCGGACGGTCAGCGCCAGCAGGCGGCGAATGTCGTGGGCTCGCGCAAGCCCACGGTCGCGGCGTGGGCGGTCAATCAACTCGTGCGCACGCAGGGCCGGGCGTTGGCCTCGCTGTATGACGCGGGGGACAAGCTCCGCGAGGCTCAGGCGGACGTGCTGGCGGGCCGCGGTGACGCTCGTGCCCTGCGCCTGGCCGCCGATCGCGAGCGGGTGGCCGTGGACGCGCTGGTCATCGCCGCCCGAGGCCTGCTCACCTCAGAGGGCCATGAGCTGAGCGCGTCGGTCATCGATCGCGTCGCCGACACGATGCATGCGGCGGCGTTGGACGACGACGTGCGGGCTACTGTCCGCCAGGGCCGCCTGGAGCGCGAGTTGCGCCATGTGGGGTTCGGCGCCGACGCCGCCGGGCCCGCACCGGCGCTCCGGCGCCGGGCCAAACCGAAGGCGCGCCGACAGGAAACGGCGGCCCACCCGCCGGGCGACCAGGAGCACGGCGAAGCTCAGCGCATTGCTCAGGCACGCGCCGAAGCGGCGCAGGTCCAGCGTGAGCGAGCCAAGGCTGCTCGCACCGACGAGTCGCGGGCGCGGCGCCTGGCCGCTGACGCGCAACGCGCGGCGCGTGCCGCGCAGGAGCGCCGCGAGCGAGCTGCGCTCGCGCTCCGCGATGCCGATGCGGCGCTGGCGCAGGCGCAGGCCCAGGCGGAGGCCGCCAACGACGTGCACCGGCGGGCGCAGGAGGAGCTCACGCGCCGCGCTGAGGGGCTGAGCTGAGCGCATCGAGCGTCGTCGAGGGTGCAGGGCGCCGGCGACGGATGCGGGCGAGCTTGGCGGAGATCCCCGGCGGCAGGCGGCCATCGGTCGAGAGCCACGATCCGGCCAGGATCAGCAGGAGCCCGGCGATCGCCCCCGCGCCCGGCTGCTCGCCGAGCAGCGTGACCCCGAGTGCCACCGCGATGATCGGGTTGATGTAGGTGATCACGACCGCGCGGCCCGGACCGATCTCGCCGATCAACATGGCCATCAGCACGAACGCGATCGCGGTGCAGACGAGGCCGAGGACGACGACGGCCCCGAGCGCTCCGGCGGTCGGAGCCCGGCGAGGGAAATCGAGCACGGCGAGCGGGGTCAGCGCCACGGCGGCGACGGCGAGGCTCGCTCCCATCGCCGCGCGGGGGTCCAAGTCGCTGAGACGCTGCTTGAGGATCATCGGGCCGCCGGCGTAGCCGATCGCCGCGATCATGATCGCGCCCGCGCCCAGCAGCGACTTCCAACTGCCTGACGCGTCGGTCCCGACCAGCACCACGACGCCGACCAGGCCGATCACGAGCCCCACCAGGCGACTCCCGGTCGCGCGCTCCGCGGGGTCGAAGCGCAGCGCCAGCAGAGCGACGATCAGGGGCACGGCGGCGATGATGATCGCGGCCAGCGAGGAGGCCACGTACCGCTCGCCGGTGGCGATGAGCGGAAATGGAATCGAGATCTCGACGATTCCGTAGGCCACGAGATAGCGCCAGCGACCGTGCAACGCCGGCAGCGCGCCGGCGCGAGCCGCGAGTATCAGCAATACCACCGCTGCGATCACGATGCGGGTCCACGCCAGCACCACCGGCGGCATGCCGCCGTCGACGCCGATCTTGATGAACAGGTACGGGATCCCCCAGACGGTCGACACCGCGGCGAACAACGTCCAGGCGCGCGCGCTCATCTCGCAGGTGACTGGTGACCCGCCACCGGATCGGCGGCCGACCCAGGCGGCGCTTGCGCCTCGAGCTCGGACTTGGCCAGCGCCAACTGCGCGCGATCCTCCGCGCTGACGGTCGGAAACTGCGGATCGATCGCCATCAGTGCATCCAGGATCACCGCCGCGGCGGCGATCCGCGCGAACCACTTGCTGTCCGCCGGGATCACGTGCCATGGGGCCCACGGAGTGCTGGTGTGCGAGAGCATCTCGGAGAACGCCTTCTGGTACTCGTCCCAATGGGCGCGCTCGCGCACGTCGGCGGCCGAGAACTTCCAGTTGTGATCGGGCAGGTCCAAGCGCCGCAGGAAGCGAATCCGCTGCTCCTCTCGCGAGAGGTTGAGGAATAGCTTCACGATCCGGAAGCCGTTGTCGGCCAGGTAGTGCTCCCAGTCGTTGATCTCGCGGTAGCGGCGACGCCAGACGCCGGCTCGCCTGGCCTCATGCGGCAGGTGCTGGCGGTCGAGGTTCTCCGGGTGCACGCGCACGACGAGCACCTCCTCGTAGTGCGAGCGGTTGAACACTCCGATCCCGCCGCGCTCGGGCAGTCGCCGCTGGTAGCGCCACAGGAAGTCGTGGCTGACCTCTTCTGACGAGGGCACCTTGAAGCTGTGGACGGCCACGCCCTGGGGGTTCACGCCGCTCATCACGTGGCGGATGGTCCCGTCCTTGCCGGCGGCATCCAGCGCCTGCAGGACGACGAGGACAGCGTGGGTGTCCTGCGCGGCCAAACGCTCCTGGTACTCGCTCAGCAGCTCGACGCCCTGGTTCAGCAGCTGGACGCCCTGCTTGCGCTTCTTGACCCCGGCCGTGAAGGCGGGATCGAAATCCCGCTCGAGCCTCACCTTCGTGCCCGGTTTCACCCGGAACGGCTGGATGAAGTTGGCGATCCGTTTGTGTCGCTGGTCGACCATCAGAGACGAACTGCGTCCAGTGTCCAACCTTACCGGCGGCCGTCGCTCGCTGCTGCGCCAACCGCGATCACCGCGTGTACAGGAGACGATAAATCTCGACCGAAGAACACTTTGTGTCGAGACCGTCAATGGCTAGTATGCGCGGCCTTGAGAGCCGGTTGTCCTGATCTCCCGAACTGCATGGAGGGTCGATGGCCACAGCAGCACCACCACCACCCGAACTAGTACTCGACTCCGAGGGCCTCGACCGGGGGGTCGGCTTCCTCGGGCTCCTGTGGGCCTCGGAGACCTCGATCATCGGTTCGGGCTGGCTGTTCGGAGCGTTCGGGGCCGCCATCATCGCTGGGCCGTCGGCGATCCTTGGTTGGGTCCTCGGGTCGGTCATCATCCTCTTGCTGGCGCTCGTTCACGCCGAACTCGGTGGGCTGTTCCCGGTCAGCGGCGGAACCAGTCGGTTCCCCCACTACGCGTTCGGCAGCTTCGCCGGCGCGACGTTCGGCTGGGCCTCATATCTGCAGGCGGCCAGCGTGGCGCCGATCGAGGTGCTGGCCGCCATCCAGTATCTCTCGACCGCCCACTGGGCTCGGAACTTCTTCCACTCCAACCCGTCTGCGGGCGCCGCGGGCGGGACGCTCCACGGCTTTGGCTATCTGGCCGCGGCGATCATGCTGCTCCTGTTCGTGCTCATCAACCTCGTCGGCATCCGCTTCTTTGCCAGGATCAACAACGCGATCACCACCTGGAAGGTGGCGGTCCCCGTGGTCACAATCCTGGTCCTGCTGATCGGACACTTCCACGGCTCGAACTTCGGCCACGCCGGCGGCGGTTTCTTCACTTCCCACAACGCGATCAAGAACATCCTGCTGACGCTCCCGGCCGGGATCATCTTCTCGCTGCTGGGTTTCGAGCAGGCGGTACAGCTGGGCGGGGAGTCGGCCAATCCGGAGCGTGACCTTCCCCGCGCGGTGATCTTGTCACTCCTCATCGGCGCGGCCCTCTACATCCTGATCCAGATCTCGTTCATCGGTGGGTTGAATCCGGGCGTGCTGCACCGCAATGGCGGCTGGCTCGGTCTGGGCACGAGCAAGAGCCCGGTCGCCGGGCAGCTCGCGGCCGGTCCCTTCTTCACTCTCGCCAGCATCGCGGGCATCTCCTGGCTGGCGACGGTGCTGAGGATCGACGCCGTGGTCTCCCCGAGCGGCACCGGGCTGATGTATGAGACGGCCTCCGCGCGGCTGTCGTTCGGCCTGAGCCGGAACGGGTTCGTCCCGACCGCCTTCGAGCGCGTGAGCGCCGCGAAGGTCCCGGTGTTCGGGGTGATCGTCGCCACTCTGGTGGGGGTCCTGTTCCTGCTCCCGTTCCCGAGCTGGGCCAAGCTCGTCGGCATCGTCACGAGCGCTTCGGTGTTCATGTATGCAGGCGCGCCGGTCTCACTCGGCGCCCTGCGCAAGCAGAAGCCGGACCTGGCGCGAGCCTACCGCCTGCCGGCGGCCTGGCTCCTCTCGCCCCTGGCCTTCGCCGGTGCCGGCTGGGTGATCCTGTTCTCGGGCTGGCAGACCTACAGCACGTTGGTCGTGGCCCTCCTGCTCGGCTACGCCTTGATTGCGGTTTCGTACGCGCTGAGGCTGAACCCGAATGCCCCGGCGATGGATTGGGGGGCGGCGCCGTGGATCATCGGTTGGATCATCGGCATGGGCGTGATCAGCTACCTGAGCGCGTTCGGCCCCGGCGGGATCATTGGCGGGATCGGGTTCTTCAAGAACGTCCTGAAGCAGGGCGGCACCGATGACATCGGCCTGTGGGGCGGGATCATCGCCTCGGGGGCGTTCAACCTGATCATCTACTACTGGGCGATCTCTCTACGACTGCCCGAGTCAAAGGTCGACGAGTACGTCGCCGAGGTCTACCCGCCGCCGGTGATCGAGTAGGACCGACGTCTGTGCCCGGGCGGTTCGCCGTTGCACCGACGGTTACGGCCGGCGCTCGTTGTGCTCCTGCTCGGCGACCGTCCGTTCGGCGGTGGGCAGCGCCTCGAGCCGTCCATCGGGGATCGGTTCGCCGCTCTCGATCGAGAGTCCGTATGTCCCTTCCGCCAGTCGTGCCTCGGCGCGCTCCAGGGCCGCGAGTTGTTCGCGCAGCTCCTCCGACCGGCCAGCGTTGAACTCATCCTGGTAGAGGTCTTGGGAGCCGAGGTCGCCGGGCTCCTTGCGATCGTCGCCCTCCTCGGGGCCGTCGCGGTCTAGGGCCGCCATCGCCTGTTCGAGGCGTTCGCGTTCGAGTGCCAGCAGTTCGCGGGCGCGATCAGAGTTCATAGCGGCAGGCTACTCGGTGGGCTCGCCCCAGCGGCCGTCGCCATGGTCGCGCGTGCGCTCGTCGGGGGCCGCGCGGGCACCGTCCGGCCCGAGACCCGCCTGGGCCAGCATCCGGCGCAGGTCCACGACCAGTTGAACGTCGACGTCCTTACCGTGGGGGACAGGCAACACCTCGGTCTCGGGACCGACGGTCACCGTGAGCTTGCCGTTGTGCTCCTCGGTCACCGACCCGACCGTCTCCAGGAGCGACAACACCGCGCGCCACTCGATGTTGCCACTGGCAGGATGGCTGAAGATCTTCTCGACCGTGTCGCGATGGTGGTTGTTGAGGTGCGCTTCCATCAGGTTCCGAGCTCTCCGGCGAGCCCGACCAGTGTACGCAGCCGGCTCGCGAGCCTCACAGCTCGCGCACCACCCGAGCCGGGGTGCCCAAGCAGAGGTGGCGCTCGGGCACGTCTTTGGTGACCACGCTGCCGGCTCCGACGACGGCGTCGGCGCCGATCGTCACGCCGGGGCAGACAATCACGCCGGTGGCGAGCCAGGCGCCGTCCCCGACTCGGATCGGCAAGGCGCTCTCGAACCGGGTCCGTCGCGCCGTGGGGTCGAGCGGATGCGTCGGCGTGATCAGGTGCACGCTGGGACCGATCTGCACGTCATCGCCGATCGAGACCGGCGCCGAGTCGAGGATGACGGCGCCGAAGTTGATGAAGCTGCGTGCCCCGATCGTGATCTGATATCCGTAGTCGCATTGAAACGGCGACAGGACCTCGCTCTCGTCGCCGAAGCCGCCGAGCAGGGTGTGCAGGATCTCCTCGCGGGCCACCGCCTCGGCGACGCTCGTGGCGTTCAACCGCTCGGTCAGCAGCCGGCAGACCCGGCGCTCGTCCAGCAGCTCCGGATCGTCAGCGCAATACGCCTCACCGGACAGCATTCGCTCCTTGTGCGAGGGCATGGCGTCATCCTGACAGCTGGCGCGCGACGGTCACATCGCGGAGTCGGGGCGTGCCGCACGCGCCAGCAGCTCCGCGAACTCCGGGG